>OHPI01001623.1_pt1 | contig 11186 bp, 9 predicted proteins | sample 1577651 | NCBI WGS metagenome assembly OHPI01 (sample SAMEA3879578, study PRJEB24766) | human gut metagenome | biome: human-associated habitat; feature: feces | place: USA | collected 1985/1987
CTCGAAAGTAGCGGGTGCTTTTCTGGTTCTCTTTTGGCACGCAAAAGAGAACTTAACCTCGCGTAACCGCGCTCTACCCCCGCGCCACCGGCGCGCAAGCCTGCCTCACGGCGCGGCATACCTTACATACTCCCCCATCTTCTCAAAGCCCAGCCGGGTATAGAAATGCACCCGCTCGGGGCTGCACAGGAAGACAGGCATCCAGCCTTCGGCGGCGAGGGCATTCGCCATCTCGACGATGAGCCGCCCGCCGACGCCTTTGCCCCGCAGAGCTTCCACGGTCTCGCCGCAGGCCATGTATGCCTGACCATTTGCCAGCGCGTAGGCTCCCACCGTACAGATGATGTTTCCTTCCCGTTCCAGCGTCCAGACCCGGGCAAGACCCCGGCTGCGCTTGGAGCAGAGCTCAGAGTAAAAGTCGTCCCGTTTTGAGGGCCTGTCAGGGAAGAGCAGATCCGCTGCTTTTCCGGCGGCAGGTTCTGTATTTTTGGCAAGACTCTGCCAGAGGGCAGCGTCTGCCTCAGGCAAGGGCAGCTGACGCCCCGGCGCAAGGCCGAAGACGCTGTGTGTCTTGGCTCGCTTCCAGCCCGTGGGCGGCGGACACTCGGCTTCATCCAGCACCACGGCCTCACAACCACAGAAAGCCAGAAAGCCCGCCAGCTCCTCGGGGTTGGCGTGACCCGCCAGCCACGCGGTGCTGCCGCCGACATCCAGCGCCAGCGTCGGCCCGGCGAAAAAGCGGCCCGGCTGGCTCTTGCCGAAGAGGGCAAACGCCAGCGGCATGGTCGCCCCGAGACAGAGCTTGCCCCGGCAGGCGTTCAAAAAGCGCTGCTTCTGGCGGGGCGTTTTGATTTGAGTTATCACTTCAGCGCGTTGACGATGCTCTTGAACTCGCGGCCGCGCACTTCAAAGTTCGGGTAGAGGTCGAAAGAGGCACTGGCCGGCGAGAGGATGATGATGTCGCCGGGCTTTGCGCAGGCGCGGGCCAGCTCCACGGCGTGCTGCATATTGTCGGCGTGCCGGATGGGCAGCTCAGCCTCGTTGAAGTTCGGGTCCTCGCGCACAGCCTTCTCGATGCGGGGGCCGGTGGCACCCATCAGCACCAGATCCTTGACATGGGCGGTGATCTCCGGGGCCAGCGGCTCATAGGGGATATGCTTATCGTAGCCGCCTGCGATGAGGATGACCTTCTGGTCGAAGCTGCGCAGTCCGGCGATGGTGCGGGTGGGGCTTGTGCCGATGGAGTCATTGTAATAGGTGACGCCGTCCAGCACCCGCACCGGCTCGATGCGGTGCTCCACGCCGGTGAAGCTGCTGCCCACCAGCCGGATGGCCTCCACAGGCACCTCGCCCCAGACGGCTGCGGCAGCGGCCAGCAGGTTCTCGATGTTGTGCAGACCCCGCAGCTTCACGTCCTTCTGGGCGAGGAAGGGGGTCACGACGCCGTTCTCCGCCATGCAGAGCATCCCGTCGTCCCGCAGGAATGCGCCGTTGTCCGTCTCGTGCAGGCGGGTGAACCAGACCTGTGTGCCCTTGCAGTCCTTCTGCATCGAGCGGCTGATCTCGTTCTCATAGCCCAGCACCGCGCGGCAGGGCTGCTTCTGGTAGAGCAGGATGTTCCGCTTTGCGTCGATGTACTCCTGCATATCCTTGTGGTGGTCGAGGTGGTTGGGGGTCACGTTGGTGACCACCGCGATGTCGGGGCTTTGGTGCATACTGATGAGCTGGAAGCTGGACAGCTCCACCACCGCCACATCGTCGGGGCTGACCTCAGGCAGCATGGGCAGCAGGGCTGCGCCGATGTTGCCGCCCAGATGCACCCTGCGGCCTGCGGCCTCATAGAACTTGGAGATGAGGGTGGTGGTGGTGGTCTTGCCGTCCGAGCCGGTCACGGCCACGATCTCGCAGGGGCAGAACTGGAAGAACAGCTCCACCTCGCTCGTGACCATCGTGCCCGCAGCCATCGCGTCCTGCAGCGGCTTCTCAAAATAGCCCACGAAGCCCGGGGTGCGCATGATGATGTCCTGCCCCTTGAAGCCGTCGAGATAGTTCTCACCGAGGCTCAGGCGGATGCCCAGCTCCTTGATGGTGGCGGCGTAGTCGCCGAACTCCTCCACGCTCTTTTTCTGGTCACAGAGCGTGACCTGCGCCCCCAGCTCCACGAACTCCCGGATGAGCGTCTTATGGCTGACGCCCGCGCCGATAAAGGCAACTTTCTTGCCCTTGATGAGGTTTGCAAGCTCCTGCTGTTCCTTCTGCATAAAAAAGGCCCTCCTCTATAAATATAAATATATTACGATCGTCTCCCGCCGCACGCCGCCGCAGGAGAAAATTCATTGCCGTCCTCCATTATAGACCATTTGTGCCCGCTTGGCAACGGAAAACCCCAAACCTTGGAACAAAATGTCCGCCCAAATCAACAAAATGTCGATTGTCTTTTCGTTTCGTTTCTGCTACACTTAGTATAACTCTGATTTTTGGCGCAGCATCAGCAGCATTGCGCTCCATCGACCGCAGAGTCTCCCTGCGCCCGGCCGGGTGCAGGCCGATCTTTGAACCTGCTTTTTATGACAAACAGGGCCACCGGCCCGGAAGGATGCATTTCTTGAGACAGTTTCGCCTTATCGCAGCCCTGCTGGCTGCGTTTTTTGTCCTGAGCCTCACCGCCTGCGGCTCCGGCTCCAACAGCTTTACATGGTTCGTGGATTCCATCCCCGCGAACCTCGACCCACAGGTGGCATCCAGCGCCGCCGACGTCATCGCCTGCGAGAACCTCTACAGCGGCCTCGTCCGCCGCACGCCGGACGGCCAGCTGGCCCCCGAGCTGTGCGAACGGTGGGAGGTGTCCGCCGACCGGCGCACCTATACATTTTATTTGAAAGACGGTCTGACCTATACCGCCGCAAAGGGCAGCGCCACCGACTACGCCATCACCGCCGAGGACTTCGCCTTTGCGTTCCGGCGGATGTTCCTTCCCGGAACAAATTCTCCCTATGCCGTGGAGTTTTCTGCCCTCGAGAACAGCGCCGCCGTGCTGGCCGGGCAGATGCCCGCAAGTGCGCTGGGCGTCTCTGCCCCCGAGCCTCTGCAGCTGGTGTTCCGCCTCTCCACTCCCGACGAGACCTTCCTTTCCAAGCTGACGCTGCCCGGCGCGATGCCCTGCGACGAGGAATTCTTCAACAGCACCCGGGGCACCTACGGCCTGACCAGCGCCTCCACCCTCTCCAGCGGCAGCTTCTACCTCTACAACTGGACGTCCGGCGGCCTCTTCCTTCGCCGGGCCGCCTCCGGGGAGCAGATCGACAGCCTGCGCCTTGTGGAAAACACCAACAACTCCGGCCAGTCCGCCGAGGAGCTTATCCGCAACGAAAAGTGCACCGCCGCCCTCGACGACAGCGGCACCCCCACCTCGCTCCAGAGCGTGACCTACTCCGACACCACATGGTCGCTGCTCTTCAACTGCAATTCCATCTTCGCCTCCACCGAGCTGCGGCAGGCGCTGGCCAGCGCTGCGGTCTCGGCGGCGGAAGTACCAGACGGCGGGCTGTTCGCGGAGGCCAAGGGCCTCATCCCCGACGGCCTGACTGTGGACGGCATCGACTACCGGCAGGCAGCAGGCGATGTCCGCCCGGCCCTCGGCGACCCCCGCAGCCTCTACATCGCCGCCCGGGACGGCGGCGTCTCCCCCGCAGACTTTGGCCGCATCTCCCTGCTTCTGCCCTCCGGCAGCGGCCTCGGCGACGCCGCCGAGCAGATTAACAGCGCATGGCAGAAGGAATTTTCCCTCTTCTTCTCAGTAGAGGAGGTGGAGCCGGAGGAGTTCCAGAAGCGGCTCGAAAGCGGCGATTACACCATCGCGCTGGCCCCTGTACAGGCCGAGGGCGGCAGCGTCTACGCCGCACTGGCCCAGTTCTCCCCCACCGGCGGCGGGCTGACCGGCTACAGCGACGCCCTCTACACCACCCAGCTCTCGGCCAGCGCCACAGCCACCGGCAGCACCCGCTGCTCTCTGCTGGCCGCCTGTGAGCGTCAGCTGCTTGAGCAGGCTGTGGCCGTTCCCCTCTTCACCCAGCAGAAGCGCCTGCTCCTCGCCAACGGCATCAAGGGGCTGGTCTTCGACCCCTTCGGCCCGGTGCTGGATGTGACCTACGCGACAAAGAGCTGACCGCTCTCAGCATACTATCCCGATAACACCAAAGACGCCCGGCGGGGGATACCGCCGGGCGTCTTTGGCATTGACAGAACAATGATGGGAAAATAATTGGGAAATGGGAAATTGGATTAGGGCTTGATGATTCATGCGGCCTTTGCCGGGGCAAAGACCAGCGCCTTCTTGCGGCGGTTCTGCATCGAACGGACCACACAGCTCAACGTGAAGTTGATGACGAAGTAGATGACACAGGCCGCACCGAACAGCACCATGACGTCGGAGACGTTCACCGTGCCAAGGCCGTTGTAGGTGCCTGCGGCGCTCAGCAGCTGACGGATGCGGGCCATCAGCTCGATGGTGGCCACATTAGCCAGATAGGAGGAGTCCTTGATGGTGGTGATGACCTGACTAAGCAGGGTGGGCACGATGTTGCGGTAGGCCTGCGGCAGGACGATGTACAGCAGCACCTCAACGGTGTTGAAGCCCTGTGCGTAACCGGCCTCGAACTGGCCCTTGGACACGCCATTCAGGCCGCCGCGGACGATCTCGGCGATGACGGAGGAGTTGAAGAGGATGAGGGCCAGAGCAGCCTTGAACAGCAGCTTCATCTCCACACTGGTCAGGCCGAACATCTTCCGGGCGAAGAAGTCCGGGCAGGGGCAGAACACGACGCAGATGAAGATCCAGAGCAGGTAGGGCGTGTTGCGGAACAGCTCGATGTAGGCGGCAGCGAACCAGCCGAGGATGCGGGCCGGGCCCTTTTTGCAGTAGGTGCGGGCCAGCGCCAGCAGAGAGCCGACGATAAGGCCCATGATAACACCCAGCACCGAGATGATGCAGGTGAAGGCCACACCCCGCAGCAGGTAGAGCATGACGCCCTGCTTCGTGAGGATGGAAAGGCTTGCAGCAAGCGTTTTCATATCAGGCAGCCTCCTTCAGCTCTACTTTCTTGGCAGCGGTCTTGAGACTCGTGTTCACGCGGCCCTTGCGCTCCTTGAGGGAAGCCTCCCAGCGGGCTGCCAGCGTGGACAGCGGGAAGCAGACCACGAAGAAGATGAGGCCGCAGACGATATAAGCGGGGGCGTATGCGCCGCCGGTGGAAGCACCGGTGACGAAGCTGTAGGTCACGCTGATGAGGTCAGCGCCGCCCACGATGTAGAGGCAGGAGGTATTCTTGAAGAGGTTGACCACCTGATTGACCATCGGAGGGAGCATCACGGGGATGCTCTGGGGCAGGATGATGTAGCCCATCCGCTGCAGATAGCTGAAGCCCTGTGCCTGTGCGGCCTCGAACTGGCCCTTGGGGACCGACTCGATGGCGGCGCGGACGACCTCGCCCATGTAAGCGCCGGTGTAAACGCCCAGTGCAATGATGCCGGTGCGGATGACGCCGAGGCTCACGCCTGCAAATGCCAGCGCATAATACAGGAAGCACAGCTGCAGCAGCAGCGGGGTGTTCTGGACGAACTCGACGTAAATGCGGGCGATGATGCGCAGCAGCTTACTGCCGCTGGTGGACATCAGGCCCAGCGCAGCGCCGATGATGAAGGCCAGCGCCAGTGCGCAGACGGCGGTCTGCAGCGTGTTGCCCAGACCCAGCAGAAAACTCTCACGATGCGTCCAGACGGTGGACCAGGACTCTAACGAAAACAAGCCAGACATGGCAAACTCCCCTTTCCCTGCACTCTCTTGGTTCTGAAAAGTCTGGGCTTAATCCAGACCGTTGTCTTTGATGAGCTGCTCGATGGTGCCATCTGCCAGCCAGCCCTTGACGAGGTCGTCGCACAGGGTGGAGAAGTCGCTGTCCTTCTTGGTGGCGACGCCATACTCCTGCGGGCTGAACTCGGCGTCAATGTAGCTGCGGCCTTCGGTCTTGTAGATGGCGAGGATGGACTTATCAACGCAGAAGCCCTGCACTTCGCCTGCGCTCAGTGCGGTGCTGATGGCGGGATAGTCGTCGTACTGACGGAAGGAGATGCCGTCCTTCCAAGTGTCGGCGTTGAAGGTGTCGGCGTCGAAGTTTGCACCGTCCAGCACGCCCTCGTCGATCATGGCCTTGACCAGTGCACGGGCGGAGGTGGAGCCGGAGGAGACGCCCACGACCTTGTCCTTCAGGTCAGCCAGACCCTTGATGCCGGTGGAATCCTCCACCAGAACGGAGACGTAGTCGGTGTAGTAGGGGGTGGAGAAGTCCCAAGTCTTCTTGCGCTCCTCGGTGATGGTAAAGGTGGCCAGAACAGCGTCGATGTCGCCGGAGTCCAGCAGCTCGCCGCGGGTGGCGGCGGTAACTGTGGTGAACTCAACGTCCACGCCGAGGTGCTCTGCGATCATCTCTGCAAGGCTGTCCTCGAGACCGGTGTACTCGCCGGTGAGGGTATCCTGAAAGCTGAAGCCCTGCACGGCATTCTTGACGCCGACCTTCAGGACGCCGCGGTCCACGATGGCCTGCGTGTCAGCGCCCAGCGCTGCGGCAGAGGCGGCCGTGCTGCCGGCGGCAGAAGATGCCGTGGAGCTTGCGGAGCCGCCGCAGGCGGTCAGGGCAGCCGCAGCGCCCACAAAACCAGTGACCTTCAGGAAATCACGACGCGAGATCTTTTTCATAATAAACCACTCCTCTTTGTTTTTCGGCCCGAGCGGCTTTCCCTGTCCGCTCCGAAACGGCCTGTTATCAACAACGGCGTCTCACCACAACTTGTGAGTCCCTGCCGTGTCAACCTTTGTGATGTTCGTCCTCAGCGGACGATCTTGCTCAGGAACTGCCGGACGCGCTCGTTCTTGGGGTTGGTGAAGAAGTGCTCCGGCGTGCCCTCTTCCACGATCTGGCCGTCCGCCATAAAGACGATCCGGTCGGCGACATTCCGTGCGAAGCCCATCTCGTGGGTGACGACCACCATCGTGATGTTCTTCTCGTGTGCCAGCCGCACCATGACGTCCAGCACTTCCTGGATCGTCTCCGGGTCGAGGGCCGAGGTCGGCTCGTCGAACAAGATGATCTTGGTCTGTGCGCAGAGGGCACGGGCGATGGCGATGCGCTGCTGCTGGCCGCCCGACAGCTGGGTGGGGTAGACATCCGCCTTATCCCGGAGGCCGACGACCTCAAGATAATGATATGCCAGCTCCTCTGCCTCCTCCTTGGTCTTGTGGTGGAGCTTCATGGGAGCCAGCGTCAGGTTCTTGAGCACCGTCATGTGGGGGTAGAGGTTGAACTGCTGGAAGACCATGCTCATGTTGTCGCGGACGATCCTGGTCTTGTTCTTGTTGGTCAGCTCCTGACCGTCGATGTAGACGTGGCCGCTGGTCGGCTCTTCCAGAAAATTCATGCAGCGGACGGTCGTGGATTTGCCGCTGCCGGACGGTCCGATAATGACCAGCTTTTCGCCCTCGGCCACCTCAAGATTCACATCCTTCAGGACGTGCAGGTCGCCGAAATACTTGTCAACGTGTTCGAGTTTGATCACTGTGATTCCCGCCTTTCCCTATCCTAGTTCTGTCGTCCGTGCTCTAGCGCCGCGGACAGCGCATCCGGTGCGGCTTTCCCGGACCGCACACAAAAACGAAAAAAACAAAAAAGGCGCAAAGTGAACACGTTCACTTAAGCGCCTTTGCTTTCGTTAGTTAAAGTATAGTCTTTTTCCGTTCAACTTTCAATCCATAAAGTGCAACAAAAATCCGAACGGTATTATCTGCATTTTGGAAAGCTGCACAAACATCATACTTAAAATCCGTAAATCAGCGGACCATCAGCAGGAGCAGCGCCGACGCAACGGCCTGCAGGATGAGCCAGCGGGCCACCACCTGCTCGTCGCTCCAGCCCAGACGCTTGCGCACATGGTCGTGCAGCGGGGTGAGGGTGTTCCGGAGGATGCTGATGTGCAGGAAGCGCTTGAAGCTGATCTTCAGGATACCGAGGCTGCCGTCCACGATGAACACCAGTGCCGCCAGCAGGAAGGCGAAGGGGTGGCCGCTCTTGAGGGCGAGGATCGCAAGGAAGAAGCCCATCGCACGGCTGCCGGCGTCGCCCATCAGGAGGCTCGAGGGCTTGGCGTTGGACCACAGGTAGGCCAGCAGCGCACCGATGAAGACGATGGCTGCGGTGGAGTAGTCGCCCAGCTCCTCGCCGTAGGCCAGCAGGAAGGTGCCGATGCTCACCACCGCAAGGCTGGCAGACAGGCCATCCACGCCGTCGGTGCAGTTGACCACGTTGATGCTGGCCCAGATGAGGATGACGATGAGCAGCAGGTAGAGCGGGTACGGGATGGCGAAGGTCATGCTCAGGAAGTGCACCGCCGTGCTGTTGAAGTTCAGGTAGGTGACGCCCGCCACCACTGCGATGACAAAGTCGATGAGTCCCTTTTTGTACTCGTTCCACGCCGTCTCGGAGGCGTCATCGAAGTAGCCTGAGAGCATGGAGGCGATGAGCAGGACAGTATAAATAAGGTATTCTACCTTAAAGGGCACCACCGCCAGCGTCACCAGCGCGATGCAGAGCACAAAGATGAGTCCCGAGCCCCGGGCCTTGCCTTTGGAAAGCTCGCCGTTGACCGCGAAGGCACGGCCATGGTCGTGGGGGAGCTTGTCGTGGAAGACCGAGTCCATCAGGGCGGTCAGGGCAAACGCCAGCAGGAACGCCAGCGCGTCCACGGTCTGCTGGCCGGTGGCTGAAATAAGCTGCAGCATATTTTAAACCTCTTTCAATGATATTCTTCTTACTCCGAGAGTGTATCACGCCGGGGCCAAAAAATCAATCACCCGGTCATAAAAGCTGTAACCCGCTTTTGCCGATGCCAGGACCTTCGCCCTTTAAAACTGTACTTCCGGTACAGACGCCCCCATTCGTCACCTGCGGTGACTGCATCCCCCGGCCGGGGGATGTTATAATGCGGAATCAATTTCATCACGGAAGCTGCTGGTTTGACAAATTTCAGCCTCTTACTTATAATAGGAGAGCAAATTCAACCATAACGAAACAGGAGACGACATGACACTTTCTTTGGAGCAGATCTCCGCCCGGATGCGGCAGGGCGAAGACATTCCGCTGTCCGATACTGCCCGCATCGCCCTGACCCTGAGCATCCCCTCCATTCTGGAGCAGCTGGTGGTCACAGCGATGGAGTACATCGACGCCGCGATGGTGGGCCACATCGGCGCAGAGGCCACCGCTGCCATCGGCATCGTCAGCTCGAGCACATGGCTGCTCCATGGCATCCTCGTGGGGCTGTACACAGCATTTTCCATCCAGATCGCCCAGTACCTCGGGGCCGACCGCCAGCAGGACGCCCGGGGCGTGCTGCGGCAGTCCATGCTCTTCAACCTCATCCTGGGTCTGGGCGCTGCTGCTTTCGGCGTCGGCATCAGCCGCTTTCTGCCCGGGTGGCTGGGGGCAGACGTCTCCCTTCAGGCCAACGCCAGCGCCTACTTTGCCATCTGGTCAGCGGCTCTCCCCTTCACCATGGCGATGGGGATGTATACTGCCATGCTCCGGGCCACCGGCGACGCCCTGACCCCCGGCCTCATCAGCGTGCTGGTCTGCGCGCTGGATGTGGTCTTCAACTTCTTCCTCATCAACCCCACCCGGCAGCTGGTGCTGTTCGGCCAGAGCGTCACCGTCTGGGGCGCAGGCCTCGCCGTGCCGGGCGCAGCGCTGGGCACGGCCCTCTCCACCGTCGTGGGCGGTCTGCTGGCGCTGGGCGTCCTGCTGCTGCGGGACGGCCCGCTTTGCATCCGAAAGCCCGGCAGCTGGCGCATCACCTCCGCCTGCCTGCGCAACCTCTGGCGGGTGGGTACACCGCTGGCCGCTGAGCGTGCGGCCCTCTCGTCAGCGCAGGTGCTTCTCGTCCGGATCGTCTCGGGCCTCGGCACGGTGGCCATCGCGGCCAACAGCCTCGGCGTCAGCGCCGAGGGCCTCTGCTACATGGCGGGCTACGGCATTCAGGACGCCTCCATCGCCCTCATCGGGCAGGCTGTCGGTGCCCACCGCCGGGACATGGCCAAGCGGTTCGCATGGCTCTGCACGGCGATGGGCATCGCCATCATGGCCCTGTCGGGCGTAGGTCTCTGGCTCTTCGCCCCGGCCCTCATGGGCATCTTCACGGCGGACGCCGCCGTCATCGCGCTGGGTGCGCAGGTCCTCCGCATCGAGGCTTTTGCAGAGCCGATGTTCGGAGCCAGCATCGTAGCAAGCGGCGCGATGCAGGGCGCAGGCGACAGCACTGCCTGCTTTTTGCTGAATCTCCTCAGTATGTGGGGCATCCGGCTCACCCTCGCCTTCCTGCTGGCCCCTCGGCTGGGCCTTGTGGGCGTCTGGGCCGCCATGTGCCTCGAGCTTTGCATCCGGGGCGTGCTCTTCCTCCTCCGGCTTGCAAGGGGAAAGTGGCTCGACAAGGGCGCTTTGCAATAAAAAAAAACAACCTCTCCGTCATCGCTTTGCGATGCCGCCTCTCCTCGGTAGGAGAAGCGGCAAAGCCGAAGGCTTTGACTGAGAGGTTTTTCTTTCTTACTTAATTACTTGATTACTTGCGGCCATGCAGGATGGGCGACAGCGGCTTATAGATGACCATGCAGAGCACGGCATCCAGCAGGCCCTTGACCAGCGTGAAGGGCAGGTTGAAGATGACGAGGCACTTAATGAGGCTGTCCGCCGAGGGCAGGATGGCCTGATACATCCCGAGGATGGCTTCCAGCGGCATATGGTAGAACTCCACATAGGCCGGGTAGGTGATGAAGTAGTTGGAGGGTACACTGAAGACGGCCATTGCGGCGGCACCCGCCAGCGCACCGAGGATGGCGGTCTTGCGGCTCTTGTGACGCTTGTAGATGAAGCCCGCCACAGCGGAGAAGACAGCGCCCAGCATAAAGTTGCACAGCTCGCCGACACAGGCAGTGCTGGTACCCTTGACGACGATGTGGAGCAGGTTCTTCATGAAGCTGATGGCCACGCCGTACACCGGGCCGAGGGCGAACGCGCCCAGCAGGGCGGGCAGGTCGGAGAAGTCCATCTTGACGAAGGACGGGATGAGCATCGGGATGGGAAACTCAA
>OHPI01001624.1_pt1 | contig 11181 bp, 10 predicted proteins | sample 1577651 | NCBI WGS metagenome assembly OHPI01 (sample SAMEA3879578, study PRJEB24766) | human gut metagenome | biome: human-associated habitat; feature: feces | place: USA | collected 1985/1987
TCCATAAAGGCGGCTGCACAAATGCGAACGTAGCGGTTTCGAAAGGAATTCCATCGATCTGTCTTGGACGCGCGTTTGCACCGGATGAAAATAGAAAGAATATAATGAATCATAGTGTTCATGAAAAGTTTCCGATCACCGACTCATATAAGGCAGTTCAGCAGGCATTTATGGTATTGATGATGGCAGCAGGAATCGACGGAGAGACTAATTCTGTTGTGGAGGAAAAATAGATTATGAAGAAAATGACACTGATCGCTACAGGAGATGCGTTTATCACAAGAAGATTTCCGGAAGGCGGTTATGAAGGATTTGAGCAGGTCAGAGACGTGATCAGTCAGTATGATGTGAAATTTTCGAATCTGGAGATGACATTCCACAATGAGGAAGGATATCCGGCAGCATTTTCCGGAGGCGGCAGCAAAGTTGTTCCGGGAGAGATCACGTTGGCTCAGAATGGCATTCTCTTTTTAGATGAACTTCCCGAATTTTCGAGAACGACACTGGAAATACTCCGCCAGCCGATGGAAGAGGGGAAAATACATCTTTCCAGACTGGGACACAGTTTTGAGTATCCGGCAAAAATGATGGTCGTAGGGGCGATGAACCCATGTCGCTGCGGATTTTACCCGGATATGCAGAAATGCCGGTGTACGCCGTTGCAGGTGCAGAATTATCTTGCCCGGTTAAGCGAACCTTTGTTAGACCGAATGGACCTCTGTGTGGAGATGGAAAAAGCAGTATTCGGTTTGCCGGAAATAAAGGAAAAAGTAGAAAACAGTGAACAGATCCGTTCCCGCATACTGGCAGCGAGAGAACGGCAGGAGAGACGATACCGGAAAGAAACGATTTCATACAATAGTGAACTGGATGGAAAAGCAATAGAAAAATACTGTAGTCTTAGAAAAAATGAGGAGGTTTTGTGGCGGGAACTTTGCGAGCAGTTAGAATTGTCTGCCAGAGGGGCAAAGCGTCTTCTTCGAGTGGCGCGTACGCTGGCAGATCTTTCGGAAAGAGAGCAGATTCAGGAAGAAGATTTGTTCGAGGCATCGATGTATAAGGGAATCAGCCGAAAATACTGGAATTCGATTCCGGAAGGCACACGGGGGTGATGAGATGACGCAGGAACAATATGGAATGTGGCTTTGCAGTATAGAAGGAATTGGAAGCCAAACGATACGGAAATTAATCAATCGTTTTGGTACCCCGGAAGAAGTATATACAAGAACAGAAGAACAATTAAAAGAAGCAGAAATTGGCGACAGGGAGAGAAAACTGCTTATAAATGGAAAACGACAGTTTCATTATCGTGCCATGAAGCAAAAAATATCTTCCTATGATATGGATGTCATTTCTTATTTTTCAGAAAGGTATCCGGAAAAGTTGCGCCATATACCGGATTTTCCCAAACGGCTTTATTGGCGGGGAAAACTTCCACGTGAAGAACTTCAGATTGCAATCGTGGGTGCAAGAAATTGTTCGCATTATGGTCGTGAGATGGCACGCAGATTTGCGTATGAATTATCCGGCTCAGAAATCGGAGTTATAAGTGGGATGGCAAGAGGAATTGATGGCTGGGCACACCAGGGGGCGTTGGAAGCCGGAGGGAATACCTATGCCATATTGGGAAACAGTGCAGAAATCTGTTATCCCAAAGAACATGCAAGGTTGTATCAAAGTATTGTACGAAACGGTGGTGTCTTGTCAGAATATCCACCGGAGACACCGGCGATGCCCGGATTTTTTCCGATGCGAAACCGGATTATCAGTGCACTTTCTGACGGAGTTCTTATTGTGGAGGCAAGAGAAAAAAGCGGTTCCTTGATTACTGCAGAACTGGCACTTGAACAGGGAAAGGATATTTTTGTCATTCCGGGAAGAATTGGAGATACGCTGAGCGAAGGATGCAATCAATGGATTCGTCAAGGTGCTTACTTAGTCACAAAACCCTCAGATATCGTGGAATATTATGAGGCAAACGGGCTGCTTGCACGAAGAAAAAAAACGAAAAATTTAGCAAAAATAAAAGTTTCCCTTGAAAGTGAAGAAAAAATGGTGTATGCTAGTTTAAGTCTTGAGCCGAAAGAAGTAAATCAGATTGCGAAGGAAACAGCGCTTCCGGCAGCGATGCTTATGAAACAGTTGTTTTCCCTGCAAAAAAAAGGCTTGGTCGAAGAAGTTGGGAAAAATAATTATATTAAAATATAGCACAAGGGGGCAGTTTTTGTATGGCGAAAAACTTAATTATCGTGGAGTCACCGGCAAAATCAAAAACGATCAAAAAATTTCTCGGAAGTAATTATACGGTAGTGGCGTCTAACGGACACGTTCGTGATCTGCCGAAAAGTCAGATGGGTGTTGATTTTGATAATGATTTTGAACCAAAATATATAACGATAAGAGGAAAAGGGGAATTGCTGGCTTCTCTTCGAAAAGAAGTAAAAAAAGCTGATAAGATCTATCTCGCGACGGACCCCGACCGTGAAGGGGAAGCGATTTCCTGGCATTTGTTTTTCGCACTGAAACTGGATCCGAAAAAGACAAAACGTATTACATTTAATGAAATTACAAAAAATGCGGTGCGCCAAGCCATTAAAGAGTCCCGCGAGATTGATATGGATCTTGTGGATGCCCAGCAGGCACGACGTGTGCTTGACCGTATCGTGGGATATTCCATCAGCCCGCTTTTGTGGCAGAAGGTAAAACGCGGACTTAGTGCGGGCCGTGTGCAGTCCGTGGCACTGCGTATCATTGCCGACCGCGAAGCACAGATCGATGCGTTTATTCCGACGGAATACTGGAGTATGGAAGCAGAATTTCCGGTAAAAGGATGTAAAAAGCCGCTTTTGGCAAAATATTACGGCAATCCGAAGAAACAGGAAAATATCGGGAAAGAAGAACTTGAGAAAATATATAAGGATTTGGAGGGAGCGGTGTACGAAGTCTCTGAGATCAAAAAAGGAGAGCGTACCAAAAAGCCACCATTGCCATTTACGACAAGTACGCTGCAGCAGGAATGTGCCAAGCATTTGAACTTTGCTACATCAAAGACGATGCGTATCGCCCAGCAGCTCTATGAAGGTGTGGCAGTAAAAGGTCATGGAACAATTGGTTTGATCACGTATCTTCGTACAGATTCTACACGTATCTCACAGGAAGCAGATGCCGAGTGTAAGGAGTTTATCCGTGAAAATTATGGAGCAGAAAATGTGATGGAAAATGCTGCCCGGAAGAAGGAAACGAAGAAGATTCAGGATGCGCATGAGGCGATTCGTCCGACGTATGTGAACCTGACACCGGCAGTTGTGAAAGATTCTTTGTCAAGAGATCAATTCCGTCTGTATCAACTGATCTGGAAACGTTTTGTCGCAAGCCGCATGAACGGAGCGAGATATGAGACGACTTCCGTTAAGATCAATGCCGGAAATTACCGCTTTACAAGTTCCGGTTCTAAGATTGTATTTCCCGGATTCCTTTCGGTATACCAGAATGATGAAGACAAGGCAGAAAATAATGCTGCCCTTCATAAAGTAGCAAAAGGTGATGTGTTTAAAGAAGTGGAATTAAAGAAAGAACAGCACTTTACACAGCCACCGGCCCATTATACGGAGGCTTCGCTCGTGAAAGAACTGGAAGATCTTGGGATTGGACGCCCGAGTACGTATGCACCGACCATTTCGACATTGATTTCCAGAAGATATCTTGCCAAGGAGAATAAGAATCTGTATTTGTCTGATTTGGGAGATATTGTAAATAGAATTATGGTAAGTGCCTTTCCGAGCATTGTTGATGTAAATTTCACAGCGACGATGGAAACACTTTTGGATGGTGTGGCAGAAGGAACGGTAGAATGGAAGAGCATCATACGGAATTTTTATCCGGACCTGAAAGAAGCAGTCGAACATGCCGAGCAGGCATTGGAAAAAATTGAAATTGAAGATGAAGTGACCGATACGATCTGTGAAAACTGCGGAAGAAATATGGTCATCAAATATGGACCTCATGGAAAATTTTTGGCATGCCCGGGATTTCCGGAATGCCGTAATACCAAACCGTATTTTGAAAAAATTGGCGTGAAATGTCCAAAATGTGGTGGCGAGATCGTCATCAAAAAGACACAGAAGGGCCGCCGTTATTATGGATGCGAAAATTATCCGGAATGTGACGTGATGACATGGCAGAAGCCATCGAAAGAAATTTGCCCAAAATGCGGAAATATGTTGCTGGAAAAAGGAAACAAGCTTGTCTGCGCAGATTCAGCGTGTGGATATATTGTTGAAAAACAAAAGGATAATGCTTGAATTTTTTTTTGAACTGTGATAAAATTATGGAAAGTGATTGTGAGGCATGAAGATGAGTGTAGAACTTTTAGACAAGACACGGAAAATCAATCAATTGCTAAGGGATAATCGTGTGTCGAAAGTGGCATTTACGGATTTGTGCCGGTTGCTTGGCGAATTATTAGAATCCAGTGTGTATGTAATCAGTAACAAAGGAAAAATTTTAGGTATAAATCAAATGCCGGATGACACACCCCATTCCTTTTTCCCATCTTCCGAAGGGCAGTATATGGATGCAAAGATGGCAAAGCGTTTTCTGGAAGTTTTATCGACAAAAGAAAATGTGAATCTGGAGTTTATGGGATTCCCTCGGGAAGTGTCAGAAGAAATTCAGGCAATGATTGCACCGGTATACATAGCAGGGAAGCGGCTCGGGACATTGTTCTTGGCAAGAAGAACCCGGTGTTATGGTATCGAAGATATTATTTTGACAGAGTATAGTACGACGGTAGTCGGACTGGAAATGATGCGGGCGGTTTCGGAAGAAGATGATTTTGCGAGCCGTAAGAAGCAGGAAATTGAATCAATATTACATATTTTATCGCCTTTGGAAAAAAGTGCGGTAAAGCAGGTGATTCAGCGGATTGAACAGGGGGAAGGTACGATCGTGACTTCCCGTCTGGCAAAAGAAGTAGGAATTACGCGGACAGTAATTGTAAATGCACTGAAAAAAGTGGAAAGTGCAGGATTGATTCAGACAAAATCGTATGGTGTGAAAGGAACGCACATCAAGGTTATGAATGATAAAATATACACCGATTTTGTAACACAAAAAATGGAAATGGATTTCTGATGACGCAAATGGAATTGTGCTTTTTTCGCGATTCTCTTTGCGTTTTTATACGAAATAGTTTGTTAGGAGGGATTTTCTATGGTTTTGTCAAATGCATATAACTATGTGAATGTGCTTGGAAAAGCGGCAGATGCAAGCTGGACGAGAAATGACATTTTGGCAAATAATATCGCTAATGCCGATACGCCTGGGTTTAAGAGAAAAGACGTGCAGTTTGAAACCTATCTTAAAAATGCGGTAGCAGGAACAGACAGTCTGAATGAGACGGTTGCAAATATTGACTTAAATGAGTTAAATTGTACAACCTATACCGACCAGGCAAATCTCAGTTATCGTTACGATGGAAACAATGTTGATATCAATACGGAAAATGTAGAATTGGCAAAAAACCAATTAAAATATTATACGCTTATGAATTCTATGTCACAGGAATTTTCGCGTTTAAAATCTGCATTGCGTACGTCTTGATGATAAATGAAGACGATGGAGACAAAAAGAAAGGATGAAAAGGATATGTCAGTATATGGAGCTATGGATATCAGTGCATCAGGAATGACAGCACAGCAACTTCGCACCGATATTATTTCACAGAATATTGCCAATGTGAATACTACCAGAGATGGAAATGGAAAAGTGTATAAACGGAAAACCGTTGTCTTTGAAGAAAAAAGTTATCCTACATTTAATGAATCCCTGCAGTATGCAACCGGAAATATCGGTAAGGGTGTCAAAGTAACGGAGATTGTAGAGGATCCGTCTGAGGGGAATAAGGTGTATGACCCTTCCCATCCGGATGCTGACGAAGATGGATATGTTACTTACCCGAATGTAAATACTGTGACGGAAATGACGAACATGATCGATGCGACACGAGCATACGAAGCCAACGTTACGGTGTTAAATTCCACCAAGGGGATGGCGTTAAAAGCACTCGAAATCGGAAGTAACAGTTAATAGATAAAAACTAAAGGAGAAGAAAAAGCATGGATATCACAAATATTTCAGCAATTCAGTCGTTGTCTGATGTAAGCAGATATACGGATTCGACAGCCAAAGTGACGGGGAGCGGAGAGGAAAATCGTTTTGATTCCTTTTTATCTTCTGCGATTAATATGATCGGAGAAACCAATCAGCTTTCGAATGCAGCGCAGGCAGAAGAAATACGTTATTCAACCGGGGAGTCGGATAACTGGCATGATCTGATGGTTGCTCAGCAGAAAGCCAATATTTCTCTGCAGTACACCGTTGCCGTAAAAAATACAGCATTGGAAGCATATCGGACTTTGATGAATATGCAGATGTAATAGACAGACACTTATGATGTTAGGAGAGTAAATTGTATGATGGATCAATTGATTGCCATAAAAGATAAATTGCTGGCTTTTTGGAATAAGTACACGACAAAGCAGAAGACGATCATTATCTGTGTTGTGTTAGCGGTGTTTTTTGTGATCGTGATATTGTCCTATGTGTTGACGAGGCCGGTATATACGCATCTGGCTTCTTTTTCCGATGCCAGTCTGGCAAGTACATTATCAGATTCCCTCGACAGTGAAGGGATTACATACAAAATGGAGACAGACCCGAGTACAGGGATTACTTCGTTTGATGTAGAACAGAGCAAATATTCCGATGCCGTACTGGCGATGGGAGCCAATGGTATCGTGGATAAAGAGATGAGCTGGGATGATGCTTTAAAAAGTGATATGACGACATCTTCTCTGGAAAAACAGACCAAGATCACACTGGCACTCCAGTCTTCGATCAAAGAGAATCTGCTTAAATTTGATGGTGTGGAAGATGCGACGGTTATCATTAACCGCCAGGAAGATGATAAGAAGTTTATTTCAGCAACAAAAGAAACAGCGGTTAGTGTGTCTCTGAAATTGGCAGATGGAAAAGAGTTACCGACGGAGACAGCGACGGCGATGGCTTATTATCTTACTAACGCAGTAGGAAATACGACGACAGACAACATTGTTATCGTGGATACGAAGGGGAATCTTTTGTATGGTGCGAAAACAGATAATACGCTTGGTGGTACGATTTCGGGAACCGAAGATTATAAGGCAAAATTGCAGCAGACATTTTCCGAACGTACGGAAAAAATGCTTTTGAAAGCCGGCTATGACGATGCCGACTGCAGCAAGACAAATATTAAATTTAACATGGACAAAGTGACGGAACTGGTTACGACGTATTCAGTGGCAGACGGTCAGGACCAGGGATACTATTCCAGTTCGTATGAGTACTCTTCTACAGGGGCTTCCGGAAGCGGTGGTACACCGGGAACGGATTCAAACAGCGAAGAGACAGATTATATGATCCAAAGCAATGGAGGTTCTAATTCGGAAACGATTTTGAATAAATACAATTACCTGCCAAATGAAGATGTTAAAAATATCGAACATGAGGTAGGGGCTGTTGTGCCGGAAGAATCTTCCATGGGTGTTGTTTTGACAAAGTACAAAAAGATATCGGAAGAGTCACTGCAGGAAAGCGGAGCTCTTGATAATATTTCATTTGAAGAGTACGCAGAACAGAATAGTGATCCGACGACGCTTGAAGTGCCGGAGGAAATTACCCAACTTGTTTCGGCGGCGACCGGTATCGCGCAGAATAACATAACGATCATTGCACAGGAACAGCCGGTTTATGAAGCAGCAGAAAAGACTGGATTTACAGGAAGTCTTACCAACTACCTGATGATCATTCTTGCCGTATTGATCGGTGCTCTTCTTATCTTTGTTATCATCCGCGGTACTTCACCGGTGAAAGTAACAGAGACAGAGCCGGAACTTTCGGTAGAAGATCTGCTTGCAACGACAAAAGAAAATGAGGAAAATCTGGAAGAGATTGAACTTAGTGATAAATCCGAAACACGAAAGATGATAGAGAAATTCGTGGATGAGAATCCGGAAGCGGTTGCGATGCTGCTGCGAAACTGGATCAATGAGGACTGGGGATAAGATAGGAGGTACACGAGCATGAGTGCAGTATCAGAATTGGATGGGATTCAGAAAGCAGCGATTCTTTTGATCACACTTGGACCGGAGAAGGCTGCGGGAATCTTTAAACATTTAAAAGAAGACGAGATTGAACAGCTTACTTTGGAAATCGCCAATACGCGAAGTGTATCTCCGGCAGATAAAGAAGCGGTTTTGAACGAGTTCTATGAAGTTTGTCTGGCACAGCAGTACATCGCAGAAGGCGGTATCGGTTATGCGACGGATCTGCTTCAGAAAGCATTGGGAGAGGACAAAGCCAAAGAGGTACTTGGAAAACTTACAGCATCTCTTCAGGTACGTCCATTCGAATTTATTCGAAAGACAGAGGCATCTCAACTTTTGAACTTTATTCAGGACGAGCATCCACAGACTATTGCGATGATTTTGTCATATCTGTCTCCGACACAGGCGGCAGGGGTTATCAGTACCCTACCTCCGGACAAGCAGACCGATGTAGCCAAGCGTATCGCTTTGATGGATCGTACGTCCCCGGATGTCATCAAAGAAGTGGAAAATATTTTGGAGCAGAAACTGTCATCACTGGTCAATCAGGATTACACGATCGTTGGTGGTATCGATTCCATCGTAGAAGTGTTGAACACGGTAGACCGTGGTACAGAGAAACATATTATGGAAAATCTCGAGATCGAAGAGCCGGAACTTGCCGACGAGATCCGAAAGAAAATGTTTGTATTCGAAGATATTCTTATGCTTGATGACCGTTCCATCCAGCGCGTTCTCCGTGAAGTGGAAAATGGCGAACTGGCAGTTGCCCTCAAAGGTGCAAATGAAGATGTACAAAATGTTATCTTCAACAATATGTCTACTCGTCTGTCCGCAATGATCCGTGAAGACATGGAATATATGGGACCGGTTCGTATGAAAGATGTCGAAGAGGCACAGCAGAAGATTGTAAATATTATACGTAAGTTGGAGGATTCCGCTGAGATTGTAATATCAAGGGGCGGAGGTGACGAGATCGTTGTCTAATTTAATTAAGTACCAGTTTGTCGATCTCCATCCATCCGATACAGTAAAGATCAACAACAATGACAAAAAAGACAATTTTATTCCGCTGGGAAAAGATGGTGGGATTTCGATAGAAACCATCGGCCAGCAGGAAGCGGAAAAAGCAATTTTGTCTTTACAAAAAAAGGAAAATAATGAGGCGGAGCCGGAAAATATTTCGGAAGAAGAATATGAGAAAACAAAAGAAGAAGCAGAGTTTCTCATAGAGGAAGCCAAAAATCAGGCAGAACAGATGCGAAGCGAGGCATCCCGACAGATTCAGGAAGAGATGAAGCGGGCAGTAGAGGACGGCCGAAACCAGGGATATCAGGAAGGCTGGCAGCAAGCGGAACAGGAAATCGCCCAGCGGGAAAAAGAACTCGATGATACGGCGAGAAACCAGAAACGTGAGTTAGAAGAATATGTCGATGGAATTGAGAAAAAGTATGTCGATGTGTTGATTGCCCTGCTTCAGAAATTGACGGGAGTTCTGATCGAAGACCGTGATGATCTGATCTTATATCTGATTCAGACGACAATCCGAGACCTGGAACCTTCTGACAAATATTGTATCCGGGTATCCGGGGATGATATTTATGAAGTTGAGAGCAACAAAGAAAAGATTATACAGGAACTCGGAGAAGGCGTCAGCCTTGATCTGGTAGAAGAAAAAGGACTGGAAAAGGGACAGTGTGTTATCGAGACGCAGAGCCAGATGGTAGACTGTGGTTTTCAGACACAGCTGGATACACTGATCCGGGATTTAAAAATGTTGGTTCATTCCTAAAAAAACGGAAATGAGGGAAACTATGGAACTATCCGAAAAAATTCACTTTGACCGCTATGAGGCACTTTTGGATCGAAGTTATGTGAAACATCTCGGAAAGGTGGCAAAAGTGGTTGGACTCACCATTGAATCAATTGGTCCGATGGCAAAATTGAATGACTTATGTTTGATACGGTCGAATTCAGCAGCCGGTGTCGTAAAAGCCGAAGTGGTTGGATTCCGGGATGACCGTGTCCTTTTGATGCCTTACGATAACGTCGAAGGTGTAGGACTCGGAAGCTGGGTCGAAAATACCGGCGCACCGCTTCAGGTGCCGGTAAGTGAAGAACTTCTGGGACTGACATTAGATGGTGTAGGAGAACCGATGAATGCCGACAGTCTTGGGGCGGATTGTGCTCATTATTCCGTAGAAGCGGCACCGCCGGATCCTCTTAGCAGAAAGATCATAGATGAAGTGTTGACGCTGGGAGTAAAAGCGGTAGATGGACTTCTTACGATTGGAAAAGGCCAGAGAATTGGAATTTTTGCAGGAAGTGGTGTGGGAAAGAGTACACTAATGGGTATGTTTGCCAGAAATACGAAGGCCGACATTAACGTAATCGCGCTGATCGGAGAGCGTGGACGAGAAGTAAGGGAATTTATTGAACGAGATCTGGGAGAAGAAGGAATGAGACGTTCTGTCGTTGTCGTGGCAACATCGGATAAACCGGCGTTGATTCGTAAAAAGGCGGCACAGACGGCGACGGCGATTGCAGAATATTTTCGAGATCAGGGAAAAGATGTATTACTTATGATGGATTCCCTGACGCGTTTCTCAATGGCACAGAGGGAGATTGGGCTGGCATCCGGAGAACCGCCGGTATCACGTGGTTATCCGCCAAGTGTGTACGCACAGATGCCCAAATTGCTCGAGCGCGCAGGAAATTCTGACCGCGGTTCCATCACAGGTCTTTATACGGTGCTTGTCGATGGAGATGATTTCAACGAGCCGATCACTGATACGGCCCGAGGAATCCTGGATGGTCATATCGTGCTTTCGAGACAGATGGCGCAGAAGAATCATTATCCGGCGATTGATGTGAGCGCCAGTATTTCTCGTCTCATGACGGAAATTGTCTCCGATGAGCACCGGAATTTGGCCTCCCGAATTCGGGATATTTTAAGCATCTATGAAAAAAATGCGGATCTGGTTGCTATCGGCGCCTATAAAGCGGGGAGCAATCGAAAACTGGATTTCGCACTGTC
>OHPI01001656.1_pt1 | contig 10991 bp, 15 predicted proteins | sample 1577651 | NCBI WGS metagenome assembly OHPI01 (sample SAMEA3879578, study PRJEB24766) | human gut metagenome | biome: human-associated habitat; feature: feces | place: USA | collected 1985/1987
TTTTACACAATCGAATTTTGAGAGATATTTCTTGTTTGGGCGCTGATATTAACGTGACTGTCATCCTTTTTCTTATGCTAATACCGGATTTTGAGCATAATGTCCCAAGCCCTTTCGATAGGTAAAGAGCTTTTTGAAATTCAATGCTCCGATTTTACATCCGAAGAAAAAACGTCCGCGGATCAGACCCCTGACCGACATCCTATCTGCATGGTATCGCCTGCGCAGCAGAGAGGGCAGTGTTTCTACTCCGTTTCGGATTTTAAAAAGGTTTCGGAATTCTTCCGTTCCCATAAAACGTTGTTGCTTTGCCCTTTCATGGGATTTTACCGATACGGTAACTCTGCTGACACGTTTATAGATTTTCGCCTTGCACTGCGCTTTGTGTGGACAGTTTGCACACTGTTCCTTTTGAAAGGAAACATGAAACTGCTGGGATTTATCACCGGTATATCCACAGGATTTTGGCTCATATCCTGCAGGGCATCTTACTACTTTGGTTCCCGTCTCGTTGAATACAAAATCTGCTAGAATATCATCAACCGGTTTTCCCGATAAATCGGTATTGATCAGACGGATATTCTTTTGGGCAGCAAGATCATGGTTTTCTTTCCCGGAATAAGCACCGTCGGTGATCAGTGTACTTTTTTTCTCCTGAACCTCAGTGCGTTCAAGACTGTCCTTTAGAAAACGGCTGTCACTGTAAATGTTTTGCTCAAACTGGTAATCTGTGATAACAGAACCATTTCTATCAACGGTTTCTTCAAGATTTGCCACATAGCCCTGATGTTCTTTTCCAGCTTTGCTTCTATATGTTGCATCTGGGTCAGATGGATTTTGAAGTATTCCTGAATGGAAACCGCCATCTTCTTTAGTGCGGAGACGACGGAAACCTTCTTCCACAATGGTCTGTTCAGAAAGACAGCGTACCAATAACTGGTATTCTGTGATGTCATCATAATCCGTTCCACAAAGGTCCAGCAGACGGTCTGCATCTTTCAGAATGGCCGCCAAGTGATTCTCTGTATCGGAATCGTTACTGTAATAAAAGGTTTTATTATAGTCATTCGGATCACAATAATGTTCCATTCCTTTAATAAGCTCATCGCGGCTGTTTTTGTGGAAATAGATGACCAGCTTTTTTACGCAGGTATAAAGCAGCTCTATACGGCTGAGTTTCCGTATATTTGCTGCTATCATCATGGAATCCATTCTTTTGACCCTTGGGCTGATGTCCATAAGTTTTGCGATATTCGTTCCAAGTCCTGTCATGCATTCGTGGAGCAGATCGATACCGTGAATAGATTCATAATCATAACAGCGTTTACGAAAACGGGTGAGAGTTTTGTCGCTCAATGGCTGTTCCTCAAAGCTTGATGTATGAAGGGCATACTGATAACGGGGATCCAGCATAAGGTTTTCGACAACTTCATCATCTGAGATTCCAAAGAGTTCTTTGATGATGAGAGCACCAATACACACATTTACGGGTGTATTTGGTCTTGAAGCGTTCGAGGAATACAGAACACGGAAAGGTTCTTCATTGATTGCAGGAAAAATATCTTCTGCAAAAACCTTTGCCCATGAATGTTCCAATGCTTTCTGCTCACGAAACGTAAGCCCTTCGAAACTGTCAGCAAAAGATAATTGTTGATACGAATTTGTTCTGAATGCCATACACTTCCACCACCTTTGATTGATATATACAGTATACCACATCTGGGGGAAGTTGAAGAATTTGTGTAAAATTTTCAAGGTACTATAGCAGGGCTTTTGACCCCAACATCACAATATAAGAGAATAGATAAAATAATGAGAATAATAAGGTGAAATAGATAAAGGAGTATGTGGATGATTTTATATCATGGAAGTAATGCGATAGTGGAATATCCTGAGATTAGAAAAGCGAAATATAACAAAGATTTTTATTTTGGATTTTATTGCACACGATATCAGGAACAAGCAGAACGATGGGCTACGAGATATGGAAAAAAGGGATATGTTAATCAATACGAATATGAGCCAAATGAAAAATTGAATTACCTTTTATTTGAAGAAATGACAGAAGAATGGTTGGATTTTATTGTGGCGTGTCGTCAGGGGAAATCACACAAATATGATATTGTGGAAGGACCTATGGCGAATGATACGGTCTGGAATTATGTAAATGATTTTCTCTCTGGACGAATTAACAGAAAGCAGTTTTGGGCATTGGCTGAGTTCAGGTATCCCACACATCAGATCAGTTTCCATACATTGTCTGCACTTGACTGTTTGACATTCATAAAAAGCGAGGTAATTTATGACAGCGAAAGAAAGAAATGATTATTTTTATGTGTGTGCATTGATTGAGTATATTGCAAGGGAGACCTTGAATCACAGAGGTGATATCGTTAAAGCCATCGGTGAAGAAGGTATTAAGAAACTACTACATGATGCGGAAATGGATCATTGCCTTAGCTTTGAGCAGGTCAGTGATAAAATTTCAGAATTTAATACGGATTTATATTATCAGAATCCGGACTACCTTGAATGGTCATACAGAGATGGAAAATTACTGGATTAAAAACTAAAGTAAATTAAAAGGGAGCGGATTCCATTAACGAACTTCTTGGGCTGACGATCAAATCAGCCCAAGAATAATATTAAAAAACAGATAAAGGAAAAGATGGAGGAGTTTAAAGATGAACAGGTGGACGAAACGTTGCATGGCATTTGTACTTACATTGACAATTATATGTACTTCAATAAGCGCAGTGAAACCAACAGTGGAAACGACATATGCGGCCACTGTGCAAAATATTACGAAGTCAACAAAGGTTGTATGCAGGAAGACGGTTGCGGTGAAAGCACCGTCAGGATATAAAAATTGTAAATATTCAAGTACGAATCCAAAGGTGGCTTCCATAGATGCAAAGGGAAAATTAAAAGCTCTTCGTCTGGGCGTTACAACCATCACAGTAAAAAGCGGTACGAAAAAGAAAAGCTATACGATCACGGTTGTTCCGGAAAAGAAAAGTGATGTAAGACTTAATCAGGAACTGATTCTTGGCGGACAGATGGTTCAGTTAAAGTTAGTATCCGATAAGTATGATACAAGTCAGGTAAAGCTGTATGTTGATAGTGCCTTTAAGGAAATTGACCACAGGGGAAATTGTAATTTCAAGAAATATAATGGTTATCAGGCAAGTGGATCGCTTTATTATTCGTATGGGCAGTTTACCAGAAATATTACCCTGTACATCTGTGATAAAGATGTGATTTTTGATGGATTAATAGAGAATTCCCAGGCTGGGGTAAACTATGATGCAGATTCTCTGCAATGGGAATTTTTGGGGAAATCATTCCATTATAAACAGTTAAAAAATAAAGGCATCGAAATTCAGATGGATGGCAGTGCATTGCCGGATCAGATTGTTTATACTCCGGGAGATCATACATTTACTGTTATTGCCGGAAAAGAGATATATAGCAAAAAAATTGGTGTCAGTTATTCGGTCAAGGATACGCTGATAAAAAAAGACGCAAGAGGATATACAGAGGATGGAAAAGCTGTATTTGATGCGGCCTTTGCAGCAGTTGATCAGGTAGTGAAGGACGGAATGGGCGAGGAAGAGAAAGTAAAAGCCATTCATGATTATTTAATCTATCATGCCAATTATGTCAATAATGGAGATTATAGTACCGCGGAAAGCTGGGCATATGGAGCTGGTGGAGTATTGTTACATAAAGAAGGTGTCTGCCAGAGTTATGCGTTTGCTTTTTATATGATGGCAATATCTGCCGGGCTTGAATGCAGGCTTGTGTCCGGTACGGCAGATGGAGGTGGTCATGCATGGAATCAGGTTAAGGTTAACGGAAAGTGGTATTATATTGATTGTACCTGGGATGATCCGGTTGGCGGAGGATATGAAAATTATAAATATTATTTATCGGAGAGCCTTTGGGCAGATCATATTGCAGAGACGGCAAAAGATCTGGCGGAGGATGGAAAATATGATTGGGAGCATTATTATCTGACAGGAGCAGATTATGCCAGATAATAAGACTCTGTGGCAAGTTTCATTATCTAAGGGTTATTTCTGGGACAGTCTAGCCGACTGCCTCAGATAGCTCTTTTTCTTTTGCAGCTTTTGCCGCCTGTTCACGCTCTTTTCTACGTCTCCAATAAGTACGATTCCAAGCACGTTTGCGGCGTTTGTGTTCTTCCTCTTTTATCTGTTCGGGTGTAAGCTCCTGCATCGGTCCGTTTCCTTCTATGTTATAAGTATCATGAAATTTTAATTCCATAAATTTATGGAAATTAGTGGAGATATATTGATATCTTTGTTGTAAAAAATATCACGTTTCCTGTCGGTTGTCATTTTGGTAAACTTGAAGTTAACGGGTTCAAACTGTAATCTCAATTTGATTGCCTTCGATTGCAACAATACAGCTTTCGTAGTAACCATCTCCTGTTGTCCGGGGACCGCTGATTACTTCATATCCATCAGTTTTCAACTCTATGGTCAAGGCATCAACCTTTTCTTTACTTCCTACACTAAATGCGATATGTGCATACCCCGTGCGAGCAAGCTCCTTAGGTGAATCAAGCATTTCTGGCTTATTCATAATCTCCAATCGTGTGCCATCATCAAATGACAGAAAATAGGAGCGAAAGTTAGTTTGCAGGTTATGATATCCTTCGTTTGATTTTGCACCTAGATACTTCATAAAAAAGCTACGAGTTTTTTGCAGGTCGTTTACATATAAAGCAATGTGTTCGATTTTCATAATTCACCTCCAAATTTCAATCTGTTAATTTGTTTTATTATAGCACATGTAAGCTCATTCACAATAAATAAGAAATTGCAAAAGAATCAGTTACCAGTTAATCAATGAATTAGATATAGATGTTCTTCCATTTTCTCCGAAATCATTAACAGTCTTTTCAAAATCATAAATCAATAGTTCCGGTTTATTTCTAACACATTCCTTGATACATTGACCAGATTTTCCAAAAACCATTGTCGGTGCCGTTTGAAAAGGCGAGGTAGCATTTACTGAAATAGTAGTAGTAACATTTTCAACTGCACGAGTTTGCAGATGTCCTCTAATCATACTATATCGCTCCTTGTCGTCCGTATCCGCTACATCATAAAACAAAACCACATTTATGTCGGTATTTCTTTTATACAATTCTCTGAAAAATTCGGGAAATCTTATTTCAAAACAAATTCTAATTCCAAACACAACCCCATCTATCTCAACTATTCCATCACTATTCCCTTTTGCGAAATTATCATTATCCCATCCCCATAAAGCCCGCTTGTCATAAGACTTGATTTGTTTATTAGGCTGAAATAGTAATGCTCTATTATATATTTCTTTTTCTTTAAATATGGTTCCGACAATAAAAGAAATATCATTTTGGTCAGCTACCGATTGAAGTCTATCACACATTGACTGCACAAGGTTAAAATTGACACATGATGAATTTGATATATCTCTAGGTGGATATCCTGTTAATGAACATTCTGGAAATATCAGTAATTGAACATCTTTATGTTTTGCTAAATATATTGCTTTTTCTATTTCTTTATAATTCTCATTTACATCTCCAGATATCGCAAATTGATACGCTCCAATTCTCATTTATCAATCATCTCCTTTTCCGCTGTAAAAAACATTTACAGCTATATAAACTTGAATTTCACTAACCCTTAATTGGTATCCATATTTCAATGATTGAATTTTCTCTATTCCAATGAAAACGATAATCGTATCTTTCAAAGTGCAAAAACTCCTCTTGCAGAGGCGTGTAGTCCGTATTAGGTAATATTTCCTGATAAATCTTTCTGTAAGTTTCATATAGGTTATCCATAGAACCAATATGCTCTACAGCAAGATATTTATACGACTGTATGTCTTTATAGATAAAGCCGTCTGGAATTACGTTTCTTTTTGGAATAGAACAAAAATAAAACAGTTTTCCGTTTCTCTTTATCATAAAGGCATATTTTATCCAATTCTCAAATTGCGAAAGATAGGATTTCTTCAAATCAGCGTTAAACTTTCTCCAAAATTGTGTGCTGATTTGAATATTTCGTTTATGATAATTTGTAAGTTCTACTTCTTGTCCTATAACTGAAAATGCTTCTAATTCACGAATTGTATATTTCATTTCTTTTCCCTATGTGCCGTAATAATCGTATAACTATAAGCATTTACAGTTATGATACAGTTATCTATATTCACATACCAGTTCTTCCCACTTCTTGTGATTACAGCCTTTACAGAATCGATTTTAGCTTTACACCAGCCGACTACATCATCTGTATCTAAAAACAGATTTCTTTTAATGCGTTCTACGCCTAATTCTGTTGTGTGCAATTTATCCAAATTCTTTAGTAATTCATCATCTGCATTCATTTTATAATTATCCATTTCTCTTCATAAAATTACGATTGTTCTAATTCTTTTCACGCCCACCTTCTTGCCCTTCGGACAAGAAGTATCCCTCGCTCAAAGAGCTCGGTCAATTCCGATTTGTAACTGACCACATCTCCGTCACACATCATATTATATCAGACATCATAACCTTTGCAATCACCAACTTGCATGACGAAATGGCAAAATCAAATTTTCTCCCGCCTACAAACTCTTATATTTCTGCACCAATGCCCCCAATTCTTCCAACAACGCATCAGATGGTGTCATAGTCTCGTCCCCCTTCAGTATGTAATCCGTACTCACTCCATAAATTTCACTAAACATCAACAGCGAATCAATCGACATTCCCTTTGCTCCCCGCTCTATCCGGCTGATCGTTCCCGGCTCAAGTCCAACTGCCTCCGCCACCTGCTCCTGTGTCTTTCCTGCCTGTTTTCTTAATTCCTTTAATCTCTTTCCACTTGCTTCCATGTCGTAAATCATCATAATTCTTCATCCTTTCCAGCCATCTCGATAGCCAGAAGTAAGATGATGAAAAATTAATTTTGAATTTTCCGCTGCCTGATCCACGCAAAAAGACGCAAAGGAAAGCCAGTTATCTACTGGTTATCTTTCCCCTGCGTCTCTGGTGCTTCCATCATCACTGATGTGCCCTTATCAGGTGGGCTGTTCATTTAATTGTCATTTTGTTTCTATGTAACAGATCTGTCAGATACGGAACACACCTTTGTCGGCACGCTTCCGTATCATGCCTTCTGTATATTTCTTCAACATCATTACCCGTTTGCAGCGGTTACATTTGATCGTAATGCCCTGCAGGACGATCCGGCCATCGTCCTGACACAAGGTATAATCCATCATCCTCGCATTACATTCTCTGCAATGCAACTGCACTGTACTCCAATTCTTCTCCAATTCAGTTCAACTCCTCTACCATACAAAATTGCTATTACCAACACGCAACATTTGTACTTGCACCAGCTGTCTTAGGACCTCTCTCTACTGTATAGATGTTGCTGCCTTTAATCTTGGCACCCTTTGGCTCGTGGGCATGAATCTTGGCTTTCTCCTTGGTGTGAATGACCATCGGCTTGTCATCCACCTTTTTAATTTTCATTTTCCTCACCTCCTATCGTGAAATAAAATAAGCCGCTAAGGAGCTTAATTACTCCTTAACGGCTATGTAAAATCATTCAATATTCAATTATTAAAAGCAACATGAAACTGGAATTTCACGCAGACATTTTCTATACCGTAATATCTATTCTCACAGATGATTTCTTCTCACCAAAATGCTTTATTTCGATGTCCTTCATTTCCTCCATAACATCCTTTTCAATCTGATGAACCTCTTCTAATTGAGCATCCGGCTTCGAATCATCTATTATTTTTGCATCATCATCTACGGAATCTGTTGTCTGAGATATTAAGGAATCGCTTGATTGTTCAAATGTTTCAGCATCTGTTAATTCCTCTACAACCGATGTTTCTGACTTAGAAGCCTCAACAATATCCTCTTCTGTAGGCAAATCCTTAAATTCCGCACTCTTTACAAACTTCGTAAATGTTTCTACTGCTCTAAAGGTATTTCCCATAATACGTTGAGCTTCCTTAAGCTTTTCGCTCTTTGGAATATTCGGATTATTCACGATACTTTTTAGTTCCGCTAAATTACCGTTCATTTCATTTACTTGAAGTCTTTGAGCTTCTTCTTTTGTTTTACAGTTTTTCAATCTACGCTCATAAGCTTCTTGTTCCATTCTTGCAGCTTTATATTCCATATAGGCTTTAGGGTCTTTCTGGCGAATAGCATCTTCTTCCGAAGCGGTTAATTCTTGACCACTTGCAATCTTATTATAAATCTGACTATATGCGGAACTTTCTTTATCTCGCTCAAGTTGCTCTTGGAAATGCTGAATCATATTTTCTTCCTGGCTTGTTACAGTCATACCCTCTTGTTTCTTTACAACATTCCCGGTAGCCTTCTTTTGCTTCCAATCATTTACTAACTGCATCTGATTCACAGCGTTTCGTATTGTACCTGCAATCATAGCACACCTCCAATTCCCGGTTAATGCTACCGATTAAATAGTGGTATCGAACTTCATGCCCTGTGTCGCTTTTTCTTCAGCTATCTTACTCCAATCCAGTTCAGAAATCTTTTCAATCAATTCTTCTTCTGAATTTGCCTGAATGGTAGTACGCTTAACAGTTAAATCCTTCTTTTCCTGCTGTTTTTCTTCTGCACGTTTTTCTTTTAATTCTTCCAGCCATTCTTGTTGCTTTTCTGTAATCTTCTCCAAATCAGCAAATAACGTCATTTTTCCACTATCATCAAAGGACATAGTTAGCTTACTTAATACAGTTCCATTATTTTCTGTCTTTCCCCACGCACGTTCAAAACCAAACTGTTCATTGATTTTATCCGACATTACAACCGCTGTTTTTACCATAGATAACTTCTCTTGTGCGTATTTCTCATCAGATGCCATTCTTTCAAGCTCAGCACTCGAAAATACAACTGTAAATTCCTTATCACTTTGGTCTACCAATCCTCTAAAATCATCGCCCTTATCAGCAATAATAAAATCAAAATCTGCGTTATCCTTACGCAATGTTTCTAAATATTTCTGTGCCTTAGAAGACAACTTATCTTCGCTGGATTTAATTTTCGCAGCATTTGCCTGCGCATCCTTCGTTTTCTCTGTGCTATTTTGCTTACTAACTGTATTATTCTTATAATACTCTGTTACTTGTGTTAAATTAGTTGCTCTAATCATGATATCATCCTCCTTGAAATTGATTAAAGAAATCCGTTTCTATATCTGTAATATCGGCACTTTATACCCATAAGTTAAGAGCCGTAAAATTCAAATTTTCTTTTCCCTATTAATTACAAATATTCCTTGGAAATTGCTTCCACACCATACATTTCCATAAATGCATCCAGGTCCGCTGCATCCCCAATCAACATATTCTCGTCAAAGTGTACGATAAGCATATCTTAAAATCCAGCCACATGTTCTCCGGTACAAATGATACATTTTAGAACTGCTTCCTTATTTATTTTTCATATCGAATCTTATATGCTTTCTTCTTAAAAATAGGGAATATCTAATTTATTATCATCAAGGTCGGACATTCATCCGACCTCTTGATTATACTATAGATTCTATAAAAATTCATCTGTTATCACTGCAGCATTGCTTCTTTTTTCTTCTGTTCCGCAATCTTCTCATGAATGTTGGTATTATACAGCCTGTACAAATCTGTATCCTTACTAATCTGATTATCAAATGGAATCACCACAGAACCACACTTGATAAGTCCCATTCCCGATGCAGTATTGGTTACGAATCTTAGCTGTGCCTCTGATACCCCGATAACTTCCGCCATCTTGGAACTGTCTGTATTCGCCTGTTTTAAGAGTGCCACAAACTCAGAGTTTGCAAGCATTGTGGTTGCTGTGTAATTCTGCAACAGATCGACGACATTCTGCGTGATACCTGTACAAAGACCTCCCTGCTTTCTTACTTTCTTCCAGAGCTGCTGCAGATATTTTGCAGAATACTCGGAATTAAGCAGGACGTGAAACTCATCAATATAGAGCCATGTTGCCTTGCCTCTCTTGCCATTCTCAACAATCCTGTTCTGAATAGACTCCATCATGACAAGCATTGTGATAGGACTAAGCTCTGTACCTAAGTCCCTGATGCCATATACTGTGAATCTGTTATCCACATCCACATTTGTCTGGTGATTGAAGATGTTAAGTGAACCATTTACGAAAAGCTCAAGTGACAATGCAATGTCCTTTGCCTCGTCCTCCGGCTGCGCCATAAGGATATCGTAAAAGTCACTCATTACAGGGATATACTTCTCTTTGCTCCTTGCAATGTCGATATACAGTTTTCTCACACAGCGGTCGATGATTGACTTCTGTCTTGAATTTAAACTGTCCCCGATACACTGCTCACAAAGTCCAAGCATAAACTCGCCCTTCTCTCTAACCATTCCCTTGGAATCATTCGGATCAAGGCTCCATACATCCATCTCCAGCGGATTCACATAGTTATCCGTGTAGGTAGACATATTTACCACTGTTCCACCATAAGTATCAGCTATATCAAAGTACTCGTTCATTGGATCTATGACGATTATCTCATCATCTCCCGACAAGAATACGCTGCCCATCTCCATCTTGCAGAAGAAGGATTTACCGGAACCCGGCACACCAAATACAAAGCCATTTCCGTTGATAAGCTTCTTTCTGTTACCGATATTCACATTCTTGCTGATCTGGTTGATACCATAATAGTTGCCTGTGCTGTCATTAAGCTCCTGCACATTGAATGGCATAAGTACCGCAAGTGACTGAGTAAGAAGGGTACGCATTGTCTCCACCTGTCTTACACCAATCGGAAGTGCTGTGTTGAGAGCTTCCCTCTGCTTTAAGTAGTGTGTATCAATCGTGCAGCTGTTACGCTTTCCGATGGTCTCCACAGTCTCACATACACTCTCAAGCTCCTTCTTGCTTTCTGCCATAAGAATAATGGTTA
>OHPI01001670.1_pt1 | contig 10921 bp, 9 predicted proteins | sample 1577651 | NCBI WGS metagenome assembly OHPI01 (sample SAMEA3879578, study PRJEB24766) | human gut metagenome | biome: human-associated habitat; feature: feces | place: USA | collected 1985/1987
TATCAGATTCATTAAGAAATGTCGCGTTCAGTGTCTTAATTTATGAGACCATTATAAACCGATTCATGTCCCCCTTTTTAATAAATTTGCAACCAACTTTTCAGGAGAATCATTTGTTATTTTTTCTTCGCTCTTATAACAAACTCTTCCTATTTTTCAATAGATTTTAAAATATCCGCACCATTAATTTGACTAACTATTTTATAGCCTGCATTAATAATTCTCATAAACACCTCCTACAAAGCACCACAATATTCCGACAACAAACATCGTAATTTTCTTACTTTTTTTCTAAAACTCTCATTCCACTCTCTATCATGTCAACCGCTTATATATTAACTTAAACATGAAAGCACAAACTTTTTAGATTCAGAATAAGTGACATAATAAAGTCATATTCATCAATATTTATTTGTTGTACAAGATTTACTATTGCATTCTTACTGGTCTGGCTTTCTTTAACTCTATTTTTTATTACATATAATTTCAATTTATCACTCAATTTTAATAAAAAATCAATTTTTCCCAACAGTATTTTATAATCTGTTTCCTTTAAATATTCTCTATCAAAAAGAAACCTAATTCTTTCTTTCATTAATTTAAATTTCTCATTTATTAAAAATGCAATTCTCGCATCAGTAAACAATCGCTTTCTTCCAAGCTCTGTATTTACAAACTTACCATATACATAAATACCATAAACTCCTTTTTTTGCGGCAGGATATTATTCTCATTCTCTGTTGGATTTTTTGACGCTAAATAGCACTCTAATTGATACAAAAAAGTTTTCAAATCAAAAAAACATTCTGTATTATTAGGACTGTATTCTATCGTTCTTATTATATCATTATAATTTGTACTTACCGCCTTCAAAAAAATTTCAAAAGAGATTACACTGCAAGATAGTTTATATTTATCATTGTAACCCAAAATATAAATTTCTTGTTTTTCTTCATCAATTCCATATAGTAAATTTGCATGAAAATAATTTTCCTTATTATAAAATGCACGATTTGGAATATAAAACTCATTTAACATAATTTGAATATATCTTCCAGATTGAATATTCATTTTACAAAAATTTAAAACGTTCTTCCAAAGCACCTCTATAGTACGTATTGTTTCATCTCTGTATAACAAAAAATGATTTAATATATGATGAGAAAAATTCCTCTCCGGCAAATCATAATAATCATAACATACTACTTTATCTTCCTCTGTATAATATGTCTGCATATAATTCATAAACAACCAATTATAATATTGATTTTCACCAGCATTAACATTAATCCCAATTTTACTCACTTTAATTTGACTATCAATAATTTCATTAACAATTTCCAATGTTTTTCCATCATCTAGAACTACATAAATTTTCAATTTATTAATATTTTTTATTAATCTTATTGTCTTTATTTCTTTTGCAGATAAACTTGGTACCTTTCTATATTTTCCATCCACCTTATAATACAATCCACTATTTTTCACTATACCAATCCTAATAATATTATAATCTTCTTTGCAACATTTTCGATAATTATCATCTGTGAGTATAACATTAAATACACTATCTCCTTGTGTAAATGTCCATTTCTCTATTTCAACGCAAATTTCATCTACAGCATTACAGTTTCTAATTAAAAACGCCTCATTATTTCGTGAATACTTCTTGCTTTTAATAATTTGATGCGAAGATTTTATACATAATTTTGTATCTTCCCCATCAAATGTCCAATTTTGATTTTCAAAATTTTGTATTAACAAAGAATATAAAACATCATTTGTGTGTTCTTCGTTTTGCATAATTGCATTAATATAGCCATGATGTGCATAAACCGAAATCGATGGCTTTTCACAAATTCCCAACACTTTTTTCATAATCATTCCTCCTCGCAAAAAAAATCAATAACATGATTCACCACTTCTTCAATGTCTTGATTTAAAAGAAATGTTCTAATTCCAAAAACTTTTTCCACAATAGATTTTCTTTGTTTAAATTCGTCTTCCGAAATTACTGTTTTTTTTCCATATACTCCAGCAATTTCTTTTTCTAGTTTCACCGGAAATACTACAAATGCTATAACCTTACTTGGTGACGAACTTTCAATAAATTGCACTGTTCTCCTGATGTATTCTAACTCATCAAAATAATTTATACACAAAATAACAGCATCTGGCTGAGTTGCTACTAAAAATGCATATTGTTGAAACAAATAGAAAGAAATATTACCATAATCGTAGGAAACAGTTCCTGATTGACACCCAACAATAATAATATCAGGTTCTTTTTCACATATAGACTGCATTTGCATATTAATATACTGTACTGCCTCCTCATTTTGCAATTCAACCAAAGAATTATAACCAATCGGAAACACATAATCAAAACCAAACAATTCGGCAGTAGGCTCTGTTCCTAGTTGACCAATCGAATATCCTCTTTTCATAATTTTTTCTCTCAAGAGTAATTGTAATGTAAATTTACCCTGTTTCGAACTTGTGCCAAATACACCCAAAATAGGTTTATTATAACGAAACAACTTTCCTTGTCTTTTTGGAAGAACTTCTTTTTTTAAAACCGCTGGTGTATAAACATATCCTTTAGAAATTTTATACTCATCTAAATCATCTAAGGAAAAAATTTGAACTTGATTTTTAACACAATTTTCTGCCAAGTCATGAAATACATCTTCCTTTTTAACCTTATTTTTTAATTTATCCCTATGACCAATAATCATTGTATCAATATTATTAAAATCTATATCTCTTATGTTTTTTATTTTGTAATCCATCATAATCCTGGCATAAGGCATAAGTTGTGACACATTAGCTCCTACTCTTCCTGAATACTTAATATCATAAACCGCATCAATTTCAAAATCGATTAAATTCTGATGTGCCAAAATTCCTTGTATTTCCTTTGAAAAAGGAAATACAGCGGCCCTCTTTATCGGAATAAAATTTTGTTTCTGATCACTATAATTCAACTGAATAGTCTTAACTGCATTTTCTTGCAACATTCTATGCGCTTCTTCTACTGTTGTATTACGAGATATAAGTTTAGAAATTATCGCCGTCACATGTGCACATGCAAAACTATTCCCCCCTAAAAACATGTATTCCGGTTCGTTCCACGCCAAACGCTGAATCCCCCCTCTTGCCACTACATTAATGACATTATCTTCTACATAATAAAAATTATTACTTTTGGTAATTGATTCCTCTGACGTCACACCAATAACTTCTGGAAATGCAGCTGGAAATGACATTGAACCATCATTCGAAAATGCCGAAATAAGTATTATTCCATTATCATACGCCCTATGACAAACCTCACGTAAATTTTCCATATCTAAGCACACAGTCACCCCCAAACTCAGATTAATAATTTTAACCTCTAATTCTATAGCCAAATTAAGCGCCCTAATCAATACATCAACATCAACCTCCTGGCTTTCAACCGCCCTGATATTAATTAATTCACATCCTTTAGCACATTCTTTTCGTATAATATTATACACAGCAGTCCCATGTCCATTTCTTACATTGCTTTTTACAGGAGAACCACTTGGTGTTATTTCATAAATTTTAGTCTCAAAAAAATCTTTATGTGCATGATAAACTCCAGAATCAATAATTGCTATCTTAAGTTTTGTCTCCATTCAATATTACCCTCCTATTTATCTCTTTTATAAAATTCCGCTTGTCTACTATACATTTCTGCATATAAACCTTTTAAGTTCATTAATTGATCATGGCTACCATCTTCTTGAATCGTATGCTTTGAAAATACAAGTATTCGATCACAAAACTTTCCACTAGCTAATCTATGTGAAATAAAGAAGGATAATCTTCCGCGCATAAGCAGAACCAATTTTTTATATAAATCATACTCAGCTAATGGATCCAATGCTGCCGTCGGTTCATCCATGATTACAATTTTAGAATCTTTATAAAGTGCTCTTGCAATAGCCATTTTTTGCTTTTCCCCACCTGAAAACTCTGTGCCATTATCGTCATATAATCTAGACACAATCGTTCCCATCTTCTCTGGCAGTGACTCGATTTTCTCATCTAAACCAGCTAATCTCAGCACCTCTTTCACATGATCTGCATTTACTTTTTTCCCTAATGTTATATTTTCAAGACATGAAAAAGCAAATGTTTTATAATCCTGAAACACACTCGAAAACATTGTGAGATAGTCATTATACTCGTATTCATTGATATTAACACCATTTAGCAAAATTCTTCCCTTTGTTGGTCTATAAAGACGAAGAAGCAAATGAATAAATGTCGTTTTTCCAGCTCCATTTTCTCCAACAATCATAATTTTTTCATCGTTTCTGAACTCACAACATATATCCTCTAATACATAATTTTGTGCTCCAGGATATTGAAAATAAACATGAGAAAACTCTATTACAAATTCGTCCTTATTGCCAATCTTCTGTTCTCCTTTATTTTTATCTTCTATATTCATATAGTCTATTAAATGCCTAACATTGAGACCATTCATACGCAAATCAACAAAATCTGACATAATTTGTAAAATTGAATTTTTAAAATTAGAAACAGCATTAAAATACATTGAAAAATCACCAATACTGATTGATCTACGTATTAAAATTTTAATTCCAAGAATTCCATAAATAATAACATCCTGCAAACCATTTGTAATACCACCAATACGAAAAACTCTTTGTTGTCTTGTTATAATCTTCTTCATAAAAGAATAACACATTTTTGACAATCCGGAATATTTTTCATCAATGAGTTCAACGCAATCATTGATTCGCGTCTCTTTAACAAAACTAAAGTCACTACATATTGATTGAAGATACCCGATACGTCTTTGATAAGGAATCACTTCAACACTACATTGATACTGTACTTTCTTTGCCTTAGAATTAATCCATGAATTAAATGCCACAACTAAAACAACTGGAATTAACACATAAAAGCCAATTTGCATAACAATCACTGTTACACCTATTATCACAACCACATTTGAAATAATGCTCCGGATACTTCGGATCATATCTATAAAATTAGATCCGCTAACCACTTTTAACCCAAGTTCCCGTTTTTCTAATATTTCAGGCTGCAAAAGCATTTCATATTCAAGATCCATGGTTTTTCTATTAAGTTTATAACTTAATTCAAACATTAACCACTGTCCTTTTAACTCTACCTGTTGCTCAAAAACATGAAAAACATATTGTATAATAACGTCAGAGATTACCAAGACAGATATAATATACAAAAATTGCTGAAGTGACTCCCCCTTTACTAAATAATCAAATATGATTTTTGATAAAATAATTTTAGGAAAAGGCTGCAATGCTCCGAAAAAAATGTCTCCAATCAAAATTGATATTAACATTTTATCATATTTGATTATAACTTTAAAAAAATCAATAATGCTCTTCATCTTCTATCTCCTTTCTTAGTACACAAGCTTTATTACACGCAAAATCTTCATATGCCATAGCGGACTTGATTTCACCACAACTCAACTTATTCGAAATCACATTAATCCACTTAACTCCATTTTCTTCAGCAAATTTTATTAAATTTTCAAAATCTCCTACATTATCTTTATAATGGCTCAGTTGTCAAGACAAAAATTTGATATTTTTATAATGAACTGATATGTTGACGAGTTACATGGAAAATGCGGGAAGCCTCTCCCGGATTTTTATATTATGCGTCTGCTCTGGCTGCATCCAGAAGCATTACCGGATAGTATACCTCGGCAGGCCGCTTGTTCCCAATGGACTGATGGCATCTTTCAAAGTTATAGGTGTAGATATACCTTCCGATGGCTTCTCTTGCTTCCTCATACTTGAAGCTGCGGAACCAGCGTTCAATCATGATATTATCTGCCCATCGACTTTTGCCATCCATGCTTTGCTGGATTCCGTTATTACGAATAAAGTCGATGTATTTGTCACTGGTGAACTGGCTGCCCTGATCCGAGTTGATGATTAACGGCTTAGCTACTTTAAATGCTTTTTTACAGGCGTTGATGACCATAGTGGTATCCAGAGTATCATCAACATCCCAGCCAACGATACAACGGCTGTACCAGTCGATAATGGCTGTCAGGTAAAGAAAGCCATGCTTCATGTAATGTCAATCGACCATGCCTGATTGGGACGGTCTATGACTGCGTTACGAAGCAGATACGGACAGACTTTTGCCTCCTTCATGCGCTTAGACAGATTCATCTTTGGATAAATCGGTGTAATGTCCATTTCACGCATATATCTGCCTGCTTTACGGCGTCCAACCTGATATCCGCGCAGTTTAAGTTGAGCAGACATCTGACGGGCTCCCCAGGTAGGATTATCCGTATGCAGATGGTCAATGATAGCTTTGCATTCCAGTTCTTCCTCTGAAACGGGGATGCCGCCATAATATACGCTGGTACAATTGATTCCAAGCAACTTTGCACCGGTAGAAACTGGCAATTCTTTAGTCGTCGAAAGGTTTCGGACTAAATTTACTCTCGTAGTCAGGTCCGACAACTTCTTCAGATTTTTTTTTGAGCCAGTCAACCTGCATAGTAAGTTGACCGACCTTTTTGGCGTATTCAGCTTTTTCCTTGCGTTCTTCGGCAAGTTTTTCCCGGAGATTGTCTTCCCGCTTATTATCGAATGCGAGAGAAGCATTAGCAAGGAATTCTTTCTTCCAGTTGCGGAGGAGATTTGGTTGAATATCATTTTCAACAGCAAGGACATTGAGTTCTTTCTCCCCCTTGAGCAGCTGGAGTACGAGGTTGGTTTTAAATTCAGCACTGAAATTTCTTCTTGATCTGGACATAATAAGTACCTTCTTTCATTTGTTGGTTATAGTATATCAGATTCATTAAGAAATGTCGTGTTCAGTGTCTTAATTTATGAGACCATTATATTATTCTTCCGAAGAAAAACAGTTCACATACCCGTCTTCCGAAACAATAACTGTAAAAGTTTTCTTCCCATTATCCTTTCGTTGTTTAGTATATCTTATTGCTGAATTATATCTTGCACCACGTGACGAATCAACTCTCTTTGATGCCACTCCATCTAAAATCACTCCGATTGAATAACATATACCATTTATATCACAAATAATTGCCCCATCTATAGCAGTTATTGCTTTTACTAATATACTATTATTTCCAACATCTATCGGCTCTATAACTATACCTGATTCCTGCAGTCTGGTTGCCTCATCATCGGCATTCTCTGTAATGACAACTATTGTCCCATGTCTTTGGGAAATTGCTTCTTTCAATATTCTTTCTACTTTCGATGTTTCTGTAATACCAAATGTTTTCTTTAACAAAAGCATATCTTGATCTCTTATACCTATTGTTTGGTTTGGAATTTGTGGAATCATATTTTCAAAACAGATAAACTTTTCATTATTTTTATATATTGTCCACTTTAGAAAACCTTCAAATTGAATCTTATAATATTCACACATAGGGTTACTTATCATTTTACCAATAGCATATATCTCGTCATCCCCATTCATCAATAGCGAAAGGTCTTCCTTAGTTATTTCTAATAATTTTCTTATCTTTTTATATGAATCCGAACTCACTTTTATTGTTTTATTGAACTTCAGATGTAAATCATAATTTTTCTCTATCTCATCAACTTTTCCCTTTAACGCTAATATACTCCCAACATTTTGTTCACCTTCATATTTCATCGTAGATAATGTATTAAAATCATCTATATAAAAGCGCAAAAAATAATCAATTCTAGCTAATACTCTACGAAACAATTCATTATAACAAATCACTTTTCTAGAAGCAGTATTAAACTTGTCCGATAACCATTCAGACTCAAGCGCTCTCCAAAACGGATGTCTCTTACCATTATACACCATAACCGCTTCTAATTTTGATTTATCAAACTTAAAAATATCAAACTCATACACATCCTTGTTTTTATTAACTGTTTTGCCTTTACCTGTAAGTCTACACCAATATTCCTCCCCTTCATTATTTTTCAAACCATTTCGTATGACTTTTGGTAATGCCATGCATAATTGATTATAATTATAATTAAAAAAGTATCTCTCTTCATCAATAAACTCTTGTATTCTTCTATCAACAGCCGCCTTAAAATCTGCATCATCTGTTCCATTGACATATACCCTATACTCTGGCGGTATTTTTTTGTCACAGTCACATTCTCTATCTATGATAAGATTAACAAAATAAACTGCTATTAAACTATCTCCAAAGTTTTCTTTTGTAGATAGTTTATTTAATTCTCTTGTCACCTTTAATCTATAATCTCTTGCTATATTCTCCTCGTGTTTTTTATCAGGCGTTCCATCACACACGCTTAGTAGTTCATCTAATTCCATAACCGTTCCTTTCCATATGTATACATTGTTAATTTCAATTAAACCGTTTTACATATTCATATATCCGTTTAAGCATTCCATCTCTTTCTTGACCTAACTCATTTGGAATGTTATCTCCAAATCCCATATAGGTATTAAATCCCAGCATATATACTGCCATTGCCATAGACAACTCACTATTTTCCCCATCATATAACGATGCAACTTTTCTCAATTCATCAATAACTGTATCATGTGGTACCCTAACGCTTCCTTCTTCATTTACAACAGAATCAATTACTTTTGGCAGCTCCATACACATTTTATAAAATGCATCCTCTTCTCCAGTCAAGATAGCATAAAATTGATCCATACTTACACGCCGAATCAATCTATGTTGCACATTTTTTCCATCCACCTTTGTTGACCATTTAATGTTTTGTGATTTTTTTGCAATGGCTTCTACTAACAAACAAGCACAATCATCATCTTCTAATATTTGTCCCTGCATTTTTATATATGTTTTAGCAGAAGATGCCGAATTCATAGTATTATGTTTATTCTTCATTTCTACATATATTGTATGTACAATATCTCCATCTGGCATCTGTACTCCATCCGGGTTCCTATAAATAACATCCCAACCAGCCTGAGGAACCTCACATCCTTTAAAATACGAAAAAATATTTTGATGAAAATATCCTATATCGTTGTTATTAGACTTATCTCTCTGACGAAAAATTTCATTATTTACTATTTCTTCCCAGCTTGTACGATATACAGATTTATCAAAAATCAACTTAATTGGATCAATTATATTGCTATTGAACCTTTTTAAATCATATGATTTTAATTTCTCGCCATATTTCATAATGGTTGCCCGCACATGTTTCTTAAAATCTTCTTCTGATATAAAATTCAAATTCCAAGTCATTTATTTTACCCCCTCTAATGATTTATGAATTTCTAATCCAATCTCGTAGGCCAAATTTACTGGGACTGCATTGCCAACCTGCTTATACTGTGACTGAACGCTACCACAAAACTGCCATTCATCTGGAAAAGTTTGACATCTTGCATTCTCACGTACAGTAAAAGGCCTTGCCTCTAATGGATGACACCTTTCGGTCTGTTTTTGAGATGGAGAAGTCAATACAGTCAATGATGGCTCATCCAGACTCATTCTTCTTAAAATCCCAGTTCTTCCGCCTTCCATATTCCAACAACTTTTCATATATGATTTTGCAATTTTAGGATCAATATCTCTCCAATATCCTCCTGGTGGAACTAATTCAAATATTTTTCTCTTATTTTCACCATATGGTACTCCTGGACCCTCAGGGCAATCTAATAAAACATCTCTTAAAACAGGTTTATACTCATGCTCTTTAGGAAAAGAAAAAGAAATTTTTTCTATCAAATCGTTTCTAATTCCAATTGTAATTAATCTCTCTCTCTTCTGAGGCACGCCAAAATCCCATGCATTCAAAACTTTTTTTTGAATTGTATAGCCTGTCTGTTTAAAAATATTAATTATCGTCTCATATGTTCTTCCTTTGTCATGGGTTAATAAGCCCTTAACATTTTCAAACAAAAACATCTTTGGTTGAAGTTTCTCCAAAAAAGTTGCATAATGATAGAAAAGGGTTCCTCTTGCATCTTCTAACCCTAACCTTTTTCCTGCATATGAAAAAGCCTGACACGGTGCCCCTCCTGATAACAAATCCAGTTCTCCTGTTTTTATTCCAAAATATTCTTCAAGATCCAAACAAGAAATATTTGCTATATCATCGCAAATCACTCTCCACATTGGTCTATTTGTTCTCAAAGATTCTGCAGCATTTTTGTCAAATTCTATCAAACCAAGTGGTTCAAATCCAGCTTTTTCTATTCCTAAAGCCAAACCTCCAGCACCCGCAAACAGCTCTATCGTTGTTAAAACATTATTTTCAATTTGCAATAATTTATCTTTTTGTATTTCTACAATATCTTCAACTTTACAATTTAGTGTAAAACATATTTTTTCTATAATGTCAAACGACACAGGTTCATTCTTGCCTAATCGCTCTACCACATCAAAACTTATTCCCGATGCTTCTTGTAATTGGGTGCGGTTCATTTTTTTATCCATCAACATTTTCCATAATTTATTATAATACATTAACATCAAAATTCCCCCAAAACTTTCAAATACTTTAATTAATATTGTCCCACGTCGTAGCGCAACAACTAGTTTTAGAAATTCGTCTATAATTTTCTATTTATGTACTATTGTTAAATCACTTTATCGTGTCAACTATAAATATTTTAACATCTTTTATCGAACTTAACAATTGAATATTTTAGCTATATATAAATAATACTTACCACTTGATTAAGATAAAACAAAAATTTATTCCTTTTTTTGTTGTTCATTACCTATTTTAACAGGATTAGTAAATAAATTATCATTAGCAAAAGAATAATCTATTTTTAATTCTTTCGCCATTCCTTTTAGCATCTGTAACAACGAATCAATTATAGCATCTTTTTCTTGCTTAGAAACTATTTCTCTAAATTTTTCAAATTT
>OHPI01001672.1_pt1 | contig 10911 bp, 8 predicted proteins | sample 1577651 | NCBI WGS metagenome assembly OHPI01 (sample SAMEA3879578, study PRJEB24766) | human gut metagenome | biome: human-associated habitat; feature: feces | place: USA | collected 1985/1987
AAGAGCTGGCCAGCCGCGCCGCCAAGGTGGTGTCCATCGAGGTGGACGAGCGTCTGCCGCCTCTGCTGGCCGAAACGATGGCCGGTGTGGATAATTTCAAGCTGGTATTACAAGATGTTTTGAAAGTGGATCTCCGTGCCCTCATTGAGGAGGAGTTCCCCGGGATGCCGGTGGCCGTCTGCGCCAATCTGCCCTACTACATCACCAGCCCCATCGTCATGAAGCTGCTGGGCGACCGCCTGCCCATCCAGAACCTGACGGTCATGGTGCAGAAGGAGGCCGCCGACCGTCTGGCCGCTGCGCCCGGCACCCGCGCCTCCAGCGCCATCAGCTGTGCTGTGAGCTACTACGCCACCTCCAAGCTGATGTTTACTGCCGCGCCGGGCAGTTTCTACCCGGCCCCAAAAGTTACCAGCGCCGTCGTGCGGATGGACATCCGCTCCGCTCCTGCCGTGCAGGTAAAGGATGAGGACGGTTATTTCGCCCTCATCCGCGCGGCCTTTGGCCAGCGCCGCAAGACCGCCGCCAACGCCATCGCCAGCGGTCTCGGCCTGCCAAAGGAGAAGGTCATCGCCGCCATCGAGGCGGCGGGCTTTGATGCCCGCATCCGCCCTGAGGCCCTGACCCTCGAGAACTTCGCCGCCATCCAGCGGGCAATGGCCGCACAGTAACACTCACGAAACCACTCAGGCGCCCCGCCGTTCTGTCAGGAACGGCGGGGCACTTTCGCATTCTGAGGCAGAAGCCGCAGAAGATATTGACAACCGGGGAAGTTTCTGGTATTCTACTAAAGTACCCTGCGCGATGCGAGAGGGTACGCTTTGCTGGTGTGGCGCAATGGCAGCGCAACTGATTTGTAATCAGTGGGTTGCAGGTTCAACTCCTGTCACCAGCTCCAAAAAAGCCCTGCGATATACCGCCGAAAGGCGGCGTATATCGCGGGGCTTTTGCTTTTTGCGGTGTGGCGGTATCCGACCATTCGGAAAAATCATGCTGCCGGAGGGCTTGCGGGCCTTGCACTTCCTGCACCATGCCGGTATAATAAATTCATCGAAAATTCATCAAAAGAGGACGTTCAAACGAGAGGGGAATATCTGTGCCCGAGTTTTCCACCATGCTGAGCCTGCAGGCACAGATGCTGCTGCTGTTGGCCATTGGCATCTTTCTGACGAAGAAGCACATCATCACCGAGCAGGGCCGCGCCTGCCTGACCGACCTGCTGCTCTTTCTCATCCTGCCGGCAAACACCATCCAGTCGTTCCGCATCGAGTTCAATGCGGAGATCTTCCGCAGCACGCGGGACATCCTCATCCTGTCCATCGTGCTGCAGGTGTTTTATGGCGTGATCTGCGCGGTCTGCTATGACCGCTACGCCTTCGCGCGGAAGGCTGTGATGCAGTACGGCACGGTCTGCTCCAACGCGGGCTTTCTGGGAAGTCCGTTGACCGAGGGCCTGTTCGGCGGAGTGGGGCTGCTGCTGACATCCGTTTACCTCATCCCGCAGCGCATCGTGATGTGGTCGATGGGCGTGTCCTACTTCATGCAGGACGATGCAGCCGCCAGCCCCGGGGGAAGGACGCGCCACCGCGCCGTCCTCCGCAAGACTCTGACTCACCCCTGTATTCTGGCGGTGTTCGTGGGCATGGCCCTCATGCTGACCCAGTGCCAGCTGCCCGCCTTTCTCGGCAAAGCTCTCCAGTGCACCAGCAACTGCAACATGACCATGTCGATGCTCCTCATCGGGGCCATCATCGGCAGCTGCGACCTCCACCCGCTGCGGGATCGGGACGCCATCCTCTACTGTGTCATCCGGCTGTTCCTGATGCCGCTGGTGGTGCTGGTGGGCTGCCGCGCAGCCCATGTGGGAGAGCTGGCCACCGGGGTCGCTGTTGTTCTGGCGGGGATGCCGATGGGCGGCACCACCACCATCCTTGCCGAGAAGTACGGTGCCGATTCTGCGTTCGCCAGCAAGTGTACGGCCCTCTCTACGGTGCTGTCGCTCATCACGACGCCGCTGTGGTGTCTGGTGGTGTAGCCGCTCCGCCGCAGGCCACATACCCTGCCGTTTCGATGCATTGGCGGCCCTCGTCGGTGCTCAGCCAGTCGTAGACCTTCCGCTGGGGGCTGTCGGGGGCGGCATTCCCATGGATGACCGCATAAAACTCGTTGCACAGGGGGTAGCTCTCGCTGGCGATGGTGTCATTGCCGGGGGTCACGCCATCCACGGCCAGCAGGCGGAGGCCGGGCTTCGAGTACATCTGGTCGATGTAGTAATAGACGGAGAAACCGATGGCGTTGGCGGAGTTATTGTACTCGGCGATGCGGTCCACCAGCCCGCCCATGTCGGCGGGAGCCAGCTCGGTGGGGGCGGTCATCAACTGGCCATCGCCCTTGTCGATGAGCAGCTTTTTGAAAAGGGTCTGACTGCCCGAGTCCACCCCCCGCTGGAAGGCCACGATGGGGGCGTCTGCGCCGCCGACCTCCTTCCAGTTGGTGATGCGGCCCGCATAGATGTCCCGCAGCTGCTGCTGGGTCAGGCTCTGGACGGGGTTGGACTCATTGACGATGAAGACCAGCGCGTCCCGGCCGATGGCTTTCTGTTCCAGCTTTGCGTCGGCCTCGGCCAGCTCTTCCTTGACGTACTCGGGGGCCTCGTAGACGATGAGCAGCTGTGCGCCGTAGTCGTCGCTGTCGCTGCGGGACCAGAGGCCGAAGTTCTCCCACGCATAGGCTGTGGTGCTGACGGTGATGCCGGTCTGGGCTTCGAGCAGGTCCATGCCGGTGATGTCGGCCTTGAGCTGGGCCATCAGAGGGATGCAGGCCGTGGAGCCGTCGAGGCGGGGGAACTCCTCCACGGTCAGGAAAGGTTCAGGGGTGGTGTCCGGGTCGGGGACAGACGCCGCCGGAGAGTTGACGGGGGAGTCTGCTGCGCCGGGGGTGCAGGCGGTGAGCACCGCCGCCCCGAGGCCGAGGCCCAGCACCTGCAGGAAGCTGCGGCGGGAAATCTTCTCTTTCATATCCAAAAACCTCCGTTGTCAATACAGATAGCCTCCGCCGGAGTCGTCGCCGGGGGAGGAAAAGATGCTTTCGCGGTAGAGCCACTGGCCGGTGGAGTCCATCAGGCCGTAGTCGAAGCCCTGCCGCGCGATAAAGCAGTCGTCGGGCAGGCCATCGGTGCTGTAGCAGCTGCCGAGGCGGCGGAGGAGCACACTGCCCTCCATATCCAGCACGTCGGAGAGGTTCGACGAGTCGCTGTTGTCCCGGTGGGCTGTGAGCAGAGGGCCGTTGGCGGTGTTGGTGAGGTAGGAGACGTAGGTGTACTGCTCCGTCTCATCAGCAGACGACCAGAGCAGCCCTTCGCCGCCGTAGGTCTGGATGGCGAGGGTATTGTAGTCCTCGTCGTCATATTGCAGCAGGGCATAGCCGCCGGGCAGGGCCGTCACACTGACATGACGAGCCTCTTCAATAGGTGTCACTTCAACATCGGTCAGGAGTGCGCCGGTGGTGCCGTCGTAGACCTTCAGGACGTTGTCCGCCGTCAGGACGGCGACATTGCCGGAGTGATAGTCCCTGTCGCACCGCTGGACAGCGGTCTCTTCGCCGCTGGCGAGGTCGATGAGGGTGTAGGGGTTATCCGGGTCATCGCTGCCGAGGAGGGTGACACAGCCGGGCGTGTGGTCCATCACGCACCAGTCGAAGCGGCCCAGCTCCACGGCCTCGTCGCTGTTCAGGTCGTAGAGGATGGAGCGGCTGTCCTGACGGCTCTGGAGGCAGGCGATGCCGACGCCGCAGGCAGAGGCGGAGCTGTCGTCCTCGCCGGTGAGCAGCTGGCCGGTGAGGATGTTGTAAAGCCCTTCCCGGGCGATGCCCCAGTCTGCGCCGCGAAACCAGCTCAAGGTCAGCCAGTCGGCGAAGCTGCCGCGATACGACGCAAGGCTCTGGGCCGTGCAGCCGTCCTCCCGCAGCAGCACATTGCCCTCCCGGTCGGTGACGAGGACGTATTGATGCAGGGGCTGGTCGGGGTCGTCGTAGGCGTAGGTGAGGCCCTCGGGCAGGTCGTAGCAGTTGAAGATGAGGCGCTGGCCGTCCTCATCCACCACGAGACAGTCAAGAGCCGTTTCCGGCACGGGAAGCTCGGCCCCGGTGGCGAGGTCGTACACCCGGATGCCGCCGGTGGCACCGCTCTCAAAGGCCCAGACGTCGGCGTCGTCCCGCAGGATGAGCAGCCCGCCCGAGAGGGTGGCGTTCACGGCATGGGGAAAGGTCATGACGGCGCTGCCGTCGGCGTCGTAGAGGGTGGAGGTGCGCTCCTCGGTGCCGGGGGTGGAGTGGGAGACAAGATAGTAGTCCGCCTCGCCGGTGAGGGTGTTCCGCACCAGCTGGACGCTGTCGGAGCGGCTGCCCTGATAGAGCACTTTCCCGCCCCGGAGGATGGTGCCGCCGCCGTTGCCAGCGTAGGAATAAATGAAATGGAGCGCATCGTCGGTGAGCCACGATTCACTGTAATACTGCGGTGCCTGCGATGCTGCCGTCCCCTCGGGCCGGGGCGACGCCGCGGGCAGCAGCGAACAGCTCGTCAGCAGTCCGCCTGCCAGCACAAGGCAGGCGGCGCGGCAGCGGAGTCGAAGCAGAGCGGTCTTCATAGAAACACCTCGCAGTTTCCCAGAATTTGACTTTCCTGTTTATAGTATATACGAAAGACCCGGCCATTTCATTGCAGAAAGTTGGCCGGGTCTGGTTACAAAATTATGACGATACAGAGCACTTGACAAGTCGGGGCAAAATGTCTATACTGAAAGCAGGAAAGGTGTTGCCTGCAACTGGGTCAGCTCCTTACTGATACGTCAAAAGAAATGACCGCATGAGTTGGTAGCTGTGGCGGTCATTTCTTCTTTTTACGGTGAGGAATACGGTCAGTGCGAGGGTCATCTTTCCGAAAGACGGCCTTTGCAATCTCCCAAGTGATTTGAAAGGTTGCAAGGATGACCGCCACTAAAAGCGTCGCCAGAGCAAAAACGAATTCTTCTTCACTCATAAGTATCGCTCCCCCTTTCTGCGAGGCCGCAGTCCGGGGTGGGCGAGAAAAGAATCTGCCTTTCCCGGAAGGGCCGCGCGGATGCATGGCCGGACATATCGGAAAAGGAGCTTGACCACCAAGTGTTGCAGACAACACCATAGGGAAAGAATAGCATATTTATCGACAAAAAGCAACAGGCCGCACAGGGGAGATCTTCTGTGCGGCCTGTTTTTTATTCTTCGTCCCCTTTTTCTCCCAGCTCTTTCAGGAAGGGCAGGAGGAAGGGCATCGAGATGCAGAAGGTGAGGGCGTCAGCGATGGGCTGGCACAGCTCGATGCCGGGTAGGCCCCAGATGCGGGGCAGGGTAAGGATGAGGGGGATGAAGCAGATGCCCTGACGGCAGCAGGCGAGGAAGGTGGCCCGGCCCGATTTGCCGATGGACTGGAACATCATATTGGTGACGATGATGACAGGCTGCAAGAACATGGCGATGCACTGATACCGCAGAGCGGGCAGGGCCACGGCGGTGACAGCGGGGTCATCGCGGAAGAGGCGGATGAGAGGCTCGGCATTGAACCAGCAGAGGATGTTCAGCACCGTGACGAAGCAGAAGGCCGTCGAGATGGTGAAGATGGCCGCCTGCCGCACCCGGGCGAAGCGGCGTGCGCCGTAGTTGAACGCTGCCACAGGCTGCAGGCCCTGCCCAACGCCGATGGCCACCGACAGCAGGAACTGGAAGATGCGGGACACGATGCTCATGCCTGCCACGGCGGCGTCACCGTAGCTGCGGGCTGCGACGTTCAGCAGCATACTGCCGATGCTGTTCAGGCCCTGACGGCCAAAGCTGGGTGCACCGTTGAAGAAGATGAGGCCGAAGTCCCGGGCGCTGCGGGTGACTTTCGTGATGCGGAACTGGCTCACCGTCCTGCCTCGCAGGAACATAGACAGCAGGATACAGAAGCCGATGCTCTGGCTCAGAGCAGTGGCGACACCTGCGCCGCCGGTGCCCATGCCGAAGCCGAAGATAAAGATGGGGTCCAGCAGGATGTTGAGCACGCCGCCGGTGACAAGGCCGATCATGGCGAAGCTGGCCTTGCCCTCGTAGCGCAGGATGTTGTTCATCACAAGGCTGGACATCATGAGGGGCGCAGCGATGAGGATGGGCCGCGCATAGGCGCAGGCGTGGGGCTGGATGGTCTCGGTGCTGCCCAGCAGCAGCATGAAGCCGGGCAGCGTGGCAAGGCCGATGACGGCCAGCACCACACCAACGGCCAGCGCCGTGAAAAAGCTGGTGGAGGCGAACTTGGTGGCGGCGTGGGTGTCCTGATTGCCGAGGCTGCGGCTGATGATTCCGCCTGCGCCATGGCCCAGCATGAAGCCGAGGGCCTGAATGATGGCCATGAGGCTGGACACGACGCCCACCGCGCCCGACGCGCTGGTGGACAGCTGGCCCACAAAGAAGGTGTCGGCCAGATTGTAGATGCTGGTGATGAGCATACTCAGGATGGTGGGCGCGGCGAGGCCGAGGATGAGCTTCGGCACAGGGGTCTTGGTCATCTTCTCGAACTGGAGCGCACTGCGCGCGGCCTCATCGGCTTGGGACGGGGAATGCATGGGCTGGATACCTCACTTTCATAATTAAAATAAGTATAACGCAGATCCTGCAAAATGTCGAGGTCTGGGAGTTTGGGGCTGACGGCTCCAAAAAGTTAGGGCATTGAGCGCAAAAGCAGAAAAAAATGGAATGTCTTTTAGCACATTTGACAAAGAAAGGTCGAATTGCTTGTGGGAAATCACGTCAAGTGGTATAATTTGGTACATGAGAGAAAAACGCTGCGAGAAAAAACAGCGCTGAGAAGAGATTTGAGGGAACAGTCCCTCAGAACACGGAGGGAAAATTTATGAAATCTGTGGCACAGACCGTTATCGAAGCAGACCGCTTCTACACCATCGCCGCCAAGACCGGCAGCGTCATTCAGGCTGTGGAGAACGCCAAGGATGGCGGCAGCATCCGTCTGGGCAAGTACGGGCACGCGCCCGAGCAGGAGTGGGCCTTTGTCCGGGAGGGCGATGGCGTCTACCGCATCCGCAACCGCGCCTCCGGCAAGCTCATCGACCTGATGATGACCGGCACCGCCAACGGCACATGGCTGCACCTGTGGGAGGACGTGGGCGGTACGTCCCAGATGTGGAAGGTGGAGCCGACCCCGGCAGGCACCGTCCGTCTGCGCTCCATGTGGGCCGCAGGCAAGTGCATCGACACCGTGGGCATGGGCACCGCCGATGGCGCTGTCCTCCAGATCTGGCAGGAGACGGCTGGTGAGGACCAGCTGTGGACCATCTCGGAGGTAAAGGACCGTGCAAAGCACGCTCCCAAGGCCGAGGACAAGCCCGCTGAGGCCAAGGCTGAGGCCGCTGTCCCCGCCGCCGCAAAGACCGAGGAAAAGGCTGCGCCCGCGGCGAAGAAGCCCGCCGCCAAGAAGGCAGCCCCCAAGGCTGAGCCGAAGACCGAGAAAAAGCCTGCGGCCAAGAAGTCCGCTGCCAAGGCCGCTGAAAAGGCTGTCGAGAAGGTTGCCGAGGTCAAGGCAGAGACTGCCCCCGCCAAGGCTGAGGAGAAGCCCGCCGAGGCCGCTCCGGCTGCAAAGGCCGCTGCCCCTGCCGCCAAGGCGCCCGCCGTAAAGCCTGCCCGCAAGACCGCCGCACGGAAGAAGTGCACCAAGGCCAGCAAGTAAGTAAGAGTTACATATTAGAAACAAAAGCCTCCGATTTTCGCAGAAAATCGGAGGCTTTTGTTATCTGTTTCAGTGCCCCATCTTCTCCTTCTTGGCCTTCAGCGCGGCGGCGATGAAGCCCTTGAACAGGGGGTGTGCGCGGTTGGGGCGGCTCTTGAACTCGGGGTGGAACTGTGCGCCGAGGTGGAAATCGCGGCCCGGCAGCTCAACGGTCTCCACGAGGCGGCCGTCGGGGCTGGTGCCCGAGATGACAAGACCGGCATCCTGCATCTCCTGACGGTATTCGTTGTTGAACTCGTAGCGGTGGCGGTGACGCTCGGAAATCTCTTCCACGCCGTAGCAGCGCTCCATGGTCGTGCCCGGGCGGATGAAGCACGGATAGCTGCCCAGGCGCAGCGTGCCGCCCTTATCTACCGCATCACTTTGGCCGGGCATATAATCGATAACCTTGTGCAGCCCCTCCGGAGCAAACTCGCCGGAGCTGGCATCTGCGATGCCCAGCACATGGCGGGCATATTCGATCACTGCCACCTGCATGCCCAGGCAGATGCCGAGAAAAGGCTTGCCGCTGTGCAGGCTGTCCATAATCACGGGAATCAGGCCTGACTTTTCAAGGTTTGCCATGCAATCGCCAAAGGCACCTACACCCGGAAGCAGAATTTTTTCAGCCTGCGCAATCACAGCAGCATCGCTTGCCACCACAGGCTCCGCGCCGATAGAACGCAGCGCATTCTGTACGCTGTAAAGATTGCCCATGCCATAATCTATAATCGTTATTTTTTTACTCATATATTTTCCCTCATGCTAACTCAAAACACGTGTGATGCAGCCGGTGCTTTATAACACGCATTAAAGTGTCCCCTTGCTGCTCATAACACCATGCACACGGCTGTCAAAGGCTACTGCCTCTGCCAACGCTCTGGCAAAGCCCTTGAAAATCGCTTCGATGATGTGATGCGTATTCTTGCCGTAAAGCACGCGGATGTGCAGCGTGAGGCCTGCCTGCATTGCCAAAGCACGGAAGAATTCCTCCGTCATTTCGGCATCGTAAATGCCAAGCTGTACCTTAGGAATATCCGCATCAAAAACAAGATACGGACGGCCGCTGAAATCAAGGCACACCTGCACCAGCGCCTCATCCATCGGCAAAACGCAGTTGCCGTAACGGTGAATGCCTGCTTTATCGCCCACAGCCTCCTTCAGTGCCTGACCAAGTACAATACCGCAGTCCTCCACTGTATGATGGCTGTCAACATCCAGATCACCAACAGCATGCATCACCAGGTCGCTGAAGCTGTGCTTGGCCAAAAGCGTCAGCATATGGTCAAAAAAGCCGATGCCTGTATTAATTTCGCAGCTGCCGCTGCCATCAAGACACCATTCGGCGCTGATGCCTGTTTCCAGTGTTTTTCTTTCTACATTACCGCTTCTCATGCTTTTACCTCCGCACTCAGCTCGGTGATTTTAGCAATAATCTGCTTGTTTTCTTCAGGTAAGCCGATGGTGATACGCAGGCAGCCCTGCAGCACCGGATGCGTGCTGAAATCACGCACCAGAATACTGTTGGCCAAAAGATATTTAAAGATCAGCTTACCTCCGGCAGCCTGCTCCGGCAGTCTTTCGCTAAATTTCGCCGCATAAGCCTTGGCAAGCTGCTGCATCAGTTCTCCCTCCGCACGGAAGGTAACAAAATTAGTTGCCGTCGGCCATACCTTAAAGCCTAAGGCTTTCAGGCAGTCCGCAAATTTATCGCGTTCCTCACGGATTGTTTTGATGCGCTCCTTATACAATTCCTTGTTTTCGTAAACAGTTTTGGCTGCCATCAGCGTAAAGGCATTTACGTGATAAGGCAACAGCGCCTTGCCCAGCTGACGCACCAGCCCCAGCGCACCCACTGCATAACCGCAACGCAGACCTGCCAGCCCATAGGCCTTGGAAAAGGTGCGGAAAACCATCAGATTGCTGTAGCGTCCGACCAAGCTCAAAGTAGAGCCTGCTACCAGCCACAGTTTATGCATCGGACGCAGGTCATTAGGTGCCAGCTCCTTGCCATCGGCAAATTCCATATAGGCCTCATCCATAATAACAGGGCAGTCTACATTAGCAAGAATTTTTTCCATAGCTGCCAGGCTGTTATAGTTGCCTGTCGGGTTATTCGGATTGCAGACGATCAACAGCGAAGGCTGCTGCTCCTTACAAAAGCTGATAACGCTGTCAGCATCAACAAAGCCTTCGGCTGTCAGCGGATAGCGCACCTCCTCGCTGTCGGAAAGGGCAGCGTACTCGCCGTACATGGAAAATGACGGCCAAGGTACGGCAATCTTTTTGCCCGGCCCGCCAAAAACATAGCAGGCCTTTTCCAACAGCTCACTAGAGCCGTTGCCGATTTTTACACAGTCAATATCCACATCCAGCTCTTTGGCAATCACTTCGCACAGGTTTTCCGATTTAATCGGCGGATAACGGTTAAAAGGAAAGCGCGCGGTGCGTTGGGTAATTTTTTCCGCAATCTCCTGCGGCAGCGGGTAATTGCTTTCGTTGGCGTTAACAATAATATCCGCCGCCACGCTTTCTACGGCATATTCCTCCATCGCCTCAATACTTTGGCGAACAGTAAAGCTACTCATCTTCTGCCTCCTTATTTACCCACACGTTTACGAATAGCGTTGGCATGAGCCTGCAGGCCCTCTGCTTCAGCCAAGGTAATAATATCGTCAGCAGCAGCCATCAATGCCGGATCAGTGTAGGCAATGATGCTTGTTTTCTTCATAAAGGTTTCTACGTTCAGTACGGAATAGAACTTCGCCGTACCGCCTGTCGGCAGAACGTGGTTCGGTCCTGCATAGTAATCGCCCAGCGGTTCCGGTGAATAAGCACCCAGGAACATAGCACCGGCATTACGGATATACGGCATAATTTCAAACGGTGCCTTAGTCATGATTTCCAAATGCTCCGGTGCGGAAAGGTTAGCCATTTCGATAACGGTAGGCATATCCTTGGCAAGGATAATCTTGCCTGCCTGCTGCAGTGAGGTACCTGCAATTTCCTTACGCGGCAGCTGTGCCAGCTGTACTTCTATTTCTTCGCCCACAGCGTTGGCCACGCGCTCGCTGTCGGTAATCAGAATAGCGCAGGCCAGCGGGTCATGCTCTGCCTGACTC
>OHPI01001685.1_pt1 | contig 10853 bp, 7 predicted proteins | sample 1577651 | NCBI WGS metagenome assembly OHPI01 (sample SAMEA3879578, study PRJEB24766) | human gut metagenome | biome: human-associated habitat; feature: feces | place: USA | collected 1985/1987
CCCACACGACACAAGAGTGGGCGGAACGCGCAGCACTCAGGCTGCGAGCAACTGATAATTATTGTTGTCAGTTAATTTTTTGGAGGAGTTTAGAGCAGTTCCCCCACTGCTACCCGCTGCCCAGGCCTCGCTCCCCCCGTCGAAACCTTTACGCCCCCATAAAGCGCATGTCGCCATGCGCAGAAAGCTTGGTTTTCCGGGCAGGAATGCTGCCTGAAAGAGATCTAGTAGATTTTGCCGTTGGACTTCACAGCCCGGTCGATGGAGCGCTTGGCGTCGCGCTTGGCGGCGTCGGCACGCTTGTCGTAGAGCTTTTTGCCCTTGCACAGGCCGACCTCCATCTTGACGCGGCCATGCTTGAAGTAGAGGGAGAGGGGAACAAGGGTGTAGCCCTGCAGTTTGCACTGCTGGTGCAGCCGCCGGATCTCGGTCTTGTGGGCCAGCAGCCGCCGCACCCGCAGAGGATCCTGATTGAAGATGTTGCCGTGGTCGTAGGGAGTGATATGCATCCCCTTGACCAGAAGCTCGCCGTCCTCAATATCGACCCAGCTGTCCTTCAGGTTGACGCCGCCCGCACGCAGGCTCTTGACCTCGGTGCCCTTCAGTTCAACGCCGGTCTCCAGCGCTTCGAGCACGAAGTACTCGTGGCGCGCCTCGCGGTTTGTGGCGATGGTCTTGGTCGCCGGACGTTCCTTGGTAGGTGCCATGAAGCGCGCCTCCTTTCCTTGACTTCTTACTGTCCTGTCATTATATCACATTTTGCTGGATTTTCAAGAGCGATTTTTGAAGAGACTGTTAATGTTCTCTAAAATCCGCCTGTTACAGCTCGTCGCGGCCGGAGAGGGCGCGGTAAAGCGTCGTCTCATCGGTATACTCGAGGCTGCCACCCACGGGCAGGCCGTAGGCCAGACGGGTCGTCTTGATGCCGAGGGGCTTGATGAGCTTGGCCAGATACATGGCGGTAGCCTCCCCCTCGACGGTGGGATTCATGGCCATGATGACCTCCTTCACCTCGCCGCTGCCCAGCCGGGCCAGAAGCTCTTTTACCGAGAGCTGCTCGGCACCGATGCCGTCCATCGGGCTGATGAGGCCATGGAGGACGTGGTAGAGGCCGTGATACTCCCGGGTGCGCTCAAAGGCCTGCACGTCGCGGGGGGTCTCCACCACACAGATGGTGGAGCGGTCCCGCTTGGCGCTGGAGCAGATGGGGCAAAGCTCCGCCTCGGTGTAATTTTGGCAGACGCGGCAGCGGTGGAGCCGGGTGTGGGCGTTCTGGATGGCCTCGGCCAGCGCCGTGGCGTCGGCGTCCGACATGCTCAGCACCTGATAGGCCATCCGGGTCGCGCCCTTGCGGCCGATGCCCGGAAACTGGCTGAACTGCTCGATGAGCTTTTCCAGCGGCGCTGCGGTGTAACCCATGCGTATCCCTCCCGCTTAGAGGCCGGGGATGTTCAGGCCGCCGGTCAGCTTGCCCATCTCGGCCTCGGCAGTTTCGTCCACCTGCTTGACGGTGGCGTTGACGGCAGCGGCCACCAGGTCTTCCAGCATCTCGATGTCGTCGGGGTCAACGGCCTCGGGCTTGATGGTGATGCCGAGGATCTCGTGCTTGCCGTTCATCCGGACCGTGACCATCTCGCCGGAGGCGCTGCCGGTGTACTCGGCAGCTTCCAGCTCGGCCTGCTTGGCCTTCATGTCATCCTGCATCTTCTGCGCCTGACGCATCAGGGCGTTCATATCGGGGCGGCCAAATCCTGCGGGCATTCTTGCTTTCATAGTTTGTGTTCTCCTTGTTTGTTCGTTTTATTTTTAGCGGCCTCACCCTCTCCGTCCGCTTCGCGGCCACCTATCCCAAAGGGAGAGGCTTTGCCTTGCGGTTTCGCTTTTGGCTCTCCCTTTGGGAAAGCTGTCACCGTTAGGTGACTGAGAGGGCAAGCCATTTTATCGCTTCTTTTTCGTGCTGTCCTCGATGCTCACCTCAAGGCCCAGCTTTTCCAGTGCGTGGAGGGACTGCTCAGCGTTAGAGGTGTGCTTCGCGGCGGTGCGGGGTTCGTAGGGGCCGATGGGCACCGCGACGCCCGACACCTGCGCGATGAGCTTTTTGATGAGGCGCTGACTGTCCTTATTCACCCGGATGAAGTCCCGGAAGGTCTTGCCGCCGTCGATGAGTACCCGGGTGCCGTCGAAGTAAGCCTTCGACTTGCGCAGGTAGCTGTGGAGCATAGGGTCCTTCTCCTGTAAGAGCTTGACGACCTCGCTCCACTGCTCGAAGGGGTTGATGCCCTCTGCGGCCACCTTTCGGGGGCGGCTGAGGGCCGGGTCGGCGGTGTATTCCGGAGCCGGTGCTGTGGGAGCAGAAGCCTCAGCGGGCGTTTCCTCCGGGAGGGGTGCTGTGACCGGCGCAGCCGGTTCATCCCACGGCAGGGGAGCGCTCTCTGCCACCGGCGGCTCGTCGGGCGGGGGCGGAAGCTCTTCTTCTACGGGCGCGGGAGCCGGTTCCTCGGGAACCGAAGCGGGGGAGACCGCTGGCTCTTCCGGTGCAGACGTCGGTTCTGCGGCGGGCGCAGAGAGAGGCTCCTGCACAGCAGGCAGGGGCGTTACGGGCGCACTCACAAAGGGCTGCGGCGCGGGTTGTGCCGGGGCCGAGACAAAGGGCCGGACGACCGGTGCGGCAGGAGCCGCAGCCTGCACGGATCCTGCTGCTGCGGGGGCGGTCTGCGGCGGCTCAGAGAGGGTGAAGAGGGCCAGCTCCAGCTCGATGCGCTGGTCGCTGCCCCGGGTCATGTGCTCGAGGGCGTTGCCCAGCGTGCGGATGGCCCGGACGGCCTCCCGCTGGCCCAGCTGAGGGCCTTTTTCAAGGTACTGCGCTTCCTCCTCGGGCGAGACGCCGGACAGCAGGCTCTGCCCGCCGGGCAGAGCCGCCAGCATCAGAGCGCGGTAGTGGGCGATCAGCTCTTCGGTCAGACGCTTCACGTCCACCGACTGCTGCCGCAGCGCGGCCAGCTGGGCCAGAGCAGCCGCGCCGTCCTGCGCTTCCAGCGCATCCGAGATGCGGAACAGGTAGCTCCGGTCAGTGACGCCAGCCATCCGGCGGACCACGTCGGCGTCGATCTTTGCCGTGACGCCGGCGCAGGTGTCAAGGATGGAGAGGGCGTCGCGCATGGCACCGTCGGCCAGCCGGGAGATCAGCTCTGCGCCGTCGGTGGTCAGTTCCAGCCCCTCCTGCCCGGCAATGTACTCGACCCGCTGTGCGATGTCCTCCGGCCCGATGCGGGTGAAGTCGTACCGCTGGCAGCGGGAGAGGATGGTGGCCGGGACCTTCTGGATCTCCGTCGTGGCGAGGATGAAGATAACGTGGGCAGGCGGCTCTTCCAGCGTCTTCAGCAGGGCGTTGAAGGCCGCTGTGGACAGCATGTGCACCTCATCGATGATGTATACCTTATAATGGCAGGCACTGGGGGTATAGGCTGTCTCGTCCCGCAGGTCGCGGATGTCGTCCACGCCGTTGTTGGAGGCAGCGTCCATCTCCACCACATCGAGGATGCTGCCATTGTCGATGCCTTTGCAGATCTCGCACTCGCCGCAGGGGTCGCCATCCTTGGGATGGAGGCAGTTGACCGCCTTGGCAAAGATCTTGGCGCAGGTGGTCTTGCCGGTGCCGCGCACGCCGGTGAAAAGGTAAGCGTGGCCCACGCGGCCCGACGCCACCTGATTGCGCAGTGCTGTGACGATGCCGCGCTGTGCGACGACGTCCTCGAACCGCTGAGGTCTCCATTTGCGGTATAATGCGCGATACATCGGCGATCCCCTCCTGTCGATAATAAAAAATCGGACAGCGCTGACGGGGTTTGACCCCCGCCTTGCGTAACTCGGCATACGGATGCAGGCTGACTGAAACGCACGGGGCGCGCCGCTTAAGGCTGCTTGGTTCCCCACCTGACCTGGTTCACTGCGGCTCCATCGTACAGGACCCACATCCGTATGCCGAACCACGCAGCAGGCGCTGTCCGACAAGACACACGGTTCGTGTGCTTTAATATTGTACCACAGTTCAGGGAGGAATGCAAGAGGGAGTCAGTCCTGCTCCCAACCGGCCCGCAAAAGCTCCAGTGCATGGGTCTCAAGGCGGGAAACATAGCTCCGGCTGATCTGGAGCAGCTTTGCCGTTTCCAGCTGGGTCAGCGGGGGCTGTCCCGCCAGACCATACCTTAATAATAGAAGCTTCCGCTCCCGGGCGGGCAGGCCCTCGATGAGGCGGCGGAGGCGCTGGGCATCCTCCTGCCTTTCGCAGCTTTCCTCCATGCAGAAGCCATCCTGCAGAACATCAGCGAGGGTGAGGGCGGAATCCTCTTTTCCGGCTTCCAGCGTTTCTTGGAGCGAGAGGGTGGGGGCGTTTTTCCGCTCCCGCCGGAAGTGCATCCGAAGCTCATTCTCAATACATCGGCTGGCGTAAGTCGAAAATCTGGCCCGGCGGGTGGAGTCGAAGGTGTCCACGGCCTTCATCAGGCCGATGGTGCCGATGGAGATCAAATCGTCCTGCTCACCGGGGAGAGCGTAGTATTTTTTGGCGATGTGGGCCACGAGGCGCAGGTTATGACGGATGAGCTTTTCCCGGGCGGACGGGTCGCCCTCCCGCAAAGCGGAAAAGGTCTTGATCTCCTCCTGCGGGCTGAGCGGGCGGGGAAAGCTGCCGCTTTCCAGATGAAGCGCAAGAAACAGAAACTTTGTGGCAAAAAACTGCAAAAGAGATAAAAACATGGCGAGCCCCTCCCCAAAGCATCATAAATTGTTACTATAATTTATGAAGGAGGGCTTGCCCTTTTTCCTGACGTCGGGCAGGCACACCGTCAAAAATGGTCTCCCGCTCCTGAAAATGTTGATTTGGTTCGAGTATACCGCATCGCAGGGGCGGCTGTCTATACGGATAGCCGGATCGTGGAAAAGTACAGGGATCAACTTGCGCAAATTTTTACGCAGATTGGCCTCTCTTTTTTACACAGCCAATGCCAATTAGCGCTTGAAATCGAAACGCTGCGCAAGTATACTATACTAGTTATACTGTACAAGCTTGATCAAAAATCAGTATGCCAGTTGACCATAAAAGACATACCAGAATTGAAGTGCGCAGCAGAATCAAAACCCTACGAGGATGAAAATGAAATTCGATAGAAGACTTACAGATGAAATCTACACTTCCGATACGGTAAGGCTGGGAAAAAATGCATTTCAGGCCATGCAGGAGACGATCTATCATAATGGCGGTGTCGGAACCATTGCCGGGTACTATGATGCTGAATTGTCGATCCTGTCGGTCAGTGATCTGTTGCTGCATAATCTGAATCACAGCTATGCATCCCTGATGGAGCAGACAAAGGGTTCGCTGAAGAATCTTTTCTATAAGAAAGATGCCGCATTTCTCGACAATGCGCGCTTTCGTCAGCTCCAAGGCGAAGGGGAAGGCCGGATCCTTACGGCAGATGGGGCTCCCGTCTATGTGCGTCTCTACAAAAAAGATGCAGTCGATACGGATGGAACACCGATCTGGGTCATGTCAGTACAGATGAACTGGGCGTATGAGAACCTTGCGTTAGTCAACGAATCCATTCATTCCGCGCTGTGGTATTTTGAGTGCAATGAAAACGGTGAGATCGTTCATGTGAACTGGAGCCATGCGTTCCGGCAGATCCTTGGATATCACGACATTCTGGATTTTCCGAACAAACTGGATTCGTGGTCGAACCTTCTGCACCCGGAGGACTATGACCGGGTAATGCAGCTGCTTTTGGAAACGATTGCGGACAAAACCAATACTACAAAGTATAATGTTGAGTACCGGCTGAAAATACAGGATGGCCAATACCACTGGTTCCGGGCATCGGCGGAGGTGATACGCCGTCTGGATGGCTCGGCCAATCGAATTGCCGGAATCATCAGCAACATTGACGCGGAAAAAAGAAGCCGGATGCAGGCGCAGCGGGCAGCGGCATTTCACCGTGCATTTACCAGCGCAAACCTCTGCGAATACTATGTAAATCTGGAAAAGAACACCTTTGATACTTTCAAAGTGGAGCCCTCTTTGATGACGGCCTTTGAGCAGAGCCACACATGGGATGGACTGGTCCGATTCCTTGTGGACAACTATGTGGTGGAAGAGGACAAAAAGTCTGTAACGGATTTCTATAATCGCGCCTACATCACGGAAAAACTAAAGGGGCTTGAGACGGAGCTGCGTCAGGAGTGCCGCATCGTTCTGGATGGGGAGGAACGATGGGTCAGCAACGTGGTCATGCGCGGTGAGATCGAAGATTCCGAATATGCGATGATTTTTCTGCGGGACATCACAGAGTCCAAAGCAGAGACGGCACGGCGGATGCAGATGGCCTCAGATAACGCATCGATGGATCTTTTGATCAAGAGTATGGTGCGTCTGCTGGACCGCTTTGTCGTCTGCGATCTGGAGAATGACCGGTATCGGTTCTATAATCTGCAAGGTGAAATGATATACGCGCCGACGGGAACCTACCATGGTTTTGTGGAGCAGGTGGCTGTAAGGTATAAGACGTTTGAGCCATTGGCGGCGATAGACGCATTGTTCTCACCGGAAAATATCCGAAAGAATCTGCAGGGCGAGAACGACATCTACAAATTTGAATACTGCTCCATAGACGAAAACACCTATAAGATCGGTTCCTTCATTCCGCTGGAGTGGGAGGGCACAAAGCTGGTCAAAGCACTGTTGGCATCTATGGATGTGTCACAGGAGAAAAAGGCCGAGATCGAATCCCATAAGGCACTGAAGGATGCGTACCGGGCAGCGGAAAACGCAAGCCGCGCCAAGACGGAATTCCTCTCCAATATGTCCCATGATATCCGTACACCGATGAATGCAATCGTTGGCTTGACCGCCATTGCGGGTGCGAATATCGAGAGTCAGGACAGGGTGGTCGAGTGCCTTGGCAAGATCACAAAGTCGAGTCGTCATCTGTTGGGACTGATCAATGAAGTGCTGGATATGGCCAGAATCGAGAGCGGGCGAATGAGCCTTGCCGAGGAGGATTTCAGCCTGCCGGAGCTGGTCGATAACCTGCTCACTATCACAAAACCGGCAATCGACGAGCACCACCATCAGCTCGAAGCCCATGTTGAGCACATCGAGCACGAAGCTGTCTGCGGCGACAGCCTGCGCATCCAGCAGGTCTTTGTGAACCTGATGAGCAACGCCGTCAAGTACACCCCGGATGGAGGAAACATCACCCTTACGATCAAGGAAAAACCGAACGGCTTCTCGGAGCTTGGCTGCTACGAGTTTTCCATCGAGGACAACGGCATCGGTATGACGCCGGAATTCCAGAAGATCATGTTCGAGCCGTTCAGCCGGGCAGACGATCACCGGACGACCAAGGTGCAGGGCACCGGTCTTGGCATGGCCATTGCAAGAAACATCGTCAACCTGATGAATGGTGACATTCAGGTCGAAAGCGCTCCCAACAAGGGAACGAAGATCACGGTCACGGTCTATCTGAAGCTTCAGGAAAACGAGAAGGAACAGGAAAAAGAACTGCTCGATCTGCCGGTACTGGTCGTGGACGATGACAAGACCTGCTGCGAAAGCACCGTTGCAACCCTTCAGGAGATCGGCATAGCGGGCGAATGGGCCCTGACCGGTAAGGAAGCTGTGGAACGCTGCGCGGCGCGGCACAAGACCGGCCGTGACTATTTTGCGGTGATCCTGGACTGGAAGATGCCGAAAATGGACGGTATTGCAACCGCCAGAAAAATCCGGGAACGGGTAGGAGAAGATGTCACGATCATCATCCTGACTTCCTTTGATTTCAGCGAGATCGAAGAAGAAGCCAGAGCAGCGGGCGTGAATGCGTTTATGGCAAAACCGCTGTTCCGTTCCCGTCTGACGGCAACTCTGCGGCAGTTTACATCCGGGAAGAAGGAGAAAAACGCCCGGAACTATCTGCAAGATTTTGCGAAGGAAAATTATGCAGGTAAGCGGATCCTTCTTGTGGAAGACAATGAGCTGAACCGTGAGATCGCAACCGAGATCATAGGCATGACGGGCGTGGCCATCGACAGCGCCGAAAACGGAAAAATTGCAGTCGAAAAGGTGATGGAAGCGCCGGAAAAGTGGTACGATCTCATTTTTATGGACATCCAGATGCCCATCATGAATGGTTACGAAGCCACTGCTGCGATCCGTGCCCTTGCCGGCAGCCGGGGCAAAGTGCCCATCATTGCCATGACGGCAAATGCCTTTGCCGAGGACGTGCAGCTGGCAAAGAACACCGGCATGAACGAGCATATCGCCAAACCGCTTGATTTGAATAAGCTGAACGCTGTGCTGAAACAGTGGCTGTGATCTGTGCATTGCAGAAAGGCGCGTGATATCTGGGCAAACAGGAACATCACGTTTCAAGGATCTTGTATTGAAATAGCTGTACAACCGCAGCGATTGGGTTGAAAACAAGGCTGAAGCCCCAATTGCTCCAGCCAACGTCAGAGTTTCTTGATTGTCCATCAAAAATACGTTGGTACGTTTTACACTGTGACGATTCAAAAAACAAAGGAGAGATATTTTACTATGATCTACAAAAAGCAATACGGTCAACCGTTTGATACCGAAAGTGTAGTGGGTTCTTCTTTGCCCATGATGGAAACGATACCCTATCTGACCAAGGAGCCGGATGGTTTCTCCTATGCCATGGAACCGCAGGATGTCCTGTATGGTCTTGGCGAAAACGTCCGTGGTATCAACAAGCGCGGGTGGGTGTACGAAAGCAAATGCTCCGATGACGGTAACCATACCGAGGGCAAATCCTCGCTGTACGGTGCTTATAATTTTATGATCGTGTCCGGCAAGGATACATTTGGCGTTTTTATCGACTACCCGGGCAAGGTCACCTTTGACTGCGGCTACACCGACATGGATACCTTACGCATCACGGTGGCCGAGGAAAATTACGATCTCTACATCATTGAGGGCGAGAGCCTGACCGATATTGTGCACCAGTTCCGCCAGTTGGTGGGGCGCAGTTATATTCCGCCCAAATGGGCTTTTGGCAACGCCCAGAGCCGCTGGAGCTACATGAACGAGGACGAGGTCCGCGAGGTGGTGGCAAATTACCGTGCCAATCATATGCCGCTGGACGCTGTGGTTTTGGATATTGATTACATGGAGCGCTACAAGGACTTTACGGTGGATGCGCAGCGCTTCCCGCGCTTTGCAGACTTTGCCGCCGAGATGAAAGCGCAGGGCATCCATCTTGTCCCCATCATCGATGCAGCAGTCAAGGTCGAAGATGGATATGATGTGTACGAGGAGGGCGTGAAAAACGGCTACTTCTGCACGAATCAGGATGGCACCCCCTTTGTAGCCGGTGTGTGGCCGGGACGGGTACACTTCCCTGATATGCTCAACCCGGCAGCCCGTGCTTGGTTTGGCAGTCAATATAAAGTTCTGCTGGATCAGGGGATCGAGGGCTTCTGGAATGATATGAACGAGCCTGCTATCTTCTACGCAGAGGAAAGACTGAAAAAGACCTTTGCTCAAATTGAGAAATACAGCAAGCAAAACCTGGATATTTCCAGCTTTGCTGCTTTTACCGGCATGGTGGCAGAGCTTTCCAACAACGAAAACGATTATAAGATGTTCTACCACAACACCAAACAGGGGCGTATGCGGCACGACAAGGTACATAATCTTTTTGGTTATAACATGACCCGTGCGGCAGGCGAGGCTTTTGAGCGGCTGGAGCCAGACAAGCGCATTTTGATATACTCTCGTTCTGCCTGCATCGGGATGCACCGGTATGGCGGCATCTGGACCGGCGACAACCATTCTTGGTGGAGCCACATTCTGCTTGCGCTGCACATGATGCCCTCCCTGAATATGTGCGGCTTCCTGTACGAAGGCCCCGACATTGGCGGCTTTGGCAGCAATACCACGGAGGATCTGGTGCTGCGCTGGTATGGCATGGGCATCTTCTCTCCGCTGCTGCGAAACCACTCTGCCAACGGCACCCGCCGGCAGGAACCCTACCGCTTTAAGAACAAGGCCGCCTTTGCCGGGATTTTACAGCTGCGCTACCTGCTGTTGCCCTACATTTACAGCGAGTACATGAAAGCTGCCCTGCGCGACGGCATGTACTGTATGCCGTTGGCGTTCGCCTTCCCGGAGGATGACTTTGCCCGCCAGGTAGAGGATGAGGTGATGATCGGTGAAAGCCTGTTGATCGCCCCGGTATATGAGCAAAACGCCCGAGGTCGTTATGTTTACCTGCCGGAGGAGATGCTGCAGGTGCGGGTAAAGTGCAGCGAAAGCAACCGCATCGAAACCAGCGTACTGCCGGCAGGCCATCATTACATTCCGGTGGAGCTGGATGAAGTGGTGTTCTTTATGCGCAAGGGACACCTTCTGCCCCTTGCCAAGGACGGCAAAAAGATCCAGAGCGTTGCCGATGTGGATTTTGCAGATCTGCGCCTGCTTGCCTATGCTCCCGATGGTGCATCCTATGAATACTATACCGATGACGGCGAGACAAAGGATTATGATAAGCCGGAACATTTTGTGCATATCACGCTGGATGCGGATGGAAACGCAAAGAGCGATCGTGCTACGGTCAAAGTAGAAGGATAATCGTCAGTCATTACGCAGTTCCTACAGAGTGACAGCGTTTCAGCTTGAAATGCTGCCACTCTTTTTTGTTGTCTATATCACAGATAAAATAGCGTTCCATCTTGAAAACAGCGTAAAGATTTATTATAATAAGATAAATAGTTGTGAGTTTTGCAAAGGAGGGCTGAAGTATGGCAGCGCAGCGCACCTATCTGGCAATCGACCTGAAAAG
>OHPI01001686.1_pt1 | contig 10834 bp, 9 predicted proteins | sample 1577651 | NCBI WGS metagenome assembly OHPI01 (sample SAMEA3879578, study PRJEB24766) | human gut metagenome | biome: human-associated habitat; feature: feces | place: USA | collected 1985/1987
TTTCTAATTATTTTATTATATTACAAAACACCGCCACAATCAACAGTTTAACTGACTGTTGACCATGACGGTGTCTATATATAATATCTGTGTTTACACTATAACCTGACAAATCTCGTAATTAACAAGCCTCTTCAAACTGTGAATTGTAAAGGTCAGCGTAAAATCCACCTTTCTTCAGCAATTCTTCGTGATTTCCATGCTCGACAATATCGCCGTCTTTCATAACAAGAATCAAATCCGCATCTTTTATCGTTGAAAGTCTGTGTGCAATAACAAAACTTGTTCTGCCTTTCATAAGGTTGTCCATAGCTTTCTGTATCTGCTGTTCAGTTCTTGTATCAACTGAAGATGTAGCTTCATCAAGAATAAGTATCGGATTGTCAGCAAGAATTGCTCTTGCAATTGTAAGAAGCTGTTTCTGTCCCTGTGATACATTGCTTGCATCCTCGTTAAGCTCCATGTTATAACCACCCGGAAGTGTTTCTATGAAATGATTTGCATGAGCGGCTTTCGCTGCTTCAATAACTTCCTCATCTGTTGCATCAAGACGTCCATAACGTATATTTTCCATAATAGTATCTTTATAAAGCCATGTATCCTGAAGTACCATTCCGAATGCTTCTCTTAAATCTCTTCTATTGAAATCTTTTACATTATGACCGTCCACAAGAATTTCACCTGAGCCAACGTCATAGAATCTCATAAGAAGCTTAACTATAGTTGTCTTTCCGGCTCCCGTAGGGCCTACAATCGCAATCTTTTGTCCCGGTTTTACCTTTGCAGAAAAGTCATTGATAATTGTCTGATCCTCCCTGTATCCGAAATGCACATGTCTGAACTCTACTTCGCCCCTTATTGTATCTAACTTTACAGGATTAGCTGCAAACTGGTCTTCCTCTTCTTCTCCTAAGAATTCAAATACTCTCTCAGAAGCGGCTGCCATTGACTGTACCTGATTGATAACCTGTGCAATCTGTGTTATAGGCTGCGAAAAATTCTTAACATACTGGATAAATGCCTGAATATCACCGATTGTTATAGTTCCCTTTATGGCAAGAAATCCACCACTCAATGCCACACCTGCATATCCAAGGTTGCCGACAAATGCCATGATGGGCTGCATCATTCCTGAGAAGAACTGTGATTTCCAGGCTGATTTGTACAACACGTTGTTAGTCTCATCAAACTGCTTTACCATGTCTTTTTCTTTATTAAATGACTTAACAACAAGATGTCCGCCATATGTTTCTTCTACCTGACCATTGATATGTCCAAGATACTCCTGCTGTGTCTTAAAATACTTCTGTGAACGTTTGACAACGAATGATATAAGTCCTGCAGATACAGGAAGTATAATTACAGCAATAATTGTCATAAGCGGAGAAATACTCATCATCATTATGAATACACCTACAAGTGTGGCAACCGATGTAATTATCGTTGTTATACTCTGGTTAAGTCCCTGTCCGAGCGTATCTACATCGTTTGTTATTCTCGAAAGAACCTCTCCGTATGTTCTGCTCTCGAAATACTTCATAGGCATACGGTTGATTTTCTCTGATATTTCCTTACGAAGTCTATAGCATACTTTCTGTGTGATTCCCGTCATAATCCAGCCCTGACAAAAACTGAAAATGACACTTACAAGATAAAGACAAAGCACAATTATAAGAATTTTTCCAATATAGTTAAAATCCATTCCGCCCGTACCTGCTATTTTACGCATAAGTCCCTCAGAAAGTGCTGTTGTGGCCTTACCGAGAATCTTAGGGCCTATTACATTAAATACTGTTGCAACTGCAGCAAATAACATTACCGCAAATATTCCTATCTTATATCTTCCAATATATGACATAAGTTTTGAAATTGAACCCTTAAAGTCTTTTGCCTTTTCAGGTGCCATTCCCATGCCTCTCGGTCCGCCCATTCTGCCTCGTCTCGGAGGCGTCTTGAAATCTTTATTATCTTCCATGATTATGCCTCCTCTCCAAGCTCTTTTGCTGACATCTGTGAACGTGCTATCTGCTGATATACATCACATGAATTCATAAGTTCTCCATGTGTACCTTTACCTACAATTCTGCCTTCATCCATTACAAGAATCTGGTCAGCATGAAGTATTGTGCTGATTCGCTGTGCAACTATAATAACAGTGCTGTCCTTAACTTTTGATGATAAGGCTTTTCTTAATGCTGCATCTGTCTTTAAATCAAGTGCAGAAAAACTGTCATCAAAGATATATATCTTAGGATCCTTTGCAATGGCTCTCGCAATAGAGAGTCTTTGCTTCTGACCACCTGACACGTTAGTACCGCCCTGTGCAATAGGACTGTCATATTTTGCACTCTTGCTGTCTATAAATTCTGTTGCCTGAGCTATTGAAGCTGCCTCCTCAATCTGTGCATCAGTTGCATCATCTTTACCATATCTTAAATTTGATGCTATAGTACCTGAGAAAAGTACACCCTTCTGAGGCACATAACCGATTTCACTTCTTAAATCTTCCATTGTTATATTCTTAACATCATGTCCATCAACCAGGACACTTCCCTGTGTTGCATCATACAGACGCGGTATAAGATTGATAAGTGTTGACTTGCCACATCCTGTACTTCCAACAATAGCTGTTGTCTCTCCCGGTTTTGCTACAAAATCAATATCTGAAAGAACATCTGCATCAGCGTTAGGATATCTGAATGACACATGGTTAAAGCTTACAACACCTTTGTGTTCTTCAAGTCTTTCAGGATTTTCAGGGTCTCTTATAGATGATTTTTCATTTAAAACTTCATCTATTCTGTTAGCTGAAACTGCTGCTCTCGGAAGCATAATTGACATCATTGTAAGCATCAGGAAAGACATTACAATCTGCATTGCATATGTGATAAATGCTGTCATGGCACCCACCTGCATGCTTCCGCTGTCAATCTTGTGTGCAGCTACCCATATGATAAGTACATTAATTCCGTACATGACAAATGTCATAAGAGGCATCATAAATGTCATTACACGGTTTGTAAAAAGCATTGTCTTAGTGAGTGCCTTATTGGCATCATCAAAACGCTCCTCTTCTTTCTTTTCACGTCCGAATGCACGTATTACGGAAAGACCTGTAAGAATTTCTCTTGATACGAGATTGACATTATCAACAAGCTTCTGCATAAGTTTGAATTTAGGCATTGCAACTACCATAAGTACCATTACAATTCCGATTATTATAAGCACCGCAAGTGCTATAATCCATTCCATGCCTGCACCTGTCTGCATCACCTTAAAAATACCGCCTACACCGAGTATAGGTGCATATAAAACCATACGAAGCATAAGAACAGTCACAAGCTGTACCTGCTGTATATCATTAGTTGTTCGCGTTATAAGAGATGCTGTCGAGAATTTATCCATCTCTGCATTTGAAAAATTCATTACATTCTTGTATACACTGCCACGCAAATCACGTCCGATTCCGGCTGCTACTCTTGAAGCTACAAGTCCAACAAGAACTGTAGTAAGTGCAACAAGAAGTGCCATCGCTATCATCTTGGCTCCTGAACCCAACAGATACTTTGTCTGCAATGCATCCATATCAATTCCAGCATTAGTATCCTGCTTTACTGCATATGCGATTCCCATTGACTTTACAAGTGTAGAACCCATCGTATCAACTGTTTCTTCAGCTTTTTCCCTGATCTGTGAAACCATTTCATCGCTTAACATTCCTGCCTGTGACATAGCAAGAAGCTTCTGTTTTTCTTCATCTGCCATCTGATTATTAATTATAAGCGGTAAAACAAGTTCATCATCATAAGATGACAGTTTCTTTTCGCTCTTTACATTGCATCTGTAAATACCATTATCACTGTCATAACTTTCCTGCCAGATTGTCTTTTCACTGTCTGTCATAAAAAGCTGTGCCAGATTATATTCATTCTCTGTTACGGCCTCCGGCATAACATGTCCGACACCTTTATTCTGGATTCCTACATCAATAATATCCGATGTGTACTGTGGAAGTGACAAATCACAAAACGCCTGCAGTACAAGAAGTACCAGTATCATAATTACAGACTTCCAGTATGGTACAAGATTTTTAAATATTCTGCCCATAGTCTCTCTCCTTTTCCAATTGCATTTCTAGATATTACCACTATGGGGTACGAATATAAAGAAAATTAATATGAGTTTTTCTTAAAAAAATATAAAAATTATTATCTCCAAATGACATTTTGTGCATCAGCACATTTTTTTCTTAATGATGAAAGATTATCAAGAGCCGCATTTAACGTATTGTCTTTCTTTGCGAAATGAAATCTTACAAGTGAATGGATATCTTCCCTGAAAAAGCTAGAACCCGGAACTGCCGCAACTCCGACATGCTGTGTCATCCACTCACAGAATTTCACATCATCCTTTACACCAAATTCTGAAACATCCATAAGTACGTAATAAGCTCCCTGCGGCTCACTAAATGTAAGTCCGAGATTTTTTAAACCGTCACAGAACAGATTTTTCATATGTGTATAATGGTTCTGAAGTTCTTTATAATAGTCATCACCGAATTTCAAACCAGTAACTGCCGCCTCCATAAGCGGTGCTGCAGCTCCTACTGTAAGGAAATCATGCACTTTCTTTACTCTGTCTGCAATCTGTGGATTTGCAATAACATATCCAAGCCTCCAGCCCGTAATTGAATAGGTTTTTGAAAGCGAATTACATATAATTGTTCTCTCTCTCATTCCCGGAAGCGTTGAAATATATGTATGTTTATTCGGTTCATAAATAATATGCTCATATACTTCATCTGTTATAACATATGTATCATATTTTATTGCAAGTTCTGATATAATTTTAAGTTCTTCCTCTGTAAATACTTTGCCGCAGGGATTTGAAGGGTTACACAAAATAAGTGCTTTTGCTCCTGTTTTAAATGCATCTTCAAGTACATTAGCATCAAACTTAAATTCAGGCGGTACTAAAGGAACGTAAACCGGCTCTGCTCCCGAAAGTATTGTATCAGCACCATAATTTTCATAAAAAGGCGAAAAAATGATAACTTTATCTCCCGGATTTACAACCGACATCATTGCTGCCATCATAGCTTCTGTGCTTCCACATGTAACTACTATTTCACTTTCTGCATCTATTTTCATTCCCGAAAAATGCTCCTGTTTTGCCGCAAGTGCATCCCTGAAATTCTTTGCTCCCCATGTGAGTGCATACTGGTGAGGACCTTCACCTGCAACCTCTGCCAGCCTGTCTGTAATGGCTTCTGGCGGGTCAAAATCAGGAAATCCCTGTGATAAATTAACTGCACCGTACTTATTGGCAACTCTTGTCATTCTTCTTATTACCGAATCCGTAAATTGTGATGTTCTCTGACTTAATTCTCTCATTAATATACCTGTTAATACCTTTCTTAAAAAGGGCTGCCGCATGTAAATTAATCGTTCAAAATTAATCATTATAGCGGCAGCCCCTTTCCATAAAATTCAATCTTATATTACTACATTTTGGGAAAGATTCAATATTTACTTTTTTGATATTTCTATCAATATTTACTTTACATAGTATACATAATTGTCCTTAATCGGGTGAGCCTTAGGTTCATCACCATCCGCATAACCGAGTACACAGTTTCCTATGCCCTCATAATCACCTGTAATTCCAAGCTCTTTAAGGATATTCTTTCCCTCTTCGCTTTCAAATGTTTCCTTTGCACGATGAATCCAGCAGCTTCCGATTCCCTCTGAATGTGCCGCAAGCATAAGATTTCCCATCACAAGGCTTCCGTCATAAACGTGTGTCGGCCTGCTTTTATCCGCAAGCACAACAAGAACAACTGGTGCATTGTAAAACGGGTCAAAATCTTCAGGTTTTCCCATAATCTTTGCATTCATAGCAGATAACTTATCCCTGAGCTCTTTGTTTGTAACCGCAATTATAACAGGGGACTGTGCTGCCATTCCTGTCGGGGCATATGTTCCGGCTTCAAGAATTCTGTCAAGCACATCTTGAGGAAGTGCATCTGACTTAAATTTTCTTATACTTCTTCTTGTCTTCATGTTTTCTATGATTTCGTTCATCTGTCTTTACCTGCCTTCCAATATTTTTTGTGATTTCTGATATTTTTGCAATTTTATAATTATTTATGATTTAGTTGATTCCTGTAACTTTGTAGTCCTGTGCCTCAACAGCTTCTTTAAGAACAGCATTGTCAACATCAACATTAAGCTTTACTACTGCCGTACCACTCTCATGGCTTACTACAGCCTCATCTACCTGTGCAAGTGCTTCAAGAGCTTTCTTTACTCTTGCCTCGCAGTGTCCGCACATCATTCCTTCGATATTAAGTGTCTTTTCCATATTTTTTTCTCCTTTACTGTTTTTATTATTATCATGCTTTTTTACACGTTTTCTGTCATGTGAAGCATCATATACCTTGAAAAGATTCAGTCTCAATGCATTTGTTACAACGCAGAAGCTTGAAAGACTCATTGCTGCAGCACCAAACATCGGATTTAATGTCCATCCGAATAATGGAATCCATACACCGGCCGCAAGCGGTATTCCGATTATATTGTAAAAGAATGCCCAGAATAAATTTTCGTGGATATTTCTTAATGTTGCACGGCTTAATCTTATTGCCGCAGAAACGTCTGTGAGACGGCTCTTCATAAGAACTATATCAGCCGCATCTATGGCTATGTCAGTTCCCGCACCGATTGCAATACCTATGTCCGCTCTTGTAAGAGCGGGTGCATCGTTGATTCCGTCACCAACCATTGCAACCTTGCCGCTTTCTTTAAGTTTTCTTATAACAGCTTCTTTTCCATCAGGAAGAACTCCCGCTATAACTTCATCGACACCAGCCTGTCTTCCTATTGCTTTGGCGGTTCTTTCATTATCTCCCGTAAGCATCACAACTCTTACGCCCATGTCGTGAAGTTCTTTTACAGCCTGACCGCTTTCTTCTTTTATAACATCGGCAACAGCTATAATTCCGAGAAGTTTATCATTCTTAGCAAACAAAAGCGGTGTTTTTCCCTGCTCTGCAAGTTCCTGTGCTTTTTTATCCATTTCCTTAGGCACATTTACTGTGTTGCTCATAAATTTGAGACTTCCGCCTGTAATCTTATCTTCACCGTTTATGCCTGATAATCCGTTACCTGCAAGTGCCTGAAATTCCGTAATATTGTATTTTTTGTTAAAAATATCTCTCTTATTGTCTTTTACATATCCTGTAACTGCTTTTGCAAGCGGATGCTCTGAGAGCATTTCAATAGAGTAGGCATTTTCAAGCAAATCATTTTTTCCAAAGCCATCGGCACATATTATATCTGTAACCTTAGGCTCACCGCTCGTTATAGTTCCTGTCTTATCAAGTGCGACTATATCAATCTTTCCTGTTTCCTCAAGAGATGACGCAGTCTTAAACATCATGCCGTTTTTTGCACCCATTCCGTTACCGACCATAATTGCAACAGGTGTTGCAAGCCCAAGAGCACACGGACAGCTTATTACAAGAACTGATATTCCTCTTGCAAGTGCAAATCCGACAGACTGACCTGCAATAAGCCATACCGCTATTGTTATCAAGGCTATCGTTATTACAGCAGGAACAAATACGCCTGATACCCTGTCGGCTATCTTCGCAATTGGAGCTTTTGTTGCCGCTGCATCACTTACCATCTGTATTATCTGTGAAAGTGTTGTATCTTCACCGACTCTTGACGCTTCGCACTTTAAAAATCCTGACTGGTTGAGTGTTGCCGCAGAAACATTATCCCCCGCCGACTTGTCAACAGGTATGCTTTCACCTGTAAGTGCTGCTTCGTTTACCGCACTGCTTCCCTCGACAACAATACCGTCTACAGGTATATTTTCCCCTGGTCTTACAATAAATATATCACCTTTTTTTACATTTTCAACGGGAACATTTAACTCACTGCCGTCACGTATTATATTAGCTGTTTTGGGTGCAAGCTTCATAAGGCTTTTTATCGCATCTGTTGTCTTTCCTTTTGAATGGGCTTCAAGCATCTTTCCGACTGTTATAAGTGTAAGAATCATAGCCGCTGATTCAAAATAAAATTCATGCATGTAGTGCATTACGCCGTCCATATCCATGCGTACTTGTGCATCTGTCATAGCAAACAATGCATATGTGCTGTATACAAACGCCGCACCCGAACCTAGTGCAACAAGCGTATCCATGTTAGGTGCTTTATGCAAAAGACCCCTAAATCCGCTTATAAAAAACTTCTGGTTAATAACCATAATAATTATTGTAAGAAGCATCTGTATAAGTCCCATTGCAACATGGTTGCCTTCAAGAATCGACGGAAGCGGCCAGCCCCACATCATATGTCCCATTGAAATATACATAAGCACTATAAGAAATCCTACAGATGTTATAAGTCTCTTTTTCAATACAGGTGTCACCCTGTCTTTTAACATATCATCCTGTGACGCATACATTCCCTGCGAACCGCTCTTCTGTGATGTTCCACTTTTATCCAACGCCGTATGTGATGTTTTTAAAGATGCACCGTATCCCGCATCTTCAACAGCTTTTATTACCGCTTCATCACTTGCCGTACCTTCAACTCCCATTGAATTGGTAAGAAGGCTTACCGAGCAGTTCTCTACTCCTTCTACTTTTGACACAGCTTTCTCAACACGGCTGCTACACGCTGCACAGCTCATTCCCGTAACTATATACTGTTTCATAATTAAATATCACCTGCCTGTTTTTTAGTTAACAAAATTATTATTATGCTAAGCTGATTTTCTTATTTCATAAGCTTCTGAAGCACTGTGACAAGTTCATCTACAGTCTCTTCCTTACCGGCTCTAATATCTGTAGTAACACAGGATTTTATATGGTTTGCAAGCAGAACTTTGTTAAAACTGTTAAGTGCTGCATTAACTGCCGACACCTGAATAAGAATATCCGGGCAATATGCACCTTTTTCAACCATTCCCTTAATTCCTCTTATCTGTCCTTCTATTCTGCTTAATCTGTTAATTAAATCCCTGTATTCTTTATCAGAACGTTCTTTATGTCTGCAATGTTCACATTCTTCCAATTCATTTACCTGCCTTTCTATATAATTCTGTTATGTGACCGTACATCTTATAACAATGTATATAATGCACTTCATAGAAAATCATACAAGCAACGCCAGGTATAGCATACCCCTGTATGGTATCTTTGTGAGCAAAATAATACACCCCCGGCATCAGATATGTCAAGGTGTATTTTTATCAAGCTTTAATTCTTTTCTTATTTTTGCCTGTGTCGCACACAGATTATGCTGCACGTAATGTATAAAATCACCCTTTATTTACTCTGTAAACCCTTTGATAAAAACATAGGAATAATAACACCGGCTATAAATAATACCCAGCCGGCATCATACAGCACTGTTCCGGATTTTGCAACAGATTCCAAAACGGCACCCACTGACATTATAACGTAACATACCCCGGCTTTTTTATAATATGATTTTACAGATTCATCTGTATACTTTTGTTTCATGCCTTTTGTCATAAACGGAACATCCAATAACATCATAATGCCACCTATACAAAGGCAGACAGCTGCGATAATTACAACTCTCTGATATACTGTCATATTATTGTTCTCCTTGTCTTTTGTTATGATTTACTATACATAATTTATCTTATTACCTGCTTTTGAATATTTCATAGATTCCCTACAATATACAGATGTATTTACCAGCCATATTATACATACAACGAGTGCCGGTAAAAAACCTGTTCCAAATGCAAGTGCACAAATAACAAGAACAATCTCCAATACGTAACATACGCTATTAGTCACGCTGTATGCTTTAAATGCACATTTTCCAACTATAATTTTCTCGGCCTCATCACAGCTTTCAATCCATTTTTTCTGAAATCTCATATCATACACAGATGCTTTTTTCTCGGGATTCATAATTTTAGCTAAATCCACACATTTCTGCTGAAAAATAACAGCTTCAACCAGAATAGCCATAAATGCTACAACACCTACGCTAAACGGTAAAATTCCGCCTTTATTATTATCAAATATTTCTAAACCTTTTGAATACACTGCCCCAATAAGAAAATATGAAATAATAAGTCCACAACTCGTAACCCAGATAATAACCGACAATCTTTTCTCTATGCCATCTGATATTTCTTCATCTTCACCATCCCATGACAAAAGCATTTTTTTAGTTTTCATATAATAAGGGCTTAATATTAACGGAACAAAAACCGCTATTGTAAACATCATCCATGGTGCAACAAATGTTGAAAATACGTCTGCCACACGTTCAATATTTTCTGAAAATCCATGCAATCCATATTTTGCAATTACAAATCCCATTATACCACCGGCTGCCGCCCCTGCAATTACCAATAATATAAACATAGGCATAGCTTTCCTGTTAGCTTCTTTAATTTCCTGATTCTCCATTATTTTCTTCCTCCTCCAGATAAAATACCTCTTCAACTGTAACGCCGCATACTTTGGCAATTGTCAACGCAAGAGTAACCGACGGTGAATAATCTCCTCTTTCTATAAGGCTTATCGTCTGCCTTGATACGCCACACAACGCACCCATCTCCTGCTGATTAACATTAAGTGCCGCTCTGCGTTCCTTTAACCGATTTCGCAGTATCATAAGACACCTCCAAAATTTTATAAAAAAAGTTTATGTATATTGACAATTATCTTTGTCATTTTGTATTATATACTTGTCATCAATAAGTGTCAAGTAAGTGTCAGTCATATTATTTTTATTTTATAAAATATACTATTGACATATTTAAAATATTA
>OHPI01001689.1_pt1 | contig 10820 bp, 8 predicted proteins | sample 1577651 | NCBI WGS metagenome assembly OHPI01 (sample SAMEA3879578, study PRJEB24766) | human gut metagenome | biome: human-associated habitat; feature: feces | place: USA | collected 1985/1987
GGCCTCTTGAACCCCATTCAAGCGCGCTACCAAAACTGCGCTACACCCGGATATCTGTAAGTGGTTATCGCTCACAGCTCAATTAGTATACCTGATTCAGGGTGTTTTGTCAAGCTTTTTCGGCCAGATTTTTTTAAAAATCCGGTTCATTTTCCTGCAGCGGCTGATCTTTTGCGGGGAACGCTTCAAATTCAACGGTGGCAAGTGCAATTGCAAACACGCTTTCTGCACCTGCCGCCAGCAGGGCCTGCGCACAGGCCGCAGCCGTAGCACCGGTGGTGATCACATCGTCCACCAGCAGCACCTTCCGGCCTTCGATCCTGTCCGGATCTGTCACGCGGAACGCACCCGCCACATTGGCCATGCGCTGCTCAAACGGCAGGCCAGCCTGATGCTGTTTTGCACGGGTGCGGCCCAATGCCTCCGGGTACAGCGGAACGCCCAATGCCCGTGTCAGCGGCAAAGCCATGAGCTGCGGCACATTGTAGCCGCGGGCTGTGCCGGATGCCGGCACAGGAACGATGCAGTCATATCCAAGGGACATGCCCTCCACCAGTTCCGGCAGCAGCTCTGCACCCGACATTCGCACCTCACTGCCAAAGGCCAGCTTTGCCAGCCAGACGCCCATTTCCACTGCTGCCCACGGTGCAGCATGGTATTTGGTGTGCAAAATGCCCCGCCGTACACAGCCCTCATACCGGAAGGGCGCCGCCGCACCGGCCAGTCTGCCCAGATAATGCTGGGAAGCATCCAGCCGCATGCCCGGCTTCCTGCGCAGTTCTTCCAGTTCTGCGGCGCAGTCCGGGCATGTGGGCACACTGCCCAGCACCTGATCGCAGAACGGGCAGCGGCGTGGATACACCAGCTGTCTTGCCCCGCGCAGCAGGCGGCGCGGAACGCTGTAGTAATCCATCAGTCCTTCTTGACAGCTACGATGACACGCACACGCTTGCCCGCAGCACAGCCAAAGTTATCGTACCAGCCGGTAAGATAGTAGTCGTCCGAGTTCACTTCGGTCAGCTTGGTCGCGTAATACTGGCCCTTATACCACAGGTAGACCTGTGCATCGTCCGCCATCTCAAACCGGTTCCCGTTGCTCATGACCGATGCTGCGCCCACCTGATCGATCTTCATGGGCATCAGCTGGACCATCGTCTTTACGCTGCCGGTGGTCTCCTTGCGGGCTGCAACACCGCCCACCAGCACCGGATATTTGACGTTGGTGGTGAACGCCACCTGCGAACCATTGACATAGCACACATAGGTGGCGCCGCCGCCAATGTAGCGGAAGATCGACGCATAGGGTTCCCCTACAAGGGTGCCCACCTGCCGCAGGCCCAGACTGAGCAGGCTGTCCGTGTTGGCCGTGATCTTCTGCCAGACGGTGGAGAGGATGTCGCCGTTGATCACGCCCCACAGCACCTCGCTGGTGGTGGGCACCAGAACACCCTTCAGGTCGTCCACGATCTTATCCTGCGTATCCGTGCTGGTGCTGGAGCCGGTCGAAAGGATGGTGGCCAGCGTTTTCAGCTCGGAAGAATTGACCGAAACATTTTTGATGTCGTCCAGCACGCCATAGGTCCACAGGTCGCCGGTGACATCGTTCAGGATCAGGCGGTCGATCTCGCCCTTCTCATTCAGCGTATAGTAGCGGACATTCAGAAGATTCAGGTCTGTCCCCGCTAGGCGGCTGGGACGAATCGTCCCAGCCACACCCTCCGAAGTCGTATCCAGAATCTGCACATCGTCTGCCAGAGTGTACTTGCCCAGCGTTGCCGCATCCGCACTGACCTTGCCGGTAACGACCTTGTTCTCGATGCCGCTCACGGACTCGCCTTCCGGCGTTACGCGGATCTCCACCAGCCAGCCCGTGGGATAGTTCAGGCTTTTGTCCACATTCACAGTGCGCTGAACGCCATCGGTGCACATGACCGACACACGCTGCAGCACATCCGCGCCGTTGTCTTCCACAAGGCTGCGGGCTGCGCCCTGCACCACGCCGTAGAACACCTCATCGGCTTCTGCGCCGGTGATCACGTCTGCTGCTTCGTTGTTCATGCCCAGCAGCAGGGTGACCACTTCGCCCACACCGCCGCCGTTCAGGCTGGACACCTTGGAGGCAACTGCCGTGCTGCCCAGCTGATAGCTGACGCCTGCCACAGTAACGGCTGTGGGTGCGCTGGCACTGGGCGAAACGGCAGTGATGCGGCCTGCTGCTTTGCGGGTGTAGATCCATACAGTCTGCAGACTTTCGCTGTAATAATACACATCGTAACGGTTCAGCTCTGCAGAAGCCGAAACTTTATCGTTGCGGTAAACACTGACCGGTGCAAACGGCAGCTGGGTGCCTTCCGCTGCCACAAAGGGGCCCTTCAGGCTCTTGAGCATCACGGTAGAGGTATCCACCTGACCGTTCGCCACTGTAAAGCCCAGGCTGGTGCCATAGGCGCCGCCGGCGGCTGTGTTTGCCGTGAGGGTGTTATACAGCAGCAGAGCACAATCCCCATAGTTCATGGTCTCGCCCTGATTGCGGTTCAGCTGGTTGCGCAGACCCAATTCCTGTGCTTTGGTCAGCTGCGCCATCGGGAACACGCCATTCAGTTCGGTCATTTTATAGCCCAGCAGCTTGAGCGCTGCCGTGCAGGCCTCTTCCAGCGTAACTGCGTTGTCCGGACGGAAGGTGCCGTCGGTGTAGCCGTTCATCCAGCCCTGCTGCACCGCAATGCGCACATAAGGCGCCCACTGGGAGGTGCCAGGCACATCCTTATACAGGGTGCCGATGTTGCCCTGCTGGGCTGCGCTTTCGCGGTAGGCCGAAAAGGAGACCAGCATCCTGGCAAATGCACCGCGGGTGACGGCAGCATCCAGGCTGCCGGTCTGGCTGGTATCCATAGCGCCCAGCGTGATGGCCGTCTGGATGGCCGAGTTGTTCAGGCTGGCCGCCGATGCCGGCAGCACCAGCATGGACACAGCCATGCATGCTGCAAGCAGACATGCGAGAAGACGTTTTTTCATAGGTATATTCCCCTTCCTTGATGTTTGGCTGCTGCTCTGAAGCAGCCGCCGTAAGCAGTCCGGCGCAAAGCCGGCTGAGAGGAGCTTAAAAGCTGTTTTTCGCAAGCAGGGTGCGCCGGGTCGATGCGGCGTATGCCATGCGGACGAAAACGGCTTTTTAATCATAGCGCAGAGCCTCGATGGGATTGAGACGGGCCGCACGCTTTGCCGGCAGATAGCCGAACAGCACGCCAATGCCCACCGAAATGCCGAAGGCCACCGCGACGGAGTTGAAGGACGGACTGACCGTGACCGTGGTGCCACTGGTGAACATGGGCAGCAGTCGGTTCGCCGCCATGGATACGATGTAGCCCAGTGCAATGCCCAGTACGCCGCCCAGTGCCGAGGTGGTGGCTGCTTCCACCACGAACTGCGACAGAATGGTGCGCTCCTTGGCGCCCAGTGCCTTGCGGATGCCGATCTCGCGGGTGCGTTCAGTCACCGACACCAGCATGATGTTCATGATGCCGATGCCGCCCACCAGCAGCGAAATACTGGCGATGCCGGTCAGGATCACGATGACCATGTTGATCATCTTGTTCATTTCCTCCAGCCACTCGCTGGCGCTGTAGACGTAGTAGCCGTTATCCGAGCCAAGCTGATGCTGCAGTTCGCTTTCCACCGCAGACTTTGCTTCGTTGGCGCGGCTCTCATCCTCCATGACCGCGGCATAGTTGCTCACCATGCTCTGGCTGGACAGGCGCATGGCCGTGGTATAGGGCAGATAAACGCAGTCGTCATCGCTGCCCTGCTGCATGTCCGGGTCGCTCACCTTTGCCGCCAGCACGCCCACGATGCGGAACTTGTTGGCTCCGATCTTGAGCGTCTGCCCCAAGCCGTTGCCGCCAAAGGCCACGCGGTTCAGATAATCGCCGATGACGCACACCTGCTTGTTGTCCTTGATATCCATGTACTGCAGACCGCGTCCCTGCGCGATCTGGTAATTCTTCATGGCGGAATAGTTCTCGTCCACGCCGCTGATGGTGGACCAGCGGTAGCTGTTGGTGCCAATCTTCAGCGTGCCGCTGCCGCTGAAATCGATCTGCGGCGAGATGGACTGGATCAGCTCCGGGTACTTCGTGGGCAGCTTGTACATTTCCTCCACCGGAACGGTACGGGAACCGTTGCCCCACACCTGCACCGAAAGGGTGTTGGTGCCCAGTGCCGAAAAGCTGTCACGCATGCTCTTGGTCATGCCGTTGCCCAGACCCACGATAACGATGACTGCCATGACACCGATGATGATGCCCAGCATGGTAAGAAAGGTGCGCAGCTTATTGCTCCACACGTTCTGGATGGCCTGACGGAAGGTCTCAATGATCATGCTTTTTCCTCCTCATCCGGCAGCAGTGTGGGCTGCACGATGGCCTCCGGCGCATGGGAGTCGCCATCGTAGACCACCCGCCCGTCTTCCAGACGGATGATGCGGTCTGCCTGCACCGCAATGGAATTGTCATGGGTGATGAGCACCACGGTGTGGCCCTCATCGTGCATCTGCTGCAGCATCCCCAGCACTTCGCGGCCGGTGTGACTGTCCAGTGCGCCGGTAGGCTCGTCGGCCAGAATGACCGCCGGGTTCCGCACCAGTGCCCGGGCAATGGAAACACGCTGCTGCTGGCCGCCGGAAAGCTGGTTGGGGCGGTTCCTGAGCTTATCGCCCAGGCCCACCTGCTCCAGCACCTCTTTGGCCCGGGCGTGGCGCTCGGTGCGGCCGATGCCCGCATACACCAGCGGCACCTCTACGTTCTCCATCAGGTTGAGCCTTGGCAAAAGATTATACTGCTGGAAGATAAAGCCCAGCATTTCGTTGCGGATCGCAGCCAGCTCGTTGCGGCTCATCTTGCCCACATCCCTGCCGTTGAGCCGGTAAGTGCCATGGGTCGGCACGTCCAGACAGCCGATGATGTTCATGCAGGTGGACTTGCCGGAGCCGGACTGGCCGACGATGGCTACGAACTCGCCTTTTTCGATTTTCATGGTGATGTGGTCTGCTGCTTTTACCGTGGTATCGCCCATCTGGTAATACTTGCACACCTCATCAAACTCGATCAGAGCGCTCATCGCTTCCTCCTGCGTTAAAAGATCATGGCACTGCTGCCATCATCGTAATAGTCATCGGTGCTCACAGAGCTGGGGTCATAGGCCACGGTGTCGTTGCCGGTGACGCCGCTGATGATCTGGGTATAGTCGTCGTCACTCACGCCGATCTTGACCGGAACGTACACATAGCCTTCCGGTGCGGTCATATCGGGGTCTGCATTGGCGGCGCTGGGCGAATCCTTGGTCACCAGCACATAGCCGCCGCGCACGATGGCCGCATTGGGCACTGCCAGAGCGTTCCCAGCCTCCGCGATTACGATTTCCGCGTTGGCATTCATGCCAGGGCGCAGGCCCTCGGTTTCATCGATGCGCACCGTGACCGGGTAGGTGGTGGTGCCGCCGTTGGAAGAGCCCTTCATGGAAACGCGGGTCACGGTGCCGGTGTAGGTCTTATCCGGCACTGCATCTGCCGTCACCTGCACGCTCTGGCCCACCGAAACATCGCTGACCTGCAGCTCATCCACATTGATGACCATGACCAGATAGCTCAGGTCGTAGATGGTGCACAGGTCTGCACCTGCGGTCAGTGCATCACCGGCCTTGGCGTTCTTCTCAATGATGGTGCCGCTGATGGGCGAGGTGACGGTGTAGTTGTTCATGGCCTCCTGCAGGTTATCCATGTTCAGCTCTGCGCTGCGCAGGGTCTCCGCAGCGGACTGGATTGCTTCGGTCAGGTCCTCACCGCTGATCTGCAGCACGATGTCGTCCTTGTTCACGGCACCGCCCTCCTGCACATTGATGGCAGTGACCGTACCGGCTGCAAGGGTGGTCAGGGTGCGCTCTGCCTGATATTCAAAGCACTTGGCTGCAATGCAACTGACACCGTTGATGGTGGCCGTTGCCGCCTGAGCCGTGGTCAGGCCGCCTGCATTGCGCACAGTGATGGTCACGGTGCGGGTGAGCAGGTTGCCGGTGCTCAGCGTATCCGTGCCGGTCACAGCGGTCACGGTCCCGGTCAGGGTCTCAAAGGTGCCGTCCAGCGTCACCTCAGCGCTCTGGCCCACCGAGAATGCGGCGGCGTCTGCCGCAGGGAACTCCAGATGCAGCACCATCTTGGAGCTGTCGCGGATGACAGCCACTTCCTGGCCGCTGGTCACTTCGTCACCCTTGGCCACCTTCAATGTAGCCACAACGCCTGCCACCTCGGCACGCACATACTGGCGGTCCACGGTCTTATCGTAGCTGCGCTGTGCCTGCTGCAGGGTGATGGAGGCCTGCTCGGCCTTGGTGGTGGCATCGGAGGCATCCACCGTGTACAGCACAGTGCCTTCCTCCACAATGTCACCTTCCTCAATGGTGCTGGTGAGCACCTTGCCTGCCACCAGCGATTTGACATTGTATGTATTGGCCGGGTTCAGCGTACCGGTGCCGCTGAGGGAGTTGGACAGATCCCGCTTTTCCGGCGTGGTCTGCACATAGCTCACATCCACATTGGCGTCCTGTGCCCTGTCCGGACGCAGGATGAACCATCCGCCCAGCACGGCCACACACGCCACCGGCACCATCCACTTCCAGTTTTTGCGAAAAAATGCAGCCACTTTGTCTTTTCCTGCGGGTCTTGCCTCACCGGCAGCCGCCTGCTGTGCCGCAGCATCCTGCTTCTTTTTAAAGATCATGCTTGCTGTTTCCTCCTGTATCTTTCAGAGCACCTCTGCCTTATGCAGGGCGCCCTGTAATTTCTGTCCGTTCTGTCTTTTTCCCCTTCTGCGCTGTACAAAAGGGTGATATTGATAGTTTATCGCATTTTCTCCCAATACACAAGCGTCTAAATTTTGTTTTGATGGTTCCACTCCAAACTTTTATGGAACTTTCACACCCTTTTTCCTCCTGCATCCTGTACAAAGCAAAAGAGGCAGTGCCCCGGTCTCCCGAAGCACTGCCCCTTTTTGAGCATGATCTTTATTCTGCAGTATCCTCTACGACCACATACACCCCGGCAGGGATGCAGGCAGCCCATGCGCCATCCTTGTCCAGCCAGCCGAATTGCTCGCACACATGGTCCGGGCACTGACTGTCCAAAAATGCAACTGCACCGTCTTTCACCTGCAAATGCACGACATAATCGCCCACATCATACAGGTAATCGTGATCCGTATCCAGCGGCAGGGTCTCGGTGATGCCATCGCCGAAATCGACGACTGCCTGCAGACCACCGCCTTTGCCGCTGTGGGCTGCGCGCACGCCGAAATACAGCGCTGCCGCCAGCACAAGGACCACCAGTGCAAAGATCAGGTTCTTCCTCCACGGCTTCCGTTTTCTGGAACCGGAAGCGGTTTCAGCCGTTTTGCGGTTGCTCATGCAGCGTAATCGCTGGCAGCCTTACCTGCAATGCGGCCAAACACGGTGAAGTCTGCAACAGCGTTGCCGCCCAGACGGTTTGCGCCGTGAACGCCGCCAGTCACCTCACCTGCTGCGAACAGGCCGGGGATAACGGTACCGTCAGCCTTCAGCACCTCAGTGTTGGTGTTGATGGTCAGGCCGCCCATGGTGTGGTGCACGCCAGCGGTGACCTTGATGGCGTAGTACGGAGCGGTATCCAGCTTGTTTGCAAAGCTGGTGCGGCCAAAGTCGGGGTCATTCTTGGCCTCAACATAGCCGTTCCAGGTCTTCATGGTCTCGGCAAACGCAGCCTCATCAACGCCCATTGCCTTGCCCAGCTCCTCGTAGGTCTCGCCGGTCACGGTATAGCCCTTCTTGATGTAGCCCTGAATGACGCTGGAAGCATCTACCATGGCCTGATCGACCACCAGCCAGCTGTAGCTGCCGGTCTGAGCGATCTCTGCAGCAGAGACCACGTCACGGGTGCCCACTTCGTCGATGAAGCGCTTGCCCTCGGCGTTGATCAGCACAGCGCCGTCGCCACGCAGACCCTCGGTGATCAGGGCAGCGGTGTTGGCCTCAACGGTGGGGTGGATCTGGATCTGGTCCATATCCACAGTGCCGGCACCGATGGCGGTGGCCATCTCAATGCCCTGACCCTGAGCGCCGGCAGCGTTGGTGGTCATGAAGCCCTTCAGCTCAGGCTTGTACTCGACAACCATGTCCAGATTTGCGCCGAAGCCGCCGGTGGTCAGCACCACAGCCTTGGCGTTCACAGTGACGGTCTCACCGGTAGAACCGGTGGCCTTGATGCCCACAGCTGCGCCGTTGGCATCGGTCAGGATCTCGTTGGCGGTGGTGTTCAGCAGGATCTGAACGCCAGCCTTCTCACAGTTCTCCTCCAGCAGGGGGATCATGTAGGAACCGACAGAAACGGTCTTGCCCTCTGCGTCCACAGGGCGATGGATGCGCTTGACGGATGCACCGCCAAAGCTGGAAACGCTGTGCAGGGTGATGCCGTGCTCGTCCAGCCAATCGATGGCATCAGCAGAGTTGGAGCACAGGGTCTCCACCAGAGCAGGGTCGTTGATGCCCTTGCCGCCGATCATGGTGTCCAGCTCCATCAGCTCAACAGAGTCGAAGTAGCCGGTGGGGTTCTTCTGGTACTCTGCCCACTGCTCGGAGACGGTCTTTGCCAGAGCGGTGATGGTCTCGTTGTCAGCGTACTTTTCAGCAGCGGTCTTCAGGGTCTTTTCGACACCGGCAGACTCACCGAACTCGTTCTCATCCTGATACACGGTCTTGCCAGCGTTCATGCCGCCGGTAGCGCGCACAGAGTTGCCGCCCACCATGGGCTGGCTCTCCACGATCACAACGCTCTTGCCCTCGGCAGCAGCGGTGATGGCAGCGGTCATGCCTGCGCCGCCTGCACCCACGATGACAACGTCAGCGTCAACGGTGGAATCCTCGGCCTTGGTCTCGTCGGCCTTGACCTCGATCTTATAGTCGTCGGCGTTCAGGCCGGCGGCAGTCAGGGCAGCGGCTGCTGCCTCCTTGATGGCGTTGGAGGTGATGGTCGCGGTGGACACGCCGTCCACGGCGATGCTGCCGGTCTCAGCGATCTGAGCGGGCAGCTGCTCCAGTGCCAGCGTACCGATGCCGGGGGTCTCATCCTTGCCCTCAGCGGTGCAGCCGGTGATCTTGCCGTCTTCCAGCGTCAGGGTAACGGTAACGTCGCCGCCCATGCCCTTGGCAGTGCCGGTGAAATCACCGGACACCCCTGCGGAGGTAGACTTCGTGCCGCAGCCATAGCCGAACAGGCTGACTGCGATGACAGCCGCCATCGCCAGTGCAGACACGCTCTTCTTGATCTGAGCTTTCTTCATGTTTTTCCTTCCTTGATTGCTTCGTGGTTTGTGGTTGCGAACATCTATCAGCATAAAAAGGGAGCCGCTCTTTTACAAGCGGCCCCCTCTGCCGAACTTGGGAAAAGGATTTAGGCGTTGGCCTGTGCAGCAGCGACAGCGCAGGCGACGGTAGCGCCGACCATCGGGTTGTTGCCCATGCCGATGAGGCCCATCATCTCGACGTGTGCAGGCACAGAAGAAGAACCTGCGAACTGAGCATCGCCGTGGACGCGGCCCAGCGAGTCGGTCAGGCCGTAGCTGGCGGGGCCGGCTGCGACGTTATCGGGGTGCAGGGTACGGCCCGTGCCGCCGCCGGAAGCGACGGAGAAGTACTTCTTGCCGTTCTCGTTGGCCCACTTCTTATAGGTGCCGGCGACCAGATGCTGGAAGCGGACGGGGTTGGTGGAGTTGCCGGTGATGGAGCACTGGACGTCCTCCTTCTTCATGATGGCAACGCCTTCCATAACGTCGTTTGCACCGTAGCACTTGACGGCAGCACGCTCGCCCTCGGAGAAGGGGATCTCCTTGACGACGGTCAGGGTCTGAGTGGGGATATCGTACTCAGTCTGAACATAGGTGAAGCCGTTGATACGGGAAATGATGTAAGCTGCATCCTTGCCCAGGCCGTTCAGGATGACGCGCAGGGGGGTCTTGCGGACCTTGTTTGCGGTGCGGGCGATGCCGATGGCACCCTCAGCAGCGGCAAAGGACTCGTGGCCTGCCAGGAAAGCGAAGCAGGTGGTGTCCTCGCTCAGCAGACGAGCGCCCAGATTGCCGTGGCCCAGACCGACCTGACGCTGCTCAGCGACAGAACCGGGGATGGTGAAAGCTTCCAGACCTTCGCCGATGGCGGCTGCGCACTCGGCAGCATCGGTCAGGCCGCGCTTGACGGCAATAGCGGTGCCCAGGGTGTATGCCCAGACAGCGTTATCAAAGCAGATGGGCTGAACGCCGCGCACGATCTTGTCGCAGTCGATGCCCTTAGCGAGGAGCATCTCGTTGCAGGCGTCCAGAGACTCGAGGCCGTTGGCCTTCAGGCATGCCTCGATCTTCGGCATGCGGCGATCCATAGATTCAAAAGTTGCCATGAGTTGTTCCTCCTCTCTTATTCCTCACGCGGGTCGATGTACTTGACAGCGCCTGCTTCCTTGCTGAAGCGGCCGTAAGTACCCACGTTCTTCTCGTAAGCCTCGTTGGGGGTCTTGCCGTGACGGATGTCCTCCATCATCTTGCCCAGCTTGACGAACTGATAGCCGATGACCTCACCGTTGGCATCCACAGCCAGCTTGTTGATGTAGCCCTCGGTCAGCTCCAGATAGCGGACGCCCTTCTCCTTGGTGGAGAAGATGGTGCCGGTCATGGAGCGCAGGCCCTTGCCCAGGTCGTCCAGACCTGCGCCGATGGGCAGACCGTCCTCAGAGAAAGCGGTCTGGCTGCGGC
>OHPI01001692.1_pt1 | contig 10806 bp, 9 predicted proteins | sample 1577651 | NCBI WGS metagenome assembly OHPI01 (sample SAMEA3879578, study PRJEB24766) | human gut metagenome | biome: human-associated habitat; feature: feces | place: USA | collected 1985/1987
GAATCTGACAAATGCGGATATATCCTCAGGACAACCTGTCAGTCTGTTTCCGCCATCGGAAGCATTTATCGGATGATCCGGGCATATCCTTCTTTACGGGCTTTCGGTTCGGCCGGTGTTGTGGCCGGATAACCTAAAGCAATGGCTCCGATTCCGCCCAGACCTTCGGGAAGTCCCATTTCTTTCATCAGTTGTTTGCCTTCTTTGGTAGCGAACATTTCGATCTCACGATTAATCCAACAGCTGGCAAGTCCTATGGCATGGGCGGCAAGCATCATGTTTTCGAGTACACAAGTTCCGTCTTGAATGGCAAACGGGCAGTCAGTTGGGGCGAAAACCAATACATAAGTTGGTGCATCGTAATAAGGATTCCCGCTTTTCCCGCGAACAGCCGCATTCATGGCTGCCAGCTTCTCTTTCATTTGTTCTTGTTGTACAGCTACGATGAATGGAGATTGCCAGCCCATTCCGGTTGGAGCAAAGGTTCCGGCCCGTAATACGGCATTCAGTTCTTCGTCGGTAATCTGTTCAGGTAAATATTTACGGCAGCTACGGCGTGTCTCAATGAGTTTTAAAAATTCGTTTTCCATATCTTATAAAGAATTATTGTTATTATAATATGTACAGATAAATCTGTTCTTGCATACAAATATATAATGAGAAATCAATTTGACAAAAATACCGCATGAAGCGATGGTATAATAATAAAGAAAGCAGGTAAAAGAAAATAAATCCTTTTGCCTGCTTTGATACATTATTCATTTGTGAGTTCCTTACTCTTCTGCATTTTTCTTCAGCCATTCCAGTCTGCGACAATCCGGAAGATGCTTTACTTTGAAATGCTCGAAGGTTGCTTTAAATCCTTTGCCGTCGGGCGAAGCGGCCATTAAGCCAACCTTGACCGGAATATTATCTTGCAACCAAGCCGTACGCATCATAGTGTATTCCTTATCGTCGAGTGAATAGAAGATCTCAACTGCATCCAGGCGTCTGACTGCCTTGATCCAGATATAAGGAACTGGTTTATCGAGCGCGATGACGCTCCAGTCCGATGTTTTGTGTGTAACAACCGTACTGATATTAAACTTACCGTCGACAAACTCAATACCGGTTTTGATATAATTTTCGTGATCAATCCGCAGCATTAATCCTGCCTGATCAAAACGTTGCTTATAATCTCCTGTTACCTTTACTTTTACTTCAAATTCTCCTCCATAGGTAGTATAGTAGAAAGGGGCATCATCAACCGTGAAGCCGTAATGCGAAATCCGCCAGTAATCACTTTGAGGCGTTACGAACATTGACAGCGAATTGTCTTTGATTTCCCATTCTTCCGGTTCATTGAACCATTGCATCTTCTCCAGCGACTGAGCTATACCCATTTGGGAAGACACTAAGACCAATAAGGTAAAAAATAACTTTTTCATTGAATGCTAGTATAATTAAATATGAATGAATCAATCAATGGAATCTTTTCTTCATTTTTCATTTGGCAGTTTGTGTATAACTGCATTTTAAATTTACCTTTGCAAAGGTAAATGGCAAGATTAATTTGTACAATGATTATTAATAACCATTTTCGCTATGGATATTGTAAAGAAGCTGACCAACGAATTTTCACGACAGGATTTTACGAATTCAAGAGAAGATCTGGATGCCGGAGAACTGGATAAGTATAAAAGAATTGCTTCGGGATATGCCACAATTGAAAACGCCATTGCTGTATTAAGTGATATGCATGCCAATACCAGTTATATTTATTATGGTGATTTCTCTGACGTGTTAGGACTTGGAAAAATGACTGATAAAGAAGATTGTATTGGTTCTATTTGGGAAGAGGAGATCTTAAAGCTTGTTTCTCCGGATGATTTGCATAATAAATACTTGCATGAACTGCGTTTTTTCCATTTTGTGAAGCATTTGCCTAAAGGTCGTCGTCATCATTATTATCTGGCAAACAAGTTGCGGATGAAAGATTCTGCCGGTAATTACCATGCCGTTTTGCATCGTTTGTTTTATGTTCCCGAACCCAATGGGAATAGTTTATGGTTGGCTTTGTGTTTATATACTCCGTTGACCGTTGATTTGCCAAACGGGAGTGTGGTGGTCAATTCGGTAACAGGAGAAACGGAAGAGCTGGAAGTAAAGAATGATTTAAAGATCTTGTCGGATAGGGAAAGGCAAGTGCTCCGACTGATTGATAAAGGACTGATGAGTAAAAATATAGCAGAAAGACTTTCGATCAGTATCAATACGGTCAGCAGGCACCGACAAGAGATTCTCAGTAAGCTTCAGGTTAAGAATTCCATAGAGGCTTGTCGGATTGCTAAAGATTTAGGACTTATTTAATTGTTACTGGAAGTTAGGCAGACAGGCATTTCTCTTCAGATTGACATTCTGACACTTTGTCAATTTAACTGCCTTAAAACTGAGCTGTACGGTTCGGAGTACGGGCTTGTTTGATTTTATGCGATTCTCGCGAAGTTGAGGTTTGTCAAAAAGAAAGTAAAAGGCGTGTTTGTGTAAAAAAAGATTGTTGATCCAGTAAGTCCTGGGCAAGAAAAATAGATCTTGTTGGTTGGTGGCTGGATTTACATTACTTTTTGGCAGATTAAAAGTAACTGGATTTGGACAAGAAAAAGGAAGGGAAACAGCCTCTCTGCAGGTGAAAAACTGCCGAAAAAGCGTGTCGCGGACAAAATAAACGGGAATTATCTTCAAAATACCTGACTTTTTATGGGAAATCCTACTAGATTTGAATAAATTCCCGGCGTGTTTTTGATAAAACATAGGCATGAATTGGGTTAAAAGTAGGCATAAATTCCTCCTTTGAGGACGAAAATAGGGGTGAAAACAGCTCTTTTTGCCTGTTTTTTGTGCAATATGATATAAATAGATGTTAGCAGATTAAGGCTGATATTGTCTTACTGTTGGCTATCAACTGTAAAATCTTTCAAAGTGATCAAGTTGTTATTGCTATAGATGCAGGTAATAATCTTTGGCCAACGCTATAAAATCATCCGTGTAAACATGCCTTTCCTTCTCGATTGTCAAGGTATCTGCCTGGACTTCTGTAACCGGTGTGTCGGATATTTCTACCAGCAATCGTTTGGGGCGAGAAGTAGGAGTGGGCAGAACTGCCGTTTCTTTGTGCAGAAACAGAGATTTCTTATATATAATAGGTAAGAGGATTTCCCGTTGGTCGAAAGGCAGGATCAAACAGAGTTTTCCTTGCGGGGCCAGAAGTTGCTTGCTGCCTTCAATCAGTTCTTCCAATGTGAGTGTATCTGTATGCCGTGCCTGATTGCGCTGTTTGTCGGGGCATTTCAGTGAATCAATGAAATAAGGTGGATTGGAAACAATACAGTCATATTGGCGGATTCCGGCTGATTCGTTGACAAAATTGGCAAAAGGACGATGGAAAATCTGCAGTCGGTCACCGAAAGGTGAGCGGTCGGCGTTTTCGCGCGCTTGGATACAGGCCGCTTCGTCTATATCCACTGCGTCGATTTCTGCCTGGCAACGCTGGGCCAGCATCAGACTAATCAGTCCGGTTCCGCAACCCACGTCGAGTATGCGTGTTATGTTTTCTACACAGCACCAGGCACCCAATAAAACACCGTCGGTACCCACTTTCATCGCACACTTGTCGTGCCAAACCGTAAATTGCTTGAACTGGAAATAAGGATTCGCCATCTTTTTTCTGATTACCAGCTGCAAAATTAGAGAGATTCTGCTATTTTTCGTACCTTTGGCACGTTTATTGTATAAATGAAGAATTGCGGGCGATATAAGAATATTCCGCAACTATGACAAAGAATATATGAAGAAAGATAAAGTAACGATGTTTGCCGAGGAGTCGTATAACGACTTGGATGATAATATTGGTATCGTAATGCCTATCCTCACAGATTGCGATGTTGATGAAGATTTTACTGAAGGAATGGAGAAAGTGGGAGAGGAATTGCCCATTCTTCCGCTTCGGAATATGGTACTGTTTCCGGGTGTAGCTATGCCGGTGATGATAGGCCGCCCTAAATCTATGCGCCTGATCAAGGAGGCCGCCCACAAGAAAAGTCTGATCGGAGTGGTTTGCCAGAAGGATATGAATACGGAAGATCCGAAGATAGAAGATTTGTATGCGACGGGAGTTGTGGCTGATATTGTCCGCGTGCTCGAAATGCCCGACGGAACAACAACCGTGATCCTGCAAGGTAAGAAGCGTTTCCAATTGGAAGAGCTTTCTGCTTATGATCCTTACCTGATCGGAAAGATTAAATTGCTCGAAGACGTCATGCCGGACAAGTCCGACCGTGAGTTCGAGGCGCTTGTTTCGACTATCAAGGATTTGACGATCAAGATGCTCGGAGCTGCCTCTGAACCGCCTCGCGACTTGATATTTTCAATAAAGAATAATAAAAATATTCTCTACCTAATCAATTTCTCTTGTTGCAATGTTCCCAACGGATCGTCTGAAAAACAAGATTTGTTGTTGATTGGTAACTTGAAAGATCGTGCGTACCGTCTTTTGTTCATCCTGAACCGGGAGTATCAGTTGGTGGAACTGAAGACGTCCATCCAGATGAAGACGCACGAGGATATTAACCAGCAACAGAAGGAATACTTTCTTCAGCAGCAGATCAAGACAATTCAGGAAGAGCTAGGAGGAAATATCAATGATTTGGAAATAAGGGAATTGCGAGAGAAAGCTGCCAAGAAAAAATGGTCGCTGGCTGTAGCTGAAACGTTTGAGAAGGAGGTGCGCAAGTTGGAGCGCCTGCATCCGCAATCTCCGGATTTCTCTATCCAGACGCAATATGTGCAGGCGATTGTCAATCTGCCATGGAACGAATACAGCAAGGATAATTTCAATCTTGCCCATGCACAGAAAGTCTTGGATCGCGATCACTACGGGTTGGAGAAGGTGAAAGAGCGCATCATTGAACATTTGGCGGTGTTGAAACTGAAAGGTGATATGAAGTCACCCATTATCTGTCTGTATGGACCTCCGGGAGTTGGTAAGACTTCGTTGGGAAAATCGGTTGCAGAAGCTTTGCACCGTAAGTATGTCCGAGTTTCGTTGGGCGGTTTGCATGATGAGGCGGAGATACGTGGCCATCGTCGTACCTACATTGGTGCGATGTCCGGACGTATCATTCAGAACCTTCAGAAGGCTGGAACCTCAAACCCTGTGTTTATCCTTGACGAGATCGACAAGGTAACGAATGATTTCAAGGGCGATCCCGCTTCTGCGTTGCTTGAGGTGTTGGATCCGGAGCAGAACAATGCATTCCATGATAATTATCTGGATATAGATTATGATTTGAGCAAAGTTATGTTTATCGCAACTGCCAATAATCTGAACACGATTTCCCAGCCGTTGTTGGACCGTATGGAGTTGATCGAGGTGAGTGGTTATATCATGGAGGAGAAGGTAGAAATCGCTGCCCGTCATTTAGTTCCGAAGCAATTGGAGATTCACGGTTTGTCGAAAGGAAAAGTGAAGTTCCCGAAAAAGACGTTGCAGGCGATCATCGAATCCTACACCCGTGAGAGTGGTGTGCGCGAATTGGATAAAAAGATTGCCAAGATCATGCGTAAGTTGGCTCGCAAGCTGGCGTCCAGCGAAGAACTTCCGGCACAGATACGTCCCGAAGATTTGCATGATTACTTGGGTGCAGTCGAATATACCCGTGATAAATATCAGGGAAATAACTATGCGGGTGTCGTAACCGGATTGGCTTGGCGGTGAAATCCTGTTTGTGGAATCCAGCTTGAGCAAAGGAAAGGGCTCAAAGCTTACTTTGACAGGTAACTTGGGTGACGTGATGAAAGAGTCTGCCATGTTGGCACTCGAATATATTCATTCGCATGCCGGACTGTTCGGGATCGACGAAGGTATGTTTGAAAATTGGAATGTCCATATCCATGTGCCTGAGGGGGCGATTCCGAAAGATGGTCCGAGTGCGGGTATCACGATGGTCACTTCATTGGTATCAGCCTTTACGCAGCGTAAGGTGCGCAGTAACTTGGCTATGACCGGCGAGATTACGTTGCGTGGTAAAGTTCTTCCGGTCGGAGGTATCCGAGAGAAGATTTTGGCGGCTAAACGGGCCGGCATCAATGAGATTATCCTATGTAAGGAAAATCAGAAAGACATTGATGAAATCAAACCGGAATATCTGAAAGGGGTTACATTCCATTATGTAAGCGATATTCAGGAAGTCATTAAATTGGCTTTATTGGATGAGAAGGTAGCGAATCCGTTATTTTGATCGGATGATAATATAAGGTAGAAGTCATGTATAAAACCAAACTCGTGGGTTAGGTTTTGTATATGACTTCTGCTTTGTTTTTTACGATGTTTTGATTTTGGTTATTGCGAAATTGATTGATTTTCCTTTTCTTTGCAAAGAATTAATAAACGGCAGAGAGAAACGGATGAGACTGAAGGAACGGATATATTATGTTTTGGTATTGATAGCGAGCTTTCTGGTTTTGCTGTCAGTAATCGTTCCTCATCATCACCATGCCGATGGCTCTCCTTGTTATGAATGGTTATGGTATGGAGCCGCTTCGGATGCGCATACGCATTCCCATGGAGGAGATCATGATCATGCAACCGACTGCACACATAATCAGGCATTAAAACCAGCTATCGAGAAACATGTAGTAGGTGAAGATATACACCTTTGGCTGGTTCCTATATTTTCCTTTTTCTATTTACTTCGTCGACAAGATTCAGACTGGTTATCTGCTCTTTTTGAGCAAGGGCGAACCGTCTATCAGGAGACGTTGCATACCTCGTGGATACCACGGGCTAAAGGACTTCGTGCTCCTCCTTCCCTGATTTGATCCGATGTTATGATATAATAGACTGTTTGTATGTCTGTTGTATCGATTGTTTAGAAGACAAGACTTATTGGAAGTCCGGTCTTCAGAGGAATATAACAATTAATCAAATCAGAAAACAAATGAAGAAAATATATTGGGTATTCTTGGCAACTGCCTATTTATTGGCGGGTTGTCAGGCAAAGAGTGTGCATACAGAGCATGATCATGAACATCATCATGAAGAAGAAACCGAACATGCACAAGAGGAACATAATCATGAACATGATCACGAACACGGAGAAGATGAACATAATCATGAACATGAAGAAGCCGGAGAAAGTCATGCAGCCGGCGAGATCGTATTCAAGAAGGCAAATGCCGAAGCTATCGGTTTGCAGACGGAAGAAATGACTCCGGCAGCCTTTTCAGAAGTATTGAAAACAAGTGGTCAGATTCAGGCTGCGCAAGGTTCGGAATCGGTAGTTGTCGCAACAGTTCCAGGTGTGGTAACCTTAGGAACAACCCGTTTGATGGATGGAACGGCTGTACAAAAAGGACAGACGATTTTATCTCTGGCTTCACGGACATTATCGGATGGTGATGTAGCCTTGCGTTTGAAGAATGCCTACGAAACAGCCCGGAAAGAATATGAACGAATGAAAGGACTGGTAGCCGACAAGATCGTTTCCGAAAAGGACTTCGAACAGGCTCGTTTGGCCTATGAGAACGCTAAGGTTGCCTACGAAGCTGTAAATGGAAAACATTCATCCAATGGTGTGGCTGTTACGGCAACGATGAGTGGTTTCTTGAAGAATATTCTGGTGAAAGAAGGTGATTATGTAGCCGTAGGTCAGCCTTTGGCAACGATTTCTCAGAATAATCGGTTGGTATTGCGGGCTGATGTGTCGGAAAAGTATTATGCGCATATTCCGATGATGCGTTCTGCATATTTTAAGACACCGTATGATGACCAGGTATATAAGCTGGACGAGTTGAATGGTCGTTTCCTTTCGTATGGTAAATCATCTGCCAATAATTCATTCTATATTCCTGTCTTGTTCGAGTTTGATAACAAAGGAGCAATCATACCAGGCTCGTTTGTAGAAGTCTATTTGCTGGGTAATCCGATGGATTCGGTACTAAGTGTTCCGCATAGTGCATTGGTAGAGGAACAGGGTTTATTCTTTGTTTACATCCGTCTGGATGAAGAATGTTATAAGAAGCAGGAAGTTTCTTTAGGCGCAGACAACGGCGAACGTGTCCAAATACTTTCCGGACTGAAAGCCGGTGATCAGGTCGTTACAAAGGGAGCTTATCAGATTAAGCTGGCATCGGCATCCAATGCTATTCCGGCTCACAGCCATAGTCATTAAACGAAATCGATACGGATATGCTGAATAAAATTATACATTATTCATTGCACAACCGGCTCGTCGTTTTGGTATGTGCCGTGTTGTTGCTGATAGGCGGAACTTATACAGCCTATCATACGGATGTGGATGTCTTTCCGGATCTGACAGCGCCTACAGTTGTTGTTATGACGGAAGCAAATGGAATGGCACCGGAAGAAGTAGAGCGTCTGGTTACTTTTCCGGTAGAAACTGCTGTCAACGGAGCTACGCATGTACGTCGGGTTCGTTCTTCTTCAACAACGGGTTTCTCGGTTGTCTGGGTGGAATTCGACTGGGGCACGGATATTTATCTGGCCCGTCAGATTGTATCGGAGAAGTTGGCAATTGTAACGGATGATCTTCCTCAGAATGTGGGTCGCCCGACAATGGGACCGCAGTCTTCTATCTTGGGAGAAATGATGATTATCGGATTGACTTCGGATACGACTTCTTTGCTCGATGTACGAACCATGGCCGACTGGACCATTCGTCCGCGACTCCTTTCTACCGGAGGTGTTGCCCAGGTGGCTGTTATCGGTGGCGACATCAAAGAATATCAGATCTTATTGGATCCGGCGCGGATGAAACATTATGGCGTCGGCTTGGATCAGGTCTTATTGGTTTGTCGCCAGATGAATCAGAATGCCAACGGTGGTGTTTTGTATGAATATTCCAATGAATATATTATACGTGGAGTCTTGACGACAACGAAAGCCGAAGAGCTGGCAAAAGGAGTGGTAGCTATGACACCGGATAATACTCCGATTCTGCTGGAAGATATTGCGACGGTAAAAATCGGCGGTAAACAACCGAAGTTGGGTTTGGCTTCCGAACGGACTAAACCGGCCGTTCTGGTCACAGTAACCAAACAGCCGAATACCAGTACCATTGAACTGACGGAGAAACTGGATGCTGTGATGGCGGATTTACAGAAGAATCTGCCGAGTGATGTACATGTCTCAACTGATATTTTCCGTCAGAGCCGTTTCATTGATAGCTCGATCAATAATGTCAAGAACAGTTTGTTTGAGGGAAGTTTCTTCGTGATCATCGTCCTCTTCCTTTTCCTGATGAATGTGCGTACAACGGTGATCTCGCTGGTAGCTTTGCCGCTTTCGCTGCTAGTTTCTATTCTGACGTTGCATTACCTCGGATTAACCATCAATACGATGAGTTTGGGTGGTATGGCAATTGCCATCGGTTCGTTGGTGGATGATGCAATTGTGGATGTGGAGAATGTATATAAGCGATTACGCCAGAATCGGTTATTACCGGTAGAACAACAGCGCCCGACGAAAGATGTTGTCTTTGATGCTTCGCGGGAATTCAACCTTGATCATTGTGGTGAGCTTTGTTCCCTTGTTCTTCCTGACGGGAATGGAAGGACGTATGCTGGTTCCGCTGGGAATTGCTTTTATCGTAGCTTTGTTTGCTTCGACGGTGGTAGCCTTGACATTGACTCCGGTTTTATGTAGTTATTTGTTGGATCGGAAAGGAGAGAAACCAACTCAAGATGCCTGGGTTGCGAGAAAGCTGCGTGGTGTATATGAGAAGGCTTTGCTTTTCTCCATTCATCATAAACAGGCAGTTTTGGGTTCTACCATAGTTGTATTTGTTGTCGCTTTAGGATTATTCTTTACGTTGGGCCGCAGCTTCTTGCCTCCATTTAATGAGGGATCATTTACGATTAATGTCAGTTCTTTGCCGGGTATTTCCTTGGAAGAGTCGGATAAGATTGGGCGTCGGGCAGAAGAATTGCTGTTGCAGGTGCCGGAAATCCAGACGGTGGCCCGTAAGACCGGACGTGCTGAGTTGGATGAACATGCCTTGGGCGTGAATGTCAGTGAGATCGAGGCTCCGTTTGAGTTGAAAGACCGTTCGAGAGCCGAAGTAACGAATGATGTCCGTGAGAAGTTATCGACTATTTCGGGAGCAAATATTGAGATTGGTCAACCGATATCTCATCGTATTGATGCGATGCTTTCGGGTACGGAAGCGAATATCGCCATCAAGTTGTTCGGAACGGACCTGAACCGGATGTTCCAGATCGGAAATCAGATTAAGGATGCGGTGAAAGGAATAGAAGGATTGGTGGACCTGAAAGTGGAACAACAGATCGAACGTCCGCAGCTGACGATTACACCGAAGCGTGACATCTTGGCTAAGTTCGGTATTCCGCTGCCGGAGTTCCAGGAATATGTGAATGTCATGCTTGGTGGCGAAGTAGTCAGCCAGGTATATGATGACGGAAAGACCTTCGACTTGACGGTCAAGACTTCCGATGAGAGTAGGGCGACGATGGACGATATCCGCAATCTGATGATCGATGCCAACGGTACTAAAGTGCCCTTGAGCTATGTGGCTGAGATTCGTTCGGCTGCCGGACCGAATACGATCAACCGTGAGAATGTACGCCGGAAGATTGTGATCAGTGCCAATGTTTCGGAACGGGACTTGCGTGGCGTGGTAAATGATATCCAGCAGGCGGTGAATGAAAAGATTGTTCTTCCCGAAGGTTATCATATCGAGTACGGCGGACAGTTTGAGAGCGAACAGGCGGCGAGCCGTACCTTGTTGCTTA
>OHPI01001695.1_pt1 | contig 10791 bp, 10 predicted proteins | sample 1577651 | NCBI WGS metagenome assembly OHPI01 (sample SAMEA3879578, study PRJEB24766) | human gut metagenome | biome: human-associated habitat; feature: feces | place: USA | collected 1985/1987
GTCAAGCGGTTAAGACATCGCCCTTTCACGGCGGTAACACGGGTTCGATTCCCGTAGGAGTCATTGTTTGTGGTAAGAGGGGACCCGCTTGCGGGGAGATTTCTTATCACGTACACACCCAGGTAAGGAGGGACCCGCTTGCGGGAGGATTCCTTATCTGAAAAACATTATATCGAAAAAATGTTGCATAAATGTGACAGTAATGATATAATATATTATATATGGCGACATAGCCAAGTGGTAAGGCATGGGTCTGCAACACCCTGATCACCAGTTCAAATCTGGTTGTCGCCTTGAATAAACCGAGTAACTTAGGTTACTCGGTTTTTTTGTAAACAAGTTGTCTTGAAAAAAGAAATCCCATTCCGCTTGTGGAAAATCTAAAAGAAATATGCGATATTTTGGAAAAATAAACGCAGTCTACTCCCGTTCCCGTCTCGGAAAAAGCAACAGTACAAGCAGTCCTACACCCACGACGAGGATAATGGTTTTGTATTGATTGAAATAATCGAAAAAGGTGTCGCGGTATTGGTATCCATAATACCCCAGGGTGATGAGGACACTATTCCAAAGTGTAATTCCGATTGCGGAAAAGATGGCATAAGTAGGAAAAGACTGTTTGGAAGAACCGGCGACAAAGGCAATGTATGTGCGGCAAAGTGGAATTACGCGGGCGAGGCAGACTGCGATTTTCCCGTGGTCGCCAAAAGTACGGTAGGAGGAAAGGATGGGCTTTTCGGTCGAAGGAAACCGCCGCATCAATCGGTCGAGAAGTGGGGAGCCGCCGAAGCGTCCGATCAGATAGGTAAAGGTAGTTCCGATAAGTCCGGCGATGCTGCTATATATAATAAGAAGAAACAGCGGCGTACCATGACCGGCACCGAAGGCTCCGGCAAAGGGCAGGACAAGCTCGCTGGAAATAGGAAAACAGGCGTATTCCAGCGCAATGAGTACAATAATAGCCGGTGTTCCGTAGTTTTGTATCCAAAGAAGAATCTGATCCATAAAATCACCTTAATAAGGGTATTAGTTCATTATATGGGGGAAACGCAGTTAATAGACTTTTTATTTGCGCAAAAAGAAAAGATGGAGTATACTGAAAGCGCGAGAGCAATGGAAAGAAAGGCGGCGGAAAGAGTGCAGACATTACAATCGAGAGTGACATTGAACAATGGCGTAGAGATGCCGATTTTTGGACTTGGTGTGTATAAGTCCGAAGGGGATACGGTTCCGGCGGTGCAGGCGGCGATAAAAAACGGATATCGTCTGATCGATACAGCGGCGTTTTATTTTAATGAAAAAGAAGTAGGAGAAGCGGTTCGGACGTGTGGAGTACCGAGGGAAGAATTGTTTATTACGACAAAATTGTGGAACGATAAGCAACGGGAAGGAAGACAGAGGGAAGCATTTGAGTCAAGTTTAAAAGAATTGGGGCTGGAATATGTGGATCTTTATCTGATTCATTGGCCTGTGCCTGAAAAAATTCACGAGACATGGAAAATACTGGAAGGCCTATATGAAGAAGGCCTTGTAAAAGCAATTGGAGCCAGTAATTTTTTGGAGCATCATTTGGAAAAACTCAGTGTGAAAGCCAACATTGCACCGGCGGTAGATCAGTTTGAGTGTAATCCGTATCTGACACGCCAGAGTCTGCGGCAGTATTGCAGGAAACACGATATTGTGCCGGAGGCATGGAGTCCTCTTGGACGCGGTGCCTGTTTTGAAGATCCGGTTCTTTTGCAAATTGCAAAGCGTCATGGAAAAAGTGTAGCACAGGTGATTTTACGTTATGATGTGCAAAATGGCATCATTACAATTCCAAAATCAACAAAAGAAGAGCGAATCATACAGAATGCGCAGGTGTTTGATTTTGCGCTGACGGAAGAAGAAATTGCAGCAATTGACGGATTGAACCGCGATGAAATGCACGGCGATCCGGATCATGTGAATTTTTGACAGAAGAGAGGACGGCGCGTATTGACGAAAGTGCAGGAAATTGATATAATAAAAGATACGTGATGTCAGGGCGGAGAGGTGTATTGGAGGAAAGTATGAAAAACAGGGCGAGAAGTTTAGTGAGAATTGGGTTTTTAATGCTTTTTCTGGCACTGCTGATACCGGGAACGGCGCAGGCAAAGAAAACGGCGAAAAAGAAAACGGATTCTTACGTTATTAAAATCAATAAATTGCAAAATACCGTCACCGTTTATAAGAAGAGAAAGGCCATCAAGGCATTTCCGTGTTCTACCGGCCGTATAACGCCGACGGGAACCTTTCGGATTCAGCAGCGGATGCGCTGGCATGTGCTCAAAGGACCTTGTTATGGACAATATTGCAGCCGTATTTATAAGGGTATTTTGTTTCATTCGGTCTGGTATCACAAACAGAATTCGGGAACATTGTCCAATAGCAGTTACAATCGGCTCGGAACGACAGCATCGCATGGATGCGTTCGTTTGACCGTAAAGGATGCTAAGTGGATTTATGATCATTGCCCGATAGGCACGAAAGTGGTTATTTATAATGCGAAAAATCCGGGACCGCTCGGCAAACCGCGGGCAATCAAGGTACCTGGATATTCCGGATACGATCCGACCGATATTTGGAGCAAGAGAAACCCATATAATAGGAAGAAACCTATGATCCGCGGCGCAAAGAAAAGACGTATCGCGTATGGAGAGCGAAAATATAAAATTATGGAAGGCATCCGTGCACGAAATACGACAGGATACGATGCGACACGGCGGGTGAAAACGTTTATAGAATACCGAAAAGATGAGACATATGAATATGAAGAAGTTCGCAGAGTAAATACAAAGAAACCCGGAGATTACCGGATTACATATAAACTGACGGATGAGATCGGACGAAAAACGTCTGTAAGAGTTATCCATAAGGTGTTAAAAAAGAAGTAAAAATGTAAAGTTAAATTTAGGAGGAATTGACATGAAGTCATCTTACAACCCGAAAGAAATTGAGAAAAAATGGCAGAAAATCTGGGAAGAGAAAAAGGCTTTTGCCGCTACTGACGATTATTCAAAGCCAAAGTTTTATGCGCTGGTGGAATTTCCATATCCATCCGGACAGGGCTTGCATGTGGGTCATCCAAGACCTTATACTGCACTTGATATCGTAGCGCGTAAGCGCCGTATGCAGGGATACAATGTCCTTTATCCGATGGGATGGGATGCATTTGGTCTTCCTACAGAAAACTATGCAATTAAAAATAAAATTCATCCAAAAGAAGTTACAAAGCAGAATGTAGCACGTTTTAAAGCACAGCTGCAGTCACTTGGTTATTCCTTTGACTGGGATCGTGAGATCAATACGACCGATCCGAATTATTTCAAATGGACACAGTGGATTTTCCTGAAATTGTTTAAAGCAGGACTTGCTTATAAATCTGAAATGCCGATCAACTGGTGTACTTCCTGTAAATGCGGACTTGCCAATGAAGAAGTTGTAAATGGTGTCTGCGAGCGATGTGGAAGTGAAGTTGTCCGCAAAGTAAAAAGCCAGTGGATGTTAAAAATTACCAAATATGCAGATAAATTGATTGATGATCTGGACGACGTGGATTATATTGAGCGTGTTAAAGTTTCCCAGAAAAACTGGATCGGACGTTCTCATGGTGCAGAGGTGGATTTCCAGCTCAAAGATAAGGAAGAGAAACTCCGCATCTATACAACACGTCCGGATACACTGTTTGGTGTAACGTATATGGTTGTTTCTCCGGAGCATCCATATCTTGACAAATACAAAGATGAGATCGCAAACTGGGATGAAATCGTTGCTTATCGTGAGATGGCAGCAAGAAAATCCGATTTTGAAAGAACCGAGCTTGCGAAAGAAAAAACAGGTGTCGAGATTCAGGGCTTGACCGCAGTAAATCCGGTAAATGGAAAAGAAATTCCGGTATGGGTATCGGATTATGTATTGATGAGTTACGGAACCGGTGCTATCATGGCGGTTCCTGCGCATGACGACCGTGACTGGGAGTTCGCAAAGAAATTTAATATTCCGGTTATCGAGGTAATCGAAGGAGGAAATGTAGAAGAAGCAGCCTTCACAGATGTTGCTACGGGAACTCTTGTAAATTCCGGATTCCTCACAGGAAAATCGGTAGAAGAAGCAAAGAAAGCCATTATTGAATGGCTGGAAGAAAAAGGTGTCGGTACGAAAAAGACAAACTTCAAACTGCGTGACTGGGTATTTTCCAGACAGCGTTACTGGGGTGAACCGATTCCGATTGTAAAATGTGAAAAATGCGGATATGTTCCGATTCCGGAAGAAGAACTTCCATTGGAACTTCCGGAAGTTGACAATTATATGCCGACCGACAATGGCGAGTCTCCAATCGCAAATATCCGCGACTGGGTAGAGACGACTTGTCCTTGCTGCGGTGGCAAGGCAGAGCGTGAGACGGATACGATGCCACAGTGGGCAGGATCTTCCTGGTATTTCCTTCGCTATATCGATCCGCACAATGACAAAGCCCTTGCAAGCCGCGAGGCGATGGAATACTGGCTTCCGGTTGACTGGTACAATGGTGGAATGGAGCATACAACCCTTCACCTTCTGTATTCTCGTTTCTGGCACAAATTCCTGTACGATCAGGGCGTAGTGCCTACGAAAGAGCCATACCAGAAGAGAACGTCTCACGGTATGATCCTTGGCGAAAACGGCGAGAAAATGAGTAAATCCCGCGGAAATGTTATCAACCCGGATGATATCGTAAATGCGTATGGTGCAGATACACTTCGTACGTATGAAATGTTTATCGGAACGTTTGATGCGGCAGCAGCCTGGTCCGATGATGGCGTAAAAGGATGCCGTCGTTTCCTGGAACGTGTATGGAAATTACAGGATATGGTAGTTGATGGTGACGAATATTCACCGGAACTTGAGACAAAGATTCACCAAACAATTAAAAAAGTCAGCAGTGACTTTGAGAACCTGAAGTACAATACAGCCATTGCAGCGATGATGGCACTGATCAATGACTTCTACAAAGCAGGCAAACTGACAAAGGCAGATTTCAAGACATTGATTCACCTTTTGAATCCGGTAGCACCACATATCACAGAAGAATTGTGGCAGATCATGGGATTTGAAGGATACTTGTATGAAAATACATGGCCGGAATATGACGAAGAAAAGACCATCGAGAAAATGCAGGAGATCGCAGTTCAGGTCAATGGTAAAGTTCGTGCAACTGTAAAACTTGCCATCGATGCGGACAAAGATACTGCACTTGCCGCCGGCAGAGAAGCCATCGCAGACAAACTTGGCGATAAGCAGATTGTAAAAGAAATCTACGTCCCAGGACGTATCATCAACATCGTAGTGAAATAGGAGGAGCCAGCTTTGACGGCGGAAGCCGTCAACTCTAATGCTGGCGACGACCTGCCGCCGAGAGCTGTTGGCTATGCTGACGATAGTCAGCATCTCTAATGCCAACTGCGACTTGCCGCCGAGGCGAAGGCGAGGGGGCGTTACTTTGCTGAGGGGGCGCTACCACTGAGCCGCCCATCGTCTGCTATGCAGACGATTCTCATGGCGGCGACTTGAATATAAGGCAGCGAAAGCGAGACAAATTTCTCGTTTTCGCTGCCTTTTTCAGAAACAAAGAAGCAAAATATGGTCCAGCACAGAAAAGGTGATACAGGGTCAAAGAAATTGGATACTGATTTTGGTTTGTGCGAAGAAAAGAGGTGCTGGGTCAAAGGAGAGGGCGTTGTTTTTTGGTATAAAGAGAAGAATTGTGATATCGGGTCAAAGAAACTAAGTCCGGGCTTTGACTTAGGGAAAGAAATTGGATATTGGGTCAAAAAAGCAAGGGTGAAAGTGTGGTCTATAATGAGAAAAAGATTTGGGAGTCAAAAAGGCAGCCTGAAAAGACAAATGATGTCAGATAGGCTGCCTTTTTAGTAATATTTAGAAGAAATACAAATCCCCTACGCTCTCAAATCAAAATTATATCTTGTGATATTTCCGACGGGTGCCTCGGTCTCAATGAAATCGTGGACGAGATTGATGTCTTTTTTCTTTTCTGCAAATTCCGAGGAGAAGCTGTAACCTTGCTCGTTTAGGGCATCCTTCAAAAGACCGACATTTTTTTCGAGTAGTCGAAGGGCATCGTCTTTGGAAACGAAAAATTTAGTGGAAATATTGGTATGGTCTTTTGTGATGTGGATGTCCAGTGGTCCAAGGTGGTCCATTTCGAGGTGCAGGAGAACCTTGAGATTGTCTTTCGATTTCCGCAAAGTTTCTTTTTTTGTCATAACGTAAAGGTCGCCATGGGCATTTTCGGAAGACAATTTCAAAGGAAGCTGCATGTAAGCAAATTGTTCATTTAACATTTTCATAAACTGCAGGTTTTGCTGCATATCATTTGTTGTGTTGACAGCGCTTTCGCCGGAAGGGCGGGTGGCAAACATCTGGCTGAGGTGTAGCAGATTATCCAATTCCGATGAAATTTTGTGATACAGGGAATCCATGCCGTTGCTCTCTTTTAAGCCTTCCGGAGAAATGGTCCAATTTGACAGAAACTGTCCCTTGATCAGCTTGCCAAGGGATGGATTTGCAAAAAGATCGCGGATCATTGAGTCGGAAAGCTTCGGAAGAGCAGAATGAAGCGCACCAAGTAGTTCTCGCGCGGTGGCGGAACCATTTCGGAGGTCAGCAAGCAATTTGTCAGAATCTGTAAAATTAGAGAACAGATCTGCAAGAGATTCCCGCTCGGCGGCAGTGAGAATGTGGCCGCTTTGCTCTTGGATAAATCCGGGTTCTTCGGTCGTCGCACTACTTGTTAAATTCGTATTTACTTTATCTGTAATGTTTGAAAACAATTGGCGCATACGAGACAAAGGATTATTTGGAGTGTTTTCCTCCGTAACGGGTGTTTGCTGCGGGGAAGTGGATTCTTCTGAAATATCAGGAGAATCCGAAGATGCCAAAGTTTCCGGATCGATGCTGGCTTCCTTTTCCGCAGTTTGCTGCTCTAATGTTTCTTTGGCGGCTAATTGAAATTCCTCCAAAGAGGGTGTGGAGCCAAGGGCGGTGGAAAGCAGTTCGCCGGCGGCATATCGGGCAAGGGACACATTTTCCTCGGAAAGTTCCGAGAGAAGATCTGTCAGAGAATCCGTCAGAGAATTCATGCGGCCAAGAAGCTGGTGCTGCTGATTCTGGTAGGTGTCAAATTGCGTAACCGAGGCTTCATCCATCGGAAATCCGAGGCGGTACATTGTGATCACATTGCCAACATCCGCATTGGGATAGCGCGAGCAAAGCTGCATAAAGGTATTGATGCTTTCGCGGCTGATGGACTGCTTATTTTCGAGGAGACTTCGCACAATGTCAAGATTGCGCGGACTTTTCGGCAGCCCGGCTTCTTCGAGTGCCTGTTCGATCGTATCTTCCATGCCCAGAAGGTAGGTGGAGGACATGGCTTTCATGTAAATCGTTCCATTGTCGAGACTGGTGATAAGAAAGGCAGCCTTTTGCCCGATCGAATACATGGAAGCCTCCGACAAATGGCCGGTAAAGGAAGTGCCGTCGTCGAGAGATATGGTAATTTCGTTGCCATGGACATCGCTTACAACGCCTTTTAATGTCTCGCCTTCGCGCAATGTGATGGTGGAATTGCCGGTGCGAAATGTGCGGCGCGCAGCCGTCGCCCCCATATTTCCCGAACGGTTCGGATCGTTATTTATCGTATTACTTGTAATAGGCATATTATAGTCTCCCTTCTGATCAGATTCCTTTTGTAATAGCGTCATTTCCATATTTTGTCTTTATTTTTTGAATCGCTTCGTCCAATTTTGTCTGGCGTTGGAAATATTCCTTGGCCGAAAGTGTCGCTTTTTCTTCGGCATCCGAAGCGGCAATAAATGGCATGTCGAGCAGATTGAGCTGCTCGGCAGCATGTTTTGTCAATTTTGAGGTGGAAACACCCAGCAGGCGGATCGGCGAGCCGTCCCAGATTTCGTCAAATAACTGGCAGCAGTGCGTGTATAATGTGTCCGGATCGTTGGTGGCAGATACCATACTGCACTGGTGGCTGACATTGTGAAATTCGTTGTCGCGGATCGAAACGACTACGACAAAAGCACGCATTTCATCTTTTTGAAGCCGTGATGCTACTTTGTCGCACAATCTGCGGAGTATTTTTTTCGCTTCTGCAGAATCTGTCACGTCGTTGGGAAGTGTCGTCGAATTTCCATATCCCTTGTTTTCGGGAGTGCGCGGAGCAACCGGCGACGGATCGATGCCATTGGCGTATTCGTAGATCAAAAGCCCGTGTTTTCCCATGTGACTTTGCAATATAACGGGGTCAAACGCCGCAAGTTCGCCAATTGTGCGAATCCCTAACGTGTATAATTTCTGCTCCGAGGATTTGCCGACAAAAAACAAGTCGCGTACCGGAAGCGGCCACATTTTTTTCTTAATTTCATCGGGGAAAAGGGTGTGCACTTTATTTGGTTTTTCAAAATCCGATGCCATTTTTGCTAATATTTTACAAGAGGAAACGCCAATGTTTACGGTGAAACCAAAACGTTTTTCCACTTCTGTACGAATAAAATTGGCAGCTTCGACCGCAGAATATTTTTCCAATAATTTGCTGCCCGTCATATCGGCAAAAGCCTCGTCGATGCTGAATTGTTCCACGGTATCCGTCAATGACTTCAAATATTCGATCAATCGGTGCGAGAAGTCACGATAAATGTCGTGGCGGGGAGGAAAAGGTTCGGGCATTTTTTCCGGGCATCGGACAATGTCTCAGCCGTTTTGATGCCGTAAGTTTTGGCAATGGGACTTTTGGCAAGGACAATGCCGTGCCGCGTCTTTTCACTGCCACCAATGACCGCAGCCACTGTGCGCAGATCAAGTGTTTCACCTTCTTCACGCAGGCGGTACACGGATTCCCAGCTGAGAAATGCATTATTGACATCAATGTGGAAAATGATCATTTTGGCGCTCCTTTCTCATATTTGGGCGGGTCTCAAGGCCAATCGTCTTTCCATGCAAGCATGGACGACACTTGGCTTTTCGACCCTGATACTTATATATCGGCAGGTTGGGGAGGTTTGTAAAGAAAGGGGTCGACGATATAATGCGGACAAAATAGAATGGCATATAATAAGGAGGCACATTTCTATGCGTTAACTTTAAATTTACAGACCGCCATTTCTAATTGTCTCTTGAAATCTGCCCGGTTTTCTGCATTGGTCCAATCAATCATTGGACTTTTCTGTCCTTGAAATCTTGCTAGATTTCTTCTGGTTTTTCCATCGTCACATTTGACTTCGCTTACCACCTCGCTCAGCCACATTTTTTTGTTGTTTTCTATTACAATAACATCTGCACAAATATCTGCATTTGTAAAATATAAAATGTAAATGTCATACGTTATCTTTTTGTTTGAATCCTGTGTGAGAAGTTTTTTTGATCTCCTTTTTTGTTCGTTTTATAAAAGTTGTTTTCTTTTTTGAAGATTTTGAAAATTGTGGTTTAACAGCATTTTGGCTGTCGAAGAAAAATGTATCGTTACCTAAATAAGATAATTTTTTGTCTATTTTTTTTACTTTTTTGATATAGAAAGGTTCTGATTGATACCCGTCATTTTTCTTAATTAAAAAAGCCAATTTGTCATATCCGTTTTTCGTCCTGATAAATAGGTAGCCATAATATTCTTTTGCGTTTTTGTTTTTATAATAAATCTTTATTTTATTTTGAATATCTGCGTATTCAGAACTGCCATATAACCAACAGTTTTTATTGATCCAAAAAGAAAATGCGGATACTATTTCAGCTTTTTTGTACGTTCATATTGAATGGCATTATTTTCTGTGCCTGCACCTGACAATCGCATAACAAAAATACAATACATAAAACTCCAATTTTTAACATTTTATTCATTGCGGTACCTCCTTGTTTCATCCAATAATTTTCTGCTTATTATTATAAATGGATGCAGGTAAAAATACAAGAATAAGTTTAGAAAAGGAATTGTAAATTGATTTTTAATATGCTAATATAAATTTAAATGTGATTTTAGAAAAATTTTGCGAGGACAATAAAGGAGGACAAAATCATGCTGGTATCTGTTCTGGGAGATTCAATTAGCACTTACGAAGGGTATATTCCAGCAAACTACAAGCTGTATTATGATGAGGATAGGCAGAAAATAAATGGTCTGATTTCGGTATATGATACTTGGTGGGCGAAAGTGAATCAATATTTGAAAGCCTATTTATGTGTCAATAATTCATTTTCAGGAAGCAAAGTGAGTGGCGAATTTCCGAGCGCATCGAGTGAGAAAAGAGCCTCCGCACTGCATAAAATGGAGCATTATCCGGATGTAATACTGGTTTATATGGGGACGAATGATTTTGGTTTTGGTGTTCCGTTGGAAACGTTTGCAAAAGATTACCGAAAAATGATGGAGCGGCTTCGCAAAAATTATCCGATTGCCCGCATTTTGTGTGCGACAATTGCGAGAAGTTATATGAAGGAAAACCCAGATTGGAAATTTCATGAAATGTATGGCGGGACAGCTCTGGAAGAATACAATCAGGCAATCCGAGATGCGGTGAACGAACGTGATGACATCGTGCTAATGGATCTCCCGGAAGAGGGAATGCGCTATGAAACGCTGGATGGCACGCATCCGACACGGCGGGGACATGAGGAACTGGCACAGATGTGGATTGGGTGTTTGGAGAAAATGCGATAATGAAAGACTAACTATTAAAAGTCAAGTCTAAAAATAAAATTTTTTGAATGAAT
>OHPI01001708.1_pt1 | contig 10727 bp, 14 predicted proteins | sample 1577651 | NCBI WGS metagenome assembly OHPI01 (sample SAMEA3879578, study PRJEB24766) | human gut metagenome | biome: human-associated habitat; feature: feces | place: USA | collected 1985/1987
TCTTCTTTTTCAAATACAGAATCCATATATGGCTCTATATCTTTGGCATTCCCCCACCGTGCAGAACCGTATTCCACACCCTGCCGGAATTTCTTGGCATTCTTCGCCTTATAATAAACAATGAATTTTAAGGCAACGCCTCCGGCGATTCCAATCAGCAAATCACTCAGAAAAAAACTGGGGAACGGATTGGAAAACATCCTGTCCATTTGGCTCATTACTACCATCATCTTGTCAGACGCATTACTGCCCTCTGCCACTCTCCATAAAAATGCTGCCTTATTACAGAAGTACCCGGCAAGCACATAGGGAAGATTCAGCAGTATCAGCTTTTTAACATCTGCACTTTTTGCTTTTTCCTTCAGCTTTTTGGGGACAGCTTTTAAATCTTTGGTAATGCCTGCTATGATATTAGTCATAGGCTCTGCCCCCTGTCCTTATTCTTTTCCCGGCTCCGTTCTTTGTTCTGATCCTTTGATACCACATCCCGGAAATGCTTTAATTTCTGCCTTACAGAAGTCCTACTGTTCTTTTTCTCATTTCCATAAACAAATTCCTTAAATGCCTGTGCCACAGCATCGGCATCCCTGCCCTTGAAAAATACCAGATACTTCGGTGGCTCGGTGGTCTTATCCTTTTTCACAGCAAAATCAACATTGTATTTACGAGCTACCCGCTCAAAGGATTTGATATTGCCATCTGTGATTTCAATGGATGAAGCACCTGCACCCTCGCCCACCAGTTCCTTAACCGACACTTTCCCATGCGTTTTCTGTGCCTGTTTTCTGCAATGATTCAGATACATTCTCATGGCAGATTTCAGGATATTGGCATCCAGCTTTGCAGCCTTAATCACAAGGGCGATTGTTTTCTGCGTTACTTCTTCCTGCATCTGTACCTCCTTCTTTCCTTTTTACTGCTGTTCCTTCAGGGCGGAACAAGCAGCCGATGTAGTAAATATTTCATGTTCTCTCCTTTCCGCTTCTGGACATCGTGTCCAAAAATTCTGATTTACAGGCAGCCTGCTCTGATACAGTCCTCGTACTCCCTTAATGCTTCCTCTGTATCTGCATCCACAGATAACTGGATACGAACAAAATCATGCAGCGTTCCCGCTAAAAGAAAATCCTTATAAAGCCGCCCAAAATCCTCAACAAACTTCTTTATCAAATGTTCCGGATCATCTCCAGCATGATATTGTACATAAATCTGACTTCTGCCTGTGTTTCCCAGCATATCCGTCAACTGATACGTCAGCTCTCCTGTCTGCTTGACCGAAATCTGAATCAGATTGTAATTCTTTCTCAATTTAAAATAGCTACTATGATACTCCGACGTTATTGTGATGTTTGGATTTTCTTCCAGTTCCATCACAACATCTGCCAGTTTTCCCAATAACGCTGCGGCTGCTTTTTTCTGAAATTCTCTCTTTTTCATTTCATCTGACCTCCATCCGGCTTCTGGACATCGTGTCCAAAAGCAATAAAAAAGGGCAGCTACAAATCTTTCGACTCATAACTGCCCTGACGCTGTTTTCTGTTTTTCCATGCCCTATTCCTTATATCGAATGACAGGGCACTGTTTTTGTTTATTTCCTATTTTTCTCCGCTCCAAGGCAAACACCATATCTCCGGTTCGCTCAAAAAAGCCGATGTCCTTTTTCCAGCTCATTCCACATTTGCAATGCTGCAAACCAATAAACTGCTGTTTCATTCTCCTGCCGCATACCGGACACCGCTTATTACTGCTTCCCTTTTTCTTTTTCGGCACATCCTCCTTTTTCTCCTTCGGCGGCTTTTCTTCCGGTATCCCATTTTCCGCAATACGAAGCTCATATCGTGGCAATTTTAAAAGATATGCTCGGTAAACCTCTTCATACGGAACCCAGATTGCAAGAGATTTCAGTTTTTCATAAATCCGGTCAATAATCTGCTTTGCTACCTCCTCATTTGGTATCTCTCCATTTTCCTTATAGAAAATGCAGGTTTCCCGAAACATCCAGTCTGCTATTTTCATCTTCTGCTTCTGTTTTAAATCCTTATAGGTCTTATTCGGCTGTTTCTGCTGTTTATATGCCAGTGAATGATGATTTGGTTTCATACAATCCCTCTTTCGGACAAATTCTGTTCAAAGCCATTATAACAAAATTTATGCCTGTATCAAATATTTCCGGTACATTTATTTCAACAGCATAACCGTACACATCTGTGCATGGAACAGACCATTCTCCACCGTAACATTATCAAGCAGCAATGCCTGAAACAACACATTCCTCACATTTTCAAGACTGACGATTTTCTGTTCATTCTCCGGCAGATGTACAAACTCCACACCGTCCTCCACAGCAGATTTTCTTGCGGCTTCACAATGAGTAAAAAGTCCCAGAATATACTTATTTGACATGGCAAAAGCATAGGTTTTCTGTCCATCATATACAATCTGGTACTTCTCCGCTGCTCCTTCCGGCAGACTGAAAACGCACTGCACTATTTCTAAACAAACCTTACCTGCATAGTCCGGTTTCAGTTTATTTTTATAGCGTTGTATTTTCCACTGGATTTCACTACGCTCCACAGGGGAATGGGTACGCTTAAACTGAATTTTCCGGCACAACATATCCAAATCCATATACACGTTATTTCCTACAAGATGCTCCGTATATCCTCTATATTCCCCCAACCGCAACAAATACGAAAGCACCTCATTCAGCTTTTCCTCTGATTCTATGAACTGAAACGGTTTTTCTCCAAATTCCAGATATTCAAACTGTAATGGGCAGCTCCCTTTCTCTATCTCCCGTTCCATAACTCTTTTTACATCTCGTAATGATTCCATTTTGCTCCTTTCCGCTTCTGGACATCGTGTCCAAAAGCAATAAAAAAAGGGCAGCTACAAATCTTTCAATTCATAACTGCCCTGACGCTGTTTTATTTCAGTTCTATTTCTGCCATTTTTGCAAATACTGCTTTTTGCTCTAAAAGCTCTTTCTGTTTTTCCTCCGGCAGACATTTGAAGATTTCCTCATATCCCATTTCCAGCATCGGCGTTCCCTTTGCGAAGAGATAGAGCCGGGTATCAAGCCATTCCTGCCATAAGTCCTCAAACATACTCTCACTGTCTGTATAGGTTATAACATCATTAAATCCATACTCCGGTGTGTAATATTGCAGCTTCACAAAACCGTACCGTCCTACATCCAATACCAAAATGCTTTCCAGCTCATACAGTTCTGCATAGGCTGCGGCAACCTTTTTGCACCGTTCCCGTTCTATGTCTGTAATGTAACTTTTCTCCACAGTTGCAAACCTCCTGTTTCGAGGCATCGTGCTGCCTCTTATTCAATCTTCCGTGTTTCTATTTCAAAAACACTTCCGTCCCTTGTTTTTATTGTAAAAATATTTGCGGCATCAGAGGTATCTATATCCTCAATCCCTAAAGCCACATCATTTTCATCTAATACTTCGTATAGCTGATCCTTAAACTCATTATGTTCCATAACTTTTTTACTCTCCTTGTATGTTTTATGGTGCGTACACGCACCATATTATTATATGTTTCATGCACTTAGAATACAAGTGTGGAAAGGAGCTTTCAGTATGATTAAATACGATCCGCTTTGGCGTACGCTAAAGGAAAAAGGAATCAGCCAGTACCAGCTTATCAAAGATTATGGCATTGATAAAGCACAGCTTCAGCGGCTTCGGCAGAACCTTGTTGTAAAAACGCTTATTTTAAACAGGCTTTGCCAGATACTTAACTGCCGGATTGAAGAGATTATGGAATACGTCCCGGATGATAATTAAAGGTGTTGTTCTGATTGATGAACAATGCCTTTTTCATTTTCGCTTTTCATCTGCACCTTTGGACATCGTGTCCAGAAGTATCACTGATTATCTTTATTATCTCCATCAGCACCATAACCATTCTCAGAATTACAACCACACCGCCAATCAGACCACCTACAATACAGTTCAGTGCCAGTATTCCTATACTTCCTGCAATTCCGAAATTTTTTGGTATGAGAATCATACACATTTTTCTGATCCCATAAGGACAGCCGACCAGTACCCAATACAGGAAAAAATCAAATCCTTCTGCTTTTCTGCAAATCGGATAACAGGTTATCATCCAAACTGCCAGCAACGATACCGGAAGCACAATTTTAACCAATATTCTTTTCATTCCAGCCACCTCCGTACATATCATGCTGTACCTCCTGCTGATAATAATGATTCATCGTTGAGGGTGCATTATAAAGAGCTGTTACCATATATGCCTTGATATTTGCAATTTTCGTAGTTGTTTCCTGCATACATCCTATCACATATTCCAAATGGGAGCTATTCAGTTTGAGGAACTTTGATTTTACAAGCTCATATGGATAATCATTTCCACCGATTTTAACAGTCTTATGCTTCACACATACAATCTCGCAGATTACCTCATACAATTCCTCATACAGCCCTTTGTCCTGCCATCTGCCATATTTCATGTGATGTTCGTACTCAATATTCTCTTTGATGATTTCCATGTAAGCATTGACATCTTCCATCACATCAATCTCCCCTTCCAACTCACTGCCGGATTGATTGATAGGATTGATATAATTCCTATCAATATTACTCTGGTTAGTATGATTATAGTTAGTATAATTAGGGTCTGCTTTTTGAACTTCCGCAAGTTCAGATATTGTACTTCTTGAAGTAAAATTTTTAGACTTCTGGAAGTCTGCTTTTTGAACCTCTTGAAGTTCAGTTTCTGAACTTCTGGAAGTATAACTTTTAGAACTCTTGAGGTTCAAATCCTGAACTTCTGTGGAAACATCAGCATTTGCAGGCGTTTCTTCTTCTGCTTCTCCTATTGTGGCAAAATTCTTTACATAAATAATATCCGGTTTTCCAAGTCCCCTGCGTTTCTTTTCGATCAATCCTATCCCATTATCACTGTCCAACTCTTTCATAATCTTAACACAGGTTGCTTTTGCACATCCCAAATCCTCCATGACATTATCAAGAGTATAAATGATATAGGCTCTGTTTTCTTCATCCAACCAGCCATTTTTCATAGACAGTGACATACGGTCAAGCATCAGACCGTACAGGAGCTTGGCATCGCTGCTAAGCCCCTTGAAACGCTCGTCTTTAATCAGCAACCGAGGAACACGATAAAAGGAAAACTGTTCTGCTTCAATCCCATAGTAATAATCAAACTGTATCTGTTTACCCATTTTACCGCACCCCCTTTACTGTTTCTTCTGCCATTCCTCCAATAATTGCAGGATAATCCCCTCAATCTCTTCGCTGGAGTATTCCTCTGAAAAAAACTGGCTGATTTTTTCAGACTTGATTGTAACTTTCCTCTCTTTCGGCTTTTCCTCGGTCAGTATCAGACGCACCATCGGCAGCGTCAGTTCGCCGCTTTTCCCATATTCCTTCAGCTTGGCAGACTGTACTGTGGAAATATTTGCTCCGCTTTCCTCAAGGATTACCAGCACCCACTGTTGTGCATCTTCCGACAGAAAGGAAATGTCAACACCCTGTACCAGACCGATTTTCTTTCTGTCAACCAACTCTAGCAGCTCATCGGACAGCCTTGCAAGCCAGATATACCGTTGCACCGTCTTTCCGCTTTCTCCGGCAGCTTCTCCTACCTCGTCAAGCGTATTTCCGTTTCCTTTTCTGCCCTGATGCTTCATAGCCTCGTATTTCATGGCATAAGCTTTCGCCTTCTCACTTGGCAGAATGTCCTCACGCTGAATGTTGGAATCCACCATGATAATCGTAGCTTCATCGTCTGTATAATTGCGGACTATCACAGGCATATCCTCTTTTCCTGCCCGTTCTGAACCTCGTTTTCTGCGGTGTCCGGCTATGATTTCATAGCCACCCTCTGCCCTCGGTCTTGCAATTCCCGGTACGAGCACCCCATACTTACTGATGCTTTCCGTTGTTTCTTCCATTTTTTCATCGTCCAGTACACGGAACGGATGATTTCTAAACTCATGCAAATCCGTGAGCTTGGCTCTGATAATCTGCTCTTCGCTCCCTGTCTTTTCTTCTGCATTTCCAAATAAATCATCATAACTGCTTAATTTTACCTTTGCGGCACTTCCTGCTTTACTCATTCCCAAGCACCTCCTCCGTCAAAGACTGATAAGCAGCGGCTACTTTGCCTTTCGGATCATGTTCGTAGATACTGACACCCTCTGCGGAAATCTCTGCCGCACGGACGGAAATGGGAATACTGTTTTCAAATATCCGCACCTTGCTACCGTAATTCTCCACCAGTAATGCAGTAATGTCCTTTGCATAATTGGTTCGAGCATCCACCATTGTCAGCAGAATCCCCTCAATCATCAGCTTCGGGTTAATCTGTCTCCTGACCTTTCCTATGGTCTTAATAAGCTGCTGCAACCCTTTTGCCGGAAGATATGCCGCCTGTACTGGAATCAGAATACTGTCCGCACAGGCAAAAGCGTTTATAGTAATCATGCCGAGAGAGGGCATACAGTCAATCAGAATATAATCATAATTATCCTTTACCAGCTCTATGTAGGAACGCATCACAAGCTCTCTGCTCATCACATTTACAAGTGATACTTCCAGACCGGAAAGCTCAATGTTTCCCGGCATCAGGTCAATTCCCTCTTTGTGTTTCAGGATACCATAATCCGCTTCCATATCTTCATCATTGATGATATTGCCAAGTGCTGTTGCAAGTGTTTCCTCTAGCTTGTCCGGCTCTGTGAAGCCAAGACTGTCTGTCAGACTGCCCTGTGCATCGGCATCAATCAGCAGGACTTTCTTGCCCTGTTTTGCCAATCCTATGCCTAAATTACTGGTTGTGGTGGTCTTGCCCACACCACCTTTTTGGTTTGCGATTGCGATTATTTTACACATGATAGATTCTCCTTTGTTTTCTGCTATTTTTCTGCTACGTTTCTTTTCTTTACTTCTACATACGCCCTGTAAAATTTCTTCGTTCCCTTATTCGGATACATCTCGGAAAACTCCGTTACTTCCACTTTCGGATTCCTCTGCAAAATCTTTCCGAACCACTTAATATCATTCTTTGTTCCCATCAATCTGACTTTTAACATTAGTCTGTTCCTCCCAATAAGGCATACAGCTTATGGTTGTATGTGGCATATTCCGGATACCGAATCTGAATTGCCTGCCAGAAATATGGTGCATAAGCACAGCAGAATATTTCCTCCACCGTGTACTGCCTGCACTCGTCCACCTGTTCTTCTGCATCTTCATAATCGGAAACACTTGGTGTTCCATTGCAATACAGATTGAATGCCATTCTGATCACTCTCACACTTCCACTGGTCTGCCAGCCTTCGTGTAAACACTCTGTTATTACGCATCCTGTTTTGAAATCATAAATTCTGTAAACATTTCTTCTGGTATCATCGCTGATCCCAAGACAATAGCAGAGTGCCTTGTGGTAAACATCCTGATACCGGACTTCCTTTAACTTCTCGTAGTAGAATTTCTCATGTGCATCGCTGATAAAAATAATCTTTTCTTCCTTTTTGGTTTCTGCTCCTAACGCTGTACTTGTCATAATAGAACCCTCCTTGTGTTATTTTGATTTTGTTTTGACCATAACAACAGAAAAAGGACACTCTCCGTTTTATTGGAAAATGTCCTTTTAATAGCATTCAACTATTAAGTTTTGAAAGGTTCTGATTTCTAAAACATCCCTTTTCAGTCCATATTAGTCCACCGAATGACACAAATTTGATGTCAATTTGATGTCAAACACTCGATAAACTCATAAAAGTCTATGGATTTTCTGATTCTTAGTACAACTTCGCACCTGCCGGAATCCGGTCATTCACCATGAGAAGATTTAATCCCTCATGTCCATCTTCCTCGTGTACTGCTGAAATCAGCATACCCTCGGAATCAATGCCCATCATCTTTCTGGGAGGCAGGTTCACGATGGCGATGGCCGTCTTGCCGACCAGCTCTTCCGGCTCATAATATTCATGGATGCCGCTCAAAATCACGCGATCCGTGCGCTCGCCGTCATTCAAAGTGAACTTCAGCAGCTTCTTGGACTTCTTCACCGCTTCGCAGGCCAGGATCTTCACGGCCCGGAAATCGCTCTTGGAGAAGGTGTCAAAATCCACCATGTCCTTGAAGATGGGTTCGATCTTCACGTTGGAGAAGTCGATCTTCTCCTGCACGGGAGCCGCGGCAGGCGCGAAAACGGCCTTTTCAACCTTCTTGTCGGAGTCCAGCGGCTTCATTGTCGGGAACAGGATGACCTCCCGGATGGTGTCCGCGCCGGTGAGCAGCATGACGCAACGGTCGATGCCCATACCCATGCCGCCTGTGGGAGGCATACCATATTCCATGGCGGTGAGGAAATCCTCGTCCATCATGCCGGCCTCGTCGTTGCCCATCTCACGCAGGGCCAGCTCGTGCTCGAAGCGGCCGCGCTGGTCAATGGGATCGTTGAGCTCGGAGAAGGCGTTGGCAAACTCACAGTGGTTGATAAACAGCTCGAAGCGCTCGGTCAGCCGGGGATCGGCAGGGCTGCGCTTGGTCAGGGGGCTGACCTCCACAGGATACATGGTGATGAAGGTGGGCTGGATCAGCTTCTCCTCCACCTTCTGATCGAAGCAGGCATACAGGGCGTTGCCCCAGGTCTTTTCGGCGGCATCCGCCAGTTCCACGCCCACGACCTTAGCCGCGGCCACGGCCTCGGCGTCATCGGTGATGGCGCCGAAGTCCACGCCCACATACTCCTTGACGGCGTCCACCATGGTCAGCCGGCGCCAGCCGGGAGTCAGGTCGATCTGCTCGCCCATCCACTCCACCTGATAGCTGCCGTTGATCTCCTTGGCAGCGCCTGCCAGAATACCCTCGGCAATGTCCATCATGGTGTGGAAGTCGGCGTAAGCCTGATACATCTCCACGGTGGTGAATTCGGGGTTGTGTTTGGGGTCCATGCCCTCGTTGCGGAAAATGCGGCCAATCTCATACACACGGTCCATGCCGCCCACGATGAGCCGCTTCAGCGGCAGCTCCGTGGCGATGCGCATGTACATATCAATGTCCAGCGTGTTGTGATGGGTGATGAAGGGCCGGGCGGCGGCGCCGCCGGCGATGGTGTTCAGAACGGGGGTCTCCACTTCCATGTAACCCATGTTGTCCAGATAGTTCCGCATGAACTTGATGAACTGAGAACGGATAACGAAGTTCTTCTTCACCTCGGGGTTCACCATCAGGTCCACATAGCGCTGACGGAACCGCAGTTCTTTATCCTGCAGGCCGTGGAACTTCTCCGGCAGGGGCAGGAGGGACTTGGACAGCAGGATGATGTTGTGCGCCCGGACGCTCATCTCGCCCCGCTGGGTGCGGAACGCCTCGCCCTCGACGCCCACGATGTCGCCGATGTCGAACTTCTTGAACTTCTTATAGACCTCTTCGTCCATCTCGTCCTGACGGGCGTAGAGCTGGATGCGGCCGTCCCGGTCCTGCAAATCGCAGAAAGATACCTTACCCATGCCGCGCTTGCTCATGAGGCGGCCTGCCACCTTGACGGGCTTGCCCTCCATCGCGTCGAAGTTGTCCTTGATCTGCTGGGAGGTTGCATCCCAGTCAAAGCGGGTGATCACAAAGGGGTTCTGGCCCTCCGCCTGGAGATTCGTCAGCTTCTCCCGGCGAATACGGGTCTGCTCGGACAGGCTCAGCTCCGGCTGGGCCTGGGGATTCTTCTGTTCAGCCATGCTTCTTTCTCCTTAGCGTTCGATCTTCTTAACGGTGTAACGGATGTTGCCGAAGGGCGCTTCCACCACGACCTCCTGGCCTTCCTTGGCGCCCAGGAAGGCCTTACCGAAGGGAGACTCCTCGGAGATGATACCGTGCATGGGATCGGACTCCTGAGAGCCGACGATCTTATAGCTGGCTTCCTTGCCATCGGCGCCCTGAACGGTGACGGTGCAGCCGATGGTGATGGTGTCAGACGCGGCGGACTCATCCACGATGACCACATGCTGCAGGATCACTTCCAGCTCGGCAATGCGGGAATAGAGCTTGCCCTGCTCGTTCTTTGCCTCATCATACTCGCTGTTTTCCGACAGGTCGCCGAAGGAGCGCGCTTCCTTGATGAGCTCCGCGACTTCCTTCTCGAGGGTCGTCTCGAGGTAGTGCAGTTCTTCCTTGAGCGTGTCCAGACGCTCCTGACTCATTCTATATCTGCTGTCGATCGCCATAATCCGTCTCCTTATATCATTGAAATTTCAGTGGTTACGATTTCATTCAGCGCACCGCGGAGAGCGCCGCCTCCAGCTGTGCATCGACCTGACTGTCCGCACCCGGCGCCACGACCACATCCGGCACGAGACCGCCCTGCTCGGACAGATCCACACGATTGGGCGTGAGGTATTTGCGGCTCGAAATATGCACGGCACTGCCGTCCGGAAGCGCGATGGTCGTCTGACTGCGGCCCTTGCCGGTCGTATTCTGGCCGACGATGGTCGCCCAGTCATATTCACGCAGCGCGGCTGCGAAAAACTCCGCCGCACTGTACGTGTTGCCGTTGACGATGACCGCCATCGGCACCTTGACGCAGACGCTGTCGCTCTGCGTAACAGTCTCTTTCCCGCTGCCGTCAACACTCACAAACAGGTCACCCTGCGGCAGCAGGTGGTCGAGGATCGTGATGAGCTCCGAGAGCAGACCGCCGGGATTATCGCGCAGGTCGAA
>OHPI01001722.1_pt1 | contig 10637 bp, 10 predicted proteins | sample 1577651 | NCBI WGS metagenome assembly OHPI01 (sample SAMEA3879578, study PRJEB24766) | human gut metagenome | biome: human-associated habitat; feature: feces | place: USA | collected 1985/1987
GGTGGTGGAAAACGTTCATCTTTCAGAGAGTCTGATGCGTCTTTCCTACCGGGTATGCAGTATGCAGGACGAGCGGGAGCGGAAGGAACGGGAAAAAACAGTATGATCCTTGGAACGGGCTGTGATTTAGTGGAAATTGAGCGGATGAAAAAAGCCTGTGAAAAAGAGGCTTTTTTGGTGCGTGTATATACAGAAGAAGAGCGTCGGCAGGCTGGGGGGAAGGTGTCCCGGCTCGCCGGCGATTTTGCGGTAAAAGAGGCAGTCTCGAAGGTGTTTGGAACAGGCTTTCGGGGCTTTGGACTGCTGGATATAGAAGTGCTCCGGGACGAGCTTGGAAAACCGTGGGTGCGGCTTCACGGGGGAGCGAAGAAACTTGCGGACAGCCTGAAAATTACCCGGATTCACGTGTCGATCACGAATACAGGCAGTCTTGCATCCGCTTACGCAGTCGGAGAGGGGGAATGGAAATGAGACGTCTGGTGACAGGAAAACAGATGAAAGAGATAGATGGATATGCAATCCGGAAAGTGGGGATACCCTCTCTGGTACTGATGGAGCGAGCGGCGCTGGCGGTTGCAGACGAGATGGAAAAACGGTATGGCTTTATCTATGTGGATAAGGATAATCAGGGCAACGGAACCCTGCAGCGTCGGAAGAAAGATTCCTTCGAGTATTACAAAAAGGTGATCGCTTCCAACGGACAGGATCTGGAACTTCCCGCCGAGGACTAATCAGATAAAAAAGATCGGTGCAGTATTTTTCAAAACAACAAGAAAAATACTGCACTTGATTTTTTTGTGTGAGAGTGCAGCACGTACAACAGCTGCCGCAAAGGAATATCAATATGATAAGCTTGATTCTGGCAAAAAAAGACCCTTTCACTGTTTTTGGTCATGGCTCTGGGCATTGTGCTGGTGCGCTGCGGCATCGTCCGCAGTCAGGACAGCAAGGTGCTGAAACTGGATGGTGTAGAGGAGACCTCGCTGATCTATTCCAACGCAGGGAACCTTATTATTCCCATTGTGACGGCCATTCTGGGCAAGGAATGGGTCATTTACACTAGCGCATTTCTTTCGGTGCAGCTTTTTCTGCTGTGGAGCCATGCTAAAATGAAGCTCTGCGGAGAAAAAGGAATCGACCTGAAAAAGATTCTGACCAATATCAATATGATCGCCATTTTTGCTGGGGTGCTGCTGTTCCTGCTGCGGATCCAGTTGCCTGCACCTGTGCAGGATGCGGTGGATTCAATCAGCAGTATGGTTGGTCCAATGGGAATGCTGATACTCGGTATGCTGATCGCAGAAATGGACCTGAAAAAACTGCTAAGCTATCACAGACTATGGTGGATCACGCTGCTGCGTCTGGTGGGCATCCCGCTGATAGGAATCGTACTGTTGAAATACAGCAGCCTTGCAGCACTAGTGCCGGAGGGCAGAACAATACTGCTGGTTACACTGCTTGCCATCTGCACGCCGTCCGCGTCCACACTGACCCAGATGGCGCAGGTGTACGGCAAAGATGCAGACTACGCCAGCGCGATCAATGTGGTAACGACCCTGTTGTGTATCGTCACGATGCCGCTGATGGTGGCATTGTACCAGATGTAAGTACGTGCGAACGCTCTGCAATTTTGGCACCCGCTCAGGCGGCGATTAAGAATCCCCGCAAGTAATTGCGTGAGAGCTTGAGAGAGCACCAATAAAGTATATGAGCCGCCCCGGTTTCCGTAACAGGAAGCCGGGGCGGTTTGTTCTATGCCAATATGTATGGATTCTTGAAAAACTCAAAAATTTTAGTATAAGAATCGATGTAATCCAAAACTCTTTCGATGAGTGGATAATATTGTTACTTGAAAATGATTTTTTATTGCGGAAAATAAGAAAGCATGATATTATTAATAATATGAAAATGCAGTATATGTGGGCTGAATGAATGCATATTTTCAATTGAATGATTAAATTGATTTCAGAAAAAAGGTTTTTGAAGAAGGAGCATATCATGAAGGACGATGAAAAGAGTGCATGCAAGGAAATCGGTGATTGCTCTTCGCGCGAGCGGTGTTTTGTGGTTACTCCGATCGGCAGCGAAGGCGATCCGATTCGCCGTCACATTGACGGTGTTATCAAGGCAGCTATCAAGCCTGTATTAGAAGCGGATGGATATCAGGTAATCGCGGCACATACGATGAGCGAATCCGGGACAATTGACAAGCAAATATTCAAAGAGCTATATGAAGACAAGTTGGTGATTGCAAACCTGACCCAAAATAATCCCAATGTAATGTACGAACTGGCTGCCCGGCATTGCTTTGGAAAACCGGTGATTATTATTGCGGAAGAAGGCTCGGTTCTTCCGTTTGACATTCTGCGGGAGCGCACAATTTTTTATATCAACGATGCACAGGGAATCCTGGATTTGAGAGAGCGTCTCCAAAGGGCAGTTGAATCAATCAAATTTACAAAGGCAAGCAGCCCGATCCATGATATTATTCATAGCATTAAAAAGGATGCAAAAGTTTATGCGGACGTTGAAAGTGGGAACATATCTGGAAATGATGGAACGACAGATCGTGAGGTTATGCGGCACATTTTGGAGAAACTGGATGAACTGGATAGAAAAATCCAGCGGAGTACACAGTGCCAAAGCGAAGCAGAACGTCATGTGGTGCATTATCGGTATATTTGTGAATTGTTTGCAACACTTCCTGAAGGAGCGGAATCGGTGATTTCACTTAAAAATGCGATTGTAAGAAGAATTGGAGGGCGATTAGGTGAAGTTTGTAGAATAAATATGGCGGAAGATACGAATAAGATTTCGATTGAATTCTATTCGAACGAGGATATGTCTTATCACGTATTCCAACGGGAAATGGAAGAGGTTCTAGAAGATCTTGGATTCCAGAACCTGGAAATCATTAAACTTGATAGAAGAACGATGAGACGATAAAAATATGGCGGTGAAAGAAGTTAAACTTAGCACGATAGAAGAGGTTTTAACGACACTGACTACAGCTGAATTTAATGATGCGCTGAAGCGAAACCGTTCGGCATTTTTGTTTCGAGGCCTGCCTAACGTGAGTTATAAACTGACGACCAGCCTCAGATGGAATTGTAAAGGGAAGGCTGGTGAACTGGAACCCAGCATTTTGCGCAACTTCTCAAAATATGCAGCATCAACATCGCCGCTGAACTCTTGTTGGGAACAGATGGTTATTGGACAGCATCATGGTTTGCCAACGCGCCTGATGGACTGGACGTATTCTCCGTTGGCGGCGCTGCACTTTGCCACGAGCGGGGAAGATATTACAGGGATGAATCAACATGATGCAGTCGTTTGGGCAATCGACATTACGGAAATGAACACACTTCTTCCGGCAAAGTATCAGAAGGTGCTCAATGACGAACGAGCATATCTTTTTACCATTGATATGCTTGATAGAGTGGCAAAAGACCTCACTACATACGACAATGACATGGGCGAGGATGGCATCGTTCTTCTGGAGCCGCCTTCTATCGACCAACGGATTATTAACCAATATTCTTATTTCTCTATTATTCCGTCTGGAGTTGAGGATATTGAGCAATTCCTGGATGAAAAAACGACGAGAACGGTCAAGTATATTCTGGATAAGGAGATTCGGTGGCAGATCCGTGATATGCTCGACCAGTGCAATGTCAACGAGAGGACTATTTATCCCGGTTTGGATGGGTTGGCTTCGTGGATAAAACGGCACTATTATGTGCGGTGATATATTTGGCAATCGGCCTTCCCAATATTATAGGCATAGAGAAAAGGCTCTTGGCTTCTGCGATAAGATGCCAAGAGCTTTTTGTATCTTGTTTTGTGAGTGGAAAGAAGGTACAATAATAGCAAATGACTCACATCTACGAGGTGATACTATGCTGAACATCTACTTTGGAGATATGCCGGAGGCTGTTTACAACACCTCGGTCTATTTTAACTATACCTACGAAGATGAATGGCTGACTTCGGACTTTGCCAAAGAGGTCATCAGGAAAATTGATAAGTCCGATGTCAAAGGCCTTCATGCGGTGGAAAGCCCGGTTCTGGGGGTCATCTCGCCGGAAAAACTGTCTGGAGGCACGAAAACGCTGTTGCTGATGGCAAACGACCCGGAAAAGGTATTCAATGCCTCGACTTGTGGCGATAACTGTGCACCTTTTATTCTGAAGCTGGCGAAAAAGAAGGACTTGACTATCAACCTGCGGCATCTCATGGATTTCGGAAAGAAAAAATTCCCGGTGGACGTAAAAGTTCTGAACACAGGTGATGTGGTGCACAGCATGGAAGAGTTGATGCCGATTGCATTCAAGTTCGTGTGAGGCTATAAGATGAAGGGTAAACATAAGATCGAAGTCCGAAGCAAACGGATCGTTTTTACAATAGAGCTGGAACGCAACATCACGATTCTACGAGGAGACAGCGCGACAGGAAAAACAACGCTGATTAAGATGTTGAGCGATTATGAAACCTACGGAAGAAAAAGTGGTGTAACGGTTGTTTGTGACAAGATATGTAGAGTGTTGGCTGGCGTTTACTGGGAGACACAATTGAATACGATTCGAGATAGCATTGTATTTGTGGATGAGGGCAGTACGTTTGTTTCGAGTCTGGATTTTGCACGTGCGTTCAAGCGGACAGATAACTACTATGTGCTTGTGACAAGAGAAAATCTGAGCACGCTGCCGTACAGTGTAAATGCCATTCTAGAACTAAAAAAAACGACAAGCAAATTCAAGTGCACTTACAATAAAGCGTATCCGATTTATGATTCGTTGTCTGCCAGCAACGTGAATCTGGAAAATATTGAAAAGCTGTTGACGGAGGATGCAAACTCCGGGTACCAGCTGTTTACAAAAGTCGGCGAGAAATACGGCATTGTCTGCATTTCTGCGGCAGGAAAAGATAACATCAAACAAAAGATTCTTCCGCTGAAATCAGAGAAGGTTCTGATAATTGCGGATGGCGCAGCGTTTGGACCGCAGATGAACGACATCTATCGTCTGATGCAGGAAGAAAGCGCAAAGTTCAGTTTGTACCTGCCGGAATCGCTGGAATGGCTGCTTCTGAAAGCAGATTTGCTCGGACAGCCGGATATTCTTGAAATTCTGGAACACCCGGCAGATTTCATTGAGAGCAGCGAATTCTTCAGCTGGGAGCGGTTCTTCACAAACTTACTGGAGCAGTGGACGAAGAATATCCCCTATATGCGGTATGACAAGGCGAAGCTGCCGGAATTCTACTTGCAGGAAGAAAATTTGGAGAAGATCATTGCGGAGATGGGGTAAAACACACTGGAAATTCACAAATAACGTATCATCGTTACTCCGAACGCCCTGTAATTTTGGCACCCGCTCAGGCTGCTATTAAAAAACCGAGAGCGTAAGGATTTTACAACAGTTCTCCGTTAAAAATCGAGCATAAAATAAGGCTCACCGTCAATTTGGCGGTGAGCCTTATTTGTTTGTTCATCTAGGGGATGAACTGCGTTTAATACAGAAGTGCGGAGAGTGTGCATCACAGATACACCTCCACGGTCAGGTCTGTCCATGCTGCGCGGCGGAATTGGTGGGGCATTTTATTGGCTTCACGGTAACGCTTGGCTGTTTCAAAGTCGATGGTAAATGTCAAAATCGGGCTGTCTGTTACGGCCATCAAATCGGCACGTTCATCTTTTGCTTTTCTGCGGCCAGTGTTCAATTTCCAGCGATAGGCGTAGTCACCGACAGGAGTGACGACTTCTACAAACTGGTCGATGGGTTCGGGGGCAAGACAAGCACCGTGAACATCAACTTTTTGTTCAAGAAAATCGCGAATGGCTTTCATGTTGGCCAAAATGCTCTGTGTTTCAGGAGCGGGAGTGAGGGCTTGCAGTTCTTTTTCCAGACGAGCAATCTCATCATCGGCTTGTTTGCAAAGAGCCTGATATTCTTCACGTTCCAACTCGCCGTCTGCCCGCATAGCACCGTAATTGAGCTTGCGCTTTTTGATTTTTTCGATTTGGCTCCGAATCGGTGCAGCGGACATTCGTGTGGCGGCTTTTCCGTTCTGGCAGCTTTCGATCATCTTGCAGGCACGGAGAATGGCTTTATTCTGATTGCCCCAGACCTTTTCAAAGATCTTCTTCGCCATCAGCTCCAGCTTCCACTCCGGGATAGAAATGGCATCACAACTGAGCTGTTCGGTCATGTTGTGCTCCAGAACGAAGGAACGGGTGGGGTTGACGGTTCGCATATTGCATTGGTAGCCAAAGACCGGCGTTCCGTCCTTCAGTTTACGCCAGTTGAAAATGCGGTAGGAGGAACCGCAGCGACAGCGAAGTTTGGACACCCACAAATTCTTGGTAGTTCTGGCTCCTTTACGCCTTGTTTCTCCATCAGGAAGGCGCAGGCTGGAAATACGGGATTTGCGGATGCGTTCACATTCGTGCCAAAGGGCTTCTGATACGATCGGATCAAAGTTGCCTTTTACATAGACGAAAGAAGTTTCGTCCAGATTGTTGATGCGCTTCTTTTCAAGATAGTTGTTGACCTTGGACTTGTTGTAGCAGATATAGCCCATATACGTTGCGTTGCGAAGGATGCGGCTGATTTTTGTACAGGACCAACTGACGTTTCCATGCTCATCCTTACGACCCAGCCGAGAAAGTTCATTGACAATCGCCTTTTCCCCGTAGCCCTGAGAATAGAGCGTGAAAACCATTCGTATGGTTGCAGCCTGTTCCTCGTTGATAACGTATGTACGGTTGACCTTATCCCGGTCGTAGCCGATGATGTTGCCGCTGCCGTAAAGCACACCGTTCTGCCGGCTTATCTTCTGCCCGGCAAGAACACGCTCTGAAATCTTGCGGCTTTCTTCCTGCGCCATGGTTGCCATGATGGAAAGCCGGAGTTCACCATCGCCGTCCATCGTCCAGATGTTGTCGGATACGAAAAAGACCTCTACGCCGAAATTGCGAAGTTCGCGGGTGAGCTGAAGGGTATCGACGGTGTTGCGGGCAAATCGGCAGACCTCACGGGTGACGATCAGGTCGAATTTGCCACGTTTGGCATCGGAAATCATCTGCATAAACGCAGGACGCTTTTTGGCAGAGGTACCGGTGATGCCCTCGTCGATATACTCTGTCTACTCTAGGGGTAGCATATCATTGCAGATGCAGGACGGCGCCGGGGGCTTTTGCTGCTTTTTTGGGTGCCGGGGGGCGAATTCTCCCGTTTTTTGGACTTCCTCAGCAGGCTTGCCGATATTCGGACCGTGAAGACCGTTGCTGCGGATGTTTCGTTTTGCAAAAGACGGTGCACCGACTGATTTATGGAAGTGCCAGCACATCGGTAAGGGAGGTGCGGATCAGTTCCATCAGCTCGCCGGTCACCGGGGGCAGGGTGCGTCCTACATGGTGTGCCAGCAGCAGATACAAAGGCTGGGGCGGGGCCAACGCAGCGCACCGGGGATGGTGGCGGCGCTCCATCAGGTTCAGGGGCAGCAGGGAATCGGCAATGCCAAGATTTGCTAGCTGCCGCAGGATGGAGGTATCCGCCTCACAGGCAGCGGGGGGCAGCTGCCCGAACATCTGGGGCAGCAGGGCGTCTTGCAGGGTCCGGAGGGCTGGGGGCGGGGGTCCAGCCCCCCGGGGAACAGATCCCCGGGCTGCCATCCCTCCGGGCAGCGGCAGGGGGCAAAGCAGTAGACCATCTCCGTAAGGGTCAGTACCTGACAGTGCAGCAGGTCCTGCCGGGGCTGGGAGGAAAGAAAGATGCCCAGATCCGTGGAGGAGTTCATAAGGGATTCCAAGGTCTGCTCCCGATTCTCCTCACGGATGGTCAGCTGGATATCTGGGTGCCGGGCGCAGAATGCAGGCAGGGCGTGGTCCCGCAGCGCCTCGGCAAACAGGGGGTCACAGCTGATATACAGTTTGCCGCCGCGTCCCTGCCGGTAGGACTTGGTGTGGACAAACATCTCGTTTTCGATGTGGAGGATGTTCCGGGCGTTGTTTACAAAGATGGTTCCGGCACTGGTGGGACGCAGCCGGTTGTGCTCCCGGGTGAACAGGGGAGTGCCCACCATCTCCTCCACGGCACGTAGATGGCGGGAAAGGGCGGACTGCGCCAAAAAATGCCGCTCTGCCGCCCGGGAAAGACTCTGCTCCTCCACGATGGAAATCAAATACTCCATCACCCGGCTGTCAAGGTTCACCTCCTGCATGGTCTGCAGAGCGGTGCCCACTGCCTCCCGGGGCAGGCTGCCGGTGTCTGCCAGCTGAGAGGGTGAGAGCACTTCCTGCAGCAGCTGGTCCACCAGCGGGGCGTCGGTGGGCTTGTACCGGGGATCGTGGAGGCGTTCGGTGATCAGCAGACCTGCCAGGTACCGCTCCGGCTCCGTAAGGGTGTGCCCCAGCGGGAAACGCAGGTGCAGGGTCTGGTGCACAGGAGGATCCAGCGGACGGTAGGCAAGTTCGCTGCAGGGAAATACGTGGGCATTACTTACCAGCCCCACTCCCACTGCCTGATGCATCATGGAGTCGAGCAGGATAACGTCGTTGGACTCAAAGGCGACTACGGGCTGGAACCCCGCCTGCTGGAAAAGCTGCTCTGCAATGAGCCGGATGCTGTGACGGGGACCCTGCAATACAAAGGGAGTGTCCCGCAGGTCTGCCAGATGGATGGTCTCCTGCTTTGCCAGTGGGTGGGAGGCAGGCAGGGACACCAGTAGTTCTTCGTGGGCAATGGGGATGTCGGTGACCTCGCTGCTGGTGGCACCGGCGCCCAGTGCCAGGTCCACCAGCCCCCGGGCGATGGCTCCCGGCTGCTCGGCGGCATATAGCTCGGCGAGGCTCAGGGAGATATCCGGGTACCGGCGGGAGAACTGGTTGTAGATCTTGCTGAAGATGATGGCACCTCGGTTGGGGGCGGTGGCAAGACGGATCGCCTTGCGGTTGCCGCCGGTGACCTCTTTCACGGTCAGCAACATACGGTTCTGCTCGTCAAGGATCTTCTGGGCGCATTCCACCACATACCGTCCCACGGCGGTGGGGTACAGGCGGCGGTTGTACCGCAGGAACAAAGCAAAGCCAAAGGTGCGCTCGCACTCTGCCAGAAACTTGCTCAGCGCCGAGGGGGAGATGTGGAGCGCCTGCGCCGCATGGCTCAGATTGCCATAATTTGCAATGGTGGAAAGGTAATAATACTGACGGGTGTTCATAGCAGTTTCCTTTTATTACAAAATGGTAAAAAGTCGGATTTTAGCCAGAAATCTGCAAAGTGCTGGAGAATATGGAAAAGTTTTTCCATAATAAGTATAAAAGACCACAAAAGGAATTGCAAGCTGCTATGAACAAATCGTTATGAAAAAATGGAATTCTTGTGTATCGTAAAGTGAAGCGGCAGGTTGTACAATGAAAGCACAGAGAGGGTAATACCTCAACCAACGCAGAATGATCACCGGAAAAGAAGGAGACTAACAATGAAGAAGATCACCAGAAGATCCATGCTCAAGGGCAGCGCTGTTGCTGCTGCAGCCCTCGCCCTGTCCGCCTGCGGCGGCTCCAGCTCCAGCACCGCTTCCTCCGCCAGCACTGCTGCATCCGCAGCCGGCACAGCTGCCGCTGACGACATCGGCTTCCCCAAGAAGGAGACCATCACGCTGGCAGTTCCCGGCAAGGCAGGCGGCGGATCCGATCTGGCGATCCGTTACTATAGTGAGGGCCTGAACCGCATCTACGGTCTCAAGACCACCGTTACCAACTACGACTCCAACACCGTGGGTCACCAGACCGTGGCAAATGCAAAGCCCGATGGCACCACCCTGATGGTCGCCACCTCCGCTCTGAACATCCAGTACATCACCGGCAACGCACAGGTCAACCCCATGACCGACCTGACCCTCATCGCCTGCCTGGAGGACAACGGCTTCTCCACCCTGGCAGTGCCCAAGAATGCTCCCTACGATGACTTCAATGGATTTGTGGAGTACGCAAAGGCTCACCCCAACGAGCTGAACGCAGGTATGCCTGCTGCAGGTGCCAACACCTTCCTGTTCGGCAAGCTGTGCAGCGTTCTGGGCATCGAGCTGAACAAGGTGGAGTGCGCTTCTGAGTCCGACCGTCTCACCAACCTCGCCGGCGGCTTCATCGACATCGGCGTCGTAGGTCTGGGCAACGCACAGGAGTACGAGAAGGCTGGTAAGTTGAAAGTCATCGGCACCGTGGCAGGCGACGGTATCACCATCAGCGAGTACCCCGCAGAGCTGCCGGAGAACTACAAGACTCTGCAGGAGCAGGGCTTCCAGGGTTGCTATATGCTGGTCTACCACTACCTGATGGGACCTTCCGGCATGGACGAGACCATGGTAAAGGAAATGAACGCTGCCATGCAGGCTGTGGTGGAGGATCCCACCGTCAACGAGGGCATTGCGGGCATCGGTCACATCCCCGGCTGGCACGATCTGGAGGAGTCCGAGGAACTGCACCAGAAGGAGTACGACGAGCTGGTAGAGATCGCAAAGAGCCTGGATATGTACGTTCAGGGCTGATACGGGCTGAATTATCGCAAGTCAAGAAATTAGCGCAACATTCAAACAGCATATTTGCGATATGCAATTCAACGCTGTTGCTGTTGCAT
>OHPI01001724.1_pt1 | contig 10625 bp, 11 predicted proteins | sample 1577651 | NCBI WGS metagenome assembly OHPI01 (sample SAMEA3879578, study PRJEB24766) | human gut metagenome | biome: human-associated habitat; feature: feces | place: USA | collected 1985/1987
CCCGCCGCCGCGACAACGCCCAGCGGCACAAGCACATAGCTCCAGCGGAATGTCGTATTCTTTGCCACAGAAATCGCGGGCTGGATGGGCGTTCCCTCAAAGATGGCGACATAGCGAACGCGATTTAATGCGATGCGGCTCACCGTGCCGGTATAATCCGCCGTAACCGTATAGCCTTTCACGTAGCTGCTGGTGGCGCTGCCGATATAGACGGCAACGGCTGTAAAGCGGTCACCCACAGCATATCCATCCATGTTTGCGGTATTGTCGGTCTGCCACTGAATGTCGGAGAGCGTCAGGGTCCTGCCGCCGTCCTCAATGCTCTTGGGGATGTACTGTGTATCCTGCTCAGCAAGTTTGGGATAGCTGCGCTTGACGGAAAGCTGCTTTGTAGAACTGCCGTAGCCGGATGGCTCGACTTGCACGGTGTCAAGTCGGAGTGTCAGGGTTCCCATGAGCCCGTCGTCCGTGATGAAATCACGCTCCTGCGGCAGCAGCGCCAGCACGGATTCCATATCCTTTTTAGCGCTCTCGATAGAAACATGCTCTGTGTGCTGGCGGCTCTCGTTTTCCGGCAGTTCCTGACGCAACAGATCGACGAGCGTATAATGATAGCCGTCTTTTTCAAAGTCCGAGCGCGCAATGCCCGCAGGATCATCTTCCGGACTCAGATCATAGATTTTCTTCAGCTCTGTGCCATCGTCGTTTCGGACGATGGCAGTGGGGTAGCAGACCTTGGCGTCCGGTACCGCGGGTTCAAAGTCCGCCGCCAGCGCAGCAGGTGTCAGTGCCAAGGTCAGGCACAGCGCCGCAGCGCAGAGGGATAGCATTCGTTTCATTTTGTGTTCCTCCTCATTTTATCTTTATGGTCGTAATAGGTTTTCGTCTGCTCCAGCAGAAGGTCATATTCCCAAGGCTCCAGCTCTAAAGAGAGGTAGGCGCCATCCTTCGTCATGCCGTCTACCCGGTAGCGCAACACCAGGGGAAGCTGCCGCTGCTTTTTCACATCCTGAGGCGAGAGCCAGCCAGCGCCTTCTACAAAAACAGCGCGAATGGCGGAATCATAGTTTTCTTCATAGCCCTGCCAGAGAAGCGCCTCCCGCAGTTCTTCCCGCAGCTTTCCGCTTTGGGGAACGGGCACCAAACGCTCCGGCTTCAACAAAAAGCGGGGGTGCAAGTTTTCTAAGCAAACATCCAGCGCAGCTTTCAGGTCAGCATTCTTTTTCAGCAAGCCGCTGCGCCGGTAATCTGCCGCCAGAACGTCCTCACCCTGGGCATCGCCGGGGAAAAGGCGCACACAGCGGATGAGTTCATAGGCGTGGGCATCATCAGTCATACCAAGGACACGGGTCCCATCCATGGGGAGCGTCCGGTAATGGTCGATGGCCTCCGCCAATGCGGAAAACTGCCTCACATCCCATCCGTGTCTTCCGGGGCGGAGATCGTCCACGGTGTAATAGGTCATGCACATTCAGACATCCTCCTCACTTCATATTCATGCCGCCCATAGTGGGGGCATCGGTCTGCTCCTGCGCTTGAAGCTCTGCCAGCTTCGGCTTTGCCCATTCCGGAAGGAACTTGTCATCCAGTATGCCGATAAACTCGCTGCGGTTCCAGCGTGTCATCTCCCCGTCGCTAAGGCAGGTGCAGCGCACCGAGCGGCCAATGGCGTGAGGCGAACAGCCAAAACCGTCATGGGCATACCAGAGCTGGTTTTCCTGACTCCAGCAGGATTCTTTCAGCGTGTCGGGGCTGAGTACCAGCACCTTGCCGGTATAGTCCTGCTCGGCGCGGTCACCGACACAATGCTCCGCGCCAAAGAGATTTAACGCCTGCACCGCCTTGCGGTAGAAACTGACGAAGCCATCCAGCACGGCCGGATGGCTTCGGACAACAAAATCGCTGTTGTGGTTGAGATCTGTGGGAATATATATCTTCTCTGCCCAATGCTTGTTGGCGTAGCTGAAACGCCCATCCCACTTGAGTTCGTGCAGCGTATTGGCGAGCACCCATGCGGTGCGCTTGTAGCCGTATTCGTCCAGCACGGCCTTTAAACAATCTGTCTGAAGGTTCATGCCATCAAAGTTCTGGCGAATGGCGTCCTCGATAGCATTTCGGCAGGCAATGTTTGCCTTGTGGCTCTCCCGCCAAAGGGAAAGCTCATTCCGCTCGCGGGCTTCAGCAGCTGAATACGGGTAGAGGTAGGTATCATTCATCCCGAGACCTCCTCCTTTTCCAGCAGACGGCACACGCCTTCCATCTGCACACCGGAATCCTCCAGCATGGTGCGAACATCATCGTCCAGCTCGTCGATGAGCACATCTGCGGCGGTTTTCTCCGCTGCCTGCACGATGACTCTGCCCTTCTCTACAAAGGACTCCAGCGCGGCGTTGGGCGAGATCCCTGCCTCCGCCAACTGGCAGGGCGGAATTTCAAGGCCGGAGCAGTGAGGTTCGTGTTCACAGGCGCCGCACGCCGTTTCCGTCATTCCGGCTTCCATTGCCATCTGGCTTCTCTCCGCCAGACGGGAGATCAGCTGCGGTGTAACGGCGGAGATGAGAGAAATGGTTTTCAGCAGTTCCGCTACGGTAGGATCTCCCGGCAGCAGCAGAATACAGCCGCTGTCGGTATGGAGGATCAGGTCGCTGACGCCTGCAAGGCCGGAGAGCTGCAAAGCGGCGCGGGGGATAGAAAGAGTTTTATTGGCAGTGTTATGATTCAAACTGAATTTCATGTTGCTTTTCTCCTTTTCGGATGATTTGGAATATGGACCAGCTTCAGCTCCCATTCGCCCAACGGCTCGTCGAAAAGGTTCATCTGGCTGGTCATGTAGGGACGTGGATTGAAGTTGGTGATGATGAGTTCGCCAAAGGACGAGCCCTTTTTCTGGGAGAGCGGGTTGCTGCGCTGAAAAGATAAAATGTACCAATCCTGATAGAGCTTACGAATAAATGGACAGTCGTTGTAGGACAGCACCACATAGCCGTCACAGCCGGACAGTATTTGCCAGAGCCGGACATGGAATTTGCGGAAACGCCCCAGCTTTCCGGCGATCCGGTAGAGCCGCTCCGTTTTGACATAAGGTGGGTCGGCATAGACAAGGCCGTCCGGACGGTCCCGCTCCCGGATGAGCTGCAAGGCGTTTTTGTTCTCCAGCGGCACGTCCTTCAGTCGTGCGGACACCGGTGGAAACAGCTTTAGGAAGCGTTCGACATCCAACCCTTTGACACCGAAAGAGTTGATCGTCCCGCTGAAGCTGCCGCGGATGGCAAGGTAATACGCCGCTGCCCGCTTTACATCGTAAAGCGCCAGCCGCTCCTGAAAAATGGGGAGCAGTTCTCCGGCCTGCTCCTCCGTAAAGCAGGACCGATCTCCCAGACACTCGATCTCCGCCTGCACATTTTGAAAGTAGACCTCCTTGTGGGCGACAAAGTCCCGGTAATACTCGAAGAGCTTGCGGCCGTGGATGGGCAGGAATTTCAGTTCCCGCAGCAAAACATTGGAGCATTCCTTGATGCAAGAGAACAGGTTCACCAGCTCGGCATCCAAGTCGTTATAAATGTCCAATCGGTTTGGGTCCGGCGGCAGAGCCAGCAGCACTGCGCCGCTGCCGCCGAACGGTTCCACATACTGCGTCAGCTTGGGCGGGAAAAGCTGCAGGATGTAGGGCGCGATCTTCTCCTTGCTGCCGATCTTGACGCCGCCGCAGTCGATGACGGAGTCTGCCGGGTGGAAGAGGCGGTTGGCCCGCTTATAGGGGGCAGAGACGCGGGTGACGTTGTCGATCCAGGGGTTGGCGAGGACATCCCGCTCGTCGATCTTCGTCGTGTCGCCCACGAGGCCGAAGACATTGTAGTCCTTGCCGGTGATGAGTGTGACGTCGAGGCCCTGCTTTTCAAAGCGGTCCACGATCTTTTCCAGTTCTTCCTTGGGGGTGCCCTTTTTGGTGGAGATGATCATAGAATTTCGTTCCTTTCACTCTTTCTTTTCCGCTCACATGACCAGATGGGTGTGTGCGCTGCCATCCAGACGAAGCAGCTGGGTCAGATAGGCCGCAGCGTGCAGATAGCCGCTGATGCCCTCACCGATGAAGTGTCCCTGACAGCCGAAGGAGACGATGTCCGTCTTGCGGAACGGCTCATGCTCGTCCGGCTCGCTCAGCAGCACCTCTACGGCAGGCACGCCGCAGAGCCGCAGAGCATCGAGGATGGCGACGCTGTAGTGGGCGTATCCGCCGGGGTTCAGGATGATGCCGTCTGCCCGGCCTGCGGCAGACTGGATCTCATCGATGAGGTCGCCCTCGTGGTTGGACTGAAAAAACTCCACCTCGAGGCCCATCTGGGTGCAGCACAGCTCGAGATAATCCAGCAGGCCGTTGTAGTCCAGCTGGCCGGCCACGCCCGGCTCGGTGAAGTGCATCATATTGAGGTTTGGGCCGTTAATGACTAAAAATTTCATCCAGAGCCTCCATTGCGGCGGCCACGGCGTCCTCCACCGTGCCGCTGTTGGGGATGACGGCATCCGCCGCCGCGAGATACAGGGGGCGGCGCTCCGCCTCCATCTGCCTGAGCGCCTCGGGGCTGGACGAGAGAGGCCGTCCGCCGCCCACCGTCAGCGCATCCAGAGGCCGGTCGATAAAGAGCACGACGCCGTTCTGGTGCAGGGCGCGCAGATTTTCGCCCCGCTTGATGATGCCGCCGCCGCAGGAGAGCAGCTGACGGCCCTCTTTTGCAAAGCGGGCGGTCTGGGCCGACTCCCGCGCCCGGAAGCCGTCCTCGCCCTCGGCGGCGAAGATGTCCGGGATGCTGCGGCCGTCGGCCTTCACGATTTCCTCGTCGAGGTCGATGAACCGCTTGCCCAGCTTGTCTGCCAGCAGACGGCCCACCGTGGACTTGCCGCTGGAGGGCATCCCGATGAGGGCCACATTCAGCATATCGCGGCGGAGCGCGGCGGTGATGCGGCGGATCTCCCCCGCCGCGCCGTCGAACTTCCGGCTGAGGAAGTATTCGGCGGCGTACACCGCCTGCGCCACCAGCATCTCGAGGCCTCCCACGGCCACCGGGACGCCGACCTCCTCGGCCCGCAGGATGAGTTCGGTCTTATCCGGGTTATACACCACGTCCAGCACCGCTTCCAGCCCGGGCATTCGGGCAACGTCCAGACTGCACACCCCTACGTTGGGGTACATCCCGGCGGGGGTGGTGTTGATGACGATCTGTGCGCCGCTGGACACGGCTTCCTCATAGGAGAGCTGGCCCTTGGCGGCGTCGGGCGTCCGGCTGACGGTCAGCACCTTCGCCGCGCCCTTGTCCCGGGCGACGGCACTGGTGGTGTTGTGGGTGCCGCCGGTGCCGAGGATGAGGACGGTCCTGCCCGCGAAATCGACGCCGTGGGCGTCACACAGATGGGCAAAACCGAGATAGTCGGTGTTGTAGCCGTAGAGCAGGCCGTTCTTGTTGACGACGGTGTTCACCGCGCCGATGGCCTTGGCCCGGGGGTCGATGTAGGTGCAGTACTCCATCACCAGCCGCTTATAGGGGATGGTGACATTGATGGCCTTGAACTGCCGCTTGGTAAGGAAGGCCCGGGCCTCCTCCTCGGTGGGCAGGGGGCAGAGGTCGTAGCGGTAGCCGCAGAGCATCTCGTGGATGAGCTTCGAGTAGGAGTGGCCCAGCTTCGAGCCGATGAGTCCGTATTCCATCACAGTCCCTCCCTGCGGTAGCTGGTGGGCCGCTCCATCCATGCCGTGCCGTAGCGGGCCGTCAGCAGGTCGCCCACAGCCAGCGCGGCGGCGCAGGTCTGAACGATGGCGGCACGGGGCACGATGCAGGGGTCATGGCGGCCCTGAATGGAGAGGGGTGCATCCTGCTTTGCAAGATAGTCCACCGTCTCCTGTTCCTTGTAGATGCTGGGCGTCGGCTTGACGGCGGTGCGGAAGACCACGGGCATCCCATTGGAGATGCCGCCGTTGACCCCAGCGTTGTGGTTGGTGGCGGTAACGATGGTGTTCCCCTTCATCCGGAAGGCGTCGTTGGCCTCCGAGCCTTTCAGGTCGGCGAAACCGAAGCCGGTGCCGAACTCGATGCCCTTGACGGCAGGCACGGAGAAGGCCATGTGGGAAAGCAGGCTCTCCACGCTGTCAAAGTACGGCTCGCCCACACCGGCAGGCAGGCCGAGGATCGCCGTCTCAAGGATGCCGCCCACGCTGTCGCCCTCCGCCCCGGCGGCGCGGATGGCCGCCTTCATCGGCTCTTCGACGGAGGCATCCAGCAGCGCGAAGCCTTCGCCCTTATTTTCCAGCACGCTGACCTGCGCGGCCAGCGCGGCGGCATCGTCCAGCGCAAAAGGGGTATCGGAGAGGCCGGCACAGCGGGCGATGTGGGTGGTGATGTCGATGCCTGCGCGGCCCAGCGCCCCCAGCACGATGGCTCCGCCCGCCACCAGCGCGGCGGTGATCCGGCCCGAGAAGTGCCCGCCGCCCCGGGCGTCCTGAAATCCGTGGTATTTGGCATAGGCGGTGTAGTCCGCATGGCCGGGGCGGAGCAGGTCGGCGGTCTTGGCGTAGTCGCCGCTGCGGGTGTTCTGATTTTCGATCATGAGGGCGATGGCCGTGCCGGTGGTGTGGCCGTTCACGACGCCGGAGAGCAGCTGGACCCGGTCGGCCTCCACCCGGGGGGTGGAGAGGCCGTCGCCCCGGGCGCGGCGTCTGTCCATACAGGCGGCGATGAATGCCTCGTCCACCGGCACCCCTGCGGCCATGCCGTCCAGCACGCCGCCGATGGCCCGGCCATGGCTCTCGCCGAAGATGGTCAGCGCCAATGCGCTGCCAAAGGTGTTTTTCATGGCTCAGTCCTCCATGCCCAGCAGGGTGCGCAGGCCCTCCACCGGGATGGTCTCGGCACGCCAGCAGCCCAGACCCGGCACCTTGATGACGGTGATCTGTCCGCCCTGCGCCTTCTTGTCGTGGAGCATCTCGGCGTAGACTTTATCCTTATTGTAGGCGGTGCGCAGGGGCAGGCCCAGACGGCGGTAGACCGCCCGGACGCGCTTCTGCAATGCCTTGGATTCGATCATGGGCAGCATCCCCAGCGCCACGCATTCGCCGTGGTAGAGGCCCACGGTGCGGCGTCCCTTGACGCCCTTGACGGCCTCGATGCCGTGGCCGATGGTGTGGCCGAAGTTGAGGGCCTTGCGCATCCCGCGCTCGGTCTCATCCTGCTCCACGATGCTCTTCTTGAAGCGGAGGCTGCGGTAGATGATCTCTCCGATCTGCTCGTCGATGTCGCCCTTTTCAAAGATAGCGAACAGCTCCGGGTCGGCCAGAAGGCTCGCCTTCACCGACTCGGCCAGACCGTTGATGTACTGGCGGCGGGGCAGGGTGGCGAGGGTGCTGGGGTCCACGATGACCAGCTTGGGCTGCCAGAAGGAGCCGACGATGTTTTTCGTCTCGCCCAGATCCACCGCCGTCTTGCCGCCGATGGAGGAGTCGATCATGGAGAGCGTGGTGGTGGGGCAGTTGATGAAGTCGATGCCCCGCATATAGATGGAGGCGGCAAAGCCCGCCAGATCGCCCACGACGCCGCCGCCCACGGCGATGACGAGGTCGCCGCGGCCCATATTGAACTCCAGCATCTGGCGCAGGACACTTTCCAGAATCTTCATGCTCTTGCTGGCCTCACCCTGCGGCACGGTGATGATCTTTGCGTCGCGGCACTGGTCGGCCACCCGCTGGGCATACTCTGCCGGGACGCCTGCGTCCGTCACCACCGCCACGCGGCGGTCGAGGCGGGCGAACTGGTACAGGTTCTCCAGTGCGCCGTTTTTCAGGATGATGTCATAGCTGCGCTCACCCAGATTCATGGTGAGCTTTGTGCCGATAAATCCACTCATTTCGTATACACTCCTAACAGCCGCACGGTGCGGCAGGTATGATCCAGCTCGCGCAGCAGCGCGGCGGTCTCGTCGTCGGCGGGGTCGCCCACCAGCTCGACGTAAAAATAATAATCAAAGGGGACATGGGGCAGCGGACGGCTCTTGATGGACTCCATGTCGTAGCCGAAGCGGCCGATGACCTGGATGACCTCAGCCAGCTTGCCGGGTTTGTTATCCAGTGTGAACAGCAGCGAGAAGCGGTTGCCCACGGTGGGCTTTTCGCGGCTGAGGACGATGAAGCGGGTGGTGTTGTCGCCGTCGGTGTTGATGCTGGGCACAAGGACCTCCAGCCCGTAGAGGGCTGCGGTCTCCGCGCTGGCGATGGCGGCTTGGGACGGGTCGCCGGACTCTGCCACGAACTTTGCCGCCATGGCCGTATTCGGCATGGCTGTGGCGGGCAGATGGAACTGCTTTAAGAACGTCTCGCTCTGGGCGATGGCCTGCTGGTGGCTGTAGACGTGCCGGAGCTGAGCCAGCTGGGTGCCGGGCAGGACCAGCAGGTTCTGGGAGATGGGCAGGTCATAGACGTCCACCACCCACAGCTCCGGGTAGTTATAGCACAGGTCCAGCACGGCGGAGACATCGCCCGCGTGGCTGTTCTCGAAGGGCACGACGCCGTGGGCGGCATCCCCCCGCCGGACAGCCTCGAAGACCTCGTCCCACGTCGGGCAGCTCACTGCCTCCGCGTGGGGGAAGAGCGCCCGCAGCGCGATGTGGGCAAATGCGCCCTCCACGCCCTGATAGGCGGCGCGGTTCTCGCCCAGCACCTCCGCCTCGTACTGCTTGGCGACGTCCATCATGTTCTGGACATGGTCTTTATAGTAAGGCCGGAGGGCAGCGTTCCGGATGCGGGCCGCAGCCTTTTCCAGCACCACCGCCTCCCGCGCGGCGTCAAAAATCGGCAGGCCGTGGGCCTGTTTGTATTGGGCGACGCTGAGCACGGCGGCCATCCGCCGCTCAAACAGGGCGGCAAGCTGCGCGTCCACCGCGTCGATCTCGGCGCGGGCTTGTTCCAGTGTGTCCATTTTTCCACATCCTTTGGGTAAAATTTCAGTTCTTACAGCGATGATACTTAGTAAGTATACCATAACCCGGACGAGGAAACAACAAGCGCCACTCCCTTTGAGGGTGGAGAATATTTCAAATCCGGGGCAGCCAACGCGAAGAGATTGCAACAAAAAAGCCCTCTCCGAGGCGGTCGGAGAGGGTCATTTCACTGATCTGTCCTGTTTGCGCAGGTCTTCCCTGCTGCGGGGGGTGCCGAACACCCGGCCATAGGGGTTGTCGAGGTCGGCAGCCTTCAGAGATGCAGTTTTTTCGGCAGGCTTTTCAGGGATGCTGAGATGCTTTGCCTTCCCCCTGGAGAGAACACGGTACCGCATGGCTCAGCCCTCCGGAGCTGCCGTGGAGACAGCGCCTTCGGTCAGCTTCTGCCAGAATTCTTCGCCTCCGGCGAGGTTATCCGCCGTGCCGCTGTTCCACGCGCCCCGCATTCCCACATAGAACTGGGACATATACTCCTGACTGGAACCACTCCTGCTCTGGGTGGTGTCGGGGCCGTAGTCACCGAGGTCGAGGCCAGCCAGGACCGGGCAGTCATCCCACTTGTACACCATGTTCCACCAGTCCTCGTCGCTGTCGGCGGCGGGCAGAGTGCCGTCAAGATACCGCAGCGAGCCGGTGCTCTCCTCAAAGCCCGCCGGGTCCCAGAGCAGGAAAACAGAGCTGAGGCCGCCCTGTACGTCGGCGGCCAGCTTGGTGGTGCCGGCCATGGTCAGATAGGCGGCGCTCTCGGTCTGGGTCTCCGTGTCGGAGTAGTCGAGGGTGTAGACGTTGAGGGTCACGACCACCTTGCCGTCGCCGTTGCGGTCTTCGCCGTAGGCGGCCAGTGCATCCTGCAAAGCGTTCACGGTGTCCTCGGGCAGATAGTAGGGGGCCACCACGGCCACGTTATAATCGGGCTTGGTGACGAAGAAATACTGTCCGATGAAGTTGTAGGCCACAAAAGCCGCGGCGATGCCGATGATGATGACCCATTTCAGGTTATAGTCCCACCAGTTGGCCCAGCGCTCCTTGCGGGTGTACTGTCTTTCCCTGCGGGGGGCAATGTCTTTCGGGTCGATGTCGCGCTCGTAACGGTAGCTTGCCATGAGGCAGTGTCCTCCAAAGTCTTAAAGCTCTGCCAGAATGGTCTGGCGGACGGCGTCGGGCAGCTGCTTCTGCTCGGCCCGGCTCATGCCTGCCGTCTGGATGGGCGGCAGCACCCGGACATATACCGTGCCGGGGGTGGCCCGGTTGCCGTGGGCCTCGAACAGGCCCCGTGCGCCGGAGATGGCCACCGGCACCACCGGCGCGCCGGTCTTGACCGCAATGCGGAAGGCACCGGCCTTGAACTCACCGGCGCCGCCCTCTTCGCCCTTGTAGCGGGTGCCTTCAGGGAAGATGATGAAGCTCCGGCCGCTCTCCACGATGGCGGTGGCGTCGTTCAATGCGCGCACCGAGGCGCGGACATCGTCGCGCTGGACGAAAACGCAGCCCAGCAGCTTCATCCAGCGGTTGAGCAGAGGAATTTTTCCCAGCTCTTCCTTGGCGAGGATGCCGTAGGGCTCATCGAGGCCGGCCAGCAGCAGCGGGATGTCATAGTAGCTGCGGTGGTTCGCCACAAAGACGCAGGGGCCATCCTTCGGGATGTT
>OHPI01001728.1_pt1 | contig 10604 bp, 6 predicted proteins | sample 1577651 | NCBI WGS metagenome assembly OHPI01 (sample SAMEA3879578, study PRJEB24766) | human gut metagenome | biome: human-associated habitat; feature: feces | place: USA | collected 1985/1987
GTATATTTGCTTCGAGCGAAACTTTTCATTTGTATATTTGTTGGATTTTAAAAAGAAAGAAAATAAAAATGGAAACAGAAGAATTGACAATTGGGAGAGTCCATCACGGACGCAATATACGTCGTACCCGTATTGAAAAGGATATGAACCAGGAGGGTTTGAGTGAATTAGTACATCTCTCACAACCTGCTGTTTCTAAATATGAGAAGATGAAAGTGATTGATGATGAGATGTTGCAACGTTTTGCACGTGCATTGAATGTCCCTTTCGATTATCTCAAGACTTTGGAGGAGGATGCACAGACGGTGGTGTTTGAAAATAATACGGTGAATAATTCAGAACAAAGTGCAGGTGGGGCAAACATCAGCATGGGTATAGTTAAGTCTGATACCGAAGATAGTATTAATGATAGTCGAGTTAACAACTTCAATCCTATCGACAAAATCACTGAACTCTACGAGCGTCTTTTAAAAGAAAAGGATGAAAAGTATGCTGCGTTAGAACGCCGTTTGCAGAATATTGAAAAAAGTCTGCAGAAATAAGGGACAGATAAATTGAAAGGAATCGCAATATGATGAAACAAATACCTTACGGAATAACTGATTTTAGCCGAATTCAGAAAGAGAATTATTATTATGTAGATAAGACAATGTTCATTGAAAAAATAGAGATGCAACCGCCTTATCTGTTTCTGATACGTCCCCGTAGATTTGGGAAGAGTCTGACTTTGGCTATGTTAGAGGCCTATTATGACGTAAATCATGCTGAACAGTTTGACGAGTTGTTTGGTCAGCTATACATAGGTCAGCATCCGACGAAGCTCCACAATCAGTTTCTCATCATGCGATTTAATTTTTCGGAAGTGAGTTCCAATGTCAATGAAGTAGAACTATCGTTTAAGCTGCATTGTTGTAGCAAACTTAAAGATTTTGTCTTTAAGTATGAAGATTTGTTAGGAAAAGAAATTTGGGATGTTCTTGATGAGAAAATACAAGAAGAACCCGGTGCTTTTCTGTCTGCGATTAATTCCTATGCTACCCGTAAGAAAAATATTCGTATTTATTTACTCATTGATGAATATGATAATTTCACCAATCAATTACTTACTGCCTATAATGATCCACTCTATGAAGAAGTTACTACTAATGACAGCTTTCTGCGTACTTTTTTTAAAGTAATTAAAAAAGGTATTGGTGAAGGTAGTATCCGTACTTGTTTTTGTACAGGTGTGCTGCCTGTCACTATGGATGATTTGACTAGTGGATATAATATTGCAGAGATATTGACTCTTGAGCCTAATTTCCTGAATATGCTTGGGTTTACATACGAAGAAACTGAAACATATCTACGTTATGTGCTTGATAAGTATTCTACAGGACAGGATCGCTTTGACGAAATATGGCAACTAATAGTGAGTAACTATGATGGTTATCGTTTCCGTCCGAATGGAGATCGGTTATTCAATGCCACTATCCTTACTTACTTCTTCAAGAAATTTGCAGCCAATGCCGGTAGTATTCCGGACGAATTGGTAGATGAAAATCTACGTACTGACATTCATTGGATTCGTCGGTTGACTCTTTCGCTGGATAATGCGAAAACGATGTTGGATGCATTGGTAATTGACGATGAATTGCCTTATAATGTGGCTGATCTTGCTAGTAAGTTTAATAAGAAAAAGTTTTTTGATAAAGAGTTTTATCCCATTAGTTTGTTTTATTTGGGAATGACGACGTTGAAGGATAAATTTGTAACCACATTGCCTAATATGACGATGCGTAGTGTATACATGGACTACTATAATCAACTGAACAAAATAGAAGGCAATGCACAACGTTATGTTCCTGTGTATCGGCACTATGATTCCAATCGAAGCTTAGAACCACTCGTTCAGAATTATTTCGAACAATATTTGGGACAATTTCCAGCACAAGTTTTTGATAAGATCAATGAAAACTTTATCCGGTGTTCTTTCTACGAACTGGTATCGCGTTATTTAAGTAGTTGTTATACCTTTGCCATCGAACAGAATAATTCAGTAGGCCGATCAGACTTTGAAATGACCGGTATTCCCGGTACAGATTACTATACGGATGATCGTGTGGTCGAATTTAAATATTATTGTATGAAAGAAGCTGAAAAGATGCTTGCGCTTTCCGAGCCTCTTCCCGAGCACGTGGAACAGGTGAAAAGATACGGTGAAGACACTAAGAAAAAGTTTCCTAATTATAATGTACGGACATATGTGGTGTACATTTGTGCTAATAAGGGATGGAAATGTTGGGAAGTATGAGACAATAAAATCTGCAATATTGCACTAACTGTTTATGAAAAATGAGAGTCATATTATCTCTCGAATGATTTCCGGAGATATAAATGCTTTTAAACTTCTTTTCGATCGTTACTATTCTCAAGTGCGTTTCTTCACATTGGGGATAGTGAAAGATTCTTTTGTTGCCGATGATATAGCTCAAAATGTATTTATCAAGGTCTGGACAAAAAGAGAATTGATTGATTGCGAACGGAAGTTTAATAACTATTTGTATTCCATCACAAAGAATGAGATAACAGATTATTTCCGTTCCTTAGTCATTTCAGAACCTTTGGAAAGCATTTCATATCTGAAGGATAGCGATCATACAGATGAAATGATAGAAAGTGTTTATGATCTGTCACATATTAAAGAACTGGTGATGAAAGAAGTGGATAATATGCCTCCGCAGCGTCGTGCAGTGTTTGTCATGAGTCGTTTGCAAGGATTGTCTAATGATGAGATAGCCTCTAAACTAGGAATATCCAAACGCACGGTAGAACGCCATCTGAATATAGCGTTGCATATACTTCGTGAAAAACTGGGAGGATTTCTTTATTGGATTGCTGTTTTGTTCATTCTTTCTCTCTGATTTTAATTTTTCCGCTCTGCCATACTACTTTTTGTTACACCTCTATTCCCAATTAATAGTTTATAAATGTTAAAGTCGAAAAAGCATTGGGTGTACTTTTTCTAGCTTCCGTATATCAGATATAACCAGATAATACGAAGAAAAATGAAACTCTTACCTCCCGGAATATTGAAAGACTATTTCTATAACTTGAAGAAGGATATCACTTCAAGTGCGTTTGGACGATGGTTCATAGAGAATGAGTCTAAACCGGAATTCGATCAGGAATTGCAAGAAATTTGGAAAGAATCGTCTCAAGTAGCCTGTGACCGCGAAATGACCTCTTCTGCATTTGTGAAGGTCTGTGAAGCTATTGGTGGAGTAGCTCCGTCTCCTCAAAAGAGTACATTCACGAGAACAATACATTATCTGATACGTGTTGCAGCTATTCTGTTTATTCCTTTATTGGGAGCTACTCTTTATCTATATCTGGATAACAAGGAATCACAAGTCAACTGGATAGAAGTCTATGCCGAATATGGGCAAAAGAAAGAAGTTATTTTGCCCGACCAGAGTAAAGTTTGGCTGAATTCCGGTACACATATTATCTATCCCGAATGGTTTACCCAAGTTCGCCAGATATTTGTTAGCGGAGAAACCTTTCTGGAAGTGACAAAAGATCCGGAACGTCCTTTTATTGTAGATACAAAAGATTTAAGCATCAAAGTGCATGGAACAAGATTTAATGTACGTTCTTATACGGAAGATAAAGGCACGGAAGCCACACTGCTTGAAGGAAGTATTTCTTTGTTGGTGAAGGGAGATTTAAATCAGCAGGATATTTTCCTTGTTCCGGGTGAGAAAGCTATACTGGATAAAAAACAAGTTAAACTTGAAAAGTTTGACGTCGATGGGTATCAATCCTGGCGAAACGGACAGTATACATTCAGAGACAAGACACTGCAAGAGATTATAACGGAACTTCAACGTCTGTTCAATGTTCAGATTGTGATAAGGGATAAAGCGCTACTCAAAGAAATTTTCTTTGTCACATTTGCCCAGGGACTTTCTTTGGATGAGATGCTCGAAGCATTGAATATAGACAATGAATTATGTATCAAGCGAGATCAGGATATTATTGAAATTTCAAGAAAGACGAGATAGACAACCCAGTTATTAACCTTAAAATACATGTGCGGAATGGATGGATAAACAAATAAAAAAATAAACGAGAAAGTGGTTGCGACACTTTCCCGTTTTGGAAATCAGTTAACAAAATTAATTATTAACTTAGATCATTGCCAAAGGTATGAAATATCATGAAAAACCGGCTCATTTTAGAGAGCTATTTAGCAATCTTTTACCAATTCTATTGGCGCTATTTATCTGGACGAATCCGGTATTGGCGCAGAATAATGGAGAACTTATCACGCTTAGTCTCAAAAATAAGACAATTGGTGAGGCGTTGGAAACAATCAATAAGCGATACAACTACACGTTTGTTCTTCGAACACCGGATATTGATACAAAAAGAAAAGTTTCAATAGACGCCAAACAACAAAAGATCGAAGATGTACTGAATAATCTGTTTCGGGGGCAGGATGTCTCTTTCGATATCAATAACAAAACTGTCCGTATCTCCAAGAATGTCAGGCAGAAAGACGCAGAATCTACACAGGGGGCTACTGCCAGAAACGTGACAGGACAAGTTACGGATAGTTCCGGCGAACCGATGATAGGTGTCAGTGTGATGGTGAAAGGAAGTAATAATGGAGTGGTGACCAATATGGATGGTAAGTACGAAATCAAAATCGATCATCCTAATCAAGTACTTCAATACTCTTTTCTCGGTTATCTGTCCCAGGAAAAAAGAATCGGAGACAACCGGATGCTGAATGTAACTTTAGAGGAAGATGTGAAAAAACTGGATGAAGTGGTTGTAGTAGGATTCGGTACGCAAAAGAAAGTGAATCTAACAGGAGCGGTAGCTACCGTAGATACCAAGACTCTCGAATCAAGACCTGTCACTTCCGTATCGCAAGCCCTGCAAGGCGTTATGCCCGGACTGAATATTGATATAAATGACAAAGGTGGACGCCTGGACTATAGCCCTAGCATGAATATCCGTGGCGCAGGAAATCTGGGAACAGGTTCCAGTGCTTCACCACTCGTATTAATCGACGGAGCAGAAGGAGATATCAATTCTCTTAATCCACAGGATATTGCTAATATCTCCGTACTGAAAGATGCTGCCGCTTCTTCTATCTACGGTTCCCGAGCTCCCTTCGGTGTGATATTAATCACTACTAAATCCGGAGAGGCCGGAAAGACAACTATCCAATATTCTGATAACTTCCGCTGGTCCCGTCCAACCAATATACCGGACATGCTTGATTCGTATCGCTTCACCAAATATTTCAATGCAGCAAAAGCAAACAGTGGAAGCACCGCTACATTCCTATTTAGTAATGAAACCATTGACCGCATCCAAAAGTATATGGCTGGCGAATATCCATACACATCTGATCCAAATGGTAGGCAAGGTTCAACAGACTTTTTTGCATTTAATATGGACTCTAACGACAATCAAAATTGGCCGCGAAACTTCATAGACAAAACATCTTTTGGCCAAGAACATAACTTAAGTATTTCTGGTGGAAGCGAAAAAGTAAAATATTATATTTCAGGAGCTTTTCTCTCACAAGAAGGACAAATGAATTATTCTGATGAGAAAAAGAAGCGTTATAATATTAGTGGAAAGGTCAACGGACAAGTGACTAAGTGGCTAAATCTTGATTTCAATGCCCGTTTTATCCGTGAAGATATCAGTATGCCTACTTTCATGAAACTTTATGGTGACCGTTTTTTTTCTGAAACGACTAAATTGTATCCCACAATGCCGTTATATGATAACAATGGACATTATACTCGTAACCCTAAATTAATGCAGCTAACTTCCGGTGGACGTTCTAACTCAAGTAAAGACACCTACTTTACTCAAGGCGGTTTCCATTTAACTCCAATCAAAGGTTTAGGCATTCACGGACAAGCTACATTACGCACTGAAAGCTACCGGCATCAATACAACGTCAACAAAGTATATCTTTATACTTATGACAATCAGCCAGTAGAAGAAGCATGGCTGGGAGGAGATCCTGATTTGGCTGCCGGAAAGACATTTGTACAAAGCGAAACGCAACAGACATCCATGATGACCACTGCATTATACGCTGACTACGAACATTCATGGAATAAACACAATTTCAAAGCAACTGCAGGTATGAATTCCGAGTATTATTATATTAATAATCTGGAAGGCAAACGTTACGATGTTGTTAACGAAAAAGTTCCGAGTATTAACACTGCTACAGGTACAAGTAACCTGAAAGCGTATTCAAAAGAATGGGCAACAATGGGATACTTTGCGCGTGTCAATTACGATTATGACGGAAAATATTTATTGGAGGCAAATATTCGAAGGGACGCCACCTCACGCTTCCGTGGCGATGAACGTTGGGGAACTTTTCCTTCTGTTTCTGTAGGATGGAATATTGCCCGAGAACAGTTTTGGGAACCAATACAGGATTATGTAAACCTATTTAAAGTTCGCTTTTCTTATGGTAGTCTAGGAAACCAGAATGCAGATAATTATTATCCCACTTATTCTATCCAAAATATTACAGTAGGCAGTGTCGATGAAGGAGGACGTTGGCTACTCGAACAAGCCAATAAATCGAGCATTGCATCTTCCCCAGGACTCGTAAGTTCCCTACTTACATGGGAACGTGTCACCAGCTATAATATAGGCATAGACTTTGGAGCATTCAACAACCGACTGACCGGCTATGCAGAATACTATATTCGTGATACAAAGGACATGGTAGGACCTGCAGAAGAAATATCTCCTATTGTAGGTGCTTCAGCGCCAAAACTCAATAACACAGCTCTAAGAACCAAAGGTTGGGAATTACAAGTAAATTGGCAAGATAGAATAGGGCAAGTCGGCTATAGAGTATCTCTCAACTTATCTGATGCACAAACTGAAGTGACAGAATACCCCAATCTTGACAAAACATTTTTTACTAAAGATTCTGACGGAAATATTGTAGATAATTATTGGAAAGGGAAAAAACTTGGAGAAATATGGGGATTTAAAACCGTTGGCATGGCAAAAACAGATCAGGAAATTCAAGATTATATTGCTATCCATGATCAAAGCAGATTACCTAATATTGGCAATAATATTTGGAAGGCCGGAGATATTATGTATGCCAATCTTGATGACAATCCAGCAATTGAAAAAGGGACTTCAGCAAGCGATCCGAAAGACCTTTGCATTATAGGCAACAGTACGCCACGCTATCGCTTCGGAATCACATTGGGAGCTGACTATAAAGGCTTCGACATTAGTCTAATGTTCCAAGGAGTAGCCAAACGAGACATATGGGTGGGGGGAGACGACAAAACCGCAACCCAAAAAGGTATGATATTTTGGGGAATCAACGGAGGACAATGGGATTCTACAGGATATGAAGAACATTGGGACTTTTTCCGCCCCGAAGGTGATGAGTTAGGTGCCAACTTAAATGCCTATTATCCACGCCCAATCATAGATAGCAAGCAGAACCAACAAGTGCAAAGCCGCTATTTACAGAATGCAGCATATATCCGTCTGAAAAACCTACAAATCGGATACACTTTACCCAAAACATTGACACAAAAAATCAACTTGCAGAAAGTGCGTGTATTTTTCTCTGGGGATAATCTTTGGACAGGAAGTAAAATGAGTAAGAATTTTGACCCAGAACTACTCTATCAAAATGGTATGACCTATCCGATAAGTTATACATTATCTTGTGGAATCAATATTACATTATAAACCTTAAAACAGACTGATTATGAAACTTAAATATATCCTATTACCATTTATAGCAACTGCATTTACAATTAGTTCATGCAGCGATTTCCTCGACAGGAAACCATTGACTGATAATGTAGATGATGGATTCTTCACAGAGCCCATACAACTTCAAGCATATTGTAACAAAAAATACGAATTACTACCTGATTACAAAGATATCAACCTTTTTACTGAAGACCAAAAAAGCGATAATCAAGCAGGTGACGATCCGGAAGATCTATTCCTTCCACAGCGAATCAAAGTGGCAAGCGATGGAAGTTATAACCGACAAGAACATTTACGCGACTGTAACCACTTCCTACATTATACTCTTGAAAATGTAGAAAACGGGACACTTGAAGATAATAAAGAAACACAGCAATATATAGGAGAAATGTTTTTCTTCCGTGCTTATATCTATTTCGAATATCTAAGAAAATTTGGTGACTTCCCCATAATCAAAGATGAACTAATCGCTGACAACTATGCTGCTAATGTAGAAGCTAACAAACGTAAACCCCGTAACGAAGTCGCACGTTTCATTCTAGGAGACTTGGACGAAGCTATCAACCGATTACTTCCACGCAGCAATACATTAACCAAACATCGGTTGAATCAAGAATCAGCGTTACTTTTCAAATCCCGCGTTGCCTTATATGAGGCTAGTTGGGAAACCTACCATCAAGGAACAGCACGTGTTCCGGGAGGTCCGGGATGGCCAGGAGGCACTTTCAGCGACAATCTGGATACAGAAATAAATTTCTTCCTGTCTCAGGCCATGAAAGCAGCCCAACCAGTAGCAGAGGCCTTTTACGAAGTAATCACAGATGACATTAATGATTACATGAACATGTTCAACCAATACGATTTATCTGCTAACAAGGAAGTATTATTGTGGCGCATGTATAGTGCAGATGCCAAAGTAAATAGCTTAATAGAAGGCAACTATCATAGCATAAACACTGAAGGCTGTCTAGGAATTGGAGGAGGATATACCCGTTCTATGGTAGAAACATTTCTTACTAAAAACGGACTTCCAATCTATGCTTCAAACGACCAGTATGAAGGCGACAACAACATTGAAAGCGTAATGAAGAATCGAGATTTGCGTTTAGTGGAGTCAACCTTTAAACCTGGTGATTTAGTATACCGAGGTGCAACTCTAAGCGAGAACAGAGTGATGATATTTGCCAATTTACTCCAAGCATATCAAAATTTAAGTAAAACAGCCACAGGTTACGTAGTGCGGAAGGGATGGAGAGATAGCAATGTAGCTCCAACAGACAATTCACCTCTAGCTTACATGATATTCAGAGCATCGGAGGCTTTTCTCAATTATATGGAAGCAGACTGTATGAAAAACGGTGGTAACTCAATAGATGCAAACAGTCAAAAATACTGGAAAGCATTAAGAAAACGCGCAGGAGTATCTGATAATTACCAACTCACCATAGACAATACCGATTTGAATAAAGAAAATGACTTAGCCGTGTGGTCAGGAAATAAACAAATCAGTAAAATGCTATATAATATCCGACGCGAACGTCGATGCGAATTTATAGCAGAAGGCATGCGTAAGGACGATTTATTTAGATGGCGTTCGTTGGATAAAATGAAGGATTATACAGTTGAAGGATTTAACTGGGAAAAATACAAGGAACAAATATATTACAAAGAACAAATAAGAGGAGGACTAGATATAGCTGAAACAAAATACTTACAGCCACATGCTAAAAACGCATTAACTATCGCCAACGGTGGCTATAACTTTGAAGAGGCTAACTATCTCACCCCGATTTCTTATGACGTTTTCCGTATGTCAACCCCAGTGAAAGGAGGAGATCCAACCACTTCGGTAGTATATCAGAATCCGGGATGGCCGATAGGCTCCAATCTCTATGCTAATAAATAGGTATTCAACATAATCCATTAGAAATTAAAAGCTATTTTTGTATTCATGAATACTACCCCAAGAATGATATACCACCGGACATGGATAATCGGAGCAGCAATCGCTGCTCCGGTTCTTCCAGTCTTATCACAAACATCTCCCAACCTAGTTTTCATTATGGCCGATCAATACCGCGGAGACGCTATCGGTTGCATAGGCAAAGAACTGGTAAAAACTCCCTGCCTGGACAAACTTGCTTCCGAAGGAGTCTTGTTTACCAATGCCGTCAGCAGCTATCCCGTTTCGTCACCGGCACGAGCCATGTTAATGACAGGGATGTATCCCATTCACAATAAAGTGACAGGCAATTGCAATTCGCAAACAGCCCCCTATGGAGTAGAGCTTTCACAAGACGCCCGCTGCTGGAGTGATGTATTGAAAGACATGAATTATCAGACCGGATATATCGGCAAATGGCATCTGGATTCTCCATATAAACCTTATGTGGATACTTATAATAATAGAGGAAAAGTAGCATGGAACGAATGGTGTCCGCCCGAACGCCGTCACGGATTCGAACATTGGATAGCTTACGGAACGTATGACTATCATTTGAAACCAATGTATTGGAATACGACCGCTCCCCGTGACAGTTTCTATTATGTAAACCAATGGGGACCTGCCTATGAAGCTGACAAGGCAATCGAATATATCCAATTACAAAAGAACAAGCAACAACCTTTTGCACTGGTCGTTTCGATGAATCCGCCGCATACGGGATACGAACTGGTGCCGGACAATTACAAAGCCATATACAAAGATCTGGATGTAGAAGCACTCTGCGCCAACCGACCGGACATTCCTGCTAAAGGAACAACAATGGGAGACTATTTTAGAAACAACATCCGTAACTACTATGCCTGCATCACGG
>OHPI01001737.1_pt1 | contig 10570 bp, 9 predicted proteins | sample 1577651 | NCBI WGS metagenome assembly OHPI01 (sample SAMEA3879578, study PRJEB24766) | human gut metagenome | biome: human-associated habitat; feature: feces | place: USA | collected 1985/1987
AAGGCGGCAGAGGCCGAGGAGCAGGAATAATAGAAATTGATAAAACCCTATTTGACCCGGACGGAGCTTTCCGTCCTATTATGGAAGGCGGAATGAAAGTATGCGTCAAAAGCGTCCCCCTATGCGCATGTGTACAGGATGCGGAGAAATGAAACCGAAAAAGGATCTGGTCCGGGTAGTAAAAGCGCCCGATGCAAAGGATGAAAACGGCCAGGTTTTGGCGGCCGGAGGCGTTTCTTTGGATCTTACCGGCCGAAAGCCGGGAAGGGGCGCTTACGTGTGCAGAAACGCCGCTTGCCTGAAGGCGGCGCGCAAGGCCCGGCGGTTTGAAAAGGCTTTCTCCTGCCAGATTCCAAGCGAGGTATATGACCAAATGGAGGAGGAATTGCTGGCTCATGAATGACAGGCTGTTGTCCTTACTGGGCCTGGCCAGACGAGCTGGGAGACTCAGCTTGGGAAACGATCTGGTGCTTTCCTCCATGGAGGAAGGAAAAGCAAAGCTGGTGCTGGTGTGTCCGGATTTGTCTCAGCGGACCCTTAAGGGCATAGAGAGCCGCGCTGAAGCTTTCGGCGTACCTCTCGTAACCATAGAACAAACGATGGACCAAGTGAGCATGTCACTAGGCAAACGGTGCGGCGTGCTTGCCCTCAATGATGAAGGGTTCGCGCGCAAAGCGCTGACGCTTACGAAAACCAACGGGGAGGATTTGATAATATGATGATAAAATATAGAGTCCACGAGGTGGCAAAGGATCTGAATGTTCCCAGCAAGGAGATTATCGATCTGCTGCAGAAGCATTTTGGAGAAGTCAAAAAACATATGACGGCGCTGACTGAGGAAGAACTGGATGTGATTTTTGAGCATTATACCCAACTGAAGGCCCTTCCGAATTTTGACGCCTATTTTGCGGAAAATAAAACCGTGGCAGAGGATCAGGCGGCACAGGCCGCCGCCGAGGCGGTGGAAAAGGCGAAAGCCGCCGCGGCTCAGCAGCCGGCCAAGGCTGCCGCAAAAGTGGAAAAGTCCCAGCAGGCCGTAAAAAAGGAAGCAAAGCCCGCCGCCAGGGCAGAAGCGCCGGTAAAGCCGGCACAGAACGCTTCCGGACAGCCGGTACCGAACCAACCGAAGCGCAAGGCCGTCATGCCCGGCAAAATCACGCCGGTAGGCCCCAAGCCTCAGAATCAAAGCCAGCCTCAGCAGAAAGCAGCTCAAAAGCAGCAGAAGCCTGCTCCCCGCCAGGAGGCCAGGCAGCCTCAGGCCGCCGCGCCTTTTCAAAATACGGAGAATTCCAACCGCGTGGTTCGGCCTCAGGGCAGAATCATCGATACGCGGTCCGCTAACGTGAACATCGATAAGTATAATGAAAAATACGACCGAATGGCTTCTGAAAAGTACCGCAGCGAGAATACGGTGCAGAAGCAGAAGATCACCCAAAAATCTCAGCAGAGAGGCAAGCCCCGCAACTCCAGAAAGGAAACTGAGGCGGAGCGCCTGCGCCGGATCGCCATGGAGCGGAAAGCCAAGCCCATCACGATTCAAATCCCTGACGAGATCACCGTGGGTGAACTTGCCTTACGCTTAAAGGCCACCGCGGCCGAGGTCATTAAAAAGCTGATGATGATGGGAACCATGGCGACTGTAAACGATGTGATCGATTTCGATACCGCCGCTCTGGTGGCCGAGGAGTTCCACGCCAAGGTCGAGAAGGAAGTCCATGTCACCATCGAAGAGCGCCTGTTCACGCAGGAGGAGGACGCACAGGAAGACCTCGTCACCCGTCCCCCGGTCGTCTGCGTCATGGGCCACGTTGACCACGGCAAGACCAGTATTCTGGACGCCATCCGCAAGACCAACGTCACCGCAGGCGAGGCCGGCGGCATCACGCAGGCCATCGGTGCATATCAGGTCAAGGTCAACGACAGCCTCATCACCTTCCTGGATACCCCGGGCCATGAGGCGTTCACCTCCATGCGTGCCCGCGGTGCCAACATGACCGATATTGCAGTTCTGGTGGTTGCTGCCGACGACGGCATCATGCCCCAGACCATCGAGTCCATCAACCACGCCAAGGCTGCAAATGTCAAGATTATCGTGGCAATGAACAAGATGGATAAGCCCACCGCAAACCCCGAGCGCGTGATGGAAGGCCTGACCAAGTACGGCATCATCACCGAGGACTGGGGCGGCGATGTGGCCTGCATCCCGGTGTCTGCCCTGACCGGCATGGGCATCAACGACCTGCTGGAGCGCATCGCTCTGGAAGCTGAGGTCATGGAGCTGAAGGCAAACCCCAACCGCCGCGCCAAGGGTGCGGTCGTCGAGGCACGTCTGGACAAGGGCCAGGGCCCCATTGCCACCATTCTGGTGCAGAACGGCACCCTGCACTCCGGCGACGTCATCATTGCCGGTACCGCTGTGGGCCGTGTGCGCACCATGCGCAGCGACAAGGGCCAGCTGCTGAGTGATGCCGGCCCCTCTACCCCTGTGGAGATCACCGGCCTGACCGCAGTGCCGGAAGCAGGCGACCTGTTCGAGGCTGTTGAGGACGAGCGTCTGGCCCGTGAGCTGGCCGAACAGCGCGTTGCTGCCGCCAAGGAGAAGCAGTTCTCCTCCTTCCAGAAGGTCACGCTGGATAACCTGTTCAGCCAGATGGCTCAGAACGACATGAAGGAACTGGCCATCGTGGTCAAGGCCGATGTGCAGGGCTCTGCCGAGGCTGTGAAGCAGAGTCTGGAGAAGATCTCCAACGAAGAGGTGCGCGTGCGTGTCATCCATGCCGGTGTCGGTGCCATCAGCAAGTCCGACGTGGATCTGGCCGATGCCTCCAACGCCATCATCATCGGCTTCAACGTCCGCCCCGACAACGTGGCCAAGGAAGAAGCTGCTGCCACCAAGGTGGAAATGCGTATGTACCGCGTCATCTATGATGCTATCAACGATGTCACCGACGCTATGAAGGGCATGCTGGCTCCCAAGTTCCGCGAGGTGTCTCTGGGCGAGCTGCAGGTGCGTCAGGTGTACAAGATCTCCAACGTAGGCACCGTTGCAGGCTGCCGTGTGACCAGCGGCAAGATCACCCGCGACAGCAAGGTGCGCGTGGTGCGTGACGGCATCGTGGTCACCGAGGACGAGATCGCATCCCTGAAGCGCTTCAAGGATGATGCCAAGGAAGTGGCCGAGGGCTACGAATGCGGCGTTACTCTGGCAAAGTTTGCCGACGTCAAGGAAGGCGACGTGTACGAGGCATTCAAGATGGAAGAGTACCGCGACTAAGATCTGAAATAACCCTCTCCGTCATTGCTGGCGCAATGCCACCTCCCCCGAGGTGGGAGGTTTGCTGAGAAACGGAACGTTTGCCGTATCCACGCAAAAAGCTCGCCCCTCGGGAGAGCTGCCGAGCGAAGCGAGGCTGAGAGGGTTTTCTTTTGTAAGGAGAATACTATGTCTCAGAAAAATATGGGCCGCCTTGCGCAGGATATGAAGCGCGAGGTCATTGCCATCATCGGCCGACTGAAGGACCCCCGGCTGGAGGGCGGTCTTTTGACCGTCACCCGTCTGGATGTGACCCCCGACCTGGATGTGGCCAAGGTATACGTGAGCGTCATGGGCCGCGAGGACGGCCCTAAGCCCGCCATCGAGGCACTGAACCGCGCAGCCGGTCATGTGCGCACCGAGGTGAGCAAAAAAATGCACATCCGCAAGGCTCCCCGCTTTATCTTTGTAGAGGATGACGGCGCAGCCTACGCAGCCCACATCAACGAGCTGCTCCGCACGCTGAACGTGAACGGCGACGCTGATACGGAAGCCGATGCACCGGAGGAGACCGAGGAATAATTCAGCCGGTGCGGAAAGGATGGATCATGGAATGACAGAGCAGTTGAATGTGCAGCAGATGGCCCAGCGCCTGATGACTGCGGACAACATTTTGATTCTGTGTCACAAAAACCCGGACGGCGATACCATTGGCTGCGGCAGTGCCCTGTACTGTGCCCTGAAAATGCTGGATAAGGAGGCAGCGGTGCTTTGCTCCGATGCCATTCCCACCCGGTATGCGTTCACCAATGCGCACATGTTCAAAGGAGAGTTTGAGCCAAAAACGGTGGTGGCTGTGGATGTTGCCAGCGTACAGCTGTTTGGCGAAAACAACGGCGTGCCGCAGTATTCACGTCATGTGGACCTGTGTATCGATCATCATTCGGGCAACAGCGGCTATGCCGACTTCACCTTGCTGGATGGCAGCGCCGCAGCGGCGGCAGAGCTGCTGTACGAGGTCATCTGCGCCATGGGCGTGGCCATCACCCCACACATTGCGGACTGCCTGTACACCGGCCTTGCCACCGACACGGGATGCTTCCGCTTTTCCTCCACCACGGCCAACACCCACCTTGTGGCGGCAAAGCTCATTGAGGCGGGCTGCCATGTGGAGGAGCTGAACACCCTGCTGTTCGATACCAAGCCCCGTGAGCGCATGGAAGCGGAGCGCATCGCACGCAACCATCTGGAATACTATCTGGACGGCCGGTGCGCGCTCATCTACCTCACCCGGGACGAGATCGAGCAGAGCGGGGTGGACCCGGCCGATCTGGAAGAATTGACCAGCCTGCCCGTGAGCATCGAAGGGGTCAAGGTAGGCCTGACCCTGCGGCAGCAGCCCGGCGGCAGCTACCGCATCAGCGTGCGCACCGCCAAAGGCGTGGATGCCTGCGCCATTGCCCGGCGTCTGGGCGGCGGCGGTCACAGCCGCGCTGCAGGCTGTGAGCTGCTGGGCAATCTGGAAAACGCAAAAAATGCAATTCTGGCAGAGGTGGAAGCCGAGCTGGACGCACCGCAGGAGGAAGCATAAATGCAGGGCATCCTGATCGTTGACAAGCCCATGGACTGGACCAGCTTCGATGTGGTGGCAAAGCTGCGCGGCGTGCTGGGCACCCGCAAGCTGGGCCACAGCGGCACGCTGGACCCCATGGCCACCGGTGTTCTGCCGGTGTTCTGCGGCGGGGCCAGCAAGGCGGTGGATCTGCAGCTGAACCACGATAAGAGCTACCGCGCGGTGCTCCGGCTGGGCGCACGTACGGATACCGGCGATGTGACCGGCACCGTGCTGGAGACCGCATCCGTCACCGCCGGGGAGCAGGAACTGCTGGCGGTGCTGCCGCAGTTCATCGGCCCGCAGATGCAGGTGCCGCCCATGTATTCGGCCATCAAGCTGAACGGTCAGCCGCTGTATAAGCTGGCCCGTGAGGGCGTGACCGTGGAACGCAAGGCGCGGCCCATTGAGATCTACCGCATCACCTACGGCGGCAGCCCGGCAGAGAATGAATATGTGCTGGATGTGCAGTGCTCCAAGGGCACCTATATCCGCACGCTGCTGGAGGATATCGCTGCCGCCATGGGTCAGAAGGGCACCATGAGCGCGCTGCGCCGCACCTCGGCCGGGGTGTACACCGAAGCCGACGCCCACACGCTGGAAGAGATCCTTGCCGCCAAAGAGCAGGGGCTGCCCGCACTGGAAGCGCTGATGCTGCCGGTGGAGAGCGTGTTCGAGAGCCTGCCGCTGCTGGTGGTGGAGCCATGGGTGGAGCAGCATTTGTACAACGGCTGTCCCACCAGCCGCTACCCGGCGGCAGATGGCCGTTACCGGGTGCGCAATGCGGCAGGACAGTTTTTGGGCCTTGCCAACATCGTGCAGGGCGTGCTCCGGGTAGAAAAGCTGTTCGTAGAACGAAATTGACACCCTCACCGGTCAGCTTCGCAAGGGCGGGTGAGGGCGTATTCCGAAAGAAAAGGAAATAAGACCCATGCAGATCATTTCACAATTTGCGCCGCTGCCGCTGGCGCAGCCGGAAAAAGGCACCGCAGTGGCAATGGGCTTTTTTGACGGTATCCACATCGGCCACCGAGCAGTGATCAACGAGGCAGTGCAGTGGGCCGGAGCCAATGATGCAGCGCCGGCACTGTTCACCTTCAGGCTGCCGGTGGTGAACAAGATGAAGGGCAAACGGCTGCTCTCCACAGCAGATAAACACGCACTGGTGGCAAGCCTTGGCGTGGAGTATTACCTTACGCCGGACTTTGAGGAGATCAAGGGCCTGACGCCGGAGCAGTTCGTGCTGGGCATCGTGCGGGACTGCCGCGCCCGGGCACTGGTCTGCGGCGAAAACTTCACCTTTGGGGCCAAAGCTGCCGGAAACCCGGAGCTGCTGCGCACCCTGTGCGAGCCGCTGGGCGTAAAGGTGATCGTGGTACCCATGGCGCAGTTTGAGGAAAAGCCGGTGTCTTCCACCCGCATCCGCACCGCGCTGGAAGGCGGCGACATCCCGGCAGCAAACGCCATGCTGGGGATGCCTTACGCCATCCGGTTCGAGGTGCAGCACGGTGCAGGTCTGGGCCATACGCTGGGGGTGCCCACCATCAACCAGCTGTACCCCGAGGGCTTTCAGCTGCCCCGCAGCGGCATCTATATCACCCGCACCTTCATCGGCGGCAAATGGTATCCTTCGGCCACTGGCCTTGGCAGCCGCCCCACCGTCAACGACGACGCTACCAAGGTGACCTGTGAGACCTTTATCCCGGGCTTTTCCGGCGACCTCTACGGCACCGACCCGGTGGTGGAGTTCCACGCCTACCTCAGCCCCAGCAAAAAGTTTGATACGCTGGACGAGCTGCGGGCCTGCATCAACAACGCTGCAAAGCGTGCGCAGGAATATTTTGCATAAGTGTGCATAAGAAAAAGACCTGTCCCTCCGGAGAACCCGGAAAGGCAGGTCTTTTTTTGCTGCTTATTCGTAGTCGATGGGCAAAGTGGGCAGGCCGTTCAGCTCCAGCCCGGCGGTGTGCCCGGCAATGTACTGGTAATATCCCTGCGCCGCGATCATAGCGCCGTTGTCACCGCAGAATTTCAGTTCCGGCAGATAGACCTTGGCGCCCAGCTTCTGGGCACCATCGTTCACCAGCTGGCGCAGCCGTCCGTTGGCGGCAACGCCGCCTGCCAGACACACCTGCTTTGCACCGGTATCTGCAGCAGCCAGCAGCAGCTTTTCGGCCAGAATGCCCGCAATGCGCTCCTGAAAGCTGGCGGCAAGGTCGGGCACGTTCACTTCTTCGCCCTTCATCTGGGCCTTGTTCACCTCGTTCAGCACGGCGGTCTTCAGGCCGGAAAAGCTCACGTTGTATTTGCCCTCCACATGGGGCACCGGCAGGCGGTAAGCCTTGGGGTCGCCGGTCTTGGCGGCATTGGCCACGCTGGGGCCGCCGGGATAGGGCAGACCCAGCGTGCGGGCCACCTTGTCAAAGGCTTCACCGGCGGCGTCGTCTACCGTGTGGCCCAGGATGTGGTAGTGGGTGTAGTCCTGCACCTCCACGATGTGGCTGTGCCCGCCGGAGGCCACCAGACAGAGGAAGGGCGGCTTCAGCTCCGGGTGGGTCAGGTAGAGGGCTGCAATGTGGCCCCGCAGATGGTGGACCGGCACCAGCGGCTTGCCCGCCGAGTAGGCGAGGCCCTTGGCAAAGTTGACGCCCACCAGCACTGCGCCGATGAGGCCGGGCGCGAAGGTGACAGCCACGGCGTCCACGTCGTCGATGGTCTTGCCTGCGTCCAGCAGAGCCTTTTTGACGGTGGCGCTGATGAACTCGCAGTGGCGGCGGCTGGCGATCTCGGGCACGACGCCGCCATAAAGCGCCTGTTCCTTGACGCTGGTGGAGATGACGTTGCTCAGCAGATGCCGTCCATCCTCCACCAGAGATGCGGCGGTCTCGTCGCAGGTGGATTCAATTCCTAAGATAATCATTTTTCAGTGGGCCTCCAGCCAGTTTTTGCCTGCGTGCACATCGGTGCTCAGGGGCACGGCGTACTGCACGCAGCCTTCCATTTCCTCCCGCAGGATCTGCGCAGCCTTATCTGCTTCGGCCTGCGGGGCCTCCACGATCAGTTCGTCGTGGACGGTCAGGATCAGGCGGCTTTCCATCTTTTCGTCCCGCAGCCGCTTCCATACCCGCACCATGGCCAGCTTGATGACGTCTGCCGCAGTGCCCTGAATGGGGGTGTTGCGGGCCATCCGCTCGCCGCTGGAGCGGACATTGAAGTTGGAGCTGGAAAGCTCCGGCAAGGCGCGGCGGCGGCCGAACAGGGTGGATACATAGCCCACGGCCTTGGCATCCGCGATGGTCTTGTCCATGTAGCCGCTCACCTTGGGGAAGGCGGCCAGATAGTTCTTGAGGAAGGCGTCTGCTTCCTTCACGGTCACGCCGATGTCCTTGGCCAGACTGTAGGCACCCTTGCCGTACATGATGCCAAAGTTGATGGCCTTGGCAGAAGAGCGCAGACGGGAGGTGACCTCTTCCTGCGGGATGCCGTAAATTTTTGCGGCGGTGCTGCGGTGGATGTCCTCACCGTTCAAAAATGCCTGCTGCATGTGCTCATCACCGGTAATGTGGGCCAGAATGCGCAGCTCGATCTGGCTGTAGTCGGCATCCACCAGCACACAGCCCGGCTTTGCCACAAAGTAGGCGCGCAGCTGGCTGCCCAGCTCGGTGCGGATGGGGATGTTCTGCAGGTTGGGGTTGTCGGAGGAGAGGCGTCCGGTGCGGGCTTCGGTCTGGTTGAAGCGGGTGTGGATGCGCCCATCCTCCGCGATGACCTTCAGAAGACCCTCGACATAGGTGGAGTTGAGCTTCTGGTAGGCGCGGTACTGCAAAATGTCCTCCACCAGCGGGTAGTCCCGCAGGGACTCCAGAGTCTCGGCGTCGGTGGACCAGCCGCGCTGGGTCTTCTTGCCGTGGGGCAGGCCCATGGTGTCGAAGAGCATCTCGCCCAGCTGCTTGGGGCTGTTGGGGTTGAAGCTGGCGCTGCCTGTCTCCATATGGATGCGGGTGAGGACGTCTTCCAGCTCGGCCCGCATTTTCACGCCGAACTTCTCGATGCCCTCCCGGTCCACGAGGATGCCGATGCGGGTCATGTCGGCCAGCACCTGTGCCAGCGGGAACTCGATGTCGTTGTAGAGCGCGTCCTCGCCCAGCGCAGTGATCTCCGCCTTCATCTTGGCGAAGAGGTCGGCCAGAGCACCGGCGTCCGGCCATGCCTCACAGGTGAAGGCAGCGTCGGCGCGGTAGCGGATGATCAGCTCGGAGAGGTTGTACTTCGAGGCCGAAGCGTCCAGCAGATACGCCGCCAGCTTGCCGTCCCAGACGATGCTGCTGCCCCAGCCGCCAGCCGCCATCGCACGAGCGTAGAGAGGGGCGCTGTCGAAGACGTCGAGGGTGACGTCCGCGTTGTCCAGCAGGCGGAGGAGGTCGTCGGCCTCCAGCGGGAAGACGGTCCTGTCCTGCACGGCATACCATGCGGCAGGCTGCAGCTCCACGATGCGGGTGCCCTGCTTTCCCATGACGGCAGGCCGGGCCGCCACGAGGTAATGACCCTTCGGCTCTGCGGGCAGAGCGGCGATCCCGGCCTCCGGCAGCGGCCCGGCGCTGGCCTTGGACGGGTCTGCAGCAGGCGCGACGTCGCTGAGGCCGAAGCGGGTGATGAGGGAGTGCAGCTCCAGCTCCTGCATCAGCCGGACGGCCTCGGCCTTGTTGCCCTCACCCACGACATACGCACCCTCGGCGGTGTCGATGGGGGCGTCGGTGCGGATGGTGCCCAGCGTGTAGCTCAGCTCTGCCATGGCGCGGTCTTCGGCCAGATGCTCCCGCTGCTTGGGCTTGATGGTCTTGTCGGCAGTGTCGTCGAGGTGGGCGTAGACCCCCGCGAGGCTGCCGTATTTCTGGATGAGGGTGACGGCGCTCTTCTCACCGATGCCCTTGACGCCCGGGATGTTGTCGGAGGCGTCGCCCATCAGGCTCTTGATGTCGATGAGCTGGCGGGGGGAGACGCCGTATTTCTCCTTCACGGCCTCCACGTCCATGGTGACGGTCTTGCTGCGGCCCATGGCGGTGGTGGCCAGCAGGACGGTGGTGGTGTCGCTGACCAGCTGCAGGCTGTCCCGGTCTCCGGTGGCGAGGAAGCAGTCGTCGCTGCGGGCGGCGCAGGCAGCGGACAGGGTGCCGAGGATGTCGTCGGCCTCCCAGCCCTCCGCCGTCACCTCGCGGTAGCCCAGCGCAGCCAGAAGCTCTTTCAGCACCGGCATCTGTGCAGCCAGCTCGTCGGGCATCTTGTGGCGGGTGGCCTTGTAGCCGTCGTACATTTTGTGGCGGAAGGTGGGGGCCTTGAGGTCGAAGGCCACGGCCACCTCGTCGGGGTCACATTCCTTGAGCAGGGAGAGCAGGATATTCAGAAAGCCGAAAATGGCGTTGGTATAGCGGCCGTCTTTGGTGGTCAGCAGCTTGATGCCGTAAAAGGCACGGTTGGCGATGCTGTTGCCGTCGATGACCAGTAAACGCATAGCTTGTGGTCCTCCATTCCATAATTTCACATCTTATAGTATAGCACGAACGGCGCAAAGAAAAAAGAGACTGCGGAATAAACCTCTCCGTCACGGCTGACGCCGTGCCACCTCCCCTATCGAGGGGAGGCTTTGGCATACCGGAAAACTTTACCTCTTCGCCAGAGGCTCCCCTCGGTAGGGGAGCTGTCGAGCG
>OHPI01001747.1_pt1 | contig 10477 bp, 8 predicted proteins | sample 1577651 | NCBI WGS metagenome assembly OHPI01 (sample SAMEA3879578, study PRJEB24766) | human gut metagenome | biome: human-associated habitat; feature: feces | place: USA | collected 1985/1987
GATGTGGAGGACTGTAGCTGATAGGATTTTTTGATCTGCCTGTGGAGATGGAAGGAATCATGAGCTGCGTGTCAAGTCCGCTCGGCAGATTTTCCATTGTTTCCGTCCAGCCCTGCCCGCTCCAATCCTATTCTGGGTCAAAAGTGGGTCAGAGGCTGTAATATCCGGAGGGACTGGCGAACTGCAACCTTGCGCCACAGTCCACACTATCTATCCTCATACCACAAATGGCGTAAAGGCCAGCGTTTCGTGGGTGTATTTGTCCATCACGGCAGTTGCTTCGGCCTCGGTGGCAGAGTGAAAGTCACCACTGTTGACATACTGATCCGTTGTGACGGAGTAGCGCCATGGTGAGCCGCCGGAACCGTCATCCAGATACAGCAACGTTTCCAGATGCTGTAACTCTCCGCTGGTATAGCGGTAGTAAGAGTAGCTGCTTTCAAATGCGCTGCTGCTGCCTTCGTTTGCCAGACTGCCATCGGTGCAGAGATACCAGCGGTTACGGTTCCAACCGTTGACCACGCGGACGGCTCTCGTACCGCCAGAGCGGTAGATGTTGAAAATCACGGCGTGTCCTTCATCCCAATTCGCACCGAGCAGCAGTTCAGGGATCCCATCACCGTCAAGATCGCGCAGCAGCCAGCCGGGTGTCTGGTAGTAGTCATTCGCTGTCAAAAGATCAGAACTGAAATCTGTTTCGGTGCCGTGTGTACCGGCGAGGCGGAGATCGCAGATATTGGCCAACACCACATCGTACTCGGAGTATCCGGTCACGCGGGGCCAGAAAGTAAACACCGCGCCTGCAGCAAGATAGCCTGTGGAAACGGGAGATTCTGTCAATGTAACGATCAGACGCCCGGTTCCATCTGCGGTTATGTCTGCCGCGAGAGTGCCGCCAATATCCGCAGTGCCGGAGATATGCAGGATATTCATCTGCGGGTCATAGTTTCCTACTGTATTGCCGACAGAAGTAAACTTATAGATGCCAAGGTCTACCGCATAGCTGCCATCGGTGTTTTTCCGGATCGTCAGACTGGAGCCCATGTCATCGGCGTAGCTGCCAATGAGGGCATCTGCCGGACTGCTTTCATTTTCCACACGGAAGCTCTCCGCCATCGTGCGAAGCTGCCTTGCCTGCAATTCAACCTCTGGCTCGTCCGCGTCGTCGTAGCTCCAATGGGTCTCTACCCGGTAGTACGACTCGCCGGACGGCGCGGGATAGAGGTAGACAACCGTGTTGCTAAACCCCTCCTGTGTGACACAGCGGTAGCAGCCGTCCAGCTCCTCTACGGCGCGACCGGCGTTTTGCAGGCCGGTCAGCTCATCCGCAAGACCGGTATGCTTCACAACGCCAAGGTAAGCGTCGCTGCTGTCAGACCACCATATACGAGTTCCGGCGTTGCGCAACCATTGACCAACAATGCAGATGCTCCAATCATCCACGTAGAAGCGGTTCGCATCGGTAGCTTGCGTATCACCGACCTGAAAACTGTCAGGCAGAGGGGAATCCCCCTCGGTGTACGGCCAAGTGACGTAGAAATTCCGGTAGGCGTCGCCGTCAATGCAGAGGTAGACGTTGCCGTTGTTCACGACCGTGTGCCGCACACCGTCCGTTGTGGTGACATAGAGCTCGGTGCTGCCGCCGGTAAGCGGCTCCATACTGCGGACATACCGGCCGCCGCTTTTGTTGATGAGCGCGACCGCCTCGGCAATTTCGTCTGCATTGAAGTCCTTATACTGCTTGTCGGCCACCTGCGGCATAATCGTCAATTCAACACGCACCACATCATCCACGCGCAGATTCTTCGCCCACTTCATCGTTTCGTGTTCCGGATCGGTCAGAAAGCACACCGCCGCAACGACGCACACGGCGACCGACGCCGCGACCACCCAGAACGCGGGCTTTTTGTAGCGCAGCGCATTCCGAACACGTTCCTTGACGCCAACTTCACCGAACGCCAGCGGGCAGGTGATGACCGCCTTGCGCGGCATACTGCACGCAAGCAGCACCGTGGAATAGGTCTTGACGGCGCTCTCGTCCATCGTGCGGATCACCTGCTCGTCGCAGGCCAGCTCAATGTCGCGGCAGAGCAGCGCATAGGCAAGCCACAGCATGGGGTTGAACCAGTAGACCGCCAGCAGCGCGAAGCCCAGCGGCTTCCACCAGTGGTCACGCCGCGCGAGATGCGCTTGCTCATGCGCCAGTACATTCTGCCGCTGCACCTCGTCCAGACCGGAGGGCAGATAGATGCGTGGTTTTACAACGCCGAGGATGAACGGCGAGGAAATGGCATCGCAAAGATAAATGTGATCCTGAATGGGGAGCGACACGCTCACGCGCCGGCGCAGCCGAAGATAGCTTACGAGCGCATAGAGCAGCATGGCTCCAAGGCCGATGAGCCACACCCAGCCTGCGATCTCCGTCCAGACATAGAGCGGGTTGACGCTTGCCAACGGCGCGGCGGCAAAATGCTCGCTGAGTGAGGGATTCACAGCATTGTCGATGATGCTCACGCCGCTGGTGATGGTCGGCGCGGGGGCAAACTGCACGGCTGCGGGACTGACCGTTTCGGCACTGGGGATCAGGCTCAACGCGCTCTCTATGGAGAATGGCAGAACCAGCCGCAGCGCGACGATGCCCCAAAGCAGAACATTCATCCACTTGGGCGAACGCTTCCATACAAAGCGGAGCACAAGAACAACCAGCACCAGCCAGCTTGCGGAAATGCTTAGATTCAAGAGCTTCAAAAAGACGGCGGCCATTGGCTCACTCCTTTCCGCAGCGGTCGATCATGCGCTGAATTTCCGCAATGTCCTTCTCCGAAAGAGATTTCCGTGTGGTAAAGGCGGCAAGAAATGCGGGAAGGGAACCGTCGAAGGTGTCCTCCACAAATTTTTCGCTCTGTACGGCGTTATAGCCCTCCTGTGAGAGAAGGGAAGTTACCGTGCCGTTTTCGTTCTGAAAGATACCGTGTTCGCAGAGTTTTTTCAAAACTGTGTAGGTCGTGGATTTTTTCCATTGCAGCTCCTGTTCGCATAGTTTCACCAGCTCGCCGGAGGTCAGCGGCTCATGCTGCCAGATGAGTTCTGCAAAACGCGTCTCAACAACGCCCAGTTTGTAACCGTCCATGTGTGCCCCCTTTCTTTGCTGGTCTATTTATGATAGATTTTTGACGCTTGAAGTCTATCATAAGTAGACTGTACCTGTCAAGCATATTTTGCACCGCTGAAACCAATGAAAAATCTGTCAGACCAGAAAAACGATAGCGAAAAAGGAATGCCTCTCGTTTTTTCAAACTGTTCTATACGTTAACACGAGGACAATAAATTTTCAGAGCCGCACTAAATTATAGGTTGAATACCCTCTGCTAATTTAATCAGTTCCCCCTCAATCAAAAATACTGCATCCTGCTCGGAAAGCACCATCGCCACACACCGCAAGAACATTATAGAAAGCTGGGTATCCACAGAGCCTATCAGCTCAAAATCTGTATTGCACTTCTGCGGCAGGAACAAGAAGCACAGAATTGAATAAGGAAAAAGGGGGCGCTATTTTGCAACGCCCCCTTTATGCCTATTTCTGCACCGCGCAGCCGCCCCATTCGACGACCGTGAAGCCCGTGCGCTCGGGCGCGGAAAGCCCCTGCGCGGGAAGGTCAACAAATTTCTCCGACGGCTGCCACGCCATAAAGACGCGCAGCAGCGTATCGGGCGCAGGGTCAATCGTCAGCCTTGCCGAATCCGTGTAAATCTCCTGCTGGAACGAAATGAGATTGTAGGCGTTGTCCTGCATCTGCGGCAGCCAGTAGATGATAAACTCGTTCGCCTCCTCGCGATTAAGGCCGAGCTGTGTGAGCGCATCCTCGAGGAACGCCGCGGTATCCTCTCCCGCGACGCAGAAGCCGGTCGAAAAGTCGTAATCCGTCCCCGACGTGCCCTCCCAGTAGAGGTAGCGGTAGGTTTGGCCGCTCTCGTCCGTCAGCGTGCCATCCGGCGCGGCGCGGACGCTCCAGCCGTCACCGTAGGCGGGATAGGCGCACGTCAGCTCGCCCGCAAGATCAAGCGTCACACGCACATCCGTCTCCTGCTCGGGATATAGATAAATCACAGGCTTTTCGTTACTCACCTCTTCCTTCGGTTCCCGCCCGCAGGCCGAGAGCGAAAAGAGCAGCAAACACGCAAGCGCAAGGGAGAGTAGCTTCTTCATGGCAGAGTCCTCCTCATCAGTAGTTGTTCCTTTAGACGCAAAAGCCGCCCAAAAAGTTCCAAAAATTATCTCGTTGCTCGGATCAAGGATTGTGTTTTCAGTAAAAGTGCTGCCAGCGTACGGTGATCTTCCCGCTCCGTCCACCATTGGGGCATCAGAAATTGCAGCACCTGCTCTGCCCATAGGTAGTCCTGATGTGTCAGAGCATGTTGTTCCAAACCTCTACACATCCGGGAGTAACCGGAGCGAACCGTATCACAAATAGAATCGCGGTCAATATACCGCCCAATAAAGCCGCAGAGAATGGCCGCTTCTTCCTCTGTATAGTTTTGCATCACAGTACCTCCCATCACACACGATGGGTATTGTACCATACCAGACCGGCAAAGGAAAGGTAAATCTTTTTTACTCTGCGTAGTACCTCGGTCTACTGATAGATGTAAAGCCCTCCTTACCAGTAATGACTACATTGTTATAGCCGCTGGCGCAGTGAATGATTAGCAATTCTCCGTTTGCGTCCCTGCCGCCAACGATGCCCACATGGGAATTATCCGGGTAGAACACCAAGTCACCGGGCTGTGCGTCCGCCCATGAAATATTGGTGCAATGGCTGTGCTGCATGGTGGCCCCTCCGCCGTGGCCGATGACGTAGCTACCGCCAGACTGATTGTAGAAAACCCAATCCACAAACCCGCTGCAATCCAGCCCGTAGGGGCGGTAGGTCCCCGTGGTGGAGTTGCCCGCCGCCGTGACCTGCCGCAGCTCGCCCCACCGGACGTCCCAGCCGATCACAAGGGATTTTCCTCCCCAAAAATAATTCACCTTGCCGACAAGAGAACAGGCGGTGCGAACCACCGCTTCACGCTCCGGTGACAGATCCTCCGGCAGACTGCGGATAAGCGCTGCCGTGTCCCCGCTGACGGAGTACGCATCCTCGATCAGCTCCCGCAGGAGGCCTCGCTGCTCCAGCAGCTCGTCCAGTGCCGCGATCTGATTGCGGTTGAAGTGATACGCGGTTTTCATTTCCTCTGCCGTTTTTGCGATAATGGTGATATAGAGGTTTCGCTCCGTCCAGCCATCGTCATCGCCGCTGCCGGGGTGATGAATGATCTCAACACGATGGGTAATGGTGGTCATATCCCAAAAGACGGCTTTCAAGCGAGCGATGCGGTCGGCATCCATGGTGGCCACATCAGTGGCATCCACATCTGCTCCCGCCACCTTCACCGCGAACACTGCCAGCACCTCTATCCAATCGGCAGGCTGGCCGGTCACGGAGATAGAATCGTAGTCCTCTGCCGTCTGCAACGCTTCCAGTTCGGCATTGAAGTCATAGTTGATCTGCGCCACCGCCGCAGAGATCGGCACAACGCCAGCCTCCCGGCTTTCGTTGGAAAAAAGGATACCAAAGGGGGATGCAACAATAGCCGCCACAAGGATCACCGTCAGGAACAGCACCAGCACCACCGCACCGCCGCCTGCCGACAGGATCGAACTGACCGCAGACGCCACTCCTTTTCCGATTTCCTTCACTGCCTGGACTGCCGCGCTGCCAAGCCTTTTGGAAGCCCTTCTGCCGCTCTGCGCGGATTCCTGAAGCATCTTCCGCTGTGCCTTTCGCTGTGCCGCCGCCTGCGCACGCTGCGTGAGACTTTGCATCGGCTGCGCCGACTCAGCATTCGAAGGGGTATGCGCCGTCCGGTGCGCCGTTTTGAAAGCGGACTGCCTGCGCTTTGGCATGGAGCCGTTTTTTTCTGCGGTACCCGGAATACTTGTCCGCGAGGGTGGCGTCATGCCTCCACAGTCTGACCGTGGAGGCGTAAAAGGGCTTTCTGTTGTTCTTTTTTCGGCAAGGCTCCGCCGATAGGCGGCTTTCGCGTCCTGCGTAGCTTTCTGCCGCCCACGCTCCTGCGGGGCGGCATTTGCGCTTTTTGTGCCTCCGCGATTTTGCGGAGAAATGGTCTGGTTTCCGACTTTGTTTCGTGCAGCGTGTGATTGCGGCGTATCGGGCAAGTTTCTTCCTGCCGGTGTCACGCGGTTCGTGGTTTCGAGCGTTTCTGCCGCAGTACGGCTTTCCAACGCACTATTCTTACCTTGCCGCTTTTGCTCCTGATAGCGCTTTATCATACGCCGCGAGGTATCCGCCGCACCAGATGCGCCACGGCGCATATTTTTCTCCACGCGGTCGGTGGCGTAACGCACGGGATCGCGGCTTTCCGGCTCCTTTTCCCGCTGCCGTTTGTCCATATGCTGTTTCAGCAGGGAATCCGCGTCCTTGGGTGTGGGGTTCTTCAGCTTTGCCTTGGGCGTGTCCATGCCGGGTCTGATCTTCAAGTCCTTCATAACATCAGTCCTCACCGGGCTTGGTTGACATTAAGCGGTACAGCTCCGTGTTTTTTGGCAGCTCATTGGCGAAAGGCACGATGGCCCCGCCTACCTTGATGAGCCCGTGGCCAGCCGGGGCATTGTCCACATAGCTCATCTGCGTATCCGACGCACCCAGCAGGCGGGCAAGCTGCTCCCGGTCGGTGGTGGCCTGATTGAGCATCAGCAGAAACTCGGAGTTTGCGAACATCATCCGCGCCGTGTTGGACAGCAGACATTCCTCCACATTCTGTGTGATACCGGTAAGGGTCGCGCCGTATTTGCGGAACCGCTTCCAGCATTTGTATAGGAACTCACTGCTGTAATTGTTGATGCCGCGCCCGCTGCCGCTCCCATTGGCGAAAAACAGATAGATCTCGTCGATGTAGACATGGGTATATTTCCCCGCCTTGCGGTTTTGAATGACGCGGTTATAGATAGCGTCCAGCATCACCAGCAGCCCCACCGATTTCAGATTTTCGCCTAAGTCCTGAATGTCAAAACAGAGGATACGGCTTTTTGTGTTGATATTGGTCTGGTGGGAAAAAACATTCAGACTGCCCACCGTGAACAGCTCCAGTGCCAGCGCGATCCGGTGTGCCTCCGGGTTGACCTGCTTCATCAGGTCGTCATAGAGGTCCTTCAGCGTGGGCGGCTGTCCCTGATAGTTTTTCAAATATTCCCGATAGATGTTTCCCACACTGCGGTCAATGATGGACTTCTCCTGCGGCTCGATCTTATCCGAGCCCATGAGCTGCTCATACAGCGACATGATAAACTCAGACTTCATCACCAACGGCTCCCTGCCGTCGCCATACCCCTCGGACAAATCCAACGCGTTGATGTGGCAGCCGTTTGGGTCAGAGGCAGAGATGGTGATGACCTCGCCGCCCAATGCCCGCACCAACTCGCCATATTCACGCTCCGGGTCCACGATGATAATGTCATGGTCGGTAGAGAGCGCCAACGCGGAGACCTCCTGCTTGGCCGCCATGCTTTTGCCGGAGCCGGACACGCCGGTAATAAAGCCGTTGCCGTTGAGCAGATTTCCGCGGTTGCAGACGATGAGGTTATGCGATACGGCGTTGACGCCGTAGTAGATGCCGCCTGCGTCCTGAATTTCCTGCGACTTGAACGGCATGAGAACGGCGGTACATTCCGTGGTCAGGGTACGGGTGGCGTCAATGCGCTTTAAGCCGAGGGGCAGCACCGTGTTCAGTGCGTCCTCCTGCTGATAGCGCAGAACATTGAATTGACAGCCCCGCGCCCGCCCGATGGCTTGCAGGGCTTCGGTGTCCTGGTCAAGCTGCTCCAAGTTATCCGCCAAGTGCGTCAGCGTCACAAGGGCCAGCATCATGCGCTGGTCGCGGCTCATGAGGTCGTCCATAAACTCCTTCGTTTCGCTCCGCATCTGCTCCAAGTCATAGGGGATATTGGCGGTAAAATTGTTGTTCTGATTCTGCCGCTGCTGCCAGCGGGTAATATCCGATTCCACGGACATAATGCGCTTGCGAATATCGCTCACTGCTTCGTCCATCGCCAAAGGAATAATGTCAATGGAAAGCATCATATTCCGGGGATAGTCCATCAGCTCCGTAATCATCGCGTCGGAGATGAAGCTGGCATACTCCCGCAGGAACAGGGTGCGGCCCACATGATCGCCCAGCTCATAGTGATTTTTTTGAAAGGAAATACAGTCCGGGGCGATGCAGTCCCGGAAGTCATGTCCCCTTCGCATGGTGTCCTCCAAATTAAACCGGAATAGCTGTTCCTCGCCGGGGCGATAGAAGTCGTGCAGAAGCCGCAGACGGTCATTGACCGTGATCTCCCGGACACTGGATGACATACGGGAAAGTCCCGTGGTAAGGTCAGTCCCAACACGAGAGAAGAACGCGCGGGCCTCCTCCACGCTTTTCTTCTCCGCCGAAACGGTGATGTACTTCTCCTGAATGAGATTGTTACTCTCCGCCGCCTTGCCCAAAACAAGCGCGTTATACTCGTTCCGGTAGAGGTCACGGCGGTCGCCCTGCATGGGCATGAGCAGCGTCCGACCGAAGTCCTTTTGATTGAGCTGACGGTTAAAGAGCGTGATCTTCGCCGTGGCTCCGATGGGCAGCGAGTTCAGGAAAGAGCAGTAGGTCATAAAGAGTTCCCTCTGCTTTTCCGGGGAGGCCACGGCATAATTGACATCAAAAAAGCGCCAAGTCTTGGAAAACTTGCCGCTCACCTGAAACACGCCGTCTTGATAAATACGTTTGATGGGAATAGATTTTTGAACGCTGTGGGGAACGGAAAAGGCGTCCCGTTCTGCGCTGCGCCGATGCTTGAAAAGGATCAATGTTTCTTCACCTCGCGTTTCATCGCTTCTTCATAGTAGTTTTCCGCTTTCCAGACACGCTTGCCTGCCATGATGACCTCGGATTTCAGCCACGCCCACAAAAATCGCTCCAGCGTGAGGCCGTTATACTGAAAAAAGCCCGCAGCGGCCACGGGGGCAGCGCCGACAATGCACACCCAGCTCACCGTTTCCCGGTCCAACACTCGGCTCAAACTGAAATACAGCGTCACAGCAACGCCCACCGCCAAAACGGAACATACAAACTGCCGCACGGACAGTCCAAAAAAGAGCGTTTCGCGGTAGGCTCGAATTTCCTTGTTGATTTTGATTTCCATAATCAATCTCCTAAAAAAGAAAAGCAAGTAGCGATGGGCTACTTGCTTTTCCTGTCTATTTAATAAAATGTATCGATGCTTCTATCAAGCTCCATGGCTATGTAAACTTCCATAGCAGAACAGGTGATATAATATGAGCGCGATTACGATTTGTCAACAAAAAAATGTGGTTTTTTTATATGTTCTACAAGCTGAACAAAAAACCACATCAAAATTGCACCAACTAAATTGACGAAAATCGGGGCAATCAAGTTTTCAATATTCCATTGTAGTGTGAACAAACACTATCGCCCCTTTTCCAATTTATTTTATGTTATTATAGCACTTTTGGTCTGAAAACGCAAGCTATAATCTTATCATTTCCCTCTACCGTAATCTTAGCATTTCGTTAGATGTTATCGTAACTCACATTATAGTTTTAACCCTCGTCAGCGGCACTGATCCTGCGTTTTTCTGTTCTTCTCAAATTTGGCAACGGCTGACTTGTCGTAAAACTTCATAGCATCTATTCCGTCGTACTCTTCTTTTTTCACCAGATAATTTCTTGTGATGCCGTGCTTTTTACAATAGTTCAGATACCTTTGCATTCCCTTCCAGCAGGAATTTTCCTTGTCTCGATTCTGCTCATCAGCCAGATATTCCGTTGCATTCCAAGCGGTGCAATGGAAAAGATCAGATACCGATAAAATCAAGTATCCTTGCTCCAGTTTTCCAAAGAAGTCTCCTTCCACATCAAACAAGGTCAAGTCATACCACATAGCCTGCTTCTGCCTGATTCGCGGCTCGTCTCTCCAAATCTGAAATTGAAGCTCAAGCCCCATATCCTCAACAAATGCATGAGCGATCACCTCTTTAGGAAAAGCATCGCCCTTAACCATGATACAGCCCAAAATGTACTCCTCGTTGCCGTACTCGTCGCGTCTTTGCTGATACTCTTCCGTTCGTTTCAGCTCTCGCTCCACGATACGGACGATCTTCTCACGGTAATTATCCATAAACGTCTCCTTTATAATCCAAGCATTTCCTTTGCGATGTGGTCGGCTGATTTGACCAGGCCCACCAGCACCAGCAAATTAAATATGACCTCGCCCAAATAGCTCCACACCTGCGTCACTACGGAGGCGCTGCTATCCACCACCGGCGTACCGCTGGCGGAAAAAGCCGAAAAGATGATGCAGGCCAGAACGATTACCGCACCCTCATGCACACACCCACATAACTCCGCAGAAATGC
>OHPI01001748.1_pt1 | contig 10474 bp, 12 predicted proteins | sample 1577651 | NCBI WGS metagenome assembly OHPI01 (sample SAMEA3879578, study PRJEB24766) | human gut metagenome | biome: human-associated habitat; feature: feces | place: USA | collected 1985/1987
TCTATCCCTAAAACTATCAATCCTCATAGAATCAGGCATACAAAAGCAATGCATTTATATGATGCTGTGGATGATTTGATTGATGTTCGTGATTTTCTTGGTCACGCTGATATTAAAACTACAAGTATATACGCCAGGTCGAGTTTGGAAAAAAAGAAACGTGCAATGGAGAAAATCACTGATTCTCCAGTTCAAGAAATTCCATCGTGGCATAAAAACAAGAAAACGTTAGAATGGCTTAAAAGTTTCAAACAGCCAAAAAAGAAATAATAAGGATTAAAGGCAGATTAAAAATTATTTAAATCTGCCTTTAACTGATTCCTTAAATATTATGAAATCAGTTTTTTATGTGCTCATTTCTCTATTGATTTCTCCATTTACAGCCCAAATAATGCCACTTAACACAAAAAAAGCTATGGACGAACAAATGCCATTTCCCCACATTTTATAAGTGGCACTATCGGAGTACGGATTTTTCAGCCATTTTTCAATCTGCTTGTGAGATTTCGGTTTGCAGGTCTTACCGACAGCTTTGTTGTATGTTTCAAAAACATTCTGCCACCATATAATTTGTTCTTCAGTCGGATTTTCCGTACCAAGTCCATCACACCACCAAGTCGGCATACCTTGCAGTAACGCACATTCCTGCGGTGTCAGTCGCCTTACGATGTATTCAATTTCAGGAGTGCTGTCATTGACAACAGGAGGGTCTTTATAGTCTGATGCCACAAGTGTGTTTGCTTTTTCCTTTTCGGCAACGGTATGATGAGAATTTTTGCTTGTGGAGTATTTCGGATGAGCAATTCCGCCTGCACCTGATGCAACAAGTGTCGGGGATTTTTCCTCTTCAATCTGAAAACTGAATCGTGCGTTATATCCCTGATTCATTGCAGGTCTGCCGATTCCGTAGGAAACAGCGTGATTTTCAGTGCAATTCAGCGTATACATGGTTTCCGATTCCTTGTATCCGTCACCATGATGTGAAGGTCTGCTACCGTTTCCTTCAACTACTACCATTCCGCCTTGATTTTTGCAAGGTGACTGATTGCTGGTATCAATAGTTCTGGAAGTTTCAGCTTCATAAAATCCGCTGTTTGGATTGTTCGACAGCATGGAATTGCTGTATTTTCCGCAGATGCCATAAGTTTTATGAAAATTTTCCACTACAAAAGGCTGATTGTTTCCGCCTGTTCCATAGGTTGCAGATACAGTTTGTGCAACATCGAGAGGTCCTGTGTATCTGGTATCCTGAGAATGATTTTCGAACATCAGTCCTGAGCCTGTTTCTTCAGAGCAAATTCCAAAACTTCGGGCAATTTCTTGCCACGCTCTGAAGCTCTCCGCAGAATGCCCAGACACGCCTTCTGACTCAAATAATATTTTTGAGGCACATCCGCCATCAAAATCTGCGACAAGGTAGATTCTCGCTCTTCGTTGGGGAAGATACCAGTATTGAGCATCGAATGTTCGGTAGGCAAGAGAGAAATCTTTTCCCACAATTTCTCCTGACTTTGTCCATTTTTCAGGTTTAGGGACAGATAAATCTGCGTCTTTAATCTTGCAGAATTCTTCGAGAACACATCGGAAGTCTTCTCCGCCATTTGAGGAGAATGCTCCCGTGACATTTTCCCACACTGCGAATCTCGGATATTTTCCATTGGTTGCACACCTCATTTCCTTAATAATTCTGACTGCCTGAAAGAATAGTCCGGAACGTGCGGCATTCAAGCCCTGACGCTTTCCTGCAACACTAAGATCGGTACAGGGCGAGCCAAAGGTGATGATGTCCACAGGTTCAATTTCCGCACCGTTGATACAGTTGATGTCACCAAGGTGCTTTACAAACGGCAGTCGTTTTTCTGTAACTGCGATGGGGAAAGGTTCAATTTCTGATTTCCAGACAGGTACGATGCCGGAAAGCATTGCCATCATAGGAAATGTTCCTGATCCATCGAAAAGACTGCCAAGGGTGAGTGGATAATTACGCATCAGGCTTTTCCACCTCTTTCACCAGTTCAGAATATGTGATCTGCTTTCCGTCACGGATAACATACACACTATCAGCATCACCGGTATCCTCAACATAACGACGGAGAATAACAGATGCATATTTTTCATCCAGTTCCATGGTGTAGCAGATGCGGTTCATTTGTTCGCAAGCCATCAAAGTAGAACCGCTGCCGCCAAAGGTGTCCATTACCACGCCATTTTCCTGTGTAGAATTGCCGATGGGATAGCCAAGCAAGTCCAGCGGTTTTGAGGTGGGGTGATTGGCATTTCGTTTCGGCTTATCAAAGTTCCAGATGGTTGTCTGCTTGCGGTCGGAATACCAGTGATGCTTGCCATTCTGCATAAAGCCATACAGCACAGGTTCGTGCTGCCACTGATAATCAGAGCGTCCAAGTACCAGACTATCTTTCACCCAAATACAGCATCCTGCAAGATGAAATCCGGCATCAATAAAAGCTTTTCTAAAATTCAATCCTTCTGTATCCGCATGGAACACATAGGCTGCACCTCCTTTTTCAAGGTGGTCAGCCATACACTTGAAAGCTGAGAGTAGAAATGTATAAAATTCCTCATTCTTCATACTGTCATTCTGAATGGTAAGTCCGCTGGAACTCTTGAAAGAAACTCCATATGGGGGATCGGTCAGAATGAGATTTGCCTTGGTGTCACCCATGAGAGCAGATACATCTTCCGCAGATGTGGCATCACCGCACATCAGCTTATGTTTTCCGACAGTCCAGATGTCGCCACGCTGTACAAATGCAGCCTTTTCAAGTGCTGTGGTAAGGTCAAAATCATCGTCTTTGACTTCATCACCACTATTTGTATCAAATAAATCAGCAATTTCAGATTCATCGAAACCAGTCAAACCAAAGTCGAATCCGAGATTCTGCAACTCTTCCATCTCAACAGCAAGCAGTTCATCATCCCAGCCGGCATCTAACGCCATACGGTTGTCAGCGAGAATGTACGCTTTCTTTTGTGCTTCTGTCAGATGGTCAACAAATACACAAGGGATTTCCGAAATATTTTCAGCCTTTGCAGCTTCAATCCTGCCATGCCCAGCAAGAATGTTATATTCCTTATCGATAATGACAGGATTGATAAATCCGAATTCACGAAGGGAAGAACGAAGTTTCAAAATTTGTTCTTTGTTGTGTGTTCTGGCGTTATTGGCATAAGGCACTAATTTGTTGATGTCAACAAGCTGAAATTCTGTAGTTGTGGTCATCTGTAATTCCTCCTCTGCTGAATTCTGAGCATACCTTTTCGGGCGGCATCCATATTGCCTTTGATAGCCTGTCCTTTGATTGTGCGGTATTGCTGTTTGGTAAGATAGGGTTTGTTATTTTTCAGTTCTCTCCAGAAGTTATTATCTGCTTTCATATAAATCTCACTTTCTGCTTCTCAGCAATTTTTCCATCATATCTTCCTGCGGATTGCCCTGAAATTCTACAGAGCAGTTTTCACGGACTATCTGAAAAATCTGATTCCAGATTTGGTTTGCCTGTTTCATGTAATTCTGTGACATCGCTACATAGGGAGAGGCAATTGCCGCACCAGTTGTAGGATGTTTGGAAATATATCCGTATTTGGTGACGATCTGCTCGCAGTGAATCCAACGGGAAATGCTCATGGCATACTGTTCCACAAGCTGACGGCTGACGATTTTCTCGCAGGAACGTTCTTTCAGCCATTGATAAGTTTCTGTATACACATCATCTGCAAGGAGTTTTGTGCCGTCACGCTGTAGTTCCTGCATAAATTCACGAACAGGCGGTGTTTCAGTGGATTCAATATCCGCCGGCTGCATCATGACTTCCGCAGTTTTTCCCTCAGCAATTTTCTCAGTCAGAGCCCTTCTTGGTCTGCCTGCACCAGGTCTTGCACCGCCTCGGTTTGTACCGTCTTTCGCCATGATGTCATCACCTCCGAAAATCAAAGAAATTCAAACAAAACTTAAAATTAGACATAAAAAATGCCGACTGCAAAAGTCGGCAAAGTTAAATGTTATCGATGTTTTTTCGTATTTATATCTCTGAGGGGGTCAATAGGGTGTTTGAATACCCGTTTTTGTGCGTGAGAGGGGCCACCGGTCAATGTTTTGTCCGTTTTTAGGGATTTTTATACCCCCAGGGGCTGTTTTCTCCTAAAAGAATAGTGGTTTTAGGAGAAACTTGAAACTAATAGGAGTAAACAGGTCTGCTGTCCTCATTGCCTGTCTTTTTATCGTGACAAGGCTTGCATAAAGCTTGCCAGTTGGATTCGTCCCACATCAAAGCAGAGTCGCCACGGTGTGGAATAATATGGTCGACTACCGTTGCAGGAACATATCGTCCTTGCTGCATACAGCGTACACACATTGGATGCTTGCGGAGATATTGTTTACTGAGCCTACGCCACTTGCTGTTGTAACCACGCTTTGTGGCTGATAGTCTGTCAGGCTGTTTATGCACTTCGCAGTATCTGCTGTCGGTAAGGTTCGGACAGCCGGGGAAACTGCAAGGGTGCTTACACTTCTTCGGCATTGTCTACCTCCATCAGGGTATAAAAATAGCCACAGCAGATTTCTCTGCCATGGCTTTTTCGTTATCTTATTTTCCAGTTTATATTATAGCACATATTGAAAGTATCTTCAAGTCCCGTAAACTCCCACGAACTCCCAAATTTTAAAGTTTGGATAATGCACTGCTGTGAACCCTGTATCCGGCCGATTTGCTATAGCCCATTTCGTGAAATACTTCATTCCAACTTTTTAACTCGATATAACGTTTATACATCAGATCACGTTCGTCCGGGTTATCCAGTTTTTGCAGTGATTCAAGAAACGCTGATTTCAGTGCAGACAGTTCATCAAAAGCAGCATCTGCTTCTCTGTCAAGGTCAATAGCACGGTTGATACTGTCGGACATTCTATGCGGATTATGCGTTGCTGTTTTTGGCATATCGCTGAATACAGGTGAGGAAGGAGAACTCTCACAAATGCGGATACTCTCTGCCTCACGTCTTTTTCTTTCAATTCGCCTGAGTAATATTTTTGCTTCTTTCATGTATTCTTTTGCTGTCACCCTGCACTCCTCCTTATCATCTGCATAAGTACTTTCCCGTCACAATCCGAAAGGACATCAAACCAGCCGGAACAGAAGAACTTTTCCAGACTGACTCTTCCGTATTTGTCCTGATTCGTCAATGCGGCTCGATAATCCAAAACCGCACGTTCTACAATTGCCGCCGCTAATTCTTTGTAGCCATCATTCATTGCTCCTCCAGTTCCGCCTTGACCGCAATCATCAAGGCTGTTTGTGTTTTATCTTTTTCGGTAAGTGCTTTCAGGATTTTCTCATCAACTGTACCTTTTGTGATAATGTGCTGTATGATGACAGTTTCGGATTTCTGCCCCTGTCGCCATAATCTTGCATTGGTCTGCTGATAAAGTTCCAGACTCCAGGTCAGTCCAAACCAAACAAGAAAATTTCCGCCTGCCTGTAGGTTCAAACCGTGTCCGGCAGATGCAGGGTGTATCAATGCCAGCTGCAGCTTTCCGCTGTTCCAGTTTTTGATGCTTTGTGCCGACTTGATTTCCTGATAGACGATTCCAAGCTTCCCAAGCCTTTCTGCAATTCTCGTTCTGTCGTGTTTGAACCAATAGGCTACAAGGACAGGTCTACCGTTTGCAGATTCAATAATATCCTCTAATGCATCAAGTTTTCTCTCCACTATCATCATAAATTGCACCGTTTGACATCTGACAAAGCTTATTGCTTAAAGACGCTGCATTCGCTGTGGTGATTTCAGTATCCTGAACCTCAAGAATCAATTCATCTTTCAGTTCTTTGTATTTTTCCTTTTCTGCCTCCGACATCTTCACCATGTATTCGTTAGAAATCAATTCAGGCATTTTCAAGTGGTCGATTGCTTTCATGGAAACTGTGATATCCGATATTTTCTCGTATATTCGCTCTTCCGCATCAGGCAAAGGTTTATAGGAATACACGATGTAGCCGTTCTGCTTATCAGGCTTGAAATATTCGTTTCGATATTGCCCGATAAATCTTCCCAATCTTTCGCCCATATCCAGCAATTTAAACTCAGCGAATAGATCCATGAGTCCATTGCTTGCAGGAGTTCCTGTCAAGCCTACGATTCTTTTTACCTTTGGTCTGACTTTCATCAAAGCCTTGAAGCGTTTGCTTTGGTGGTTTTTGAAACTGGAAAGCTCATCAATTACAACCATGTCATAGTCGAACTTTGTATTGCTGACAAGCCAGTCCACATTTTCACGATTGATGATGTAGATGTCGGCATCTGCTTTTAATGCTGCACGACGTTCTTCTGCCGTTCCGACTGCCACACTGTATCTCAGGTGCTTAAGATGATCCCATTTTTGCACTTCTGCCAACCAGGTATCTCTTGCTACTCTCAGCGGTGCAATAATCAGAACTTTTCTGACTTCAAACAAGTCATATATCAGATTGTTAATGGCAGTCAGAGTTGTTATCGTCTTGCCAAGACCCATATCAAGCAGAAGTGCTGCAATTTTATGTTCCTCTATGAACTTAACTGCATATTCCTGATAATCATGAAGCTTCATTGCTCATCACCTCTTTTATAATTTTGTCAATGTCCTCTAAGGCATCAAGGACGTAAACCTGAAAGCCTAACTGCCTCAGAAGTCTGTGCCTTGAAAGCTGTAGAGGTCTTGGTTTCTGATTTGGTGCTTTCACTTCCACAAAGGCAATGTGTCCTTTTGGCATCAATACGATGCGGTCGGGAACTCCTGCCGTTCCGGGTGAAGTGAACTTCCAGCACACTCCGCCATTTTGCTTTACTGCCTTTGTGAGTTTTTCTTCAATAAATGATTCTCGCATAAATTCTCCCTATTTTTCGGAAAAGTGGAAGTCGGTGGAAGTCGTATACAAACCTTATATATAGGGATAAATTTTACTTTTTTCTCGCCTGCGTAAAGTCTGTATATGAGTATCACCGAGTGTCACTTTCCCTGTTTTACGTTGCTTTTCAGCTCTTTGAGTGACGGTCAATCCAGAAAATCTTCATCCTCTTTTATGAACAAACCATATACAAAGCTGCCTTTATTCGTTTTCTTCTTTTTGTAGCCCACCTGTTCAAGTGCGACATAAAAATCAGAAGTACTTCTTGTGTATTCTCCGTTTTCATTGCAGTATTTTCTGTATCGGTTATAGAGGTCACCGGACTTTGCCTGATAGCTTTTATCCGCCTCACAGCATTCATTGATGAAGTTTCCAAGCCAGTCATTGCCTTCCCGATAGGCTCCGATTGCATCTAAAACACACTGCGGTCTGTTGATCTGGTAGTTTGCCGCAATGACCTTTCTTGCACCTTCAATCAGCCAGGAAAGCACTGCACCACCAGCGTTATCGACTAAATGCTGCGTGTAGTTTTTGATGTCCTTAGAACCCTGAATTTTTGCGTGAAACGGAATGACAATCAATCTTCTCCACGTTCCGTCATCAGATGCACCGACCTTAGGAAGATGATTTGTATAAAGCACGAGTGTATGAGATGGTTCAAAGTTGAATGGTGCTTTGAACTTCTTCTCGGCAAAGATCGGGTCTGTGGAACAAAGTTGCTTGACTACACTGGTATTCAGTCTCATTCCTTCCTGCAATTCTGCTGCAATAATCATACGCTTGCCTTTGAGTTCAGCCATTTCAGGTTTTACGTTTCGCTTGCAGTTGACAGTCAGGGCATCAGCTGAAATGTTACCGCTGTAACTTCCCAAAACCTTGTAAATGACATTCCAGAACGTGCTCTTGCCGTTTCGTCCGTCACCGTAGGCAATAATCATCGCCTCCAAGTACACCTTGCCCACAATACAAAGACCGCAGATCATCTGCACATAGTCAATCAGGCTTTGGTCGCCGCAGAAGAACAGCTGTAAGGCATCCTCCCACAAATCCTTACCGGCATCACTTGGAACGACCGCCGTCACCTTCGTTAAGAGGTCTGCAGGGTCTGTAGGCTTCCAGCCATTCAATCCTTCGGGCAGATAATACGTGCCTCCGGGGGTATTCAAGAGCATTGGATTGCTGTCAAGGGCTTCTGGATTGTGGAGAACAAGTGGCTTTGCAGCCTCCAGTGCATTAGTCATACTGCGGATATGACGGTATTTCATCACAAACGCCTTAAAAGCGACATAATACTGATACTGCTTGTACGCATCAATCTGTTCATCTTCTAAACTATCTCTGAACTTTTTACCGCCTGCAATAGCTGAATCTCTTGCAATACCAAGACTTTCAAGTTTCACAAGTGCCGCTTCAACCTGTTTTTCAGCCTCTGCAAGCTGAATGTCGGTATGTTCTATCATGGCTAAAGTTACTGCGTGTTCTGATTCTTCCCAGTAGGTTCCGTTGTAGCGGAGATAGTCAGTTGCAATTGTAAATGCTACCTCATCTGAAAAGCTGTCAACGAAAGTACGAGCTTCGCCAACATCAGAAAAATCTTCCGGGATAAGCGAATGTTTGCCGTATTCTTCGGGAGAAATGTAGCCGTCCTGTGTAGCTACTTTCTTTCCGAATTTACAGGCACTATGCCATATGGTTTCAAGTTCGTCATCGGGAAGAGGAGGTTCGCATTCAGAAGCCTTTTCAAGAAATTTCTGATATGCTTCATCCGTTACACCAAAGCGTTTTACAAGTTTTCCTGCAATGCGTGACATGGTGCTGTTACGCTGCCCATGCGGAATATTGCGGTTTGACTTCATAAGCGTGAGCCAGTCCTCAATGGAAAGACTGCCTTCATGCCATGCAACATCACTCGGACAGCCAAACAAAAAACGTGAGGCATCCAGTGCATTGCCGTCGAAGAACGGCAGTTCCTTATGGATTTTCTGCTTTATCGCCTTATGAGAATTTGCATCGTTGCAGGGTGCTGTCGGGAAAAATACATGGAAACGGGGGCAGGCAGATTTGCTGCCTTTCGCCAGCATATGATGACGGCTGTAGGTCACTGCAAATGCAACATCTCCTAAGCTGTTCATCAGCATTTCAGGCGTGATCCAGTCTTTCGGGTCATCTGAATGGTCGTTGTCACAATCCATGGGTACTACATCAGACAACAAGAAATTGGCATCACTGCGTGCAAAATTCTCATACTGAGCACAGACATGATCGTAGACAACGGCTTTTTTCAAATCCGCTTCTGAAGTAATGATCTTTTGGTTGGGATAAAGGATATTCTTTTCATTGCCGGTACAGTTTGCTGTATAGAGCGTAAATTTCATTCTATTTCCTCCAGTTCTTCTGTAAAATGCCGAATGGTCATATGCCGCCGCTTTGCCCATTTGATTTCCTGCTGCATCCCCTCCGACCGCACAGAACCAAACACCCACAACTGGACACATTTTGACAGCAGTACCAAATTCATGAACATCGCTGTCTGACGATCTTCGCCTAAACCGTCATCCATGAACTGCGGAAACAGCAAGTGGGGAGCGATAGGGACATAGTGCGTATCTACCGCAAAGCGGCTGTATCGTCTGGCATTTTCGATATTGTCATTGATGCAGCCGTAGGAATAGGGAGAACAAATGTATACCAGCGGTCGATAAGCGGCAGCTTTTTTCGCCTTACGTTCCTCTCGTTCAATACGGCTCAGTGCCTCATAAGCAGTGAGATCAATGTACCCTTCGGCATTATACCGATTCATGCAATACTCCTTTCAGCCGTTTCTGTGTGCAAGCATCACAGTAAATAGCACTGTTGAAAATGTCAAAGTTTTCTGCTGTCCAGAAAACACTCAGATCCACTGGTACTTCTGCACCGCACTGTGGGCAATGGCAGTATACGTTTTCGTTGCTGATCTCCACAGAGATACTGGTGGTGTCATTCAGATTTTCTTTGATGTAAAACATATGGAATCCTCCTAATCTTTCTTGTAAAAGCTGCATTCATATCCGTCTGCCCGAAGCAACAGTCCCTTTGCCCAGTCTGGTGTTCTCGCCATCTGCTGACAGATCTCATCCAGCTTTGTATCTTTCGGGCATTCGATAATCATTTCATCGTGAATATGACCGACAATAAAGTATTGTGATAGTGTCTGCATGGAATAGAAGAGCAGATCCCGTGCGGTTGCCTGAACAATGTTTTCGACCAGCTTGCCGGAGTAAGTTTCCAAGCGTTCCCACTTTTTGCCCGTGCCAATGCCCTCATAGGTGATAGAATCACCGCCGAAGCGATTTTCACCGATGCGTGGCTTGACATATGCCAACCGTCTGCCGGACAGCAGCTTGATAAACAGAAAACCAGATTCATAAGAGAAGTGAATGCCGTGGGTCTCTGTTTCGGTTTTATCCCGCACAGCTTTGATGGCCGCATTTTCTACATCCCACCACAACTGCACAATGTGTGGAGAAGCAGTTCGCCAGTCCGTCACAATTTGCTTCAGTTCTGCATCAGACATTTCCGATCCACCCATGGCTTTC
>OHPI01001751.1_pt1 | contig 10455 bp, 5 predicted proteins | sample 1577651 | NCBI WGS metagenome assembly OHPI01 (sample SAMEA3879578, study PRJEB24766) | human gut metagenome | biome: human-associated habitat; feature: feces | place: USA | collected 1985/1987
ATCCGGTATTTTCTATACGCTTGCGGAACTTATACCAGTTGATCAACTCACAAGCCCCGTAGAAAATGCTGGCTACACCGAAGATTACGAATGTATTTGCCGCCGCCCCGAACGGGTAGGCAAGAATCATTACTCCGGTTATCAAGATCAAAGCCGGCATCAGGTAGAACCCCAACGGTACATTGCTCCATTTCCTTGCGGATATCAATGAAACCAATTGCTGTACACCGGCAATTACCAATAAGGCTCCGAGTAAGTACATTAATATATTCACGAAGAACTCGGGCATGATCACCAACCACGCTCCGAACAGTATGCTTCCCGCTGCCTCGATAGGAAACATCGGTTTCTCCCCGTTCTCGTTCTTCGGTCGGGTGAAATAGCTGAGGATAGCGAATAATCCCGGTAAAATGAATAGTATACCGATCGTGATAACCAGATAGGTTATGGCTGCTTCCGGCCATAATACCAAAACAAACCCTAATACCATCGCGAATGCGCTACGTAAAACCGCGCCATTAATAGATCTCATATGTTTTTATTTTAGATTTCACTTATAATATGACAAAGGTATATATTCTTTCCGACTTTTTTTACCTTTGTGCGCCATAAAGCAGTATCAGGAAAAACATCGAAATATATCCCTCTTGAATGCATGCTTCGCGTAAAAAGACAAACTTGAAATCATCTAACGAATAATAATACTAAAACAAAAAATGAAGCGTATAGTTTTTTTGGATTACGTGCGTGTGTTTGCGTGCTTCCTTGTCATGGTTGTCCACGCCAGTGAAAACTTTTATGGAGCTGAGGGCTCCACGGATATGGTGGGACCGCAATCTTATCTGGCCAATGAGGCTGATCGGTTGTGGGTAGCCGTATACGATGGTTTCTCACGCATGGCGGTGCCATTGTTTATAATTGTCTCCGCCTTTCTTCTTGCGCCGATGAAGGAAGGGCAGACCATGTGGCAGTTCTATCGTCGGCGTTGTATCCGCATTCTACCACCGTTTTTCATATTCATGATACTCTACAGTACTCTGCCGATGTTGTGGGGACAGATTGATGGAGCGACCTCGATCAAGGATCTGTCGCGGATATTTCTGAACTTCCCGACGCTGGCCGGGCATCTATGGTTTATGTATCCCTTGATCAGCATTTACCTGTTTATTCCTATCATCTCGCCCTGGTTGAGCAGAGTGACGGTCAAAGAAGAACGTTTCTTTATCGGGTTGTTTCTCTTGTCGACCTGTATGCCATATCTGAACCGTTGGTTCGGAGAAGTGTGGGGACAGTGCTTTTGGAACGAATACCATATGCTGTGGTATTTCTCCGGTTACTTAGGCTATCTTGTGCTCGCACATTATATACATGTCCATCTGACCTGGAACCGTTCCAAACGTTTTATTATCGGAATTGTTTCGATGCTCATTGGTGCAGCTATTACCATATATTCGTTCTATGTTCAGGCCGTTCCCGGAGAAATACTCCCCACGCCCGTGCTGGAAATAGGGTGGGCTTTCTGCACCATCAACTGTGTGTTGCTTACGGCCGGCACGTTCCTGATGTTCAGTTGTATTGAACTTCCCGAAACTCCGCGCTTCGTATTGGAACTCTCTAAACTCAGCTATGGGATGTATCTGATGCATATCTTTTGGCTCGGTCTGTGGGTGGCGGTGTTCAAGTCCGTCTTGCCGTTACCGACTGTTGCCGCCATTCCTGTGATTGCGACATGTACGTTCATTTGCTGCTTCGTGACAACCAAGGTTATTTCGCTCATTCCGGGCGGCAAATGGATCGTCGGGTAGAATATATTCGTTTGTTACTTTCGATTTTCATTTTGTAAGGGGTAAAAAGATCGTTATCCCTTCATTTATTCTAAAATATTCTAAAATCAGCGACAGCAATTCTGTAATCAGTGGCAGTGATTATATAATTGCTGTCGCTGATTTTGTAATTGCTGCCATTGATTACAGAATATTTCGTGTGTCCGTACCGAATTTTGGCGATCGAAATAGAGCGTATCAGAAAAAAAGTTTACATTTGCCACCGAATCGGTTCTGTATTTCCCGTTCGGGAATATGGATTAAAAGGGAATCGGGTGTAAATCCCGGACAGTCCCGCTGCTGTGAAGCTCCGTTTTAACATCTTGGAACTACTTTCGCCACTGACTTGTTATAATTAAGTCGGGAAGGCTTCAGGATGGGAGTCAGTCAGAAGACCTGCCGTTCATTATAAGGTTCATATCCTCGTGGGTTAGGCTATGGATGCGAAACATAAATACAATAAATATGATAAGAAAAGTTCTGATTGCGAATCGGGGCGAGATAGCTGTGAGGGTTATGCGCTCCTGTCGCGAAATGGGGATACGGTCGGTGGCTGTTTTTTCGGAAGCAGACCGGACGGCACGTCATGTCCTTTATGCCGACGATGCGGTCTTGATAGGACCGGCAGCATCAAAAGATAGTTACCTGAATATCGAAAAGATCATCCGAGCAGCCAAGCAACACAAGGTGGATGCGATTCATCCCGGATATGGTTTCCTGTCCGAGAATGCGGATTTTGCCCGCCGGTGCAAAGAAGAAGGAATCGTCTTTATCGGCCCGTCGGCAGAAACGATGGAGGCGATGGGAGATAAAATATCCGCCCGCAAGCGGATGATAGACGCCGGCGTGCCGGTCGTCCCTGGCACGCAGCAGCCTTTGCAGGATGTTGGAGAAGCATGCCGGGTCTGCCGGGAGATCGGTTTTCCGGTCATGCTGAAAGCCTCGATGGGAGGCGGTGGAAAGGGAATGCGTCTGATCCATAAGGAAGAAGAGGTGGAAGAGGCTTACAACGCCGCTCGCTCGGAGTCGCTCTCTTCTTTTGGTGACGATACAGTTTATCTGGAAAAGTACGTGGAGGGACCACATCATATCGAGTTCCAGATTTTAGGCGACAATTACGGGAATGTGGTCCATCTCTGCGAACGCGAATGCTCTGTGCAACGCCGTAACCAGAAAATTGTCGAGGAAAGTCCGTCGCCGTTCATTACGCCGGAACTGCGGAAAGAGATGGGCGAGAAGGCGGTTGCGGCTGCTAAGGCCGTCGACTATTCCGGTGCCGGGACGATCGAGTTCCTGGTCGATAAACACCGTAATTTTTATTTTCTCGAAATGAACACCCGTTTGCAGGTGGAGCATCCGATTACCGAAGAGGTGTTGGGGCTCGACTTGGTAAAGGAGCAACTTCGTATTGCCGACAACGAACCGTTGCATATCCGGCAGGAAGATATATCCCAGCGTGGGCATGCTATCGAATGCCGGATCTGTGCCGAAGATACCGCCAACAATTTCATGCCATCTCCCGGCATTATCCGCCAGCTGACCGAACCGAACGGGATCGGAGTGCGAATCGACAGCTATGTCTATGAAGGTTATGAGATTCCGGTCTATTATGACCCGATGATCGGCAAGCTGATCGTGTGGGCTACCAGCCGCGAGTATGCGATCGAACGAATGAGGCGTGTCTTGCACGAATACAAGATTACCGGGCTGAAGACGAATATCAGCTATCTCAGGCGGATCATGGATATACCTGATTTTGTGCATGGAACCTACGATACGTCGTTTATCGGAAAGCATGGCGAGGAGCTGCAACATCCGGTGAACCCCGGAGACGAGCATGAATCGGAAAATATCGCCATGATCGCTGCTTATATGGATTACCTGATGAACCTGGAGGAGAACGCATCGGGCTCTTCGGCGGACAACCGCCCGATCAGCCGTTGGCGTGAGTTCGGGTTGCAGAAAGGTGTGTTAAGGATTTGAAAAATTGTTTATAATGGAAATACATATTGGAAACCGGGTGGCTGATGTGGAGCTGCTTGGAAAGGATGGAAACAAGGTGCGGCTCGACATAGACGGACAACCCTACGAGGTGGATATCGTGATGGCTGAGAACGGGGCTTGTTCGATCTTGCATGACGGACATTCTTACAATGCCGAGCTGATCCGTTCGGGAGGAGGAAAGAACTATCAGGTCAACACGCTTTTCTCCTCTTATTCGGTCGACATAATCGATTCGCAGGCCAAATATCTACGTATGCGCAAGAACAGCGAAGAGAAGCAGGGCGACAAGGTTGTATCGCCGATGCCCGGAAAGGTCATGAAGATTCCTGTGAACGAAGGAGACCTTCTGTCTGCCGGGGATATCGTGGTGGTGCTCGAAGCCATGAAGATGCAGAGCAACTATAAGGTCAGCTCTGATTGTCGGGTACGTGAAATCCTGGTGAAGGAAGGAGACACGGTAAACGTGAATCAGGTGTTGATGACATTGGAAGTAATTAATCAGGAAGAAAATGCAGAAAGAAGAGATATATAAGAAGTTTGAAGAACTAGATAAAGTGGCTGCTCTGGGTGGCGGCGTAGTTCGTATCGATAAGCAACATGAGGCGGGGCGTATGACAGCCCGTGAACGTATTGATATGTTGCTGGATAAAGGTACGTTTGTTGAACTGGATAAGTTCGTGACGCATCGATGCACGAATTTCGGCATGGAGAAAAACAAGATTCCGGGAGACGGTGTCGTTTCTGGATATGGTAAGATCGAAGGTCGTCAGGTCTTTGTCTACGCCTACGATTTTACAGTTTACGGAGGAACGCTCAGTTCGACCAATGCCGCCAAGATCGTAAAGGTCCAGACGCTAGCTCTGAAAAATGGTGCACCTGTGATCGCATTGAACGATTCGGGAGGTGCGCGTATCCAGGAAGGAGTCGGTAGCCTGGCAGGTTATGCGTCGATCTTCTATCAAAATACGATGGCCTCCGGGGTGGTTCCCCAGATTTCGGCTATCCTCGGTCCTTGTGCCGGTGGAGCTTGTTACTCGCCGGCACTGACCGATTTCATTTTTATGGTGAAAGAGAAGAGCCATATGTTCATAACCGGACCGGATGTCGTGAAGGCCGTTACGCATGAGACGGTGGAGAAAGAGGAATTGGGAGGCGCCTATGTGCATAGCAGTAAAAGTGGCGTGACGCATTTCGTGTGTGATACGGAGGAGGAAACGTTGATGAGTATCCGCGAGCTGCTGAGCTTCCTGCCGTCAAACAATATGGAGGATGCGCCGTCTCTCCCGTGTTCTGACGATATCCGTCGTGAAACGGAAACGTTACAGACGGTGATTCCCGATGATCCGAACGTGCCATATGATATGAAGGACGTGATCGAGCCGGTGGTCGACAATCATTATTTTTTCGAAGTGATGTCTCATTTTGCAAAGAATGTGGTGGTCGGCTTTGCCCGTCTGGGTGGCCAGTCGGTTGGTATTGTGGCGAATCAGCCGGCTTTCCTAGCTGGTGTGCTGGATATCGATGCCTCGGACAAGGCGGCTCGTTTCATCCGTTTTTGCGATTGCTTCAATATCCCGTTGGTGACGTTTGAGGACGTACCCGGCTTTTTACCCGGCTGTCAGCAGGAGCATGACGGGATTATCCGCCACGGGGCGAAGATCGTTTACGCTTATGCCGAGGCGACAGTTCCCAAAATTACGTTGATTACGCGTAAAGCTTACGGCGGCGCTTATATCGTGATGTCGAGCAAACCGATCGGCGCCGACATCAACTTGGCTTACCCGATGGCGGAAATCGCAGTGATGGGAGCCGAAGGGGCTGTCAATATCCTGTACCGGAAAGCGGAAGGAGAAGAAAAAGCACAGGCTATGAAGGCATACAATGAACAGTTCTCGAATCCTTATCGAGCAGCCGAATTAGGATTTATCGATGAGATCATCATGCCCCGTCAGACACGTTACAAGTTGATACAGGCGCTTGAAATGGCAAAAAATAAGAGCCAGAGCAATCCGCCAAAGAAACATGGCAATATGCCTTTGTAAATCAAGGACGTCGATTTGAAAATTATAAATAACTAACATGGTGAACAAAAGAATCATTCGACAGAATCAATAGAATTGATTAGAGGAAGGCTTGCTTGTGAAAGTCAGCCTTCTTACTTTTGTGCCCGCATTTAATAGAGAAAAGACAAAAAGGATGGAAAAAGAGACTTTGACAGACCGGGAGGTTTTGTTGTTACGGAGAAAACTGGACTTATTACTCCGTACGGGAAAATTGCTGATGGAGAGTGCCGCGGATACGAACCGCATCGAACGGAACATGAAGCGTGTGGCTGCTTTTATGGGGATTCCTGAAGAAAAGCTTCATCTGGATATCAGATGGACGATGATTATGGTGAATGTGAGCGACGAGACACATTCCTTTTCAAAATTTCAGAAGTGTGAGAAGCATGGTATCAATATGACGACCATTACGGAGGTCAGCCATCTGTCATGGAAGGCGATTGAACAAGACTATTCGTTGGACCAGTATGAGGAAGAGCTTGAGCGGATTGCGCGTAAACCTCGTAACTATATGCCTTACCTGGTGGCAATCGGTGCCGGGTTTGCCTGTGGCGGTTTCTGTAAGCTGTTCGGTGGTGATTGGATTGCATTTTTGTTTGCTTCTATTGCGGCTTTTGCCGGTTTTCGTGTTCGTGCGCGTTGCGTGGAGTTCGGCATCAATCTTTATATGAGCATTGCCATTGCAGCGTTGGTGTCTACCTGCCTTGCTTATGCCACTACTTTTACGGGGATGTCAGGAACTCCATATCATCCGTTGCTGGCTTGTGCGCTGTTCATTGTACCGGGAGTTCCCATTATAAATTTTGTGGACGACATGATTGACAACTACATACAGGTGGGAATTGTGCGTGCTGTCAATACGGTGCTGATGGTGTGCGCCATGGCTTTCGGCATTGTGATAGCCATGCGTTTGCTGGCGATGGAAGATGTGGTGATTGACAAGAAGTTCAGTGAGTTGAGCATGGTTCCGCACGATCCATACTATATATATGCCATTGCAGCGGCTATATCTGCTATGGGATTTTCCATGATATTCAATATCCAGCGTCGTTTGTTGTGGGTAGTTGCGGTAGGTGGAATTATTGCCGTATGTACGCGTAACTTTGTCAACTTTGAGCTGGGGCTCGGTCCGGTCATCGGGTCTTTCACAGGAGCCATGGTGGTGAGCTTGGTGGCAGTGAAGGCTGTCCACTGGTTTCATGTGCCCAATCACGTGCTCACCATTCCTTCTGTCATTCCGATGATTCCGGGGGTCTTGATGTATCGTGCATTGGTTGCCCTGATCAATATGCATGGAGTGGTAGGCGAGGTGACGGTGGCCGTATCGAACGGCATCAACGCTTCATTGATCATTCTTTGCATTGCATTGGGAGTGGCGGTTCCTAATATCTTTGCCCGCCGTTACATTGCTAAAGACCGCCAGCGTTTCCTGCGGGAGGAATTGCAGAAGCGCAGGGAGAGAGGTAATTTCTTTGAATGGTAAGTAGACATGAAACAAAAGGGGGAGAGAATTGCCGTCGCAGCACTTCTCTCCCTTCAAACTTAAAACAACCAACAAAAGAAATAGATAATTTCCGGTTTCAGAGTTGGAATGTCCGAAACGTCTTTCTCTATCTTATAAATAACATTTCTCTGTACTTAGGCAATGTCCACATCTGGTTGTCGACGATGAGTTCCAGCTTGTCGATGTGGTAACGGATTTCTTCCATCATTGGCACGATGTTGTCGTGATAGGCGATGGCTTTGTCGCGTTCACTTTCAATTTTGTTGGCCACTTTGCGGGCTTCGATCATGGCGTCCACATGCTCCTTGATGAAGGTGGTACGGTCGGCAATCTCCTCGATGAGTTCGAGGTTCTTGGCCGATAGTTTTGCCGCTTTCTCTGCCGGAAACAGGTCTTTCATCTTGTAAACATTGTCTATCAGGTCTGTCTGGTATTGTGTGGCTACGGGGATGATGTGGTTCATTGCCAAATCACCGAGTACGCGGGCTTCAATTTGGATTTTCTTTGTATAGGTTTCCCATTTCACTTCGTTGCGGGCTTCGAGTTCTTTCCGCGTCATGACATTTACGGATTCGAACATCCGGATGCTTTCAGGCTTCAGGTAGTTGTCGAAGATGAGGGGCACACTGGTTTCGCAATCCAGACCGCGTTTCTTGGCTTCGGCTTTCCATTCGTCGCTGTAACCGTTACCGTCGAAATGGATAGGCTTGCATATCTTGATATATTTACGGATGACGTCGAGGATGGCCGAAATCTTCGGTTCGCCCTTTTCCATAAGTTCGTCTACATCTTTCTTGAACTCTGTCAGCTGTTCGGCAAGGGCGGAGTTCAAGGCAATCATGGCGCTGGCGCAGTTGGCTTCCGACCCTACGGCGCGAAACTCAAAGCGGTTGCCGGTGAAAGCAAACGGGCTGGTGCGGTTACGGTCGGTGTTGTCTATCATCAGTTCGGGAATCTGGGGAATATCCGGTTTCATGCCTTGCTTGCCGCTGAGGCTGACAAGGTCGTCTTTGGTGCTTTCCTCTATATGTTCCAGAACCTGGCTCAACTGTTTGCCGAGGAAGCTGGATATGATTGCGGGCGGTGCTTCGTTTGCTCCCAGCCGGTGGGCATTTGTGGCGCTGGAGATGCTTGCTTTCAGTAATCCGTTATGTTTGTAAACGGCCATTAAGGTGTTCACCACAAAGGTGATGAAACGCAGGTTGTCTTCGGGCAGTTTGCCGGGGGCATGGAGCAGGATGCCCGTATCCGTCCCCAGTGACCAGTTGTTATGCTTGCCGCTGCCGTTGACCCCTTTGAACGGTTTTTCGTGCAGCAATACGCGGAAGCCATGATTGCGGGCAATCTTACGCATCAAAGCCATGATGAGCATGTTGTGGTCGACGGCCAGATTACATTCCTCGAAGATAGGAGCCAGTTCGAACTGGTTGGGAGCAACCTCATTGTGGCGGGTCTTGACGGGGATACCGAGTTTCAACGCTTCTATTTCCAGCTCTTTCATGAAGGCAGCCACACGCGGTGGAATAGCACCGAAGTAGTGGTCTTCGAGCTGTTGGTTTTTGGCGCTGTCGTGTCCGGTCAGTGTACGTCCGGTCATCAGGAGGTCGGGGCGGGCGGCATACAGCCCTTCGTCAACCAGGAAGTATTCCTGTTCCCAGCCCAGATAGGCGACTACCTTTTTTACATCCGGATTGAAGTAGTGGCATACGTCCACTGCTGCTTTGTCCACCGCACGCAGTGCTTTGAGCAACGGTGCTTTGTAGTCCAGTGACTCTCCGGTGTAGGCAATGAAAATGGTAGGGATGCAGAGTGTATCGTCTACGATGAATGAGGGAGAGGAAGGGTCCCAGGCAGAATAGCCGCGCGCTTCAAACGTATTGCGAATACCGCCGTTCGGGAAGCTGGATGCATCCGGTTCCTGCTGCACAAGCAGCTTGCCGGTGAATTCTTCCATCATGCCGCCTTTGCCGTCGTGTTCCACAAAAGCGTCGTGCTTTTCGGCAGTGCCTTCGGTTAGCGGGTGAAACCAGTGCGTGTAATGGGTAGCTCCCATTTCGAGCGCCCACTTCTTCATTCCCGCAGCCACCTCGTCGGCAATGCTGCGGTCCAGCGGTGCGCCGTTGTCAATTACATCGATCAACTTGGCATATACCTTGCTTGGCAGGTACCTGAACATCTTTTCCTTGTTGAATACATACTTGGCGAAGTACTCTGACGGACGTTCCGTCGGGACTGCCACTGCAACGGGTTTCTTCTTGAACGCCGTTTCTACTACTCTGAATCTCAATTTTGACATAATACCTTCAGTTGTAATTGTTGGTTTATAAATATGTTGGAGTAAAAAAACTTTTGTCAGTTGTATGCAGACTCTCCATGTTCGTAGATGTCGAGACCCTCCTCTTCAATACGGGATGGAACGCGTAAGCCATGTATCTTGTCGAGCGCCTTGAAGATGATGAATCCCATGCCTATGGCCCAAAGTCCGATGAGCACCGCACCGAAGATCTGTGCTCCGAGGAAGTTTGCGCCTGCACCATAGAAGAGTCCTTCGCTGGTGGAGAACAGTCCGGTGAGGATTGTACCTGTGAGACCACAGACGCCATGTACGGAAGAGGCGCCTACGGGATCGTCAATTTTCAGGACTTTATCGATGAACTCTACGGAGTATATCATCAGTATGCCGCAGATAGCTCCGATGACAACCGCACCCCAGGGAGATACTGTGTCACAACCAGCCGTAATACCCACCAAACCTGCCAGGATGCCGTTTAGAGTCAATGACAGAGATGGCTTGCCATACTTCAGCCAGCTTATGCTTAGGGCGAAGAAACCACCTGCACAAGCTGCCAGGTTGGTGTTGAGGAATACGAGTGAGATAGCTACTTGGTCGGCGGTGGTGGCTGCTGCCAGCTGTGATCCGGGATTGAAGCCGAACCATCCGAACCAGAGGATGAATACACCCAGTGCTGCAATTGTGAGGTTGTGTCCGGGGATAGCCTTTGACTGGCCGTCCTTACCATACTTGCCGATGCGGGGGCCCAGCATCTTGGCACCGATCAGG
>OHPI01001757.1_pt1 | contig 10439 bp, 10 predicted proteins | sample 1577651 | NCBI WGS metagenome assembly OHPI01 (sample SAMEA3879578, study PRJEB24766) | human gut metagenome | biome: human-associated habitat; feature: feces | place: USA | collected 1985/1987
AGAAAAACACAGCCCGCCGTCAGATAGATTCGTCACTTGATTTATTGAGTGATAACGAATTAAAAATCATTCAAGGTACAATTGACGGTATCTTGAACAGCAGAGAGAATAAGAAGTGATTTGCTTCTTATTTTCTCTGTTTTTCTATACAGATTTTTTAACACTTATTTGTTGATCTGCTCCGCAGGTAACAAATTTTAATATGTTACTTTTTATTCTCTATGCAATTACATAAATCATCCACAAAATCAAATGTTGCTTTATCAAAACACTCAACAGCACCTAATGACTTTGCCATATTAAATATGTGTCTATCAACAGAAGTTGTCATTATACAGATGGGTATATTTTTTGTGAATTCATGTTGAAGTAATGCTGTACCTGTATCGTCTGGGAGATTATAATCAGTACAAATGAAATCATAAATATCCTTTTTTATTTCATCTAGAGCAGATTTTACTGAGCCGACACCTTTTACTTTATATCCTTTACCTTTGAGAACTTTACATAATAATTCTCTATAAGTAGCTGAATCTTCTACAATCAATATATTTTTCATAAGCACCTCTTACATAAAAGTGAGTATTAAGCCCAAAATTAAAATACCAACCATAAGTAGCCCCCAAAAGCCACAAATACATAAAGCAATAATTGAAAATACATCTCTACGTTTTGGGTTTTTTACTACTGAAATTGAAAGACCTAAACCCAATAATATTGAAATTACATTTAATGCTGTTAATCCCATTTGAAGCCCACCTGTAATTTTTTCTGAAAAAAGGGAAATCAATAATGTGATAAATGGTAACAGCGAAATGACCAATGCAACAACGCTTAATTTACTTTTTTTCATTTTATATTACCTCATTTCTTTTCTTCCAAAGTATTTAACAGAAACACATAGTGCAAGTTCTGATATGATTACAGCACACGGTACAAACGGAAATAGTGATATTGTACCTCCTGTTCCCGCCGTTGTTACAGTATGTAATGCATCTGATACGACATAACCGCTATAACAATAAGGGTACATTAACCACAAAGGTGTATTAGCAATTAAAACTCCCGGAATTATTAAGAGCAAATTTAATCCCATAGACAATAGTGGTTTTTCAAATAGTACAGTAATCGTCCACATACAAGCAATAGCTGGAACCATTGTCACAAATAATTTTACTGTCCATGTTAGTAAATAAAAAACGGGAATAGTTTCAGTTACATTCATTATTTTAGTAGCGATAACACCTGCAATAATGAATGAACTGAAAAATATAAGTAACTCAATTGCTAAAAAGCTCAATAATACCAAGAACTTTGTCAATGCAAGTTTTCCTTTACTAACGGGCAAAGCAAGCATTTTTAATATGCCATTATTCTTTATTTCTCTGTTGGCAATCATAACACAAACAACTACCATTGAGAATGGAAGTAAATAATATCCAAAAAGTAATGCACTTTGAATGAACATTGCCGACCAAGCGTCTGTATATTCTGGCGTCATATACATACTAATACTAGATACGCCAGAAACTACAACTAAGATAGGCGGAATTAAAAGTAAAGGTAAAATCATAGACCTTTTTACTTTCATAAATTCTATTTTTATCAATTCAATGATTGACATACTATTTCCTCCTTTATTCATAATGTTTTATTTTACCAAGATACCAGCCAATTACGAAGAATATGATTGTTTCAACAAACCCTAAAATTAAAACATTCATATCAATACTTGCCGTAGAAGCCACCGCAGGTTTCATCATTAGTACAAATGGATTGATAAGAAATAGGGACATATCTGAAAGCGACATTGCCATACCGCTAAAAAATCCTGCAACGCCAATACCTAATGTAAACCATATATTTTCACATCGTGATGATACCAAGAGCATAAATGCTAATACTGGTAAAGTTGAAACAAAGCAATATCCTGTATATTTAACAAGTGTTAATAATTCAAAAGTTCCACTAGGCAAAAATATATTTCCAATAATACACAAAGCTCCGTTCTGCAAGACGATACAAACAGCAAGCAAAACAAACAATATATAAAATTTATTTTTGAAAATAGATGATGTCTTGAAAGGAAGCATATACATCTTTTTAATTGCATTTCCTTGAAATTCGATATTATATGTTAAAGTTGTCGCTACGATAATGCCAAACATATTAAGAATCATAATCATTCCGTAAAGCTGTGTCAGCAAAACATCCATAGGTGGAAGCGGTAAGTTTAACAAAACATCTTTGCGAACTATAAAATTTGCAAAAGCATATAATGCACCAAGAAGTCCAACAATCGGTAACACTTCTAATATCCCAGTACGTTTACATTTTTTTAATTCTACGGTTAAATTTCTCATAATTTTAACCTCTGCTTTCTGTTGGCGTTATCCTCATCAATCATGGATAAAAACATTTCTTCTAAATTATCATTTTCAAAACCAGCTTGATGTGCCGTCAATTTCAAATCATCAAGACTTCCTTCAAATAGTAATTTTCCGTGATTTAAAATACCAATGTCGTCAGCTAGTAACTCAATTTCTGATAACATATGTGATGAAATCAGAACCGTACAGTCATATCTTTTTGGAAGTGATTTAATTAGGTTGCGAATTTCATGGATACCTGCTGGGTCTAAGCCGTTTGTTGGTTCATCTAAAATTAAAACTGGTGGTTCGCCAAGCAAAGCAGAAGCAAGTCCTAAACGTTGTTTCATTCCTAAAGAATATTTTTTCGCCAAGCGATTACCAAATTCAGATAATCCTACTAATTCTAATGCTTCATCAACGCTAGTCGCTGGAAGTCCTAAAATTCTACGAATAATATCAAGATTTTCTCTACCTGTTAAATTTGGATAAAATGACGGGGATTCAATAAAAGAACCGATTTTTTTCAAAATTTGAACACGATTATTCGGAAAAGTCAAGTTATCTATTTGGAACTCTCCATCGGTAGGTGCAGTTAATCCCAAAAGCATTTTCATAGTTGTAGATTTTCCGGCACCATTTGGACCGAGAAATCCGTAAATACTACCTTTCTTAATGTGTAAAGACACATGGTCTACGGCGGTAAACGCTTTGTATGTTTTTGTTAAATTTTTAGTTTCAATCATGTTTTTCATAATTGTTGCTCCTTTCTTCATACTCACAATATAAAACACCTACATTACAGCCACATTCTCTCTACCTTACATTTACCTTACAAATGAGAAAATGACTGTTTAACTTTTTTCAGAATGTTATAATAGGATAAAGAAAAATAAAGAGGGTGTGACAAGCAAATGAAAGATACATACTTAAAATCAAAAAAAGTATTGATAGTTGATGATGAAGAAAGTTTAAGAAGTATGCTCATTACCATATTAGAAGATGAAAACTTTTTTAATATTATTACCGCTGATTGTGTAAAATCAGCTTTGGAAATCTGCCAACAGGAAAAACCAGATATAGCCATATTAGATGTTATGCTTCCAGACGGAAACGGTTTTGAGCTTATGGACGCACTAAGAAGTTTCACTAATATTCCAGTAATATTTTTGACTGCAAAAGATGATATACAAGATAAATATTCTGGTTTTGGGCTAGGAGCTGACGATTATATAACAAAACCCTTTATGCCAAAAGAACTTATATTTCGCCTAAATGCTGTATTACGCAGATGTTATAAGGAAGATAGCCCACTTATAGAATTGCGTGATTGTAAAATTGATTTAGCTAATGCACAGGTTATATGGGAAGATAAGATTTTACCTCTTACTGCAAAAGAACATGATATTTTAGAAGCACTTGTACGAAATGCTAACCACATCGTAACAATAGACGCTCTTTGTGAAGCTGTATGGGGCGACAATCCATTTGGATATGGAAATTCACTACTTGCTCATATTCGACGCATAAGAGAAAAAATTGAAATTACCCCCTCAAAACCAAAATCACTAATAACTGTTAAAGGATTGGGATATAAAATAAATGTGGAGAGCAGGTTATAATAATGCGGAATTTTGGAAAATTTATTAGTAAACATTTATTCATATACTTGTCAGTAATAATCCTTATAGTGGTTTTTGATTTACTGCTTTTCTTCCTAGCTTTTAATGGTACTGTCAACAGTATAAGCGAAGATAATCCTGTCCAAACATTAGAAAAAGTATCTAATAATCTTACTATCCAAGATGGAAAATATATATTAAATAATAGGTGTCAAAAAGATTTAATTACAAACAACATCTGGGGAATTGTAATAGATAATAGCGGTAATGTAATCTGGCAATACAATCTACCAGAAGAAATACCACTTAAATATTCATTACAAGACGTTGCCACCTTTTCTAAGGGGTATATCAAAAATTATCCCGTATTCACATGGAAGCAAGAAAATGATTTATTGGTATTAGGTTATCCAAAGAACAGTTATTCAAAATTTGTGACTAACTATCTTCCTTTATCAGCAATGCAGAAAACTCCCGTTATTCTTTTTATTATGTTGGTATCAAATGTAACTATTCTGTTTATTGTATATTATTTATCAAAACGAAATGTAATGCTGAAAGTTGCTCCTATTCTCAATGGATTAGATAAGCTGTCTCATGGCGAAACAGTTGTCCTTAATATAAATGGGGAATTGGAAGATATTGGAAAACGTATTAACGAAACATCATTGCAATTAGACAAGCAAAATAAAGCGAGAGCAAACTGGATAAGTGGCGTTTCACATGATATACGAACACCGCTTTCCATGATTATGGGGTATGCAGATAGAATAACTTCTTCATTAGATGTTGAGGAAAACACCAGAAAACAAGCAAATATTATCAAAATCCAAAGTGTTAAAATTAAAAATTTGGTTCAGGATTTGAACCTTGTGAGTCAATTAAATTATAATGTTCAGCCAGTTAAACAAACGCCTGTTCATTTATGTAAAATGATACGAGAAATTGTCGTTGAGTATCTAAATAACAATCTAAATAACAAATTTGATTTTGAATTAAATTTAGACTGTAATACAGAACAAATCTCTATTATAGGAGATGAAAGATTGTTATATCGAGCAATACAAAATATTATTTCTAACAGTATCAATCATAATGAAAATGGTTGTACAATCTCAGTTAGTTTAGCTGTAAACAGAAACAATTTAATATTGGTAATCAGTGATAACGGAAAAGGAATATCAGAAGAAAAATTACAAAAAATACAGTCAACACCTCATTATCTGCAAAGTACAGATGAAAGGTTAGATTTACGGCATGGTTTAGGGCTTCTTCTGGTGAAAGAAATTATTTCTATTCATAATGGAACTGTATCTATTTCAAGTGCATTAAATAACGGATTTTCCACGACTATTTCCTTGCCCATAAAAAATCAATGATAAAACCGTAGCTTGTATTTTACATTAGAATGTTATCTTACAGGCTACGGTCTTTTGTGGTATCATTTATTCTACAATCTTCCAGTTATCGTCCTTATGAAGTACTAGATTATACTGTGAGATTTGTGTCATTTTCGACTTGTTATCCAGATATTTCACAGACACACTGACCTTGAGGTTGTTGCTGTCTTTGTTAAAGACAGCGTTTACCAGTTCTGAAAATACATAGTCGCCGGAGACAGGAGCAAGCACTCCGGCTTTAACATAATAGGCAAGTTCTTTTTCCGTAGCTGTCGGATAGAGCTTAAAGAATGTTTCCAAGAAAGCGGTAGCGTCCTTGACTGTATCGGAGCTGACACTGACATCGGCTTCCTGTGCTTTCGGTTCATACTTTGATTTCTGTACTGCCGGAGCGAGGGTAGGATTCTGGGTAATGACCATTGCACCGTCCTTATCCACATGAACTGTTACAGTGTAATTTTCTGTGACTGCCTGTGTCTGTTCTCCCTCTTTTACCTGCTGATCTACTTCGTAGGCAACGGTAAAATCGTCCGTTCCAGACTGCTTTACATTCCAGACCAGCACATTTGTAACGGTCGCACTGGTTGGTATGTCCGTTCTGATGGTATCGGCGTTCAAGTCCTGTAATTCTTTGGTAAGGTATTTACTGATTTCCGTTGTCCTTGCTTCAATGGCTTCCTTGCTGGTATCCCATGAATAGTAGGCTTTCGCAAAGTTCTTGACGAAATTCTCAATACCGTTGGTATCGTTCAATCTTAGCTGAATGATTTCTTTTTCATGTACCGTGTGGGTGTCAATGGCGGTAAAGTTCTTATACACACCAAAGCTGGTGCTTGTCAGAAGCACCACCCACAACAGCAGGACAGATTTTTTATGTGTCCCGACTTTCATAGTACGCACTTTCTTATTCTTAGGTGCTTTCTCTGTTTTTTCCTTTTTCTTAAACATATTTCAAGTCCTTTCTATTGTTTGATTCTTCCGGCACAAATGATGTGCTGTTGCCAGTAGGCAGAGGTCAAATCGGTATAGCCGATTGGATTTCCGGCATGATACATCTGATTGTTTCCCACATAGATTCCTACATGGGTAACATAGTCACTGGTATTATAAGTGGAATGGAAAAAGACCAAATCGCCAGCCTGTGCCTGTGACAATGGGATATGCTGGGTTGCGTCATACTGTGCCTGTGCGGTTCGTGGCAGGCTAATTCCGGCTTTTCCGTAGCACCACTGGGTAAGACCAGAACAGTCAAAAGAGGTGTTCGGGTTACTGCCACCATAGACATATTTCCAGCCTTGATACTTCAACGCTTCATTCATAACCGCCTGTACCGTTTCGTTACTGAACTGCTTCACGGTCAGATATTGGTTGACCAGCTCCACATAAAACATATTCCCGTAGTTATAACGCCAGCCACCATTTTTACTGACTGCTATCGGGTTCGTATAGGTCACTTTTGTACCGCCGGATTTATTCTTTGCGAAATTCTCTGCAAGGTTGAAGCTGTGCTTTTTCCCGTTCTTCGCCACATAGTCTGCATAGCCACCACCATAGTTATAAGATTGAATGACCACGTTAATGTCCGTCATGCCTTTTGCTTTACAGGAAGAAAGCAGGGACGCAAAATATTTACACCCCTGCTTAATGGATTCTTCTGTACTTAACGAGTTTGGCGGTAGTCCCAGACTTTCGCTGGACTGCATGACATCAGTAGCCGTACCGCCACTTTCTACCTGTATGATGGCAAGCAGGACGTTCACATACTCCGAGATACCGTTTTCTCTGGCGTATTTTTCTACCATCGGCTGATGTTTGAGGACATCGGCTGACAGGTTCATGCCAGAATAGACAGGCGAATAGCTGTTTGAACTGTCGTCATCTTCGCCGGAAATCAATATCCCGAAAAAGAGGACGATGGAGAAAAGGACTGGAAATATCGTACCTATGATAAGGATACGCTTTAATCTCATTTCTTCCGTCCTTTCTCTGGTTGCTTCGTAACAGTCTTACGATTTTGTTTTTGGTTGACCTGTGTTTTCTGTACCGTAGATTTCTTATGATTGCTGATGGATTCTGCTACGTTTGGCTGGTTCGCTCTGGCAACAGATTTAACCTGCTGTTCCTGTCTGATATTGGTTCGGACAGTTTCTTTTCCAGCCTTGACTTCTGCATTTTTTATCACAGGAGAAGTAGCAGGACGTTTCATATCCGGCGTTTTGACCGTATCGGTCTGTGCAGGTTTTGGAACAGGTGTGGCAACAGGGCGTTCATGGCTTCTGGTAGCTCCGGCTGTCGCTGATCCATTCGCATGAACTGTCTGTTTTGCTTCCTGTGCTTTCTGCAATTCCTGTTTTTTCTGTGAGATATTTTCCCTGTGCAGATTGCGTTTCTGTGTACGCTGTTCCTGTCGGTTTTCCCGTTCTTCCACAACGCCACGCTTAAAGTCTGATACATTATCCTTTGCTTTCTGTTTTGCAGAGTGGACAGCATAACCAGCCTGTGTCGGCAAGTCTTTCACATTTTCTTTCAGAGAGGAAGCACTGTCATGGACTTTATTTTTCGTATCCATCACAGCACCTACCGCAGAACCGACACGGCTTCCCATGCTGGCAGAGGTATTTTCCCGTTTCTTTGGCGGTTGGTTCGTTGCTGGTTTTCCGGCTCTGGCAACACTTGCACCAGCCACCGCACCTGCAACACTTCCAGCACCGACAGCCCTTGCAATCCTGTGTTCCATACGTCTTGCCCTGTGTCGCATGAACACCATCGGTCTACGGAAAATCCGGCGACCTATCTGCTGGCTGTCATTGGCATTAAGACTGAACATACTCATTAGTTCTCCGAGCTTCATGTAGATTCCGGCAAAACAGATTATCTGCAAAAACGCCACCATGAAGAACGGATAGTCCGTGGAAATGTTGTAGAACATACTGGAAATCGAAAATGCCACGGTCACAATCAGCGTGATTCCAGCTCTTGTCATAATGGCGTTGAATACACGGACAACTGCCTGTTTCGCCATGTTCTCATAGGTCGGTATCATGGACAGTAAAAAGCTGACAGGCAAAAACATGGCATATATGATAAAAAGTATCTGGGAAAATAACATCATGCCGGTAAGCAGAAAGATAAAGATTGTGATACCGAGATTGAAAATGAGCAGGAAGAACACCATACCCAGACGGTTGACGACCTGTGGAATGGTAAGGTTGTCATTGTCGTTATCTTCAATCTCTGTTTTGACAACATTTTCCCTTGTTTCTCCATCTTCGTCTGACGGGCTGGCAGATACCAGAGCTTCCACACGGTCAGCCCCGATTTCTTCGGTATCGCTGTTCCCAAACTGCAATAACAGCCACGGTTTTTCTACCTGTATCGCAAACAGGCTGTCACGGATAAGGTCTACGCTGTCCTTGCCTTTGCTTTGTGAATCGGGGAGCATGATTTTTGTCCCCAAGTCCAGAGAAGCGGTGCTGATGTCCGAACTGAAATCATTGATTTTCTGGATATAGTTGGGAGCATAAGCAATAAAGGACGCAGACACAATGAACACCACCACAAAGTTGATAACAGCGTGAAGTGCCTTGCTTGTTTCCCGTTTGAGAAGCCCTGTATAGGCGGTGTAAACACCTACAATCAGAATGATAATGAGCAGGAATCCCACATAGAATCCACTGCTGGAAAATCCGTTTTCGGTCACTCCGGCAAGTGTCTGGATACTTTTCCCGATACTGTCAGCCATGTCATTGATAAAGTCCAGCTTATACGCCTGTTGCACCACATATCCTGTGGCATTGCTAAGATACAGGCTGATTGTCCAGACAAAATTTGTGATACAGTAAAGCCCGTACTGCACCGATTTTCCAATGCCGTCCAGCCAGTTCCACGGAAGCCAAGACCAGCTATTGTCCACATAGAAATCAAGCTGATAATTGGAAAGCGGATACTTTGAATACAGGTTGTCTGCATTGACCGTATCATCGACCAGTCCAGACGCATGAGCTACCGTCCCAAGCAGGGACAGCAGTACCAGCATGACGGTCACGGCAAGCAGAACCAGTTTCAGTACATGGAATACCTTTTCTTTTGTGACAGATTTCATCATTCCAAATCCACCTCACTTTTTATCGGCGGTCTGGTATCAAAGGCATGGAGCAGTTCTACAAAGACAGGGTGTATCTGTACCACGCCGACACGCCCGTATAAATCCTGCATTAAGCATTGTCCGTTCTCCAAATCCCTCAACCGTTTCTGGTTGTTTTCGTCCTCACTGTCCAGTCCGAAAAACTCTAAGGTCTGTTTGATTTCATTGGTATCTGTGGAGCGGAACGCAAACTTTAAACCGATGTTATTTTTTAGGCTTTCTTTCGATACGTCCCCAGAGGATTGTGTTACGAAATAAACTCCGGCGTTCATGGCTCTACCAGCACGCACCAGCTTATTTGAGAGTGTTTCACCCTGTGCCACATTTAAGAACGCCCATGCTTCATCAAGGTCTACAATCTTAAAAATGCTTCGGTCTGAATGGATAAAGTCTAAGGCAAAGGTAGATATTACAATCAACATTGCCACCGATAATAATTCAATGGTCGTGTATTCGTCAAAAGTAGTATCTTTATCCGGCAGAACCAAATCCGCAACCTGTATGATATTGAGCTGGTTATCCAAACTGATAGTATTTTTCGCTGTTCCGTCTGAAAAGAGCAGGTGTGCAAAATCATAATTTGTAAAACTGTCAATATGATTTGCGATATGGTTTGAAATAGGCGTATTTTCTTTCCGTAATTCTGTGATAACATTTAGCAATCCTCTTTGTTCACTTTCTGATACTTTGCTGATTGCACTGATAAGCACAGGGAACTTGTCTCCATCACGGGTTGAGATACCTGTTAAAAATGTTAAAATTTCTTTTGCCAGTGTAGCTCCGTCCTCTTTATCTTTCATAATTACAAACGGGTCAAGAAGCCCTGCATTTTCCTTGTCGCTAGTAAGATTTACAATGTTGATTTCCTCTGCAATCTCCGGCAGTGTTTCTTTCCAGTTTCCAC
>OHPI01001758.1_pt1 | contig 10439 bp, 8 predicted proteins | sample 1577651 | NCBI WGS metagenome assembly OHPI01 (sample SAMEA3879578, study PRJEB24766) | human gut metagenome | biome: human-associated habitat; feature: feces | place: USA | collected 1985/1987
GCGATTCTTAATTTAGTAAGCAGTCGTTCTGTTAGATTAAAAATAAACGAACTAAGGAGGCAGAGGTCCAATGGACAGTATATCATCAGTTACATTTCAATATGTCAGTGGTACGGTAGATGCAGGTTCCTGTGAAAGAGACCTTTACCACGAAAGATAAGATCCAGTAAAAGTGAATGAAAAGATCAAATCGAAGAGATTGTAAAGCTGGATGAAAATGAAAAGATTCGACATCTACAGACGTATTGAATATAGATACCACATGTAGCCAAAGTTCCCGAACATGTGTAAAGAAACATGGATAAGGAATATCAGTTTTATATGAAGCACCCCCAGTTATAGAAAGAATAATCAAATAGGATGTTGGAATATCGTCAGATGATACTGCAGCAGCCGAAAGGTTATAGAGAGAATAACTGAAGAGAGGACTTTCATGATAGGATGATACCGATACCGAGTCGGATTTAGGTTATAGATATTGTTAAATTGAAGAACAGGAGGTTTCATATAAGCCAGTCTTAGTGAACAGACTGCTATATCAATTAACATAGGTAGAGGTCTTGCAGGAACAGAATTGAGAAGTTCCTTCGATTTATAAAATAGAATATGAAAAATTTGAATAAAATGTAAAATGCATCTTCAATGTCAATTGGGGGTGCATTTTTTTGACATTACGGGAGTCATATGGTAAACTAGAACAAACTAGGCAATGAAGAGAAAGATACCTGTAAGGTACAGACTAAGTATAATGAGGTGAGCATAGTGGACAAGTATGAATATAAGTTGAAGACAGAACAGATGCTAAAACTTATGGAAAACGGTGCATACAACAGAGCCGCTGAGATTGCTGACAGCATTGATTGGAAGCGTGTCAGAAATGTAAATATGCTGTTAAACGTCAGCAATATATATGAAAAGATCAGAGATTACCGTAAGAGTTTTGGAGTTCTGAGAGCTGCCTATCATAGAACAGAGGGGAGCAGAAAGATATTATATCGCTTGTGCACTCTTGCGATAAAGGTTGGAAATCTGGAAGAGGCAATCGACTATTATGATGAATACGTACAGGCTGCGCCAAAAGATCCGAATCAGTACATCCTAAGATACCGCCTGTTGAGAGCACGAAGAGCTCCGATCGAGCAGCAGATCCGTGCGTTGGAGCAGTTCAAAAAAGCAGAGTATGTCGAAGAGTGGGCATACGAGCTGGCCAAGAGATATGAAGAAGCCGGGATGACAGCCGAATGTCTGGAAGAGTGTGATGATTTGATTCTGTGGTTCAGCGAAGGCAAGTATGTATACAAGGCCATGGAACTGAAGATGCGATACAAGCCATTGACTCCACTGCAGCAGGAAAAGTATGACAGAAGGCTGGAAGAAGCAGAAAAATCTTCAGAAAGAGCAGCAGAAAAACTGATCGATCTGGGCAGAATAAAAGCTGAGGAAGAAGAAAAGCGGAGAAGAGAGCAGGAAGAAGCTGCCCGCTATACAGAGGATATGCTGGAGCGTTCTGAGCAGATCGCAGAGCCGGAGAATGCCGAACTCAGTGAGGAGGAAGTGGCAGAGCAGCTGAAAAAAGCGGAGCCGCCGAAGAAGAAGCTGGGTGATACGATGAAGCTTGGCGAGGCGCTTCAGAATTTGTTCCATACAGAAAAAGAAGAAGCGCAGGAGCAGGAAGAGCTGGAACTTTCAGAAGAGGATGCGGAAGAGTACGAAGAAGACATCGAAGAATTGGCAGAAGAGGACGCAGAACCGGTGGAAGGTGATGACGAGGAGAGTACAGGGGAAGATGATTGCTCAGATCTGGCAGAAGCACTGGAAGAGATTGAGTCATTATCAGATCTGGAATTGCTGGATCAAGTGACAGAGGAAGAACCTGTAGAAGAGATTATTGAGGAGACGATCGAGACGAAAGTTAAGGAAGTTGACCTGAAAGAATTAGAAGAGCTGGCAGAACCGGAAGTGGCAGATGCAGCAGATGTGGAAGTAATCGAGGAACCTGAAGTAGCAGAAGAGGCTGAGAAGGAAGATATGGAAAAAGAATCTATTAAATTAGAAGAAACAGAAATCAAAGAGGATGAGAGAATAGACGAGCCGGTTGACGATATACTTGATATTGATGATATTCTTGCTGAGTGGGAAGCCGCAGAGGGCAGTGTTGAACCGGAAGAAGTTCCAGAAGTGAACGAAGAGGATATAGAACAGATCGAGCGCAAGCCAAAGAGCCCGATCTTATCCCCGGATATTCAGAGGATGATCGATGAGATTGAAGGTGTGATTCCGGAAGAAGAGAGTGAGGAGATTCCGGTACACACGAGTACTCCTGTTGAACCTCTTGAGAATAAGGAGGCAGCAACAGAAGAGCTTAGAATGGAATCAGAAGAGCTGACTCTGGAGGTTGACAGTGCAGAAGATTATGAAGACCTTCTGACAGAAGACGCAGCAGAGGAACTGGAAGAGGAATTCGAAGAAGAACTGGATTACGATGATGATTATGAGGACGATTACGAATCGATTGCAGCAGGGCTGCAGGAAGAGTTCAAGCCGACGCTGAGTGATGAACCGGACGATCGTGAGATTCCGGATGAAGAGCCTGTTGAGTCGGATATTCTGAGTTCTACGACACCGCTGAGCAGAAAAGAGACTGCGAAGCTGATTGCGACAGGAAAGACTGCACCGCTTCCGATGGATGAGATTGCAGATGCATTATCGATTTCCGATACAGGATTTTTGGTACACAGCCGCTATGACCTGTCCGGACAGGGCGCAAAAAGAGCAGGGCTGACAGAAGAGCAGAAGAAGCTGTTCTCCTACTTTGTTCCGGTGCGCGGCATGAGCGAACAGCTTGTGGATGTTCTGGAGCAGGACCGCAACTGTACGAACAGAAGAGGTACATCCAATACAGGCAACCTGCTGATCGTCGGAAACAAAGGCAACGGAAAGACGGTTCTTGCGGTTGATGTGGTCAAAGCGATCCAGAAGCAGAGAAAGATCCGTCAGGGAAGAGTTGCAATCATCACCGGAGAAGCGCTGAATAAGAAGAAGATCAGTGATATCATTGCCAAGCTGTACGGCGGAGCGCTGATCATTGAAAAAGCAGGAAAATTAAGTGAAAGAACGGTTGCGAAGCTGAACAAGGCGATGGAAAAGGATACAGGTGAGATGCTGATCGTATTGGAAGAGCAGAGAAAGCCGCTGGATCGGGTGCTTTCTTCCAATAGAGAATTCAGAAAGAAATTTACAAGCAGATTGGAAGTGCCGATCTTTGTAAATGACGAGCTGGTTACATTCGGTCAGACGTATGCACAGGAGAATGGATACCGGATCGACGAGATGGGAATCCTGGCGCTGTACAGCCGGATCGATGCGATGCAGAGAGAAGATCACGCAGTGACAGTCGCAGAAGTAAAAGATATCATGGATGAGGCTATGGCGCATTCCCAGAAGGTATCTGCAAAGAAACTTGTAAAACGGGTACTTGGAAAGAATACAGACGATGCAGACCGCATTATTTTGACAGAAAAAGACTTTAATATTTAAATGGAAAGTGGAGGAAAGAGATTTCTTCCACTTTTTTTGAAAATATATACAAAAAAATAAAAAAGAAGTCCTTGGAAGAATTAGAAAATTATATAAAAAACGAAAGAATGTGAGGAGATATTATTGCGCTTTTTATGTCAAACAGGTGAGGATTTGTTATATATTGTGTACTGTTATCAAAACTAGGAAATTATTGTATAAAAAGGCGTTATATGTTGAAAAACGTAGAGAAATGTAGTAAATTTAAATAGATAGACGATGCTTATGAAATTTTTATAAACATCAGGGATTGGGGATGTAAGAGGATAAGGATATTATCCAATGAGTTTGAATCAAGCAAAAGCAAATGCGGTTCGATACACGAAGAAGAAGGTTGAGCACTGGCAGGTTGTTTCCCTTGCGCTGGCCGGATACGACGCAGTTTCTATTGTGATTGCATTTTTTCTGGCACTGTGGTTTCGGTTTGACTGCAGATATTCTATGATCCCAAAGGAATTTTTGGGAGCATACCTTAAATTTATTGGTATTTATGTCATATTTTCGTTATTCGTATTTTGGCGTCTACGTCTGTACAACAGTATCTGGAGATTTGCAAGCTATAGTGAGTTAGTACGTATGATAGTTGCAACAGGTATTTCAAGTTTGTTTCATTGTACAGGTATGACGCTTTTTTTGGGCAGAATGCCGCTTTCGTATTATTTTTTCGGAACGGTGATCCAGTTTGGTATGACGCTGATGGTACGTTTTGCCTATCGTTTCGTTTTACTGGAGAGAAGTAAGCGGCGTAAAACGGAAGAGATCGCAAAAGCGAAGCGGGTACTTCTGATCGGGGGCGGAAAGGCCGGTCAGATCATCCTGCGGGATATCAAGACCGCAAAAGAGCTGAAGGATATTGTCTGCTGTATTATTGACGATAATCCGAATAAATGGGGAAGATACATCGAAGGTGTGCCGATCGTCGGCGGTCGGGACGATATCTTATCGTGTGTGGAACGCTATAAGATCGACAAGATCATTGTAGCAGTACCGAGTGCTACGGCAGAGGAAAAAAGAGATATTCTGAACATCTGTAAAGAGACGGGATGTGAGCTGAAAAACCTGCCGGGCGTGTATCAGTTCCTGACCGGAGAGGTCAAGGTGAGCGCTCTGCGGGATGTCGACGTGGAGGAGCTGCTGGGGCGGGATCCGATCAAAGTAAATATGGAAGAAATCCATGCATTTATCCATGGCAAAAAGGTAATGGTGACCGGAGGCGGCGGAAGCATCGGATCCGGACTTTGTCGTCAGATCGCATCGTATCAGCCGAAACAGTTGATCGTGTTTGATATTTATGAAAACAATGCATATGATATTCAACAGGAATTGAAAAAGAAATATCCGGATCTGGATCTGGTGGTCCTGGTTGGTTCCATTCGGGATTCCAGAAGGATCAATGCGGTATTTGAGACGTATCGGCCAGAGGTGGTGTACCATGCAGCTGCTCATAAACATGTGCCACTGATGGAAGACAGCCCATGCGAATCCATCAAAAACAATGCGATCGGAACGTATAAGACGGCCTATGCGGCGATGATGAACGGCTGTCAGAGATTTGTTCTGATCAGCACGGATAAGGCGGTCAATCCGACGAATATTATGGGAGCGAGCAAGCGTCTGTGTGAGATGATCATCCAGTCTTTTGATCGTATGATCAAAGAGGGGACACCAGAGAAGCTGCCGATTCTGTATGCCCATGCAGATGATGAAGACGGAGCAATGGTGCAGCAGGAATTCCCGAAAGATATCAAGACAGAGTTTGTGGCAGTCCGTTTTGGAAATGTGCTGGGAAGCAATGGTTCGGTGATTCCACTGTTTAAAAAGCAGATTGAAGCGGGAGGACCGGTCACGGTGACTCATCCGGATATTATCCGTTATTTCATGACGATTCCGGAAGCAGTCAGCCTTGTTCTGCAGGCAGGAACGTATGCGCATGGCGGAGAAATCTTTGTGCTGGATATGGGAAGTCCGGTGAAGATCGATACTTTAGCAAGAAACCTGATCAAGCTGTCCGGACTGAAACCGGATGTGGATATCAAGGTGGAATATACGGGATTAAGACCAGGAGAAAAGCTCTATGAAGAGAAACTGATGGCAGAAGAAGGGTTGAAGAAGACGAGGAACGAACTGATCCATATCGGGTGTCCGATTCCGTTCGAAGTCGAAACATTCTTAAAAGAGCTGGAGACGTTGATGGATATGGCATATATTAATGCAGATCATATTCGGGAAAAAGTAGCTGAAATCGTGAAGACGTACCACCCAGCAGGAGAACATGGAAGCGAGAAAAAGGGCGAAGTGTATGAGAGATTGCTGGGGGAAGAAAGTGAAGCGCAACAGAAGTTGGCATAGATAAGATAAAAATAAATTGCTGAATGATAAAAGAGGAAAAACAATGGAATTAAAACCTTTTGAAAATAAAGTATGGTTATCATCTCCTACAATGCATGGAGAAGAATTGAAATATATGACAGAAGCATATGAAACAAACTGGATGTCTACAGTTGGTAAAAATATTGATGAGGCAGAGCGTCTTACCTGTGAGAAAATCGGTTGTAAATATTCGGTTGCATTGTCTGCCGGCACAGCAGCACTTCATATGGCAATGAAGCTGGCTGGCATAAAACCGGGAGATCGCGTGTTTTGTTCTGATGTGACATTTGATGCGACAGTAAATCCAGTGGTATATGAAGGTGGAGTTCCAGTATTTATCGATACGGAGTATGATACCTGGAATATGGATCCGGTTGCTCTAGAGAAAGCATTTGAATTGTATCCTGAGGTAAAAGTGGTTGTAGTGGCACACCTTTACGGCACACCCGGAAAAATCGATGAGATCAAAGAAATTTGCGACAGACATGGAGCAATCATAATAGAAGATGCTGCAGAGTCACTCGGAGCAACTTATAAAGATGTGCAGACTGGAAATTTTGGCGATTACGGTGTGATTTCTTTCAATGGAAATAAGATCATTACAGGATCATCAGGAGGAATGCTGCTTACAGATGATCTGGAAGCAGCGAATAAAGTTCGTAAATGGTCTACTCAGGCAAGGGAGAATGCTCCATGGTATCAGCATGAAGAGCTGGGATATAATTATCGCATGAGTAATGTGATTGCGGGTGTGGTCAGAGGACAGTACCCATATCTGGAGGAGCATATCGCAGCAAAAAAAGCAATTTATGAGAGATATAAAGAAGGATTTAAAGATTTACCGATTGAAATGAATCCATATGACGAGAACGTATCAAAACCGAATTTCTGGCTGTCTTGCATGTTGATCAATCCGGAGGCAATGTGTAAACAGGTTCGTGGAGAGCAGGAAGCGCTATATATCAGCGAAGCGGGTAAGACCTGTCCGACAGAAATATTAGAGACATTGGCAGAATACAATGCAGAAGGGCGTCCAATCTGGAAACCAATGCATATGCAGCCAATTTACCGCATGAATGGATTTGTGACTCGTGAAGGTGATGGAAGAGCAAAGACAAATGCATACATTTCCGGGGGTGCAGTTGGAAAAGATGGAATGCCGTTGGATGTTGGAATGGATCTGTTCCACAGAGGATTGTGTCTGCCAAGTGATAATAAGATGACAGTAGAAGAGCAGGCTGTGGTGATTGAGATTATTAGAAGATGTTTTAAATAAAAAAGATGAAAAAAATTGAGTGATTTGAAAGGAAATATACTCATGCATAAAAAAGGGGTTTATGAAAAATATATTAAAAGGCCGCAGGATATGTTGTGTGCGTTATTGGCACTTATAGTTCTTTCACCTATTTTATTTATTACAGCATTTTTAGTTAGGGTGAAACTTGGAAGTCCGGTTATTTTTAAACAGGAACGGCCAGGATTAAATGGAAAAATATTTACACTTTATAAATTCCGAACAATGACAGATGAAAGAGATTCGGAAGGAAATCTTCTTCCGGATGAAGTACGTCTTGCAAAGTTTGGAAAATTACTTAGAAGTACAAGTTTGGATGAACTTCCAGAATTGTTAAATATTCTTTTTGGAGATATTGCGGTTATTGGACCAAGACCGTTATTAGTAGAATATTTGCCGAGATATAATGCAGAACAAAGACGCAGGCATGAAGTACGCCCGGGATTAAGTGGCTTGGCACAGGTGAATGGAAGAAATGCGATTAGTTGGGAAGATAAATTTAAGTATGATGTGCAGTATGTGGATCATGTAACATTTTTAGGAGACTGGAAAATTATATTTCAGACGATATTAAATGTAATAAAGCGAGATGGTATTAATTCTGATACAGCTGCAACAATGGAAATATTTATGGGAACAGAGGAAAAAACGGAGTCAGAACATGTCTAAAAAAATAGTGATTATTGGAGCCAGCGGGCATGGAAAAGTAATTGCAGATATTGCAAAAAAGAATGGATACAAGGAAATTGTTTTTTTGGATGATAATGAGAATGTTCATGAATGTGGAGTCTATCCAGTAGTTGGGAGAAGCCACGAAGCGAAAACAATAAATGCTGATGTAATTGTTGGAATTCCTGAAGGAAAGGTGGTTACGCTTATTCATCCAAATGCTGTTGTGGCGGATGATGTAATGATAGGTACAGGAACGGTGATTATGGCTGGTGCTGTGATTAATTCTGGTGTAAGGATTGGAAGGGGCTGTATTATTAATACTTGTTCGTCTGCGGATCATGATTGTGATATGGGTGACTATGTGCATATTGCAGTGGGCAGCCATTTATGCGGCACGGTTTCCGTAGGTGATGAAACATGGATTGGTGCAGGAGCAACCGTGAGCAATAATATTTCTATTTGTTCAGAATGTATGATTGGTGCGGGGGCAGTAGTGACTAGGGACATTACAGAAAAGGGAACGTATGTAGGAGTTCCGGCAAAGAGGAGTAAGTAAAGTTATGCGTGTGATGATTTTGACTAATTTTGATTTGGGTCTATATCAATTTCGTAAAGAATTAATCCAGGAGCTTCTAAAGGATAATCAGGTTATCATTTCGTTACCTTACGGTGAGTTGATTGAACCGTTGAAAGAGATGGGGTGTAAGTTTATCGATACCCCCGTTGATAGGCGTGGAATTAATCCAATAACAGACATTAAATTATTTGTAAATTATAGAAAACTACTAAAAAGGGAAAAGCCTAATCTTGTGATTACATATACTATTAAGCCTAATGTGTATGGTGGATTGGCTTGCCGAATGGCAAAGATTCCATATGCTATCAACATAACAGGATTAGGAACTGCATTCCAAGGCAATGGAATGCTGAGAAAAATTGTTACGCAAATGTATACAGTCGGATGCAAAAAAGCAAAAACTGTATTCTTTGAGAATACTGAAAACCGGCAGATTTTTATTGATGAGAAAATCATTAAGGAAGAAAAAACGTGCTTATTAAATGGGGCGGGAGTAAATCTCTCCCATTTTCAGATGTTAGAATATCCAAAAGATGATAGTATGACTCGATTCCTTTTTATTGGTCGGGTGATGAAAGAGAAAGGAATTAATGAGCTGTTCAGTGCGATGAATAAATTGATGGCAGATGGGTATAAGTGTTCACTCGATATACTTGGGGGGTATGAGGAAGATTATAAAGAGATAATTAAAAAATATGAGGCGCAGGGATGGCTTCGGTATTATGGCTATCAAAAAGATGTGAGACCATACATTGAGAAATGCCATTGTTTTATTCTGCCTTCGTGGCATGAGGGAATGGCAAACACAAATCTTGAATGTGCTGCAAGTGGCAGACCAGTGATAACTAGTAATATTCATGGTTGTTTGGAAGCTGTTGAGAATGGCGTGAGTGGCTATCTGTGTCAGAAAGCAAATGCAAATGATCTGTATCAGGTAATGAAGAAGTTCATCGTACTGCCACATGATGAGAAGAAAGCTATGGGATTGGCTGGACGAAAACATGTAGAGAATAATTTTGATAAGATGGATGTGGTAAAAAAAACCATAGTTCAGTTGATGATTTGAGGGTGGAATATGGATAGAAAAGTTTCTATTTTGATGGGAATATATAATTGTGAAGGGACTTTAGAAGAAGCTATAGACTCGATACTTAATCAGACATTTGAGGATTGGGAATTGATAATATGTGATGACGGATCGTCTGATTGTTCATACAGTATTGCAGAGAAATATAGAGATGAATATAAAGAAAAAATAGTATTGCTATCAAATTCAAAAAATTGTGGTCTTAATATTACACTAAATAATTGTTTGAGAGTTGCAAAGGGAGAATATATAGCTCGTATGGATGGTGACGATATTTCTGCTCCAACAAGATTACAAGAAGAAGTGGAGTTTTTAGATGAACATCCAGAGTATGCTATTGTAAGTACACCAATGATTTATTTTGATGAGCAGGGGAAATTTAGAACAGGTTGTCAGAGTGGAGAACCTATATTAAAAGATTTTGCAAAGGGAACTCAGTTTTGCCATGCACCTTGTATGGTAAGAAGGGAAGCGTATCTTGCGGTAAATGGATATTCTGTTGAAAATAAAAGGTTAAGAGTTGAAGATTGGGATTTGTGGATTAGGATGTATGAAAAAGGTTTCAGAGGTTTCAATATTCCTAAACCATTATATTGGATGAGAGATGATCGAAGTGCAATTAAAAGGAGATTGTTTAAATATCGCATAAATGAGTCGAGAGTTAGTATTTCAGCAGTAAAAAAACTACATTTACCGAAAAAATATTATATTTATGCTTTAAAACCCATTATTGTTGGGCTTTTACCATTAAAAGTATATATATATTTACATAAGAGATAGAAGAGAGGTGAGATAATGATACCCAAAATAATTCATTATTGTTGGTTTGGGAATAATGCTAAGCCAAGAAATGTTGAAAAATG
>OHPI01001759.1_pt1 | contig 10439 bp, 4 predicted proteins | sample 1577651 | NCBI WGS metagenome assembly OHPI01 (sample SAMEA3879578, study PRJEB24766) | human gut metagenome | biome: human-associated habitat; feature: feces | place: USA | collected 1985/1987
TTTTTGTTTGTTAAGCCTAAAATGTAATCCGTGGATGTGTTATGAAATTTAGCTAAGGCAATGAGTATATCTGTAGGTATATCCCGCTCGCCTTTTTCATAGTTGCTGTAGACTCTTTGCGAACAGTTAAGGATTTCAGCCATTTGTGTTTGCGTCATATCCTTGTCCTCGCGTAAGTCGCGAATGCGCTGATACATTGTTATCACCCAATAACATTATAGAAAGAGATGGCACTCCAACTTGCTATTTAGCGCAAATTGCGCTAAAATCAGAATAGAAAAGTATTAGCTTGCTAATACTTCAGGCAAAACACACTCGATGTGTGCTTTTGCTTGACTGGGGGGGACAGCAGTGTATCATTATAATGAGTTATTGGCAAATTTTTGATACATAAACAATTAACGGAGCTGACTTGGGAAAATGAAGTTTATTAATAATGTTAATGAAACATTAAGAGATGATATGGCCGCAGAAATGCAAAAAGGCAGTAAGCTGTCTATCGCTGCTGCCTATTTTTCTATCTATGCTTTTGAGGCTTTGCGCAAAGAGCTGAGTAATATTGACGAATTACGTTTTATTTTTACTGATCCTACATTTATCCAGAAGGAGAACAGCAAAAAGGAGAAGCGTGAGTTTTATATTCCTAAATTAAATAGAGAGCGTGGTATTTACGGTACGGAATTTGAAGTGAAGCTGCGCAATGAACTGAATCAGAAGGCTATAGCTAGAGAATGTGCCGCATGGGTTAAGAATAAGGCTACTTTTAAATCTAATGTAGGCAATAAGGATATTACGGATAAGTTTATTTTGCTGGATGACAAGGCTTATTTTCCCGTTAACGCTTTTACAACCGTTGATTTAGGCTGCGAGCAGGGCAATAACATGGGAACTAACATTGCGAAGGTAGCAAGCCCCATGTCGCTGACGCTGATAGAGCAGTTTGAAAAGCTTTGGCAGAATAATGAAGAACTAAAGGATGTAACTGACAAGGTAATAAGCAGTATCAGCTCTGCTTATAACGAAAATGCTCCGGAGTTTATATATTTTGTGACGCTGTATAACATTTTCCATGAATTCCTTGCCGATATCAGCGAGGATGAGCTGCCGAATGAGCGCACCGGTTTTAAAAACAGTAAAATCTGGAGCATGCTCTTTAATTTTCAACGTGACGCAGCGCTTGGCATCATCAACAAGCTGGAAAAATATAATGGCTGTATTTTGGCAGACAGTGTAGGCTTGGGCAAAAACTTTACGGCCTTGGCTGTTATCAAATATTACGAGGGACGCAATAAAAGTGTGCTTGTACTGTGCCCGAAAAAGCTGGCAGATAACTGGAATACCTATCGTGCCAACTACAAAAACAATCCTATCGCTGCAGACCGTTTAGGTTACGATGTTTTGTATCACACGGATTTGCTGCGTAAGCATGGCTTCAGCGGTTCAATTGATTTAAGCAAGATTAACTGGAGCAATTACGATTTGGTTGTTATAGATGAATCGCATAATTTCCGTAACGGCGGTGCGTTTAGTGATGATGAAAAAGAAAATCGCTATACGGTGCTCATGAACAAGGTTATTCGCGAGGGTGTGCAGACAAAGGTGCTGATGCTTTCGGCTACACCGGTAAACAACCGCTTTAATGATTTGAAAAATCAGCTGCAATTAGCCTATGAAGGAGATAGCAGCAAAATAAATGATAAGCTGGCTACGAAAAGCTCGATTGACGATATTTTCCGCAATGCGCAGGCAGCATACAACCATTGGTCAAAGCTTCTGCCGGAAGAGCGTACCTTGCAAAAGCTGTTGGAGCATCTGAGTTATGACTTCTTTACGCTTTTGGATTCTGTGACGATTGCGCGCTCGCGTAAGCATATTACCAAGTATTACGATACTAAGGATATAGGCAACTTCCCGGAGCGCAAAACGCCGCTGTCTTTCCGTCCTGCGTTAGTTACGGATGGCTCGGTAAATTACAGTGAGGTTTTTGCCAAGCTGGATGAACTGGAGCTTTCGGTGTACACGCCTACGGAGTTTATCTTAAACAGCCGTCAGCAAAAATATGCAGCACTTTTTGATGATAACAAGGTTAATACCGGTTTTACACAGACGAACCGTGAGCGCGGTATTCGCCGCTTAATGGCGATAAACATTCTGAAGCGTATGGAAAGCTCGGTGTATTCCTTCAGGCTGACAGTTGCAAGAGTGCGGGCAAGCATTGCAGCGGTTCTGGATAAAATCTATCGCTATACGCAGCATAGGCTCGCAAATGCACAGATTGAAACAGGTGCGGATATAGACAGCACTGATTTCGATATGGAAGAGGAGATTTTCAACGTAGGCAAAAAGGTGCCTATTTCGTTGGCTGATATGGATATTGTCAGCTGGGGCAACAGCCTGCAGCGTGACAAGGAGCGCTTGGATGAGTTGCTTGCACTGGTGCAGGGGATAACGCCTGAGCAGGATAACAAGCTGCATGAGCTTTTTAAGCTTATCGACAATAAAATTCAGCATCCTCTGAATGCAGGAAATAAGAAAATTATCATCTTTACAGCCTTTGCCGATACAGCGCAGTATCTCTATGAGCATGTCAGTGCTTATGCCAAAGAAAAATTCGGCTTAAACACAGCTATGATTACCGGTACTGTTGATGGCAGGTCTACAATTCCTAAATTAAGATGTGATTTTAACACCGTGCTGACCTGCTTTGCACCTTTGGCGAAGGATAAAGCGCTGTTGTTTCCGGAAGATACGAATGAGATAGATATTCTGATTGCGACAGATTGTATTTCCGAGGGCCAGAACCTGCAGGACTGCGATTATCTGGTGAACTATGATATTCACTGGAATCCGGTGCGTATTATTCAGCGCTTCGGGCGTATTGACCGTATCGGCAGCAAGAACGCTTATATTCAACTGGTTAACTTTTGGCCTGACGTTGATTTAGATGAATACATAGATTTGAAAAGTCGCGTTGAAAGCCGTATGAAGGCGGTGGATTTGACGGCGACGGCAGATGACAACCTGTTGAGCAACAATGAAAAGCTGGATTTGCAATATCGTAAGCAACAGCTGAAGCAATTGCAAAAAGAGGTTGTTGATATTGAAGATATGGGTACAGGTATTTCCATCATGGATTTGGGCTTGAATGAATTCCGCCTGGATTTGCTGGAATATATCAAGACGCATGGCGAGCTGGATAAAACACCCTTTGGCCTGCATGCCGTTGTACCTGCGAGTGAGGAATGTCCTCCAGGTGTAATTTACGTGCTGAAAAACTGCACGGATAACATAAATATAGACAGAAAGAATCTTCTGCATCCGTTTTACGCCGTATATATTGGCGAGGATGGCGAAATTATCTGCAACCATCTGGCACCGAAAAAGCTGTTGGACAAGCTGCGCTTTACCTGCCGTGGCAAGGATAAGCCTTTGACAGACGTGTGCAGCGATTTTAACAAGGCAACGAATGACGGCAGAAGTATGGGTATATATTCCCAGCTTTTGGAGGATGCTATTGCTTCCATAATCAATGTGAAGGATGCTGACGATGTGGACAGCTTCCTGAGCGGTGAAGAAATCAGCTTCTTTGATAACAGTATTAAAGGACTGGATGATTTTGAACTGATTTGCTTCCTCGTTGTGCGAGGTGAGCAGTGATGTTAGGCTTACCGCAAACTACAGAAGTAAAAAAGATTATTCCCAAACGTGCCTTATACAGCAAGTTTGAACTGAATACAGCGGAGCAGAAGGAGTTTGACGCAGCCATCAGGCAGATGACCATCGTCAACGAAATTTCCTTACGTACAATTCCCGCTTTGCAGAAGCAGGAAAAAGCCGTTTTTGTTTTGGCGGTACAGCTGAAGCAGGAGGGTTGTGCGGAAAGGCTTTTGCAAAGGCTGTGCAGGCTTATCGACCAGCGCTTGCTGTTGGCGCTTTGCTATGAGGGCAAGCTGGAGCATGCCATTGATTTTGATATGCTGAAACAGGAGCTTAGTGACCATGTTGTAGATGGTTTACAGGAACGCTACCAGTTTACCTGGCCGGATAAGCGCAAAGCCATTCTGGCAGCTAATGCGCCAATTAACAAAACCTTGCGCCCTTGCAGAGAAGAAAGCGTGGACTTTGATAATACGGAAAACCTTTACATTGAAGGCGATAATCTGGAAGTGCTGAAGCTGCTGCAGGAAACTTACTTAGGCAAGGTGAAGATGATTTATATTGATCCGCCGTATAATACAGGAAATGACTTTGTGTATGAGGATGATTTTAAGCAAAGTGCGGAGGAATATATCGATAATAGCGGGCAGCTTGACGAAGAGGGCAATCGTATGGTAACGAATACGGAAAGCAATGGTCGTTTTCATACCGATTGGCTGAACATGATGTATCCAAGGTTGAAGCTGGCAAAAGATCTGTTAGATAAAAATGAGGGTGTTATTTTTATTAGCATTGATGAAAGTGAACATAGCAATTTAAAAAAAATCTGTGATGAAATATTTGGAGAAGATAATTTTATTGCAGAACTTGTTTGGGCAGCTGGAAGAAAAAATGATTCAAAGCATATATCAATTTCACACGAATATATCCTGGCATATTTTAAAAATTCATCATATATATACGAAAATAAAGTAGTATGGAGAGAACGAAAGCAAGGTTTAGATGATATATATTCTGAATATGAAATATTAAAAAGACAATTTGGTAGTGATATAAAAAGTATAGAAAAAAATCTCAAAGATTGGTATAAGGCTTTACCTGATGTTCATCCTGCAAAGGATCATTCACATTACTGTCGAGTAGACGAAAAAGGTATTTTTTTTGCAGATAATATATCTTGGCCAGGAGGTGGTGGTCCGAAGTATGAGGTTTTGCATCCGGTAACACATAAACCAGTGAAAATTCCATCAAGAGGGTGGTTAACAAATGAAGATACATTAAAAGAATGGATAAAACAAGGTAGGGTTTCTTTTGGTGATGATGAAAATAGTGTTCCAACCTTAAAGGCATACCTAAAAGATAGAGAGTATTCTGTTCCGTATAGTGTCTTTTATAAGGATGGTAGGGCATCATCGAAAAGATTAGCTGCTCTTATGGGCAATAAGGTATTTGAAAATCCTAAAGATGAAGAGCTTATTCAAAGGTTAATTGAATTTTGTGGAACTGATAATGAAGATATAATATTAGATTTCTTTTCAGGATCAGCAACAACTGCACACTCCGTTTTTCTGGCTAATTTTAATCAAAACATTAAGAGAAAATTTATACTCGTGCAAATCCAAGAGGAAATATTTGTTAATAAAGCAAAATCAGAAAAGAGTAAAAAAGTTGCTAAAAATGCTATCGAACTTCTAGATTCAATAAATAAGCCACATAACATCTGCGAAATCGGCAAGGAGCGCATTCGTCGTGCAGGCAAGAAAATCAAAGAAGAAAATCCGTTAACAACGCAGGATTTGGACATTGGCTTCCGTGTTTTGAAATGCGACAGCAGTAACATGGAAGATGTGTACTTCACGCCGAAGGAATACATGGATAAACAGCAGAGCCTGTTTGTTGACAATATCAAAAAAGACCGCAATGATGAGGATTTGCTGTTTGATGCTATGCTGAAGTTAGACACGCCGCTTTCCAGTAAAATCGAAAAAATTACCGTTGCCGGCAAAACTGTCTACAATGTGGCGCAAGGTCATTTAATGGCTTGCTTTGATAAGAACGTAACGGATGAGGTTATCACTGCCATTGCCAAAGAGATGCCAAGCTATTTTGTTATGCGTGACAGCTCGCAGGCTGATGACAGCGTAGCGATTAACTTTGAGCAGATTTTCAACACCTATAGTCCGCAGACAGTGAGGAGGGTGCTGTAATGAAGTTCAGTTTTAAAATTCAGCAGTACCAGACGGATGCTGTCAATGCAGTGGTGGATGTGTTCAAGGGACAGGTGCGTCCTGCGCAGGATACCAGCTACTTTTTTGATCCGGGCAGACTTGTGCCGGTGAAAACAAAAAAAGCAAAGAATAGCAATGGTTATAACTTGTTTCAGCAGGAGCTTGACGAACAGGAAGCCAAGCAGGATATAATTCTCGGTTATGCCAATGCGCCTATTAAATTGGACAAGGTGCAGCTTCTGGAAAATATTAAGCTTATTCAAGGCAATAATAATATAACTCCGTCGAAGGAGCTTATAGAAGGTCAGGGCAAGTGCAGTCTTGATATTGAAATGGAAACAGGTACAGGCAAAACCTATGTCTATATCAAGACCATGTTTGAGCTGAATAAGCAATATGGCTGGAACAAATTTATTATCATCGTGCCTTCTGTCGCAATCCGTGAAGGTGTCAAGAAAAGCTTGGAAACTATGGAAGAGCACTTCATGAGCCAGTATGGCAAGAAAGCGCGCTATTTTATTTATGACAGCAAAAACCTGACGAAGATTGATGATTTTGCCAAAAGCAACGAAATCAATGTAATGATTATTAATAATCAAGCCTTTGCCAAGTCCTTGAATGAGGAGAAGAATAAGGAAGGCCGTGGCGGTGATAAGGGTGCGTTGATTATTTACAGTGAACGTGATGAATTCGGTTCACGCAAACCTATTGATGTTATTGCCAAAACTAATCCGATTTTGATTATCGATGAGCCACAGAAGTTGGCAGGCAATGTTACGCAAAAAGCAATGAAGCGCTTTAATCCGCTTTTCAGCGTTAATTATTCTGCTACGCATAAGGATAAGCATAATATGGTTTATGTTCTGGATGCACTTGATGCTTATAATCAGAAGCTGGTCAAGAAAATAGAAGTAAAAGGCCTGGAAATGAAGAATCTGAAGGGCATAGACAGCTATCTTTATTGCGAAGAAATTGAAACTTCTCCTATAAAACCGCCAAGAGTGCGTCTGGAATTTGAAGTGCAGCAGGCAAATAGCATTAAACGCGTAAGGAAGCTTTTGAGCGAGCATGATAGTCTGTATGCTTTATCCAATGGCATGAAGCAGTATGAAGGCTATGTGATTAGTAACATAGATCCTCGCGGTAAGGGTACGGTAACTTTTACAAACGGTGAAGTATTGCATTGTGCGGATGTTGTCGGCGATGTAACGGAATTATACAAACGTCGTTTGCAGATACGCGAAACGCTGCTTTCACACTTTGAAAAGGAAAAAGAGCTTTACGCACAAGGTATTAAAACACTGAGCTTATTTTTCATTGATAAGGTAGAAAACTATCGCAAATATAATGAAGATGGTACACAAGAGCTTGGCGAGTACGGTAAAATTTTCGAAGAAGAATATATGCGTATTTTCAACAGCAAATCTATCGAGCTTTTTAAAGATGATCCTTATGTACAATACCTGAATAGAGTAGCTGCGGATGTGCATGATGTGCATACCGGTTATTTCAGTATCGATAAAAAAGGCCATAGCGTTGACAGTAAGTGCGAACGTGGCAAGGATACATCTAACGATGAATCCGCGTATGATTTGATTATGAAGAATAAGGAAGCCTTATTGAGCTTTGATAATCCGGTACGCTTTATATTCTCTCACTCAGCATTGCGTGAAGGCTGGGACAATCCGAATATTTTTCAGATTTGTACACTGAAAGCGTCTAACAGTGATGTCAATAAACGTCAGGAAGTTGGCCGTGGCATGCGTCTTTGCGTCAATCAGCAAGGTGAGCGTATGGATTTGTTGACCTGCGGAGAAGCCATGGTACATAAAATAAACCAACTGACAGTTGTTGCCAGTGAAAGCTATGCTGATTTTGTCGGAAGTCTGCAGGATGATATGAAGGCAGCATTGTATAAGCGTCCTACGCATGCATCTATTGACTATTTTGCTGACAGAACAGTAAAAGTAGATGGTAAGCAATATAAAATTGAAAGAGAACAAGCCGGCACTATTATGCTTTACCTAGGTGTAAACGGTTATGCGGATTACGACGGCAAAATCACTGATAAATATAAGGCTGATAAAGAAACAAATGATTTTGCGCCTTTGCCACCGCAATTAGAGGAGCTTGCACCGGCAATACATAAACTGATACAGGGAATTTTTGATGAAGAAGTTCTTAAAATGATGGTTGCTGATGCTAAAGAAACAAAAGTTAAAGCTAATCCGTTAAATGCAAACTTTGATAAAGCAGAATTCCAGGCTTTGTGGAATCGCATCAATCATAAATATAGCAGTGATGAGTTAATCAAGAAGGCTTCGGATGCCATCAATGATGAGCTGGTAGTAACTAAAATTCAGTATAGGCTTGTAGTAGGTTCACAGAACGAGAATTTACAAGAGCATGAAATTGATAGCAAAACTGGCTTTACTACAACTCGTACAAAAACCGATACTATGAAAAATACATATGATAGCGGGTTAAAGTATGATTTACTGCATGAAATTGCTTCGAGAACTACGCTTACACGTCGCACTGTAGCAAAAATACTGCAGAAGATTTGGGAATCTAAGTACCGTATGTTTGCAGAGAATCCGCTTGACTTTATTAACAAGGTATCAAGTATTATCAATGTCCAAAAATCTGCTTTAATAGTGGACCATGTAACTTATAATACGACCAATGAAACATTTGATACTGATATTTTTACTGCTGAATATACTCGTGGCAATTTCGCTAAAGCATATCGTGTAAAACATGCTATTCAAGATTATGTTTTTACGGATGGCACTGCAGAAAAAAGTGTGGAACGTAAATTTGTAGAGGAACTTGATACAGCAGATGAGGTTGTTGTTTATGCAAAGCTACCGCGAGGATTTCATATTCCTACGCCGGTTGGCAAATATTCGCCTGACTGGGCAATTGCTTTTAAGAAGGGCGTAGTCAAGCATGTCTTTTTTGTGGCAGAAACAAAGGGTACTTTGCAAAGTATGGAGTTGCGAGCTATTGAAAAAGCTAAAATAAATTGTGCCGAAAAGCTCTTTGAAAAGCTTTCCAACGGCGAAGTGCATTACGGTCAGGTAAAGGACTACAAGAGCCTGATGGATATCGTACTGGATAGATAAAGTCACAACCGAATATGGAATAATTCACGCTGATAGTTTACTTGTGCCTATGTGTACACTCTTTTTGTAAAATCTTTACACTTGCTGCTATAAGAAGATGCTAATAATTTTCCTCGTTGACAAATAGCAGTAACAGTAATATAATTTTTTTACTAGCAAACCATTAAGATAGAGGCGCGGAAAGCATGAGTAGGTTGTGGAGCGGGAGCTGAGAAGCATCACAAAAGGGCTAACGCCGAAGTGCAATGGCAGCCGTGTCGTTGTGCTGGGCCGTCAGTGAAAGCTGCCGGACTGTCGCTGCATTTGCAGCGGAGGGCTATCTCGGCTATGGGTGTGAATATTATTTAGCATGCTAACCGTTGAGATAGAATCCAAAGGAAATATCTCAACGGTTATTTTTATGATTAAGGAGTGAACGACATGATTCGTGTTTTGGTAAATGGTGCGCTGGGCCGCATGGGCAGCGAGGTATGTAAAAAAGTATATAGCGAAGCTGATTTGGAGCTTGTTGGTGCTGTTGATATTAAGGAAGGCACTGTACATCTGGGCGATGGCGTTAAGGTAACTACCGACTTGGTTGCTGCCATTGAAGCTGCCAAACCGGACGTTGTTGTTGACTTCACCCGTCCTGATGTTGTTATGGGCAACCTGCGCAAAATGCTGCCGCTTGGCGTGCATGCTGTAGTTGGCACAACAGGCTTCAGCGATGCGGATTTAAAAGAGGTTGATGAGCTGGCACGCAAGCACAACACCAGCCTGCTGATTGCTCCGAACTTTGCGCTTGGTGCTGTTGTAATGATGAAGCTGGCGTGTGAGGCTGCCAAATATTTCCCGCATGTAGAAATTATCGAGAAGCATCACGATAATAAGCTGGACGCTCCGAGCGGTACTGCTATTATCACCGCACAAAAAATTGCTGAGGTGCGCAAGGCAATGCACCAAGGCAATCCTGATGAAAAGGAAACCATGGCAGGTGCGCGCGGTGCGGATTACGAGGGCATGAAGATTCACAGTGTCCGCCTTCCGGGTTACGTTGCTTCCCAAGAGGTTATCTTCGGCGGTCAGGGCGAAACTTTGAAAATCAGTACCGACCCGATTAACCGCGAATGCTATATGCCGGGCGTTGCGCTTGGCTGCCGCAAAATTGTTGACCAAGTAGGCCTGGTATACGGCTTAGATAAATTACTCTAAATAGTGAGGGGGAGAATTTTATGAAAAAGTATAACGTTGCTATTTTGGGCGCTACCGGTGCTGTTGGTACTGAATTTCTGAAGCTTATTGAAGAAAGAAACTTCCCATTTGCAGAGCTGCGTCTGCTGGCTTCCAAGCGCAGCGCAGGCAAGCAGATTGAATTTATGGGCAAAACATATACTGTGCAGGAGGCTACCAAGGATTCCTTCGAGGGCATTGATATTGCTCTGTTCGC
>OHPI01001761.1_pt1 | contig 10420 bp, 10 predicted proteins | sample 1577651 | NCBI WGS metagenome assembly OHPI01 (sample SAMEA3879578, study PRJEB24766) | human gut metagenome | biome: human-associated habitat; feature: feces | place: USA | collected 1985/1987
CTGTACGCCGCCCTCCATGCGCCGGGCGAGATCCTAGTCTTTGAGCACTACGAGAGCTGCTACCCGGGCTTTTTGAAGACGCTGGCAGACCTGGCCGTCAAGGGCAGTGCGCCCCTGTCCAGCCGGTATCTTGTCAACAAGGAGGGCATCCTCGTGGACGCCGGGACGGCGCTTGCCCCCGGGGCTGTGAGCCGCATCACCCCCTGCGGCAAGTACCTTGTCTTCTTCTCCCAGAAGGGCCGGGAGGCGCTGGCTGACAAGTTCGGTGCGGCCTTCGTCTCGGTGCTGGGCGATGTCTGTGAGACCAGTGCCTTTGCGCGGGAAGCCCTCGCCGCGCTGGCAGCCCAGCAGCTCAACGCGCTGGCCGCAAAAGTGAAGACCCGCCTCGGCCTGACCCTGTCGGCGGGCGCGGATGTGCGGGACTATGTGGCGGCCCGGTGCAGCCCGAAGCAGGGTGCGGCGGGGCTTTCGGCCTGCTGCGATAAGATATTCCGCGCTCTGAGCGAATACTGTCTGCAAACAGATGCCGCGCTTACCGGAACGATCACACTGACTGCCCGGGAGGGCGGCCTGGACTTTGCCCTCAACGACGCCGGGCCCCAGAAGCTCTTCGATTTACTGCCCGCCGCCTATACCGGCGCAGTGGAAGAGATCAGGAAAGAGCTGAACGACCTCGTGGGTCTTGCACCGGTGAAGGAATACGTCTTCGGTCTTGCCGATAACATTCAGGTACAGCAGCGCCGTGCGGCGGCGGGCCTCAAGACCGCCAGCCTCTCGATGCACATGATCTTCACCGGCAACCCCGGCACCGGCAAGACCACCATCGCCCGGCTGGTGGCAAAGTACCTCAAGGCCATCGGCGCCCTCAAGGGCGGGCAGCTGGTGGAGGTGAGCCGGGGGGACCTCGTGGGCCGCTACACCGGCCACACCGCCCCCCTAACCAACAGCGTCATCCAGAGCGCGCTGGGCGGCGTCCTTTTCATCGACGAGGCTTATAATCTTCTGCCTGTTCCTGGTAGCCAGAACAATACCGGCAACGAGGCTCTCGATGCACTTATGACCCGCATGGAAAACGACAAAGGGAAGTTCGTTGTGGTGATCGCGGGGTATGCCGACCGTATGGAGGAGCTTGTGCGTCGCGGCAATCCCGGACTGATGAGTCGCTTCAACAAGCGTTTCCATATCGATGATTATGACGCCGAAGCTTTGACGAAGATTTTCAAAATCAACCTCAAAAAGCGTAAATTCACCATGACTCCCGATGCCGAACGTGCGTTGGAAAGACGCATGCGGGATATGATTGCAAACAAAGGTTTGCATTTCGGCAATGCCCGCGAGGCCGTGAATCTCCTCAACGAGGTCATTGAGATGCAGGGTAACCGCATAGCCGCAGACACAAGTGTAATACTCACCAATCCCGATGCACTTACAATTATCGAGGAAGAAGATATACCGCAACTATGAAAGATAAAGAGATAATATGCCCGGCCTGCGGGGAGGCGATTCCCGACGACAGCAGATATTGCGACATGTGTGGCGTCGAATTGCTGGAATGCTTGAATTGCGGCGCATTGGGTGTCGACAATTTCTGCGCAGATTGTGGCAAACCGATGGTGTCGCGGAAGGCAGAAATCGCCGTGAGCGGAAAAACGGATACAGGCTGGAAGGTGGATTCCGCTGAAGAAACTCCGGCGGTGGATAAAACTATAGATGAAAACGTCATTGTCGACAAGACTATCGGGGGGCGCCGCAAGAGAACTGTGCTGAAAGCCCGGAAAGAGGATATTGTCATCATTCCGGAAGATGAGGCGGTGATTGGCCGCGGAAAAGATACTCATTATTCTGTGTTGTTGGAGGATTGTTCGTTGATTTCACGCCGTCACGGGAAGTTTGTCAAGCGTGGCCGCGACTGGTATATCGTGGATTTCGGAAGTACCAACGGCACGCTCGTGAATGATGTGGAGCTCGAGCCGGACAAGCCGGTGAGATTCTCTCCGGGCGATGTGGTGGATATCGGCACGTATATCTTCGATGTCACGGAGCAATGAGTCAGATGTTGTTGAAATATCAGGCCGTCTGCGATATAGGAAATGTCAGGGAAAACAATGAAGATATGGCCTATGTCGCAGGAAAACTGTTGCGCGATGGATCCAGCGACGGCGAGATCGAGGTGGCGGAGGATTGCGTGGCCTTCGCCGTGGCCGACGGCATGGGAGGATACAGCGGGGGAGAGGTGGCATCCGAAATCGTATGCCGCTCTTTCGGCGCGTTTGTAAAGACGCATCCACTAATTGAAACCCTGTCGGAACTGAAAGAATGGGCAATAGAGGCAAACCGGCTTGTTCTCGAAACCGCGAGTTTGCGAGAGGATCTCGCCGAGATGGGCTCTACATTTGTCGCGTTGCTCTTCACGTCTGATAAGATATATTTGATAAATGTAGGCGACAGCCGTTGCTACCGCATCCGCGACGGGGTATTGAAGCAGATATCCGTAGACCATTCCGAACGCGAGCGCACCGGCAATCCGGACGTACCATCGAATCTGATATATAATTTCATGGGCAACGACCCCCGTGAATTCATCTCCGACATCACCGATTTGAAACCGATTGCTGGCGACACCTATCTCCTCTGCTCCGACGGTCTGAGCGACCTCATCTCCGACGATGCGATAGAGGCCAACTACACCGACCCTCACCGCCTCCTCGCCCTCGCCAAAGCCGCCGGCGCCCGCGACAACATCACCGCCCTTACCATCCGCTTAACTTCCGGTGAACAGCCGCACACGAGAAAGCAGTACAATGGATGAGCTATTAAGTTTTTCTTAATAGTTGCTTTCAGAAAAAATTCATTATATTAGAGCCGATAAAAATTGAACTATGAGAAAATTAATATTGATAGCGGGGTGGATGTTGGGGATGGTCTGGGTGGTTTTCGGACAGACGGAATACCGCATGAAATACCCGGAGCCGATTCAGTCGCCCGACCCGTTGGAAGTTCCCGATCTTCTGACAAAACGTCCTTACGGATATTACAACCTCACGAAGGATGAGGGAAAGTTTGTGCTCGTTATCGGTTATGGCTATGAGTCTGCCGCCGGCTTCATTGACATTCCCGGTAAAGGTGCTCTGGCACGCGTACAGAAAGGAGGTAAATATGGCTTCATCACGCCCGATAACTATCCTGTAGTAAAGTGTATCTACGATGAGGCCGGTAATTTCGACAAGTTAGGCTATGCCATGGTGAATCGCGAAGGCAAATGGGGTGTGATCGATTATCAAGGTATTCCTACCGTACCCTGCGTATATGATTCCATGTCGGAAATGTACGATGGCTGGTATTCGGTCTCGAAAGGCGACGAATGGGGTTATGTCAGCAACATCGGCATCTATGCCTCGAGCTATCAGGAATACGAGAAGAAAAAGCAGGGTCTCGTCACCGGCGATAAATAAAAGTGATACGAAGGAAATATTGTGCTAAATATTCCTTAATAAATAGTCGTAGTTAAAGCTATTATTGTTATATTTGTAGCTTAATAGACGCAACTACGACTATGGAGGAGAATATTTATATGTTGCCCGACGGGGAAATCCGTCGGAGGGTGGGACAGAAAATAAGGCGCCTGAGACTCCGCCAGAACTTCACGCAGGCCTCGCTCGCAGAACAGGCGCAAGTTTCTCTTACGACTTTAAAGAAAATCGAGAAAGGCGACATAAGCTATTTCGATTCCCTGATGCGTGTGCTTCGCGTTCTGGGCGAACTGGATCGGTTCTCTTCTCTCATTAAGGAGGAAGATATGAGTCCCAATGAATACTTTGCTTTTGTTGAGGCTAACAAGAAGCAGCGCAAACGCGCAAGGGGTAACAACAAAACCAATCAACAGCCAAATACGGAGGAATCGGAATGGTAGACATAGCAAGAGTAAATCTGTATGGCCAACCTGTCGGTACATTCAGATGGGACAATAATCGCCAGCTGGCGCACTTCGAGTATGCCGACAGTTTCATCGGTAAAGGGTTGGAGCCATCACCGATTTTAATGCCTGTTCGTCCTGGTAGGGTTTATTCATTTTCCGACATAGGCCACGAGACATTCAAGGGGCTTCCGGGGATGCTTGCTGATTCATTGCCGGATACCTACGGGCGGGCATTGTTCGACCGTTGGCTTGCGCTCACCGGACGTAGCAGCGGAAATGCAGTGGAGACGCTATGTTTCCTCGGCAAACGATGCATGGGTGCATTGGAGTTTGAGCCGGCCATGGATGCACCCTACGGTTCGGATGTCAGGATAGAGCTTGACTCCCTTGTCGAAGTGGCAAGTGAGGCACTATCGGAAAAAGAAGAATTCGGAGCGAATCTTGAAGAAGACAAGAAGGCAGCGATAGCAGAAATTGTGCGCCTCGGCACCTCTGCCGGGGGACAAAGGGCAAAAGCCATTATAGCCTACAATCCACAGACAGGGGAAGTGCGTTCCGGACAGATTGATGCGCCGGAGGGCTTTGACTATTACCTTATCAAACTCGATGGCGTCACTGCCGAAGCAGGATTCAGGGCAACACAGAATTTCGGCCGTCTGGAATACTCATTTTATAGACTTGTGAAAGAATGCGGCATAGAGATGTCGGATTGCAGTCTTATAGAAGAAAATGGACGCGCCCATTTCCTTACCAAGCGTTTTGACCGTCGGAACGGAGAGAAAATCCACATGCAGACGCTTTGCGGCATAGCACACTATGACTACCGCAATCCCCGGTCTTATTCTTACGAACAGGCGTTTAACGTAATGAGAGCCCTGAGGCTTCCATACTCTCAGGCACAGGAAATGTTTCGTCGTATGGTATTCAATGTGGTGATACGCAATCAGGACGATCATACCAAGAACATCTCCTTCCTTATGGACAGACAAGGCAAATGGAGTCTCTCGCCTGCCTACGATATGGGATTTGCATATAATCCAAAAGGAGGATGGACAGCACAACATCAGATGTCGATTAATGGAAAGTTTGACGACATAACCCGTAAAGATCTTCTGGAATTTGCAAAACGCAACAATATAAAAGAAGCTGCCGAAACTATCGATCGGATTACGGAAGTGTCTTCACGCTGGCCTCTCATCGCCGGTGAGTGCGAGGTCCCTCAGCTCATGATAGATGCCGTGCTACCGAATTTAAAACTCTCCATTTAGGAGGATGGCCTGAATGCTTTGCCTGGATTTGCAATGTATTCGCAATTGTGTTATATTTGTAGGAAAATCAGAATAAACTATGGGGCAGGAGAATACATACATCAGGTTTGACTGGGCGATGAAGCATATGCTCAGGGACAAAAGCAACTTCGGGATCCTCGAGGGGTTCATCTCCGTGCTCCTCGGCGAGGAAGTGAAGATTGTCGAGCTGCTTGAGAGCGAATCCAATCAGGATTCGGACACCGATAAATTCAACCGCGTCGACATCAAAGCCAAGAACAGCAAGGGGCACCTCATAATCATAGAGGTGCAGCTCACCCGCCAGCTCTATTATCTCCAGCGTATACTCTACGGCACCTGCAAGGCCATCACCGAGCACATCAACATCGGCGACAAATACGACCATGTGAAGAAAGTGTATTCCATCAGCATCCTCTATTGCGACTTCGGTCAGGGCGACGACTATGTATATCATGGAGTGACGCGCTTCAAGGGAATCCACACAGGCAGCGACCTTCTGGTCAACACCAAGGAGGAGGGAGTGATCGTGCAGCATCTTCCGCGGGAGGTCTTTCCCGAATATTACCTTGTTCGTGTCAACGTCTACGACAAGATACCGGAAAGTCCGCTCGATGAATGGATGACCTATCTGAAGACCGGAAAGGTCAAGGAGGACACCCGCACGCCGGGACTTCAGGAAGTGAAGAAGAAACTTCAATACCTGTCGATGACGGCAAAGGAACGCAGGGCTTACGATGAGCATATGGATACCATCAGGGTTCAGAACGATGTCCTGGATACAGCCCGCGACGAAGGACGCGCCGAAGGCCTTGAGGAAGGGCGTGCGCAAGGTCTTGCCGAAGGCCGTGCGGAAGGCCGTGCGGAAGGCCGTGCGGAAGGTCGCGCGGAAGGTCGCGCGGAAGGTCGTGCGCAAGGTCGTGCGCAAGGTCGCGCGGAAGGTCGTGCGCAAGGTCGTGCGCAAGGGGTTGCCGACGTTGCTAAAAAAATGCTTGCCGCCGGCATGGACGTTCAAATGATATCTTCGGTCACCGGACTCTCCGTTCAGGGAATCGAAGCGATACGCGAATCCATAAATTAACAACTTTTAAGGATGAAAAGATTCTCAGTAGTCACAGTCCTTGCCATGGGGCTATGTCTTTGCATGGTGGCCGGTAAGCGGATTGTAAACTATCCGTTCATTAGTTATACCAATACCAACATTATCGATATTTCCCGGGTAGAACTGAGCGATACGGCGACGATCGTCACATTTGATGCTAAATTTCGGCCAAAAAAATCGATAAAACTCAGTCCCGATGCGGTGCTCGAGACCGATGGGAAAGAATATGCGCTCAAATCGAGTCGGAATATTGTTCCGGGGGAAAAACTATATATTCCCGAAAGCGGAAAAGCATCTTTCACACTTATATTCGACCCTCTTCCTCTCACTACCTATAAATTCGATTTCAAGGCAGGTAACTCCAAGGGAGACTGGATTCTTGCCGACGTCCTGTTGAACCGTGATTCATCTTCTCCGCGCCCTTTGCCGGAAGGACTTCCCAAGGGCATAATTAAGGATTTCAAGGACGGTCCGCTGCCTGCGCAGACTCTAAGTGTTGGAGAATCGACTGTCAATGTCCACTTCTTAGGCGGTCGCCCGGAATTCGGATCCAAACTGAGTTTCATTATAGATGAGGTTGTAAATGGCGAAAAAGGCGCTAAAATGAAGTTTGACAAGAAGGGCGATGCAACCGTAAGGTTCACACAATATGGCCCGGCCCGGATTCAGATCAGGGACAGGAACAATTATCTTCCTTATGCGAACTTCAGCATCATTCCGGGGGAAACCGTGGATTGCTATCTCGACGGCACCATCAGCGGATCCCCGGCAATGCGACAACGGGATCCGGATGAAATTCCAAGTGATTGGTACATCATGCACAACGGGTCGTTGAACAATCTTGACCGAATGTATTCCGGGATGCGCAAGGATTATTCATCGTGGCTCCGGAATGGAGAGAAAAAGTTATATGATCTCGACAGGAAATCCTATATGAATGCCTTGAAAACGGGATATCTCGCAACCTTGGATTCAATCCGCCGGGCAGATATTCCCGAGATGGAGAAAGAAGTGCAGACACTGATGCTACGCGACATGGTTCTTACTGCCGTAGGCGGCCATAAGAATCTGATGAGATACCACTATCTGACCACTACCGGAAGGTGGGATGAGCCATTTTCGTATGATTCAATTCCCGCCACACTGACAGATGAGGATTTCCGGGAAGTAACCGGATGGTTTGATGTTTCCGATCCACGTCTTCTTATCTATGGGGCTGAAAAAGGAATCGGTGTCGCCGACTGGAATGCTTATGGCGTAAAAGGAGATCTCTCCAAATCTCTCAGGATGCTTTCCGAGATTCGTAAAAAAGCCGGCAATGCCGTACTCAGCAGAAAAGATGTAGACGAAATGAGAAGTCTCTCCAATCCTCTCTTCGCTCAGGTTGCCGACTCACTCTATGCAGAGATGAACAGAAAACTTGCGGCTCTGGACAGTTCCGTGACTCCGGAGCCCGTTCCCGATGTTCCGGTTGAACAGATATTCGATGCGATTGTGGCTCCGCATAAAGGGAAGGTTGTGGTTGTTGACATTTGGAACACATGGTGCGCCCCCTGCCGCAGAGCGTTGAAGCAGAATGAACCTCTTAAAGACGGAGAACTTTCAAATGAAGATATCGTATGGGTTTATATTGCGGATGAATCATCCGACCATTTCCAATATCTCAAGATGATTCCCAAAATAAAAGGGCTTCATTATAAACTGACGCGTGAACAGATGGAAAAGCTTCACAAACGTTTCGGAGTTGTGGGAATTCCCTATTACATTCTGGTTGACCGCAAAGGAAATGCTCAGGGCCGTCCCGATTTGGGAGATCATTCCAAATACGCAAAAGAGATAAAGTCTCTTTTATAAAAATTGAAGGCTATAAAAATTGAAGACCATGTTCGTGAAATTTTTTGGTTTCATGGTTTGAATGCCATGAATAGTGAATGATTTGCCCCTCATTTTGAACATTCCGGATATATTGAAGAGCAGAATAAATGCTAACTTTGCGGTAGGACTCTGATAGATTGCGGCGGACGCATCTGGGATGCGTCCCTACAACATTGCATCTTGAAGGAATAGCTGACATTGAATCGGCGGATGTAGGGACGCATCCCAGATGCGTCCGCTTCCAGCAATTCTCGAAGCGAAGAGTCTAATGTTAATTATACATGCAAACTTGGATAACTTATTTTCCGTAAATTCAAATCCGAACTCCAGAAATGAGAAACAGATTATTGCTTACGATCGCGATGGCTTTTGCGTTGCCCGCTTTGATGCCGGGTGTGGCCGCCAAGGATTTTGTACCAGGTGAGGAATGGCTCGACACCGCCGGTAAACCTATCAACGCCCATGGCGGCGGAATCCTTTACCATGACGGTAAATATTACTGGTATGGTGAATATAAGAAAGGGAAGACCGTACTGCCCGAATGGGCCACATGGGAATGCTACCGCACGGACGTGACCGGTGTGGGCTGCTATTCATCGCCCGACATGGTGAGCTGGACATTCGAAGGTATCGTATTGCCGACCGTGCCCGATGATCCGTCGCACGACCTGCATCCCTCCAAAGTTCTGGAGCGCCCCAAAGTAGTATATAACGCCGGCACCGGCAAATTCGTGATGTGGGCCCATGTCGAGAGCGCCGACTATAGCAAGGCATGTGCCGGCGTGGCCGTGGCCGATTCCCCTACAGGACCTTTCCAATACCTCGGCTCCTTCCGCCCCAACGACGCCATGAGCCGCGACCAGACAATATTCCTGGATGATGACGGAAAGGCTTATCAGTTTGCCTCCTCGGAAAATAACCAGACGCTCCACATCAACGAACTTACCGACGATTATCTGAAGCCTACCGGTAAGTTCACCCGCAACTTCATCGGACTGGCACGTGAGGCTCCCGCGGTTTTCAAAAAGGATGGCAAATATTACATGCTCTCCTCGGGCTGCACAGGCTGGGATCCGAATCAGGCGGAACTCGCCGTGGCCGATTCCGCGATGGGCCCCTGGACGCTCACCGGCAATCCCTGCACCGGCAAGGATGCCGACAAGACTTTCTACGCCCAGAGCACATATGTTCAGCCCGTCTACGGTAAGAAAAACTGCTATATAGCCATGTTCGACCGCTGGAACAAGACCGATCTCGAATCCTCCCGCTATGTATGGCTTCCCTTGCAGTTTGCCGATGGCAAGATCACCATCCCCTGGCGTGAAAAATGGAGCATCGACGAGTTTGCCGACGCTCCCGAAAAATGACACTCCCTACGACCCATTGGGAATAGAGATTATTGCTGCAATCTGACGATATGGCGCAGAGTGTGGCGGATTGTCTTCCACTTCGGGAAGATAGCCGCCGGCCGCAGGGGGCTGTAGCTGAGCAGGATTATCAATAGAGAAAATAATCCCGCTATGAGCAGCCATCCATAAATCTCCTTCATCGATACAACCAATGCCCTGGCCTGCACCAGTCCGAAAAGCTCTGCTATCGGAATGCCGGCCGGGGCATTGTTGAAATCTGTCAACGGGAAACTCAGTGTCGAGGCATTCTCGGCCATCGTATGTCTCAGCCATTCGCCGATTACGGCCGGTCCGAATGTCGCGCTCATCACGGCGCCGGTGAATCCATTGATTGTCAATGCCTGATGGAATACCTGAAACGGCAGTCCGCTCTGAACAATGGATGTCAGGAAAACGATTGATATTATCACCGCCGCCGCTCCCCGGCAAAAGAGGGGAATGAAATTTTTCTCCTAAGATTCGGAGATGTCTCGTAGGATTAGATTAGAGAAGCTGTGCTCTTCCAGTTTTCAAGATAGCCCCAATCTCTGACTGCCGGGCGATTGCAGGTTGTAAACAGTTGTATAAGATACATATAAAACGCAACTCTTTCTGAATTGCACTGCAAAGTTACTAAATTTTCAAAATAATTCATTTCCGCTGTCCCCGATTTTTATCGTCAATCAGTCGGAATTTCCTATCGGTTGAACAGTAAAATACGCGTTTAAATTTTAAGGAACAGAGTTTTAGAGTGTGTTTGAATTTAAACCGATTTTAACTTTCAGAGCAGGTAATGGGAAATCTTGAAATCACTACAGATGATCTTTTTGGTGATTTAAGCCAAGTTTCGGCA
>OHPI01001778.1_pt1 | contig 10331 bp, 9 predicted proteins | sample 1577651 | NCBI WGS metagenome assembly OHPI01 (sample SAMEA3879578, study PRJEB24766) | human gut metagenome | biome: human-associated habitat; feature: feces | place: USA | collected 1985/1987
CCGGATACGTTTAATACCGTTCCGTCTTTATCGATATTTTTCAGAATCGCCTGCACACCCTTCCATGCACATTCCAGATATGAATCGTCCAGGATCCCCATTTTGATTCCTTTGAGAATTCCTGCCACGATGGCCGCAGAACCGGAAACTTCTTCGTAGCTGTCCGGGTCTGTCAGAACTGTATGCCACAATCCGCTCTTACTCTGCAGTTCCTTCAGCTTTCTCACCTGTGCTTTGTATGTATCCACAATGATGGTTTTCACACCTGCATTGAGTGTTCCTTTGAACATATCCACATAGTCCAGAATTCCCAGTGTGAACCAGCTGTTTCCTCTGCACCAGAAAATACCACCGAAGTTATCCATACGGTTAAAGGACCATCCGTGATAGAATAATCCGGTATGTGTATCATACAGATATTTGATATGCATCAGCACCTGATGGATGGACTCGTCGATCCACTCCTGTTTCTGATATTTCTGCCCCATTTTATTCAAAAATAATACGGTCATGAACAGAGTATCGATCCACATCTCGCTTTCATTTAAGCGTACACCCTGTCTGTCACCGTTGGCACTTGTGACATGCTGGAATCCGCCCTCTTTTGTTCTCGGAATGCAGTTCATCAGCCAGGAAGCCCAGTCCAGACACAGATTTTCAAATTCTTTATCCTGATATTGTTCATTTAACTCTGCCAGTGTCAGAAGCGGGGTTGTTGTATTGATATTTCTGGACGGAAGTCCATCTGCGATATTTCCTTTGAACCACTGGTGCAGAAATGTTTTATAATCATCATTTCCCTGTATTTTCATCATTTTGAGAAGTCCGTACAGCCCCACTCCCTGCGGCCAGTCCCACTCTGCAATCCCAAAGTCACGCTTAAAAAAGCCGATTGCCTCTCCGCCGTCTTTTAATTCAGCTTCATTTTCCGGACCGCCAAGGTTCATTAGTTTTTCTACGACCAGATTCAGTTTTTGTTCGATCAATTCTCTTTTTATATTCTTCATTTTCTTTTCCGGCATTTTATGCCAATCCTTTCATATAGCTTTTTTACGGTTTCTATCTTATAATAGTTTTAACAAAGCACACGCTGCTCACAACAAAGGAGATACTGTATGGATACTATCATTTATTATTCAGAAATGGAAGGAATTTCTCTGGAACATTTAAAACGTTCCAGTGGTTATGATATGCGTTCCAATCATTTTCATAATGAATACGAGATTTACTTTCTCACAGAAGGAGAGCGCCTCTTTTTCTTCAACAACCGTGCCTATCAGGTGAAAAAAGGCAGCCTGATCCTGGTGGATACAAATCTGATCCATATGACACATGCTCCGGAGGATGACACAACCGGATACACGCGAATCATTCTGTATATTGATAAATTCAAAATGCAGCAGTTTGATGAAAAATTTCCGCACCTCAATCTTGTTCCTTTTTTTCGCGAACACTATGGAGTTTATAATCTGACGCAGAAGCAGCAGGAAAAATTTTTACATATGTATGAAGTACTAAAGACTGAATTTTCCAACCGCAGCCGCAGCTACAAAACCTTGATCGAGATGGAAATCATCCACTATTTTATTGACTTTATCAGAGACAACCCGGAGCTGACTCCGATCAAAGATGAAACTGCCATTCATAAGAGCAGCAAGTATCAGACAATCTATAACATTGCCGACTACATTTCTGATCACTACGCAGAATCCATCTCTTTAGACGGCCTCGCCGGAGTCTTCTATCTGAGCAAGTTCTATTTAAGCCGCTCATTTAAAGAAGTCACCGGCTACGGCGTCAACGAGTATGTCAATATCCTGCGTACAAAGAGAGCCAAACAGCTCCTTGAGGAGACCACTCTTAGCGTCTCCGAGATTGCCGGTACGGTCGGCTATGAAAGTATTACTTATTTTGAAAAAGTATTCAAAACCTACATGAGTATTTCACCGTTAAAGTATCGCAAAACCCTAAACGGAATTACTTACAAAAACAAGATTACTCCAGAAGCCCCAAAACAGTAGGGAGCCATTCGCTGAGTGCCGGAATGTAGGTTACCATCATCAATGCTGCAAAGATTGCCACAAAGAGCGGGATCAAATGTTTCATAACCTGCTCAACCCGCAGTTTTGCCACACTGCATCCCACAAACAGTACGTTTCCAACCGGCGGTGTGATCGTTCCTACAGAAAGGTTCATAACCATCATGACACCAAAGTGGATCGGGCTCATTCCAAAGCTCTGTACGATTGGAAGGAAGATCGGTGTGAAGATCAAAAGTGCCGGCGCCATATCCATAAATGTTCCCACGATCAGAAGGAAAATATTGAGGATCAGCAGGATCACATATTTATTACTTGAAATTCCAAGAACCAGTTTACTGATTGCTGCCGGCAGCCCTGTAAAGGACATTACAAATGACAATACAGAAGATGCTCCGATGATCAGCATAACGATTGTTGTCATAACTGCTGCATCCACCAGCAGCTTCGGAATTTCACTCAGTTTGATCGTTCTGTAAATAAACACGGAGAGGATAAAGGCGTATGCAACCGCAACACCGGATGCCTCTGTCGGCGTAAATTTTCCAGATAAAATACCACCGATGATAATCACGACCAGAAATAAACTCGGGATTGCATCCCATATTGTCTTCCCTACGATTTTTGCAGTCAGTTTGTCTCTTTTAATTACATATCCCTGCTTTCTTGCATAGAAGAATGCAACTACCATGCAACATGCAGCCCACAGAAGTCCCGGAATCCATCCAGCCATAAACAGTGCCGCTACCGAAGCACCACCACCTGCTGCCGAGAATACGATAAACGCTGTTGTCGGAGGAATCAGCTGTCCAACGGGAGCCGTTGCGATATTGACTGCTGCCGCAAATCCCTCATCATACTTCTGCTCTTTTTCCAACGGGAGCATAACTCCACCGATTGCAGTTGCCGCTGCAATACCGGAACCGGAAATTGAACCGAACATCGCATTTCCCGCAATGTTTGTCAGTGCCAAAGATCCCGGTACTTTTCCAAGAACCAACAGTGCGAGATTGATCAATCTCTTGGCAATACCACCGCTGTTCATCAAAAGACCTGCCAGAATAAAAAATGGTACTGCGATCAGGGAAAAGCTGTCAATTCCACTGACCATCTTCTGCGCAGAAACAAACACACCAAATCCAGGTGTCAAAAATGCAACGATTGTTACCAACGCGGAAACAATGATGCTATACGACACCGGCACACTAAATGCCAGCATCAGGAAAAATACAATTACAAGTAAGATTGCTGCCTGAATTTCCATTTATTTTCCCTCCTTTAATTCTGTGAACCATCTTTTCAAACGCTCCAAACAATACAGCACCATCAGACATCCACTGATTGGAATACATACATAGTAAACCTGCATCGGAAGTTTCAGTGCGGCTGAAATCTGTCCTGCTGAGTTTGCAGTTACCATGATTCCACCTACAATAAATACTGCAATACTTAAGATCAATACGATGATCTCTACTGCGATCTTTGTTCGGATCTGATTCTTTGACTGAAATTTATCCACCAGCACACGAATCGACAAATGCTGATCTTTTCCATAAGCGTACGGTGCCCCAAGCATCGTCATCCAGATCAGTGCGTATCTCAAAAATTCCTCCGTCCACTGACTTGGATCATTTAACAGAAATCGTGTGATAACCTGCCAGCAACAGGCAAGAACCATGACCGCAACAAGTACGGAGATCACTGTTCCCAGAATTTTATTTATGATCTTCATTACTTCTCCTCCTCTTCTGCAACGGCATATTTTTGAATATCTTCGTAGAGGCTCTTGTAAGCGTCCCCTTTACTTTCAAACGCCTCATGCATTGGCTGAACTGCCTCGATAAATTTACTCTTATCAATATCTCTGTAAACAGTCACACCATGCTCCTGTGCTTCTTCAATGGCATCATCCATCATCTGCTGATATTTTGAAACAAAATTCTCATTCAATTTCACAAGACACTCTTTTAAATATTCCTGCTGTTCTTTGCTTAAGCTGTCCCAGACTTTCGTACTGATAATGTAAATATCCGGTGAATACTGATGCTCTGTGTATGTATAAGATTTTACAATCTCTTCATGTTTGTCAACTGTCAGTGCCAGCTCTGTATTTTCCGCACCATCTACGATGCCCTGCTGAAGAGACGTGTACGTTTCACTGGATGCCATCGGTACCGGTGAGCCGCCCATCAGTTCGATCATCTCCATGGAAGTACTGCTGACCATGGCACGTATTTTCTTTCCTTTCAGAACAGAAGGATCTGTCACTGCCTTATCTTCTTTGAGATAATAATTTCTTGCACCATTTGCATAATAACCAATTGCAATGTATCCTTTGTCCCTTGTAGATTCAAACAGTTCCTGAATTCCTTCACTGTTTGCCATTGCATTGTAATAGTGTTCCCGATCGCGGAACAAATATGGCAGTGAGAAAATAGAATATCTCTCATCAAACTGTCCCAGTGTATTGGCGCTTACTTTCGCCATATCCAATACGCCTGCCTGTACCATCTCTACCGTAGAAGGTTCTGCTCCAAGTACACCACTCGGATAAATATCCACTTCCAGATTCTTGGAACTGTCTTCTGCTGCCAGATCTGATAAATACTCGATCGTCTCTCCGATCTCAGAATCTGCCGCCTGTCCATGTGCCATTCTAAGCTGCACCTTTTCACTGCTTGTCTCGCTTTTTACTGCCACAAAGGTATAAATTCCTACTGCGATCAATGCGATCACGAGTACGATCCCTATTGTTTTTTTCATTCCCTTCATGTTTCCTCTCCTGTTCATAGATTCAGTTTTTATTTTTTCGGGCCCTTGTTTTTATGTGAAAATAGTATCACATGAAGGGAGCTGATTCTCATACTATCTTGTCCGCAAACTCATTTTTTCAAATTATCTTGTTGTTTTTATCAATTTTACCAATTTCATTTTTATTCAAACAGCAAATCTGCTCATTTTATCAATTTTCCATATTATTTTTATCATTCCCAATCCTTTTGTGTGTTATATACAAATTTAACACTCCATTTTTATGCATATTGCCGAATTCCATTTTGACGTTATGCTGATTGTTTTTCTGCATTTTTCTTTGTTTTTTATGAAACAAAACATATTAAACCGCAATATTTTTTCAATTTTTCTGATTCCATCAAAAAAGATGGCTGACACCAACCATCTTTTTTCTTCTTATGTTTAGATATTCTCTTTCAAACACTCTCCATCCACAACCTTCTCATATACGCAATATCTCTCTGCGCCGTCTTCGGATTCAGTTCTTCCCTGACAACAACGATATCTGGTTTATGCTGCTTCATCCATTTTACGATCTCTCCATAGCGTATCACGCCTTCACCAAGACAAACCGGACAATATTCTTTATTCGGACCCTCCACAAAATCTTTCATATGGATTGCCTCGACCTTATCTCCCAGTACACACAGCCACTCTTTCCAGTAAGCATTCTGATCAATCTCCGGGAATTCCAACACGTTTGCCGGATCAAAGATCATTTTCAGACGATTGCTGTTCATCTTTTCAAACACTTCTACCGTTGTCTCCAGATCCTCCAACGGATGCCAGTAGACCGGTTCCAATGCCATATCAACATCAAGCCGCTCTGCCTCTTCTACCAGTCTGGCAACACTGTCCATCATATAAGGATGCCAGATCTTCTTTTCCTCCAGGCTCAGACGCGGATACGCAGTTTCTGTTCCAACAATGGACGCTCCCAGGATCTGATTGAATTTCAGACATTTTTTAAATGTATCTACGGCATTTTTCCGCACTTCATCGTCTGGATTTCCAAGATCCATATAACATCCCAAAATCTGGATTTTGATGTTTTCTTCTTCAAAATTTTTACGAATCTGTTCCACCAGCTGCGGCGTTACTTCCTCATAAGAATTGATCTCCGAAAATGCTTTTGGCAGCACAAGCTGTGCTGCCTCAATGCCTTCGGATTTCAACAGTTTTGCCAGGTGATCCACCGGCTGTTTTCCATAGTCGTGCGTTCTCGCTGCTACTAACATATTGATCTCCTCTTGATTATTTATATTTCAATTTCTTATGGCTGTTTTCCAATGTATGCCAGGATTCCACCATCTACGTACAGAATGTGTCCATTTACAAAATCAGATGCATCGGATGCAAGGAATACTGCTGGTCCCTGAAGATCTTCCGGTGTTCCCCATCTTGCAGCAGGTGTTTTGGAAATGATAAACTGATCGAATGGATGTCTGCTTCCGTCTGCCTGAATTTCACGCAGTGGTGCTGTCTGTGGTGTTGCAATGTATCCAGGTCCGATACCATTACACTGGATGTTGTACTCACCGTATTCTGAACAAATGTTCTTTGTGAGCATTTTCAATCCACCTTTTGCAGCTGCATATGCAGATACAGTCTCACGTCCAAGTTCACTCATCATAGAGCAGATGTTGATGATCTTTCCGTGTCCTTTTTCTTTCATTCCCGGAATCACTGCTTTAGAAACGATGAACGGTGCATTCAAGTCTACATCGATGACTTTTCTGAACTCATCAGCTTCCATTTCCAGCATTGGTTTTCTCATGATGATTCCGGCATTGTTTACAAGGATGTCAATGATTCCAACTTCTTCGTTGATCTTTGCAACCATTGCTTTTACCTGTGCTTCATCTGTTACGTCACATACATATCCGTGAGCTTCGATTCCGGCCTCTTTGTATGCAGCAAGTCCTAAATCTACTTTTTCCTGTGTAATATCGTTAAAGCAGATTGTTGCTCCTGCCTCTGCGTATGCAGAAGCGATTCCAAATCCGATTCCGTAAGATGCACCTGTGACCAGTGCAATTTTACCTTCCAGTGAAAAATTTACCATAACTGTTTCTCCTTCTCTTCTATCAATTATCTCAGGTCTTTGTTTGCAATTGTATCCATATCGCCGTAATCCTGATTTTCTCCGCACATTCCCCAGATGAATGTATACGCTTTGGATCCACATCCGGAGTGGATAGACCAGCTTGGAGAGATCACTGCTTCTTCATTGTGCATGATGATATGTCTTGTCTCCTGTGGTTCTCCCATGTAGTGCATTACGAATGAATCATCATCCATATCAAAGTACAGATATACTTCCATACGTCTGTCATGTGTATGAGATGGCATTGTATTCCATACGCTTCCCGGAAGAAGTTTTGTCAGTCCCATCGCCAGCTGACAGCTTTCTACCTGCCCTGTTACGATATATTTATTGATGATTCTGTGGTTGGAATCTTCCAGTGTTCCGAGTTCTACTTTGTTCTCATCTTTTACGATCACAACGCCTTCTTCAGCTTCTCCCTCAAGTTTGATATGTACTGTCGGGTAAGATACGTGTGCCGGTGCACTGTTCATATAGAATTTTGCCGGGCAGGAAGCATCTTTGCTTTCAAATGAAATATCTTTTGCTCCTCTTCCAACATACATTCCGTCTCTTGCATTTACTTCATAAACACGTCCATCGATTGTGATGATTCCATCTCCACCGATATTGATGATTCCAAGTTCTCTTCTCTGAAGGAAGTACTCTGCACGAAGCTCATCCCCTGCTGTCAGAACCAGTTTTTCATTGAACGGAACTGCTGCTCCTGTAATAATACGGTCAATGTGGCTGTATACCAGATTGATCTTGTCTGCCTGGAATAAATCCTGGATCAGAAATTCCTCTCTTAATCTGTCTGTTGTGTAGTGTTTCACATCTCTTGGTGATGCTGCTGTTCTTACTTCCATGATAATCCTCCTGTTTTTTGATTTCCCTTATTTTGACTGACTGATCTGTGTCATTTCTTGCACTTAGTATAGCATTCATTATTCCCCTATTTCTTGTGTTTTCTTGCTGTAAATATTGAAAATTTTGAACTTCTGAACTATAATATGAGCAAAACAGGACGATTTTGAACAAACGAAAGGAGCGATTCTTCATGAAAGAATGTATATCCTGCAAAGAATCCATGCGGCAGTGCATGGATACACACACATTTGCTTTTGCGCACTTATATAATGATGAGAAAGCGATGGATATGCATATCCATGACTGCTATGAAATCTACTACTCGATTTCCGGCGGAAAACAGTTTCTGATCGATAACTATTTTTATGATATCAGTGATGGAGACATTTTTCTGATCAACCAGTTTGAGAGCCATTATCTGACACAGATTGATCAGCAGAAACATGAACGGATCATTCTGTCCATTGATCCGGAGTATTTAAAACAAATTTCTACAGAGAAGACGGATCTGAATCACTGTTTTCAGTTCCGCGGGACCGATATGCCGCATCAGCTCCATCTCTCCGCAGAAGAACAGACCCGGTTTATCTATTTTATTCATAAACTGCGCTCCAATTCCGGATTCGGAGAAGACGTCCTGGATCGTGCCACATTTCTGGAACTGATGGTATTTCTCAACAATGCATTTGATAAACGATGCCGCTCTTCCGCAGAAGAGGAACCAAAAACCCCCGGCTATCATGCCCAGGTAGATGAGATTCTTTCTTATATTAATACCCACATCAGTGAAAATCTGACACTGGAAGAACTCTCTGCCCATTTCTTTTTGAGCAGCTCCTACCTGTGCCGTATTTTCAAAGCCACTACCGGGACGACCATCAACAAATACATTACCGCAAAGCGTCAATGAAGCCTGTGAAGCGTGTGGGTTTAACGATTACAGCAACTACCTGAAGGCTTTTACCAAGGCCGTGGGGATTTCTCCGAAAAAATATGCACAGTTTAATTCATAATGGAAATCGCAGAGCAAAAAATGTATACATTAGAAGATATCTATAATTTACCTGACGGACAACGAGCCGAACTGATTGATGGAGCAATTTATTTCATGGCACCTCTAAATCGAAGACATCAGGAAATTCTATTTTCACTTTCTCGTAAAATTGCAGATTACAAATCACCACCAATGGTGGCAAGGCTCTTGACAGGGCTTTTTCTTTTCTGTGGTGGGTAATCAAGAGGAAATAAGGGAATGGAATACCCGAGCAGGATTATTTCAATCCTGTTGAAAGAACAGCAAAAACTCAATTACTGATACATAGACATAAACTGGTATGTAAAGGCTAACGATATTATCTTAAAGAATACAGGCGGTCAAACTGGCAATCCACAGAACCATGCACCACAGGGACAGCAGAAAAAGTAATCGGCAAAGCATATTTTCATTATAGGCGATACTGCATAGAGGTAGAATATTGTTTAGAACTCTTTAAAATACTTAATTTTAGCGTATGTAAAACATTTTTTGCAGGCTTATTATAGGCATGTAAAAGGCATTTGATAGCGAGAAAACATCTCATAATATAGGATAGAGGCAGGAGGAGTATTAACAGTGGACGTGGGAAAACAAATAAAAAAATTCAGACAAGATTTAAAACTTTCTCAAGAGGAATTGGCAAGCAAGATTTTTGTAACTCGACAGACAATTTCAAATTGGGAGAATGGGAAGAATTATCCAGATGTGAATAGTCTTGTCATGCTAAGTCAACTTTTCAATACTTCTCTTGATATTCTAGTAAAAGGAGATGTTATCGAAATGGAAAAACAAGTTGAACAAGATGATGTAAGGAGATTTAAGCGAGATACTGTTATTTTTACAGTTTTAATCATTTTAACTGTTGTATCAGCTGTCCCGCTGTTCCTCTATTTAGAATTGTCAGGGATTGTATTATGGCTTTTAATTGCAGGAGTTATGATATATTATGCAATGCGACTGAACAAACAAAAAAGGAACAATGATATTCAGACTTATCGAGAAATCTTAGCATTTATGGAGGATAAGGAAAATGAGCAATGAAATACAGACTGTAATTACTATTCTGATTGTATTTGCTATGGTGTTATTGGGTATAAGAACAATCAAGAACTATGGAATAAAAAGTAAAAATAGTGCGAGTATGTTTATCGGATTTATTATTGGTTCATTAGTTGGATATTATTTTCTTAATTCTGTCATATGTGCTTTTGTTGGAATGGTTTTATGTACGGGATATGCTGAAAAAGCTCTGAAAAATTAAACTAATCAATGTTATGCAAAGCAGTTAGTCTTAGGATTGACTGCTTTTTTCATCCTCTCTCAACTATCCCGATACATCTTCGGACTGACTCCATAACACTCCTTAAATTTCCGAAAAAAATAACTGGTGTTATCATATCCCACTGACTCTATAATATCTGCCACCGGAAGCCTGCTGTTCTTCAACAGATATGCTGCCTGCCGCATCCTTCTTGACTGCAGAAGCTCCTTGTACGTTTTTCCGGTC
>OHPI01001782.1_pt1 | contig 10303 bp, 6 predicted proteins | sample 1577651 | NCBI WGS metagenome assembly OHPI01 (sample SAMEA3879578, study PRJEB24766) | human gut metagenome | biome: human-associated habitat; feature: feces | place: USA | collected 1985/1987
CAGGAGTTGGCCACCGAATGCTCGATGTTCATGCCGCCATGGCCGGAAGAGACGACCACATTATTGCTGCTGTACATATCCCACCAGCATTCGCGGCCGTTGACTATACGCACATCGGTTTTTCTGAATGCGTTCCATGTTGCATCTCCATAAGATATGGTCCGGTGGTTCTTGAAACCAATAGCCTTCACGGCTTTCATAAGGGCCACGCCCGATTTTCCTTCGAGCGAGTCATAATAACCGGCCGGCGCTTCCGCATAGGTCGGAAGTGCTGACGATAAAAGGCATATTGCCGCGCCGGCATAACTGCTTATTCGCGTTTTCATGATAGGTTTTCTCAAAAAAATAGGCGGCGCATCGGCGCCACCTACAAAATTATATAATTCGGCTAATAAAAGCAATTTTAGCCCTCTTTTTTAACTTATAAGTAGCTAAGAATAATTAATGAACAGATAAAGCGAAGTTATTTTTGAGTCGATTTTGGTGCGGAATGAAGGAGAATATTAATATATTCGACTGAATGACAAACCAAAAGCGGCCAAAAAGAACGAGCTTTAGCGTTCAAGATTTCATTAGTTACTTATATCGTTTAATTTTTCTTAGCTACTTATCAATTACAGAGTCAAAACAACTCCGGCAATTACAGCACCACAACCTTGACGGGGCGCATCCCTTCGGCACTCACCACATAGATTCCCTGCGGAAGGTTGAACTCCGATCCATCCTCGGGAGCGGCCACGACCATCACCTCAGTGCCTTTCACATCGTAGACGTGCAGAGGTGTCGCTTCGCCGGGAACTCTGACTATGAATCCGGCTTCAGTCGGGAATACCCTGACGGGAGCCGTCTGCCATACCTCCTCCACGGAACTGCCTGCAGCCACATAGATCTCGTTGGAGACGGGGGAAAGAATGCCGAGTCGAGAATACTGCACGTAATATGTTTCGGCTACACCGGGAAGGCGGTCGGTAAGCGTATAGCTCGTTTCGCCCGTCTCATAGGTTTCAGTTTCCTGATTGTCTCCGTTGAGGCGTGTGCGGGTAAGCACGTAATAGTCGGCGATCTCGCCGTTGGAGGGTGCGTTCCAGCGCGCCGTGTATGAGGTCTCCGTCAGGTCGGAAGGCTCGAGGGCCGTCAGGGCCGTCATCTGCGGAGCGTCGAGTGCCTCACCCTGAAGATCCACCTTTATCGAACCTTCGATGCCGCCGTCGGAAAGGGTTACGGCCGCCTTATGGCTTCCGGTAGTCGTCGGGCTGTATGTGATGTTGAGCAGATAACCCTGATTCTGGTTGATGGTGGCGGCGGGAATCGAGGTAGCCTCGACCGCAAAACGTGCCCTGTCGGTACCGATAACCCTCACCGTGAGGGAAGATGTGAGATTCTTACCAACAATCTGCAGGACGCGGGTCTCGGAACGCCCTACGGCCACCTGACCGAAGTCGAGGGCTTCGCCCGTGACAGGTTGCGTTATCTCGGGATCGCCCGTGATAGGCGGTGTCGGGTCGCTTCCCTCCTGATCCTTGATATAGAATATCTCCGTGGTGCGCGTGCCCCAGATATATTCGGCAAGGTTGGGGAAATCCACAAACGGGTTGCGGTTACCCTGATACTGCTCCACAACGTTGTTGCGGTCGATCTCCTTCTGGTCCACGGGATCCATGCGGCACCACTGCAGAAGCATATCCCGGGCCCAGGGCACGAGCGTAGGATAGGCCTCTTTCCGATACATATAGTTTATCACCCAGTTAATGTCGTCGTAGACAGTGGCGACATACATGTAGGCGCGGGCGAAATCACCCTTGTATTCATCGGCCGGTTCGAATACATTTGAACTGCCGCCGCCATAGCCTGTCTGCGCGCCGCCCACCTTGGTGACGCCGTTGTTGAAGGAAGTGGATGCCGTCAGTCCGAGCGGATAATTCAACTTGGCCTGGTTGGCGGCTCCATCGGAGGGATAGAGATTCCACATGTCGGAATAGGCCGGCGTATATTCCACGCTTCCCCCCTGTTTCCACCATGATTTGGGCACGCTGTGCTCCCGCTGCATCCTGTTGGCCGAAAAACTGTCTCTTCCGCTCTGCCCTTTGCGAATCAGATATATCGCGTCTGAATACATATCCCACCAGCGTTTGCAGCCGTCAACAAGCTCGGGATAGACATCTGAATACTGCCAATAGTTCGGCAGATCATAATAGCCGAGCATCTGATGCTTGCTCACACACTCTTTGGCGGCCGCTTTGAGCGCTGCCGCACTCTTGCCGTCCATCCTGTCGTAGTATCCGGCCTTGTATTCGGCCGAAGCGCTGCCGGCAAGACATAGCGACAGCAGGAGAAAAAGGTAATATTTCTTCATAAATTTCGGGTTCTTTGCAATTATAACGCGCGAGACGGCGCAAACTTTCAGACCTCGGGAGAAAAACTTCAGGACTGCCTGAGGAAAGATAAAGTGTTGTGAAAAATAAGGCGACGTGCCGCTGCGGACACATCGCCTTATTGCTTATTTCACGCAGGTTTATTTCGAACCTGTAACTTTCACATTCTTTACTTCCCATGTGTCGGCGCCCGAAGTGCTCGAAGCGTATTTGAACGCTATCTGAATCTTCTTGCCGGCATAAGCCGAAAGATTGATGTCGCCGGAATTGGCGAAAGTCCAGGCTCCTGCCTCGGGCCATGTCGGGATTGTCAGTGCCGTCCATGTCGAAGCGCCCTCTTCCCTGACTACGAGACCGCAAAGTTCGCGTAGCGTGGTCTGGAATCTGGCTGCATGGTCGAAATTGACCGAAGCCGATTTATACCCGGTCAGATCGATCAGCGGCGACACGGCATACGAAAGCGACTCATAGGCTGTATTGGAGATAAATGCCGATGCCTTGAGATACTGGTTTGTGGCATATCTTGTGTCCCACTGCCAGATGCCGTAGGTGGAAGCAGCCTCGGGAACGGTGACATTGTCGAATGTCCAGTCGTCGGCGTTCTCCACGAGTCCTTCGTAAACCGATGCGCCGGGTGTCGGAGGTTCGGGGGTCTCGCCGCCGATCGTGACGCCTTCAACCTCCACATCGTTGCCCGTGCCTCCGTTGCCGGTGATACCGGGCATGCCGAGATAGCTGGAAAGATTACCGCTTACAACGATCTTCTTGCCGAGGACGCCCGGATTGTCGAGCAGGTTCACGGCCTTGCGGAAGGCTGAGCCCTGCGGAAGATCAACGGCCAGACACTTCGTCCAGTCTTTCTCATCGGCAGAGGCTGCGATAAGGATGTTGTTGTCAATCTCGGCTTCGGAACCGAAGATTACATCGCTGTTGGATTTAACCTCCGTAACGCCGGCCTTGACCGAGCCCACGATAAAGGCGGAGACCCAGCCAGAAGCGCCCTGGTTCTCTACCTCCATGGCCTCCTCGACGGTGTAGGGATCCTCTTTCTGACCTTTCTTGGTGATCATCACGTCCCCTTTCCCGCGGAGCAGAAGCTGCCAGTCGGTGCCGTAATAGGAAAGGATACCGCGGACGGTGCCGGTCCCTTCGGGAAGAGTTTCGTTATAGAAGTTGGAATATCCGGAAGTGCGTACTATCAGTTCGCGGCCGTTGGCGTCGACAAGCTTGCGGTTTACGCTCTCCTGATAGGGAGCGTAGGTCTCCTTGCCCCCTTCCAGGAAATGGACGTTGCGGAATTCCACAAGCTGGCTCTGCATGTTGCGGAACGCCTCGCCCGTGGAGGGAAGCTGCGAGAAGGTAGTGACGATGCAGTAGGGATTGTCGGCGGGCCATTCGGCGTTCTGGTCGACATACTGCACATCGGGGTTGGGGAATCCGTTCTTCTCGGAATGAGCGAGGAAGAGATCCCAGGCCATGAACGTGAGCGAGGGCTCGCCGTTGTAGAGGTCAAACCAGCCGACCTGCTGCAGACCGTTGTAATATCCGATGTAGAGACCCGTCACGTTGAGCACTACCTCCTGACCGATGCGATAGTCGGTATAGGTGGAGCCCTGGTTCACGGATAGGGCGATAGCCGCAGTCTCGTCCTGGATCACGATCGATTTGTAGATGTTGCCGGAAGCATCGCTCGATACTACGCGGCCATGGATGATATAGGGAGTCTGCGACTCTTCATCCTTCATGGGGCATTTCACCGTTTTGTCGGCGAATTCTGTCTTGAAGTCGGAGATGGTGGTGTTGGCCTTCATGGTAGCCATCGGCTCCTGAAGAGCCGGGGTATCCATATCGGCCTGGCATGAAGCGAGGCCCGCTGCCGCGGCCACCGCCATTCCCAGATATAAGGATTTTAATTTAATCATGGCAATTTTACTTTGTTCCGGTAACTTTTACATTTTTGATCTCCCAGGTGTCGGCGCCTTCAGCCGTAGAGGCATATTTGAAGCCGATCTCCACTTTCTTGCCTGCGAAAGCGTCGATATCGATGGTTCCGGCGCTTACGAATGTCCAGCCTGTAGTGCCGGGCCATACCGGAATCTCGAGTTCGGTCCATTGCGTTGTTCCGGCTTCGCGGATCACGGCCTTGCAGAGCTGCTTGATGGTGGTCTGGAATTTGGCGGCATGGTCGAACGTGAATGCTACTGTCTTATAGCCTTCGAGCGAAATCACCGGTGAATAGGCATATGCCGTGGAGGCATTGGCTGTACCCGACATATAGGCACTTGCATTGAGATAATGCTTGCCGTTATAGTCTTTCCAGCTCCAGATATAGCTGAGGGCGGCGGGCATGTCGGTGTTGTCGAATGTCCAGTCTATCTGATCGGCCGTTTCGGGGAGAGCCGAATAAATCGTCTCGCCGGAGGGGACATCCGGGGTCGGCGGTGTAGGCTCTTCGCCGGTGTCGATTCCCACGTCGCCCCAGTTGAAGGCGCTCACGGAGCGCACGCCGTAGGCGGAACAATATTTCGTACCGGTGGTACCCTTGATGCATACAAGCTTGCCGAGGTTGCCGGGATTGCCTGAAAGATTGAGGGCGTTGCGGACAGGTCCGCTCGGGAGCTGCACGGTGGCGCAGTTCTTCCAGTCTTTCTCGTCGGGACTCATGGCGATGAGCATGTTGGTGTTCACCGCGCCGTCGGCCGTGAATTTCGCCGTCTCATCCTTGAGCACGTTCGCGATATTGGTATCGATATATCCCACGATATATCCCTTTACCCAGGGTTCCGGATATTCGGCGTTGAAGCTTCCGAGGCTTGCCTGATAGGCGGTCATGGGGCTATCCCATGCTCCGGTGCCGACGCCCCCTTCTGGTAGATTCACCGGCGGCTGCGCCAGATCATCGTCGCACGACGAGAAACCGGCGGCCAATGCCAGAACCGCTGTGAGGAGTATGTTGATTCTTTTCATTTCTTTCTTGCTTTTTAAGAGGTTAGAAACGGATACCCACGTTCACGAAGACGCGTATGCCCTGGGCATAGTATATCTTGTTGGGGAACTTGTTGACGTTATAATCGGTATAGTCGAACTTACCTTCCTGATAGCCGCCGGTCTGGATATTGCGGTTGTTGAGGAGGTTGTTGACGCTCACGTTGAAGTTGAGCGAACCGAAGTTGGTGTAGATCACCTTGCCGATCGACAGGTTCATCACCCATTCGGAGTTGAGTTTGTCCTGATGTGTGATCTGGTCGCGGCGCTGGATATATTCCTGCTCGGAGGTGCAGAATTTCCAAAGGCCGGGCATCTCCTCGTGGCGGGCCGGGGAAAGGTCGATCCAGTTGTCGCCGAACCACTGGCCGTTGACTTCGAAGAACCACTGCTTGATGTTATAGTTCAGGGCCAGCGACCATACCTGCTGGGGAGTTCCGCCGATGTGGTAGTTCTTGAGATATACGCGGCGGGTGACATCCTCCTGCGATCCGTTCTCGTAGCTGCGGACTCCGAGCGGATTGTTCTTATACTGATAGCGCGAGAAAGTTCCTGCACCGGAAATCGAGAGGTTGCTGAGAATCTTGTATTCCATACCGATCTCAATACCCTTGTATTCGGTCTGCATGCCGGACATCGAATAGTTCATGAAGGTATTGAGCTGATAGTCGTAGAAGCCGGAGCGTTTGATGCCGTCCCACATCTTGGTGTAGAAGCCTGTAACCGATCCGCGGAAGCGGGCGTAGTTCCAGGTGTAGGAGAGGTCGGCGCTCAGGAAGCGCTCGGATTTGAGGCCTTCGACGGCTACGTCTTTCGTACGGGGCGATACATAGCTGTAGTCGGGCATCGGAGCGCGTGAGCCGTAGGAGATGTGGCCTGTGAAGTAGTTGCGGCCGTCGAGCTTATAGGTGGCGCCGGCCTTGATGGCGGCGTTGTCGAAGGAGTGGTGACGGCCTGTGCCGAGCGAGTTTTCGGGAGCACGTCCGTTCTGCATGTTTCCATGGCGCACGAAGTCGGTGAAGCTCACCTCGAGACCGTAGTTCACATTCCAGTGGGCCGTGGTTATCTGGTTCTGGAGCCATGCGCGGGCACTGATGGAGCGTATGTTGTAGTCATATCCGAACTTGTCGCCCTTGTATACCCGGCGGTTCGGGTTGCGCATGTCGTTCTGCAGGATATCGGGGTTGCCGGCGAAGTCGCGCTCGGAGAAGTTGTCGACATCGCGCCAGAACTCGCCGCCGAGCAGATCGCGGACGGTCTTGTAATAATGGCCGTCGCTATAGTTCACGTTCAGACCGCCCTGAAGGGTCATGTGGTCGTTGATGCGGTGGTCCAGATAGGAGCTGAGCATCCATGAGGTGAGATTCGAATGACGGTTCTCAAGGATATAGGAGGACTGGCCGACGAGCTCGGGATCGCGGTCGTACTGCTGACGGTTCAGAAGGTTGGTCTGGTAGAGACGGTTCCAGTCGATCTGACGGTGGGCTTTGTCGCCACTCCACCAGTCGGTCACAAAATCGTATACCTCCTGCTGGGCGTCGAAGAGCGGAGTGCCGGGCTCTGCGTCAGGCAGATAATATGAGGGGAGATAACGGTAATAGTCGGGACGCGGGTCGGCTGTCTGATACCAGTTGAGGGCCGAGCTGCTGTAGCGGTTGCTGCGGAAGCCGATACCGGTGTTGAGTTTCGTTCCCATCTTCGGCTTCCATATCCAGTTGAGGAGCACGGCGGGGTCGACGGATTCGACGATTCGCGCGCTCTTCTTCTTGCCATCGAGATAGCCCCATGAGGGGTTGTAGAGATTGGAGCCGGCAAGGTCATAGGCTTCCTGAGTGGCGGCGGAGTTGGTGGCGCGCTGTGTGGGAGCGGCCCATGCCGTCAGGTTGAGCGAATGGCGGTCGTTGAAGACTTTCTGGAGGCTGAACTGCAGACCCAGCGAGTTATAGAACGTGCCCTCGATCACACCCTCCGGAGCGTAACGCCCGATGATGCTTGCCGAGAATGCCCAGCCGTGGCGGTTGAGACCGGTGCTGTACTGGAGCATGGCGCGAAGCATATAGTTGGAGTTGGTGTAGGAGAGGTTTCCGCGGAAGCCGGGAGCATATTCCGACGCATAGGTGGTGAAATTGCTCGAGCCTCCGAGGCTGCCGTAGCCGTAGGCCGAAGCGGCGAGGCCGATGTCGGTCGAACGGTTGCGGAAGGCCGATGAAGTCATGCCGCCGAGGCCGGAGAAGTTGAAGCGGCCGCGCATGGCGTCGTTGAAATAGATACCGTTGATGTATCCGGCGTTCCAGTTGGTGTCGTAGCCACGCCAGCGGAAACGAGCCACAGAGAAATCATAGTTGGAGGTCTGGTAATATATGTCGTCGGTGGCTCCCTGAATTGTTCCTACCGACTGCCCCATTCCCTCGTCGTCGAGAATCTCATCCTCATTGAAAAGGAACTGGTCGGAATCGGGGGTCGCGCCCTCGAAACCGGCGGGTTGCAGGCGGATCTCGCCGATATTCTTCACCATGTCCTTGACGATGGTTACATCCTGCCAGGCGTCGGCATATCCGTTGGCGATGATTTCGAGCACGTCGGTGCCCGGGGAGGCGTTGGAGATTGTGAATGTGCCGTCGCTGCCTGTGGTCACGAAGATGGCCTGGTCGCGCAGAAGCACATTGGCATCGGCCACGGCCTTGCCAGTGCTGGCGTCGACAAGCGTGCCGGTGAGTCCAGTCGCGGCGAGCGATGGAAGCGCCATGCACAGCAGCATCAGCAATGATAGTCTAATTCGCATGATTTTTATAATGTCAATTTAGTTATTATTGTGTCAGTCTTTGAAATTTTAAGGAACAGAGTCTATTTTCCTCTCACTTCCTGAACAAGGAATATCTCCGTGGGGAGATGGTCGGAATAACCGTTGAGCCATGCTCCGCCGGAGAAAGTGCGGTGGGGATAGCCCTTGTACTGCCCTTCGCTCTGGAGAAGGAACGGCTTGTTGAGCACCTCGGCGCTGCGGAATTTCAGACCGCATCTGCCATCCACAAGATTGCGGTTGACGATGATCTGGTCGAAAAGGTCCCAGGAACCGCGGTAGATATAGCTTCCGATTCCTTTGTCGAGCTTCTCCCAGAAGGGATTGAAGAAACCGCCCTCGGGGGTGTCGCTGATTTTGCGGACTGCGCCGAGAGTCTCCGACACGCTCTTGTTGTGGGGATCGTCGTTGAGGTCGCCCATAACAACCACTCCCATGTTGGGGTCGATCTTATAGAGCGAATCGGTGATCGAGCGCGTCAGTGAAGCTGCGGCCTCGCGGAGCCAGCTGCTCTCCTTCTCGCCTCCGCGGCGCGAAGGCCAGTGATTTACGATCACTGCTACACGCGCCCCTCCCATCAGACCGATCACGCACATCTGATCGCGGGTCTTGAAACGGGGAAGTTCCGGAACGACCAGCCTGTGATTGGTGACGCTCAGCACGCGGAAGAGCTTCGGATTGTAGAGCAGTCCCACATCTACTCCGCGGGCATCGGGCGAGTCATGATGGACTATCTTCAGATTCCAGTCCTTGATGGCATCGGCCTTGACAAGATCCTGAAGCACGGTGATGTTCTCGATCTCACTGACACCGATCACGGCCGGACCTATGGGGGTGGTCTTGGTGGTCATCTGCGAAATGGCGTAAGAGAGCTTGCCGATCTTCGACCAGTATTTCTTGCCGTCCCATCTGTTGGAACCGGCAGGCGAGAACTCGCGGTCGTATTTGCCATTATTGTTGATAGTGTCGAAAAGATTTTCGAGGTTGTAGAAAGCGACGCCATACGTGCGGTACATCTTGCGATCCTGCGCGTCGGCACGCAAAGGAGCTGACATCCCGATCAGGAACGCCAGCACCAGTGACATCAATGCCTTGAATTTCATATAATTGTCGGTGTAATGGACATGAATCAGAAATATTTCTGCTCTTCGCCCGTCATGGTTGTCAGAAGTTTGTTGGCCAGACTGCTGGCTCCGATGCGGAAGAGATCCTGATTGAGCCATTCGTCGCCGAGCACCTCTTTGACAACGGCATAGTAGTGGAGCGCGTCTTCCGACGAACGCACGCCGCCGGCGACCTTGAAGCCGACCTTGCGGCCTGTCTTCTGATAATATTCCTTGATGCACTGACACATCACGTATGCCGCTTCGAGCGATGCTCCGGGATAGATCTTGCCTGTGGAGGTCTTGATGAAGTCGGCACCGCTATACATGGAAAGTATCGACGCTTTCTTGATGTTGGCGGCAGTCTTGAGACATCCGCTTTCGATAATCACCTTCAGTCGGGCGTCGCGTGCCGTATGCTTGAGCTCTATGATCTCATCGCAGAGATTCTCATAATCCTCATCGAGGAACCGGCCGACGTTCATCACGATATCCACCTCGTTGGCTCCCCCTTCGACAGCCATGGCGACATCGGCCACCTTCACGGCGTCGAATGTCTGGCTCGACGGGAAACCGCCTGCCACTACGGCGATATCCACTCCCTCGACATCGAGATTGGCCTTGACAACCTCGGCGAAGTTGGAATAGACGCATATGGCGGCCACATTCTTATACTGCGGGAAGTCGTTGTCGAAATCATTCACACGCTGAGTGAACTTCGACACGCTCTTTACGCTATCCTCGGTGCTGAGGGTGGTGAGATCGATCGAGCTGAAAAGGAACTGATAAACCTCGGGAGTGGCGTATTTGCCGGACTCCTCTACTATTTTCCTTACTTCTTCGGCCACAACTGCATCGTTCTCGACAACGCTGCTGTCGGCAAGTGCTTTCCGGTATCTATCCATAATTAATATCTTTTTGAGTTATTTTCAGGTTGTTTAGACTCTGTTCCTTAAAATTTCGGGGTCGTAGGGGCGGCGATTTTTGAGCATATTTTGCGAGTCTCGGAGGGAGCGATGCGGGCATCGTGACCGAAGAGATCT
>OHPI01001790.1_pt1 | contig 10266 bp, 10 predicted proteins | sample 1577651 | NCBI WGS metagenome assembly OHPI01 (sample SAMEA3879578, study PRJEB24766) | human gut metagenome | biome: human-associated habitat; feature: feces | place: USA | collected 1985/1987
CGTCGCGGCCCCGCTGGGCTGCGTGATCTGTTTTCGTTTCTGTCGAAATTGCGGCTTGTATGCCCTGTTCCAGATACTTCTTTCGGTTCTCCAGACGCTCCAGCTTGTGCTGTTCCTGTGCAAGCTGCGTCTCAGCTCGTTCCTTTTCGGCTCGGAGTTCAATGGTTTTCGGTCGAAACAGGCAGGATTTTTTGCTATAATTTTGGAAAACGTGTAACCTGACTGCCCCAAAGGGTGCTTATATGGGTGAAGGCCCTTCAATCGAAACCGGAAGGAGATGAATGTCATGGATGACCGCAGCATCGTCGCGCTGTACCTGCGGCGTGACGAGACAGCCATCCGGCAGACCGCCGAGAAATACGGCAGCCGTCTGCGCACGCTGGCCTACGGGATCGTCAATGACTTGCAGACGGCCGAGGAATGTGAAAACGACACCTACATGGAGGCGTGGCACACAATCCCACCCCATGAGCCAAGCGATCACTTCTACGCATTCCTCGCCCGGATCACCCGGCACATTTCCCTGAACTGCTGCCGTGACCGCAGCCGCCTGAAGCGCAGCGCTTTTATCTGTGAGCTCAGTGCGGAAATGGAGCAATGCATCCCGGCACCTGATGACAGCTCGTGCCGCATGGATGATCTGGCACTTCGGACGGCCATCAATGACTTCCTCGGCAAACTGGATGAGGAAAAACGGAACATGTTCGTTCGCCGCTACTGGTTTCTGGATTCCGTGGCCGACATTGCCAAGCACTATGGCATATCCGAAAGCAAGGTGAAAACAACGCTGTTCCGCTGCCGTAACCGGCTGCGGGAGTATCTGAACAAGGAGGGTTACACAGTATGAGAGGAAATGAACTGTTAGATAAACTGGAACGGATCGACCCCGCCTACATCGAAGCGGCGGACACCGCGCCGAACAAGCGGAAAAGCGTCTGGGCGAAGTGGGGAACGCTGGCAGCCTGCCTCTGCCTGGTCTGCGTGCTGGCCGTCCCCGCCATGGCGGCCTTCAGTCCGGCATTTTATGAGCTGCTGTACGCTGTCACCCCCGCCACGGCCCAGTTCTTCAAGCCGGTGCAGCGGTCCTGCGAGGACAACGGCATCCGCATGGAGGTGACGGCGGCTTACATCCACGAGAATACCGCCGAGATCTATCTCTCACTGGAGGACCTGACAGGAACGAGCTTCGATGAAACGGTGGACCTTTTCGACAGCTATCGGCTCCACACGCCCTTTGACTGCACGGGCCACTGTAAGCTGGTCAACTACGACCCGGACACCCACACCGCCACATTTCTTGTGACCCTTGAGCAGTGGGACCGGCAGAGCATCGAGGGTGAGAAGCTGACGTTTTCCGTTCAAAAGCTGTTGAGCGGTAAGAAAAGCTGGGAGGGTACCCTTGACGGCGTGGATCTGGGCGGCAGCCTGACCTCCGCCACGCAGACGGTCCAACCCCGGGGTCTGAGCGGGGACCTGTTCGGCTCCGACGGCGGAAAAAGCGTGACGGTGCTGAAACCGGGCGACGCGATCGCATCTCCCGTGGACGGCGTGACCCTGACGGGGATCGGCTATGTGGACGGATGGCTCCATGTGCAGGTGTATTACGCGGACATCCTCAAAACGGACAACCACGGCTCTATTTCTCTGGTAAACCGGGAGACCGGCGAGCAAATTGAGTGTGACGGTTCGGCGGCCTTCTTCGATGATGCGGGGACGGGCAGCTATGAGGATTATGTGTTCACCGGTATTGAGGCCTACGCCCTTGACACTTACGCGCTGTACGGGATGTTTGTCACATCCGCTGGGCCTGTGGAGGGAAATTGGAGCGTGACGTTCCCGCTAGAGAACACCGCGGGCAACTGAGGGACCGGAGCGTACCCAAACCGGTTTCCTCTTCATTCTTCTGTTTCACTGTCCTATAGCGGCAAAAATCCGACGCTTTTCAGCGTCGGATTTTTTGTGGGAGAAAGCCCATACTTTCCGGAGACTGTGGAGGGGGCAACAGGCGCAGACCGCTTCTGCCTCGTCACCCTCACAAAGGGTGAAGCAACCCCCAGTCCTCTCACCGGAACGCAGTTCCCTGTGCTGGCCGTCTCGCCCGGCCTCGGCTGTTTGACAGGCCGGATAAAGGCGTTCCTTCTGTAATTTTACGGCCAGAAAAGGCAGAAAAATACGGATGATGTTTACACTTGCGGATAAAACCGGTATAATTACATACAAGCCAAAACCGTTATAGACAAAGAAGCCTGTTGAAGCGCATCGGAGGGCGAAACCATGCCAAAACCGAGATGGAATCTGAATACCATTTACATATCCGAGCGGCTGCAGGAGAGCCTGCGGCCCATCTCCCGCTGCGCCATGACCACGGTGGTCGCGCCCATGGGCTACGGGAAGACCACGGCGGTGAACTGGTATCTCGGTGAGCGCGCCAGAGCGGAGCCCCTGCACAGCATCCGCATCAGCGTATATTCCGACAACCTTGCGATCTTCTGGAAAAGCGCACAGGAGGCGTTTGCCCGCGCGGGCTTTCCTTTCCTGCGGGAGTATCCCTGCCCGACGGACGCGGCGGGCGGCGGCCTGCTGATAGATGACCTGTGCCATGCGCTGGCGGGCGAGACGGCCTGTTATCTCTTCATCGATGATTTTCACCTGCTGACGGATAAGCGCGCCTCGCTGTTTCTCTGCATGCTGGCAAACCGGCTTCCGGCAAATGTGCATCTGATCGTCGCCAGCCGGGATCGCTTTCTGCCTGCTGCGGAGGTGGTGCGGCTGGGGGCGCGGGTGTATCAGATCGGCACGGAGCAGCTGCGCCTCAACCATACGGAGCTTGCCGTTTATGCGCACCGCTGCGGCACGGAGCTTTCCGATGCGCAGGTCGAACGCCTTCTCTATTCCAGCGAGGGCTGGTTCTCCGCCGTATATTTGAATCTGCGGACGCTCTCCGAGCGCGGCGTGCTGCCCAGCCGCGATTCTGACATCTACGCCACCTTTACCGCCGCCATGATCGATCCGCTGCCGGAACCGCAGCGGGCGTTTCTGGCGGTCATGGGGCTTGCCGATGAATTTACCGTCGAAATGGCGCAGTATATCACAGGCGATGGGGACGCGGGGCAGATCCTCTCCCGGCTCACCGAGCAGAACGCCTTCGTCGCGCGCCTGCCGGATGGGCCGGCCTATCGCTTCCACCATATGATGAAAGCGTGCGCCGAGCGGAGCTTTCTGACGATGGAGCCGGAAACGCAGCGGCTGTATTGGCAGCGCTTCGGCAGCTGGTATGAGCAGCACGAACAGTATCTGCACGCCATCGCCGCCTACCGGAGGAGCGAAGACTACGCTGCGCTGCTGCGGGTCATCCGCAGCGATGCGGGCATCCTGCTGGCATCGCTGAAGCCGGAGGATGTACTTGAGGCGCTGGACAAATGTCCGGCCGAAACGCTCAAGGCCGATCCCTTTGCCATATTGGTGCTGATGCGCAGGATGTTCACATGGCGGCAGATCCCAAAGATGCTGGAGCTGAAGGCCCTGCTGCTGACGGCCATCGAGGAGCATCCGGAGATGCCGGAGGAGGAGCGCGGCAACCTGCTGGGCGAATGCGATCTCATTTTGAGCTTCCTCTGCTACAACGACATCAGCGCCATGAGCCGCCTGCACCGCAGCGCCAGCGCGCAGATGTCCCGCCCCGCCATCAGCATCCAGAAAAGCGGGGGCTGGACGTTCGGCTCGCCGTCGGTGCTGATGATGTTTTACCGCGCGTCCGGCGAACTCCAGAGCGAGCTCACCGAGATGGACGAGTGCATGCCGCACTACTATAAGATCACAAACGGCCACGGGCAGGGCGCTGAGACCATCATGCGCGCGGAGGCCGACTTCATGCGCGCCTGCTTTGCCGACGCGCAGATCATGCTCGAGCGCGCCTATGCGCAGATTGACGGCAACGGGCAGGAAAACATGGCCTTGTGCTGCGACTTTCTCGCTTGGCGGCTCTCGCTCTGCACTTCTTTCACGCCGCGCGAGTCCTTTGAGCAGCGGCGCGAGGCGCTGCTGCAGCAGCACAACGTTGCATGGCTCAACATTCTGCAAAGCTCCTGCGCCTATTACTATGCGCTGCTGGGACTGCCCGAAAAAATTCCCGCGGTCTTCCGCGAGCATCAACTCGCCTCCATCCACTTCCTCGCGCCCGGAAAGCCGATGATGGAGCTTATCGAAAATCAGGTCTACCTCGCCCAGGGCGAATATGCCAAGGTCATTGGCCACAGCGAAGCACTGCTCGGTATATGCGAGGCGATGCACTATGCGCTCGTCGCGCTGCACATCCGCCTTCAGACCGCCGCGGCCTACGAAATGCTCGGCAAGCGCGAGACGGCAGACGAACTTTTGATCTCTGCCCTTGCCGCGGCGGAGCCGGACGCGCTCTATCTGCCGTTTGTCGAAAATTACCGCTATCTCAAGACGGCGCTCACGCGCGGCGCGGGTGCGAAATTTGCCGCGTTTGTCCGGACGGTCACACCGCTTGGCGAGGACTTTGTGCGCCGCTGCGGCGAAAAGCGTGCGGAAGGCTCCCGTCCCGCCGCCCTCGCGGGCCTCACCGAGCGCGAAAGCGCCATCGCCGCGCTCGTCGCCAAGCGCCTGAGCAACCGCGAGATCGCCGAGCAGCTCTTTTTGTCCGAGGGAAGCGTGAAGCAGTACATCAATCAGATCTATTCTAAGCTCCTCATCACAGGCGACGTGCGCACCAAGCGCAAGCGGCTCGCCGAGCTCGCCGCGCCGAAGAGCTAAGGCACAGCAAGGACGCAGCACGCCTATTTTGCATTGATATTCCTAAGAAATTATCTAACCTTTGGTTAATACCAACTTTTTCCGATCCACCGTACAATGGCTGTACGGTGGATCTTTTATTTTCCGGAGGGGAGGAATGCCTTTGTACCGAAAATACATCTCAGCCGTCACACCGCTCCCGGACTACATTCTTCGGGTGGACTTTGTCTCCGGCAGCCGCCTGCTGCTCGATATGAAGCCGTATCTCGACAAGCTCCGCTTCCGCCCGCTTGCCGATCCCGCGGTGTGGAACAGCGCCATGACGAACGGCATCTTTGTCCGCTTCGACAACGTGGAGCTGAGCCATGACGAAATTCTGTCCATGGCGGAACGGGCGCACTGAGCGCGCCGATTTTTGAAAATTGAGAGGAGAACAACATGAAAAACGCTTGTAAACACTTTGCCCTTTGCACCCTGACACTGATCCTTTGCCTCGCCCTCACCGCCTGCGGCAGCGACAACTCCGGCGACTCCGCGGACTACGGCAACGACTCCACTGTGCCGTCGACGATCGACGGCTTTGTCAAGGAAAGCTACGACAGCTATGATTACAGCGCTTTCGAAGGTTACTATCTGCCCGACAGCGGCACGGACTTCGACTATCTCATCATCGACACCAACGGTTCGCGCTGGCGCATCGGCAGCAACGACGACCTCGCCGCCAGCGGCTATTTGCAGTACGACGCGGACTATGACTGCATCTACGCCTACAACGAGCACGACGGCGTTGCCTATCAGTTCTCCGCCGACGGCAGCAGCGTGAACATCTATTCGCTCGGCTCGTTCACCTATGAAATGAGCCTCGACGAGTTCGACGCGCAGGCCGAAGACTACAACAGCAGCGACAGTTCGGTCGATCTCTCTTACCTTGCGGGCATCTGGTATCTGGACGGTGATCTCGACGCCGACAGCTACATCTACATCGACAGCAGCGGCGGTCTCTGGGGTCTCTACGAGCGCGCGTCCGGCGCGGAGGCGACCGAGGTCGACGGCGGCTTTATCTCGGCCCCGACCGATGTGGACGACGTGTACTATGCCGTTTCCACGACGTATCAGGACGTCACCTATGAATTCACGCTTTTTGACACCGATTCCATCATGTGGGGCGGCGAGAACGACTACTACGAGCGTCTTGAGTAAGCCGTTTTGAAACGTGAAGAAGGGAGAAAAGAAGATGAAAACTTCCCATCATTTCCTTGCGGTGCTGCTTGCGGTTCTGCTCTGCCTGAGCCTGACCGCCTGCGGCGACAGCAGCGATGACGTCACGGGCGATGACTGGCGCACGAGCGGCGTGGTCGCCGCCGAGGGCACCATCACACACGAGGGCGAGGGCAGCGTCAAGGTCCTCGTCACCGTAGGACCTGAGAGCGCAGCCTTCTACCGCGACGAGCCAGAGCAGGAGCTCTTCGACAGCGTGTCCTTCCCCGTGACGGTCGAGGACGCGAACGACGACGGCACGGGCTTTGACATTTCGTTCGACGACATCACCGGCGATGGCGAGAGCGACGTCGTCGTGACGTTCCAGCACGCCGACATGAGCACGACGCAGATGGTCTGGTTCTGGGATGCCGACGAGCGCTATGTCTTCGAGCCGGATTACTCCTACTTCCACGAAAACGGCGTGCAGACCGACCTGACCGACACGCCCTATTTCTCTGACAACGGCTTACAGATCAACGCTGCGGTCAACACGGGCACTTATCTTCTGGAAAACGGTGTTGCCTGCTACTCTGGCCTTGGCGACGGCTATGAGAGAAACGACTGCTACTGGGAGGTCATCAAGCACAGCGACCAGTCGCACGACGGCATCCGCGAGATTCAGTTCGACGCCATCTGCTACATTCCCGAGAGCTCCATCCCGTACTTCACCGAGCAGTACATCACCAACACCGACAGCGAGCTCTACGACTACTACACCGGCATGTGGTTCACCGCCGCCACCGCCTACGGCAACAGCCAGCGCGGCGACAACTACTATGTTCATACCGTCAATTATAACGGCAACGAATACCTCATCGAATTCGCCTACTCGACCGACTGGCAGTACAACGTCAGCGATTGGGCGATGGTGCTGACCAAGAGCTACATGGTCTACCTGCCCGACGATTACGACGGGCTGGTCTTCGCCGCCATGCCACAGCTCGACAACTATAAGGACTGCGCCAGACGGATGCAGCTCGATAGCATCGCGCCCGAGGCGAGCATCATGGACATTGACCTTGTCGACCCCTACAACACGCTGTTTTTCAGCATTTGCTACTAAAAAGGCGGTGAACAGCATGACGCACCGAACGTATCTTCTGCCGCTCGTGCTCGCGCTGCTGCTCCTGCTGAGCCTGACCGCCTGCGGCGACAGCAGCTCTGATGATCCGCAAAGCGGCTATGAGACCGTCATGGACATGGAATTTCTCGACGGGATGTGGAGCATCGACGGCACCGCGAAGTTATACTTTGACAGTACGGAGGGCTTTTACGCCTACCGCACTCGCTGGGGACTCGGCGGGCGCGGAGAATTCGAGCTGTCCGAGGCGAGCGGTCGGCCGATGATCTTCTTCAACGGTCTTCTCTACAACTTCCTCCTGCGCGACGACGGCGTGCTGCTGCCAAACCGGAACGGCGAGGGCAGCGGACTCACCATCCATCGAAACACCTTCCTCCGCGACGACGAGGCGGAGATCGTCGAATGGGACATAAGCAACTGGGACGGCATGTGGCAAAATGCCCTGGGCGAGACCATCGTCATCAACTCGTCCCTCATGCAGTACATCGCCTGCTCGCCGGACTATTCCATGAGCGGCACGATGAACGACGAGGGCGAGGGCATGGGCCTCTACCTCTACGACAATGGAACGCGCGCCTACCTCTGCCCCAGCGACGACGGCAATAGCTTCACCCTCTCCGCCGAACGCTTCGGCCGATACGGGGACGATTAGCATTTTGATGGCGTCTTTTACCGCAGTGCCGACTTCTACGCCTACACGGATATGGAAAACGCGGAGTTTTATGAAGACGAATACTCCACCTTCTATATCTGGTACTACGACGGTGTGAACCGTTACCTTCTGGGCAACGATTATACCATCGGCGACGACGGCCTTGCCTACCACGACGAAGACGGTCTCGTCTATCCCGCGGGCTGGATCCCCGAAGCGCCGTATGATCCCGCTGACGACTGGGGCGAAAACTGGATGGACAACTGGGATATTTGAAAACGCCATGATAAAGGATGGATGTGAAATGACAGGAAGAGGAAAACTCAGCGACGCCGAGCTTTCGAAAAAGCTCGGGCACTATCAGAAAATGTCGCGCGTCTGGATCCTGGTGGGCCTTTTTGGCGCGTTGAGCGGCACGGTCTCGTACTTTGCCGTGCAGGACACCGCGCTCAAGGCCATCCTGACGGGGGTGCTGTTCTTCGGCGGCGTCTGCTGCGCGGTCTTTTTGGGCGGCAGCGCGCAAAAGAAGCTCCAGGCCCTGATACAGGAGCAGTTTGGAGACTTTTTCCGTGCGGAATGGGAAAAGGCCTTCGGCCCGGATATGCACACACCGGAAATGTGCGTTGACGAGCCGTTTCTCCGGACGTTCCACCTGCTGGACGGTCAGTGGGAGGAATGTACGGTTGAGAATTTCCATGAGGGCGATTATCGCGGCGTGCATTTTTCCGCCGCCAATGTGCGGCTGGACCATGTGTATGAGCGAGGGTGCGGTCACGAAGGCTATGAGACCTGCCACGAGATGGTCTTCAAAGGCCTCGTGCTGCGCTGCGAAACGCAGACGCCCGCCCCCTCCCCCGTCCTCGTCAACGCAAGGACGGAGGACAGTCCGCGCGGCGCAGCGACGGGCGATGCGCTGTTTGACCGATGCTTCTGCGTCACAGCAGAGCCGGAGCAGGATGCCCTCTCCCTTCTTGCCCCGCAGTTTATGGAGCTGATGAACGAGTTCAGGCAGCGCGTCGAAGGACAGCTTTTGGGCTTCCGCTGGGAAGGCCGGGTGCTCTCGCTGGCGGTGGAAACAGACTATGGCTTTGCCGCCGTTGCCAGTAATGTAGACCTGCGCGACCTTGACGCCCTGCACCGCAGCTATTGCGCGTCACTGCACGCAATGGAGGAAACGCTGGATCTTCTGCTGAAAAACACCGCTCTTTTTGCGGCGCGGGACTGAGAAAGGATGATACGATGGAAAAAAATCAAACAATGACAGACGAACAGCTCGCGCGCGAGCTGCAAAACGGCAAGCGCGGCGGTGGCCGCGGCAAGCTCCTCACGGTGATTGGCTGCGCCGCGACGGCGATCGGTATTTTCACCTCGGTCACGGCGCTGACGGTCATCGGCATCGTCGTCGCGCTGCTGGGGCAGGGCGTTCTGAACAAGCACCGGAAGGCCGCCGGAAAAGCGGTCTTTGAGTCCCTCGTGCCGGAGATCATGAACGCGAATTTTGAAGACGTGCAGCCCATCGGAAAGCAAAACCTTGTGGATATCAAGGGTTCAAACATTCCGCTGCCGTCATACGTCTACGACAGCGCCAGCGGCCGCATCGACTTCACCTACCGCAGCCTTACGTCCGAGCTCTGCACCGTCACGCTGACGGACGTGACCGAATACCGCAACGAGAACAACGACATGATGGAGTCCGCCGAGCGCGTGGTCTACAAAGGTCAGTGGATGGCCTGCGAGCTTGGCAAAACGTACCCCGCCGAATTCACGTTCTGGCCGCGCGGCAAGCTCGACAAGCTCTTCCGCGAAAAAACCATCAAGACGGATTACGAGGACTTCAACAAGCACTTCAACCTGAGCTGCGATGATGCCGACTGGGCGCTGCGCTTTTTGAGTCCCAGCCGCATGGAGCGCATTCTTGCGCTCACCAACACCGCCTTCGGCGATTTTTCCGTCAACCTGCACGCCGATGGGACGCTATACATCGCCGTACACAGCGGCCGCGGCTTTTTCGATGTCGGCAAGGGCAAGGAGCCGCCCGACGCGCTGCGCCGCCGCTTCACCCGCGAGCTCAAGTGGTGCTCCGACATGATCGACGTCTTCCGCCCTGCGGCGGAGTGAAGAAAGGAGCGGTCGTATGCAGCTTTGGGTCGCGATACTGCTGTTCCTTCTGTCCGTTGCGGGCGCCGTGCTCTCAGCGCGAAAGCTGAGGCATAATAAGCCGCTTCGCGTCGTCTGCATTGCGCTCTGCGCCGTGATCGCCGCGGCCTGCGCGGTCTATATCGCGCTGACGGCGATCATGCTCTACGCGGCGAGCACGAAGTGATCTTCTGCACTTCATGCAAAGGAAAAAGCCCATCAGCTCGACGAGCTGATGGGCTTTTGTTCTGCAATTTTCTTGGCGGAAGTTACACCTTTTTACTTCTTCTCCACCGCGCGGCCGATCAGGTAGCACACCGCGGCGACCACCATGCCATTGATCGAGGCGATGCCCCAATGCACCAGATTCGCTACCACCGCG
>OHPI01001792.1_pt1 | contig 10250 bp, 8 predicted proteins | sample 1577651 | NCBI WGS metagenome assembly OHPI01 (sample SAMEA3879578, study PRJEB24766) | human gut metagenome | biome: human-associated habitat; feature: feces | place: USA | collected 1985/1987
CTCAATGCTCAAAAAGCAGAGGCTGCGCCGTAACCCTTAATTACGACACAGCCCCGAGAAAGTCGGTTTATCTAAATCAGATTATTTCTTGTATTTCACGGCTGCTTTCTCGATGGGCAGACCGGCCACATACGTTTCTATATATCGGTTGAAGCCTTCCACTTCCTCGGCTGTAGGCGAGATGCTGCTTCCGGTATTGTTTCCGAAAACTACCTGATCAAGATAATCGGGAAGATTCTTCTCCTCGGGATTATTCACAAGATATGACGCGAGCAATGCCATTCCCCATGCACCGCCTTCTCCGGCCGTTTCCATAACGGAAATAGGAGAATTAAGAGCGGCTGCAAGGACTCGCTGTCCCACACCTTTGGTTTTGAAGAATCCTCCGTGACCCGTGATTCTGTCGACTTTGATTTTTTCCTCTTTGAAGAGAATGTCGTTGCCTATTTTAAGCACTGCAACAGCCCCGAAAATGTGTGCACGCATGAAATTAGCCAAGTTGAACTTATCACCGACTGTCCTTACGAACAATGGTCTCCCCTCTTCGAGGCCCGTAACCGGTTCTCCGGAGAAATAATTGTAAGAGAGCAAACCACCGCAATCAGTATCGCCGGAAAGCGCATGATTGTAAAGTCGGCCATAGAGCTCGTTCATATCTGTCTCAATGCCCATGAGAGTCTGGAACTCACGGAAAATAGAAACCCACGCGTTGAGATCCGACGTGCAGTTGTTGCAATGGACCATGGCCACAAGGCTGCCATCTGGTGTTGTGACCATATCAATCATTTCGTAGGGTTTGCTCAGTTCCTTTTCAACAACAATCATGGTGAATGAGGAGGTGCCGGCCGATACATTTCCCGTGCGTTGTTTCACTGCGTTTGTAGCCACCATTCCTGTGCCGGCATCTCCTTCCGGAGGACACAGCGGTATGCCTGCACGCAGATTTCCGGAAACATCGAGTTTCTTTGCGCCTTCTGGTGTCAATAATCCTGCATCCTCTCCGGCGAGCAATATCTTCGGAAGAATATCAGTCAATTTCCAAGAAAAACCATAAGGAGCAGCAAGTTCATCGAACGCATCGATCATACGCTGCGAATAATTTTTGGTGGAAGAATCAACCGGCAGCATTCCCGATGCATCTCCGATGCCGAGAACCCTGCAACCCGTCAGTTGCCAATGAATATATCCTGCGAGAGTCGTCAGGAAATCGATTTTACCAACGTGTTTCTCTTTGTTCAGGATTGCCTGATAAAGATGGGATATGCTCCAGCGAAGGGGAATGTTGTAATCGAAAAGTGCTGACAGTTCGGCGGCGGCTTTGCCGGTGTTGGTATTGCGCCATGTGCGGAAAGGAACGAGAATCTCGCCATCCTTGCCAAACGGCATATAGCCGTGCATCATCGCACTTACTCCTATCGAGGCTACTGTCTCGATCTCTATTCCATATTGTTCTTTTACTGATTTGCGGAGATCGCTATAGCAATCCTGAATCCCCGACCAAATGGCATCGATGCTATAGGTCCAGAGATTGTCGACAAGCTGGTTTTCCCATTCATGGGCTCCCTGTGCTATCGGCCGGTTATCCCGGTCGATAAGCACAGCCTTTATGCGGGTAGAACCGAGCTCGATTCCGAGCACGGCTTTACCCTCTTTGATTGTTTCTTTAGCGTCCATGCTTAAAATTTGTTGAGCATATAATAAACCTCATTCCAGCGAAGCATATTCTTGAATTCCGGAATTGTGGTGTTGCAGTCGATGTGTGCCATCTCTATGCCTGCGATTTCTGCATAATCTTCCCAATATTCAGCTGAAAGATTGTAGGAGAAACATGAATGATGGGTTCCTCCGGCAAGAATCCATGCGCCGGCTCCTATCTCAAAGTCAGGCATCGGTTTCCAGAGAGCAGAGGCTACCGGGAGTTTGGGCATCGGTTTGGATTTTACGCACTCGACATCGTTTACAATCAAACGGAAACGGTTGCCGAGATCCACTACAGTAGCGGTCACACCGTTTCCGGGACGCGATGTGAACACAAGGCGTGCGGTCTGAGCTTTGCGGATACCGATTCCGAGGAAGTGCACTTCAAGACGCGGTTTCTCCTCAGCTATCAGTGGACATACCTCGAGCATATGTGCCTGAAGAATCGAACTCTCTTTGCCGTTGAAGTTAAGAGTATAGTCTTCAAGGAAGGAACAAGCCTAGCCTTCCGACATTACCCATACCGAGCGGTAAAGAGCGGCCGATTTCCAGTCGCCTTCTGCTCCGAAACCATAGCCCTCGGCCATAAGACGCTGGGAGGCAAGACCGGGTATCTGGTCGAAACCTACGAATTTCGGGTCGTTTATATCATCTGTTCCGAGATCGTCGAAATTGGTTGTGAAACCTTTGGCGCCTTTAGCTTTGAGAACGGCACGCAGAGTAAGCTCTGCGTGAGCTGCATTCCTGACTGATTTGTAACCTTCTCCCCTTTTATCTTCGAGCGATGCATCGTGCGGATAAAGCGAGAAATATTCTTTTGTAAGTTCGTCGATCGCGGATTCCTCCACTTTCTTATGATATTCCATCAGTTCGCTTACCGGGCAATAATCCACATGATAGCCGAGACGCTGTTCAGCCTCTACTTTGTCGCCGTCGGTGACAGCCACGTTGTTCATTTGGTCGCCGAAACGGATGATAAGCATATCCTGAGCATCAGCCCATGCCACGGCAACACGCTCCCAGACAGCGATCTTGGCAAGCACTTCGGGATCCGTCCAATGACCTACCACTACTTTGCGGCGAATTCTCATGCGTGTGCAGATATGCCCGAACTCGCGGTCGCCATGTGCGCTCTGGTTCAGGTTCATGAAATCCATATCGATTTCATTCCATGGGATCTCGGCATTATACTGCGTATGGAAATGCAGAAGCGGCTTTTTGAGCTGCTGCAGACCGTGAATCCACATCTTGGCGGGTGAGAAAGTGTGCATCCAGGTAATGATGCCGGCGCAACGGGCATCATTGTTGGCGGCTTTCATAATGTCGCTCACCTCTTTTGAAGAATTTGCTGTCCCTTTGTAAACAACCTTAACCGGCAGTAAACCGGATTTGTTAAGGCCTTCTACCATATCTTTGGAATGAGAGTCAACTTTCAAAACGGCATCGCCTCCGTAAAGAAGCTGGGCGCCGGTTACCCACCAGATTTCATATTGATCAAAAATATTCATGGTCATTTATTTTAATGTTATTCGTAATTTGATAGTTTTCCCTTTATACACTATTTCTTCTGTCCGTAATAAGCATTGGGCCCATGCTTGCGCGAGAAATGTTTCTCCACAAGAAGCGGATTCATAGTCAGATCCGGATTGACGAGAAAAGCTATATGAGCCATTTTTGCCACCTGCTCCATAACCACCGCGTTATGCACGGCATCCGCAGGACTTGTACCCCATGAGAATGGTCCGTGGTTTTTTACAAGTACCCCCGGAGTATGGACAGGATTTATTCCGCTAAATCTTTCCACAATGACATTGCCGGTCTCAAGTTCATAGTCCCCCTTAACCTCGGCCTCGGTCATATCGCGTGTGCAGGGAATCGCCTCATGAAAATAGTCGGCATGTGTAGTTCCGATATTGGGAATCCCCTTCCCCGCCTGTGCCCATGCTGTTGCATACGTTGAATGGGTATGAACCACTCCCCCTATTTCAGGCCATGCGCGGTAAAGGGCAAGATGTGTCGGCGTATCGGACGAAGGACGAAGACTTCCTTCCACAACCTTGCCTGTGGCAAGATCAACAACAACCATATCATCGGCTTTCATCTCATCATAGCTCACGCCGCTGGGCTTGATAACAACAAGTCCCTTCTCGCGGTCGATGCCCGAGACATTTCCCCACGTGAATATCACAAGGCCATGTTTCACAAGGTCAAGGTTGGCCTTGAATACTTTCTCTTTTAATTCATCAAGCATATTTATGACTTTAACGAACGGTGTCTAAATTTTAAAATGTTCATTTTTTGATTCTTCCGGAGAATAGACATAAAGACGTGCTCCGCGACGGGAATTATGCTTATCGACCATATCGGTCGGTACAATACAACTGTTTTCAAGCGCTCGACGGCGGAAATTGCGTTTATCAATTTTCGTTCCGAGCATCACCTCGTAGAGTTGCTGCAATTGCGTAAGAGTGAACCGATCGGGGAGAAGATTGAACACAAGAGGTTCCACCCTGAATTTCTGACCAAGTTTGACAATTGCCTTTTCAATCATTTTGTTGTGATCGAAACATAACTTGGGTATTTCATCGATGCTTACCCATTGTGCGTTATGTGCGCGAACTGTCTCATGGTCAATATCTGGAAAATTCAGCAATGCCGAATAAGCCACACTGACCACTCGTTGGCCGGGATCTCTTTCGACCTCTCCGAAAGTGCCTACCTGATTCATGTAGACACCTTCGAGGCCTGTGAGATCCTTCAGAACACGCCGCGCAGCATCGTCGACGCTTTCATCGGCCTTGACGAATCCGCCCATGAGCGATAATTGCCCTTTGTGGGGTTCAAAATCACGCTTTATCAGCAGCAACTGCAATTCATTCCCGTTCAATCCGAAGACTATGCAGTCCACACTCACGAACAGTCGGTCGTGAGATTCGTAATAGTTCTTCTGATGGTTTGAAGTGTCTGCTGTCATTTCTCAATAATATTTATCACCAGAAATAAATGTAGAAGGCCACGGTTATACCAAGGATTATTATCGAATTTATGATATCCCAGGCATTCCAGCTCTGACGGGTTGCAAGGCGCTGCTCGGGAGTAGAAGTTCCGAACACAAGGCCCTGAATCTTTTTCTGATCGGGAGCTTTGGTAAAGAGCGAAACCACGAATACCACAGCAAGACAGAACAGAAGCATCCAGCCGCAGAAGAAGAGCCAGTTGCAGTCGTAGAACATATACTGGAACCATGAGTGGTCGCCGGCCACCGGGTTGAAGTCATACCAGATTTTGGCACTCAGACGAGTGAGACCGATGGCAAGACCTGCGATCAGGCCCCACATACCGCCCTGTGCGGATGTGCGTTTCCAGACAATACCCATAAGGAATGCGGCTGCAATTCCCGGAGCAAGCACGGACTGAACTTCCTGAAGATAAGTATACAAAACATCTCCCATCGAACGCATCACGGGAATCCAGAGAATTCCGAGAAGTACGATAACCACCGTGGCTACCTGTCCGATGCGTACAAGTTTCTTGGGAGCTGTCTTCGGATGATAACGCTGGTAGAAGTCGATGGTGAACAACGCGGAGGATGAGTTGAAGAGAGATGCAAGCGATGACATCAGTGCAGCAAGAATACCGCAGACAATAAGACCTTTCACACCGGCAGGAAGCAGTTTGGCGACAAGTGTCGGGAAAGCGGCGTCGGGCTCCGAAAGGCGGAACACCTCACCATTAACCACAATACCTTCGTGATTGAGCGCGAAAGCTATCATACCCGGAATGAGGAACAGGAACACGGGGAGGAGCTTGAGATAAGCACCGAAAATTGTTCCTCGGCGGCTTTGTTTCTCGTCCTTGCCGGAGAGAACGCGCTGCACGATGAACTGGTCGGTACACCAGTACCAGAATCCGATAATGGAGGAGCCGATGAGAGCACCGAGCCACGGGAAGTCGGAATCGGAATTGCTGCGGATAAGGTTTGTCATCGTATCTCCGTAATCATTCACTTCAACAGCAGAGCAGACACGCATCATCTCGTCCCATCCGCCGAGTTCCCTCAATCCCAGTACAAGGATTATAAGCGAACCGAGAAGAAGAATAGGCGTCTGGAGTATAGATGTATACAACACCGATTTCATACCTCCGAGCACGGTATATATTGCTGTAATCACAACAAGACCGATAGCGGCTATCCAGAAGAAGTCGATGCCCCAGAGAGTGTCTATTCCGAATACCTGCTGGAAAACCAGGCCTCCGGCATAAACGGTAACGGCCACCTTGGTGAGCACATAGCTGATAAGTGAGATAAGAGAGAGAATCGTGCGCGATGCACCGTTATAACGGCGTTCGAGGAACTCAGGCATTGTATATACCATCGACCTTGTGTAGAACGGCACGAAGACCCATCCCAAAATAAGGATCATCCACCCCTGGATTTCCCAGTGGGCCATTGCCATACCGCTTGAGGCACCCGAGCCGGCAAGTCCGATCAGATGCTCAGATCCGATATTTGATGCGAATATCGACGCGCCTATCGCAATCCATGTCGCGTCTTTGCCCCCGAGAAAATAATCGGAGGCCGTGTTCTGTTTCTGGCGAGATACCCAGAGAATGATGAGAATGAGGGCTAAGGCGAAAAGACCTATAACAACCCAATCCAATGCACCCATAGTTTCTTGATGTTAGTCAGTTTTAAGGTTATTTTGTGGAAAATTTGAAAATGCACGTGCTGTTGTATTCCTCTCCCGGACGAAGCACGCAGCTTGGCCACTGAGGTTTATTGGGAGTATCGGGATATTTCTGCGTCTCGAGGCAGAGTCCATGACGCTGATTATAGATTTTTGCTTTCTTACCCTTTACGGTGCCGTCAAGGAAGTTGCCTGTATAGAACTGGATTCCCGGCTCATTTGTGAATACTTCGAGTACGATACCCGAACGGGGATCGGATACGCGCGCTGCCGGTTTAGAGAGGTCGCCGTCCGTATCCAGCACAAAGTTATGGTCATAACCGTTGCCATACTTTATCTGGACGAAATCCGATGTGATATCTTTACCTAATAGTTTCTCTACAGTGAAATCAAACGGAGTGTCTTTCACGCCCGCAATCTCCCCCGTCGTCATAAATGTGCTGTCCACAGGGGTATAGTTGGATGCATTGATCCAGACTTTTTCATCAAGAACGCTGAGCTCCGGATCTCCCGACAAATTAAAATAGGAATGATTCGTCATGTTGATGATGGTAGGTTTGTCGGTCGTTGCCTTGTAATCTATGCGGAGCGAGTTGTCGCCGCGCAAAGTATACGTAACAAATGCCTTTACATTTCCGGGGAACTGGTTGTCGCCGTCGGGCGAATCAATGGAGATTGTAAGAGAGGAATCGTTATATTCCTCAACTTTATAAACACGATATTGCCAGCCGAGTGTTCCCATTTCCGTGCCGCCGTGCAGACAATGTCCGAAGTTGTTGCGAGGCAACTGGATGGTATCGCCGTCAAGCACGAATTTTCCCTGATTGATACGGTTGGCATAGCGGCCGATCGCAGCGCCGAAATCCGTCTTGTTATTTGCCGGGAAATAGCTCTGTACGCTGTCGAAGCCGAGAACCACATCCTGAAAAACGCCATCTTTGTCGGGCACGGAGATCGATACGATTCTTCCGCCGAAATTTGTTATGCTCACTTCCATGCCCGAAGCATTGGTAAGCGTTACCAGTCTTGTCGAATCTCCGTTGAAAACAGCCTCGAAGTTTTTGGGGTCAAGACCCGATTTGGTGAACTGCTGCGTTTCTTTTCCCGATCCGCAGGACGCAAGCGACAAGGCCGCCAGCGCCATCACAGGATAAAATATGAGTTTCATGTCAGGTTTTGTATATAAAGATTCTATAGAATTTTATTTGCTCGAAATTAATGGGTGTAAATTTAACACTTATTATTCTCAATGAAACCAAAATTTATATGTTTTACAACATATTATTTGATAAAATGAGTCTCAGTTTCCGATTGCATATCAACAAAGGATGATTTTGAACGATTAGGCTCGGTTTTTGATAATTTTCAATTCATGCCAATTGAATAATTGGATTAATTTTGTACGTGGAAAATAATATAAATTCGAATCTATAAAATCATGAAAAATTTTCTGATTGCTCTTTCAATGCTGTTGGTTGCGCCGGCCTACATATCGGCGGCAACCGATACAGGATCGAAAGAAGTTACCAAACACAGTTTCACAGCGGGCAAAGGAACTTTCCTTCTCGATGGCGAGCCCTTTGTGGTGAGGGCGGCCGAGTTGCATTATCCCCGCATTCCTAAAGAATATTGGGAACACCGCATCAAGATGAGCAAGGCTCTCGGCATGAACACAATCTGTCTTTATACTTTCTGGAACTCACATGAGCCGAAAGAGGATCAATTCGATTTCACGGGACAGAATGATTTACGCGAGTTTATCAAGCTCTGCGACAAAAACGGCATGAAGGTTATCCTTCGCCCCGGCCCTTATGTGTGCGCCGAATGGGAAATGGGAGGTCTTCCCTGGTGGCTGTTGAAGAAAAAGGATATCCGCCTGAGAGAAAACGATCCATATTTCCTCGAAAGAGTAGATAAGTTTCAGAAAGCGGTTGCCCAACAGGTTTCCGACCTCACCATAGCCAACGGCGGTCCCATCATAATGGTTCAGGTTGAAAATGAATATGGCTCCTATGGCGAAGACAAGCCTTATGTGGCAAACATACGCGACATGTTACGCCGCAATTTCGGCGATAAAGTCACGCTTTTCCAATGCGACTGGGCATCTAATTTTGAGAAAAACGGACTTGACGACCTTATCTGGACAATGAATTTCGGAACCGGAGCGAATATCGACGATCAATTCCGCCGTCTTAAGGAGTTGCGTCCTGAAAGTCCGCTGATGTGTTCGGAATTCTGGAGCGGATGGTTCGACAAATGGGGTGCAAACCATGAGACAAGACCTGCCGCTGATATGATAGCGGGTATCGAAGAGATGCTCGACAAGGGTATTTCCTTCAGCCTCTATATGACTCACGGAGGCACAAACTGGAGCCATTGGGCAGGTGCCAACTCACCCGGTTTCGCTCCCGATGTCACATCCTATGACTATGATGCCCCTATCAACGAGCAGGGCGCTCCTACTCCTAAATACTGGGAACTGAGAAAAGCGCTTGCAAAATATTCCGACGGCAAGCAGGCTCCGGTACCGGCGCCCATCAAGACCGCCAAGATCCGCCCGTTCGCATTCACTGAATACGCTCCCCTATTCGATAATCTTGGAAATCCGAAATCAGATATCGAAATTAAGACTATGGAGGAATACGACCAGGGATTCGGGAGTATCCTCTATCGTACATCTCTCCCCGCTCTCACAAAGGGGAGTGTTCTGACAGTTAAGGATGCCCACGACTATGCTCAGATATTCGTCGATGGGAAATACATCGGTAAAATCGACCGAAGGAACGGTGAGAAGCAGCTTGCTCTTCCCGAATGCAGGAAAGGAGCCGTTCTCGACATACTTGTAGAGGCAATGGGCCGCATTAATTTCGGACGCGCCATCAAAGATTTCAAGGGAATCACGGAAAAAGTGACAGTTACCGAGGATCGCGACGGATACCCGTTCACCTGCGAACTCAAAAACTGGAAAGTATTCAATATAGAGGATGAATACGACACATATACTCAGATGGCATTCCAGCCTATTGCCTCCGCTTCGAAAAATGAATCCGGACGTCTTCCCGTTGGAGTTTACAAAGGGACGTTCAAAGTAGGCAAACCCGCTGATACTTTCCTCAATTTCGAGACTTGGGGAAAGGGCCTCGTCTACGTAAACGGACACGGGATCGGCCGCATCTGGGAAATAGGACCTCAGCAGACTCTATATGTTCCGGGTGCGTGGCTTAAAAAGGGAGAAAATGAAATTATCGTTTTTGATGTTGTCGGTCCCAAAGATGCCGCAAGTTTCGGAAGCGACGCTCCCGAGCTCGATAAGCTTCAGGTAAAAAAACCGCTCACTCACCGCAAGGCGGGTGAAAGCTTGAACCTATCGGGTGAAGTTCCTGTGCTTTCCGCCTCTTTCCCCGCAGGTAACGGATGGAAAGAAGTGGAATTCAACGCTCCGGCAAAAGGCCGCTATGTCTGCATCGTAGCCGAAAACTCCCATGACGGAAAAGATAAGGCGGCGATTGCCGAACTTTATCTGGTCAACACAGATGGCGAACGCATTTCACGCGAACCCTGGATTGTGGATTATGCCGACAGCGAAGATGTTGAAGGAGTGAACAGGTCAGCCGACAAGATTTTCGACCTGCAGGAATCAACCTACTGGAGCACAGTGAGGAAAACTCCATTCCCACATTCGGTGGTTATAGATCTCGGTTCCGAGCAAACTCTCAAAGCCATCCAATATCTTCCCAGAATGGAAAGCGGAGCGCCTGGAGCTATAAAGGATTTTAAAGTTTACGTTTCATCAGTGCCATTCAAAATAAAATTATTACTGTCCGCTAAACCATAAAGCAGTGAGTCCAACTTTCTGATAAGTAG
>OHPI01001802.1_pt1 | contig 10226 bp, 8 predicted proteins | sample 1577651 | NCBI WGS metagenome assembly OHPI01 (sample SAMEA3879578, study PRJEB24766) | human gut metagenome | biome: human-associated habitat; feature: feces | place: USA | collected 1985/1987
CTTCGGCTGTCCCTGGCTCTCCAGGAATGCCAGCCGCTGTGCGCCGTCCTGGAGACAGATCTGGTGCGTCTCCGGTGCGCTTGCCGGCAGATGCAGCCAGTGCCACAAAAAGCCGCAGCCGAAGATCACGCCTGCGGCGCCAAGAAACAGAATCCCTCGTTTTTCCATGATGCAGACCGCCTTTCGAAAATGCTGTGTGTTTCTCTGTGTATAATCTATGTGGACAAACGAAAAATAGAACAGGAGGTCTCTGATGCGATTAGATCAGTTTCTCTCTGCACGCACCATGTATTCCCGCCGGGAACTGCGGCAGATGATCCAGAAGGGAAAGGCGACCGTGGACGGCGCTGTGGTGCGAAAGGCAGACCAGCACGTACAGCCGGACGAGAACACCGTCTGTCTGAACGGCAGACACATCCCCGGCGACCAGTATCTCTATGTGCTGCTGCACAAGCCCAAGGGCTATGTCAGCTCTGCGGATGAGCCGGGGCAGAAGAGCGTTCTGGAACTTGTGCCGCCGGAGCTGTGCCGGAAGGACCTGCGACCTGTGGGACGGCTGGACAAAGACTCTACCGGGATGCTGCTGCTCACCGATGACGGGCAGCTGGCGCACCAGGTCATTGCGGCACGGAGTCACGTGGCGAAATACTATCACATCGTGCTGGCTCGCCCCTGGGAGGACGGCTATGCGGAAAAGATGGCAGAGGGCATGGTGCTGGCGGATGGCGCACAGTGTCTGCCGGCAAAGGCTGCCCCGGTGGAGGGCACAGACCGTGAGGCGCTGATCTGTCTGCACGAGGGAAAATATCACCAGGTGCGGCGGATGTTTGCGGCGGCTGGAAATCATGTGGCAGAGCTGGCGAGGATCGCCATGGGCGGACTGGAAATGCCCCAGGATCTGGAAATTGGCACGTGCTGTGTGCTGTCTGAAAAAGATGTCCAAAAAATGCTGAATTGTGAAACCAATTTTGCAAGTTTGCTACAAACGCTAAAAAAGCATTCGTCATAATGGATAAATGTACAAGCAGAATTTTGGGCAAATAACGACTTGAAAAATGTTTTTATTTTTGGTATGATATATATATCATCGAGAACGGCGGACGGGAAACGCCCGTGAGGACGTTCTGGAAAAATCTTATTTAGGAGGAACTGCGCAAATGGCAAGTTTATCACTTCGACATATTTATAAAAAGTATCCGGGCAATGTAGTCGCTGTAAAGGACGTTAACCTGGAAATCAAGGATAAGGAATTCATCGTTCTGGTAGGACCGTCTGGATGCGGTAAGTCTACGACCCTGCGTATGATCGCTGGTCTGGAAGAAATTTCCGAAGGTGAGCTGTACATCGGCGACCGCCTGGTAAACGACATCGCTCCGAAGGACAGAGATATCGCAATGGTATTCCAGAACTATGCTCTTTATCCTCATATGACTGTATATGATAATATGGCATTCGGTCTTAAACTCCGTAAGTTCTCTAAGGAAGAGATTAAGAGAAGAGTTGAAGAGGCTGCAAGAATCCTCGGTATTGAGCAGTATCTTGACAGAAAGCCAAAGGCTCTTTCAGGCGGTCAGAGACAGCGTGTTGCTCTCGGTCGTGCTATCGTTCGTAACCCGAAGGTATTCCTTCTTGACGAACCGCTTTCAAACCTTGATGCTAAGCTCCGTGCTCAGATGAGAACAGAGATTTCAAAAATTTATCAGCGTCTCGGCACAACATTTATCTATGTAACCCATGACCAGACAGAGGCTATGACAATGGGTACAAGAATTGTTGTTATGAAAGACGGTTTCATTCAGCAGGTTGATACTCCTCAGCATCTTTATGATCTGCCTTGCAATATGTTTGTTGCCGGATTTATCGGTTCACCTCAGATGAACTTCATCAACGCTGTTCTCTCTAAGAACGGCGGTAAGTATACTCTTGATTTTGACAAGTATCACGTTCCTGTTCCGGAGTCAAAGGTCAATGCTGACCTCGACAACTATGTTGGCAAGGAAGTTGTTTTGGGCATCCGTCCTGAGCATGTTCACGATGAGCCTGAAGAAATTGCTAAGGCTGAGTGTCTTCTCAAAGCCAATGTTGATGTTACTGAGCTTATGGGCGCTGAAATTTATCTCTATGTAAATATCAACGGTACACCTATCACAGCTCGTGTTGAACCTACTTCAACAGCTAAGCCGGGCGACGAAATTGAGATTGCTTTCGATCTCACATCTTTGATAAGGATACTGAGAAAACAATCACAAACTGATTATAATTTAATTTGGTTTTTACGGCGGAGCGTTATGCTCCGCCGTCTTTGCGTTTGCAGAAGAAAAACGATTGTTGCCGTAAGCACAATAACATTCAAAACCCATTTGCATTTAAATTTTATAATTGATTAACCGTGATGAATAGATATTTTTCGTATTTTGTCACAAAATCAACACAATGTTGTGATATATTAAAAAACAAATAAGACTTTGTAACAATTGTTTAATTTTGCTTTCAAAACTGTAACTTGTTGCTGATTATGCAAATTCTCTAAAAAAATTCAAGAAAAATTGTAAATAGAGGTTGATTTTTTTCTCGTTTTTGTGTAATATGTATATGAGACAGATTGTATTTTATTGAACTCTTTTACAATCACAATATATAACTGCGGAGAAAACGAGGTAAAAATTTATGTCAAACAGATTATTTCAAGGTATTGTACACCAGATGAAAGACGCAATCGACAGAACGATTGGCGTAATTGACGAGACTTCGGTTGTTATTGCCTGCTCCGAGCTTGGAAAAATCGGCGAGGTAAACGAGAGCGTTAATTCCGAAACACTCAGCTCGACAGCACCGTTTGTTGTGAACGGCTATACATACAGATCTTTCGGCAGCAATGCAAAGTATGATTATGCAGTATTTGTTCAGGGTACCGATGAGTATGCTCAGAAGTATGCTCAGCTTTTGTCGGTTTCTTTTGCAAGCATCAAGCAGTATTATGACGAAAAGTATGATCGTTCAAACTTTATTAAGAATGTTATTCTTGACAACATTCTTCCGGGTGACATTTACCTTAAAGCAAGAGAGCTTCACTTTAACAGCGAGGTTTCCCGTGTGTGTCTGCTTATTAAAATTGTTTCAAAAACAGATGTTTCCGCTTATGATATAGTTCAGAATCTTTTCCCGGACAAGTCAAAGGACTTTGTTATAAACATTAACGAGGTTGAAATTGCACTTGTTAAGGAAATTAAACCCGACACAGAGAGCCGTGACCTTGAAAAGCTTGCAAGCTCGATTTCAGACACACTTTCGAGCGAGTTCTACACACACTGTGTTGTCGGCATCGGCACAACGGTTACAGGCATCAAGGATCTTGCAAGAAGCTTTAAGGAGGCTCAGTCAGCTCTTGAGGTTGCAAAGGTATTTGACACAGACCGTACAATCGTAAGCTATGATAACCTCGGCATTGCCCGTCTTATCTATCAGCTTCCCACAACATTGTGTGAAATGTTCCTCAAAGAAGTTTTCAAGCGTGGTTCAATTGAGAGCCTTGATCAGGAAACTCTCTTTACAATCCAGCGTTTCTTTGAAAACAACCTCAATGTTTCCGAAACATCAAGAAAGCTCTTTGTACACAGAAACACTCTTGTGTACAGACTTGAAAAAATTAAAAAGCTCACAGGTCTTGACCTCCGTGAGTTTGAGGACGCAATCGTGTTCAAGGTAGCTCTTATGGTTAAGAAATACCTCAACGCAAGTCCTACAAAATACTGATTTGGTTAAAGTGTGCCCGAGCACAGTGTCTTGCTGTGCTTTGGGCGTTTTGACTTTTTTGTGAGTATTTGTACAATAACTACAAAACAAAGGTGACTTTATGATTGATTTTATAAATGTGTCTAAAACATACCCTAATGGCACTCATGCTCTCTACGGTATTACGCTGAGTATTGATAAGGGCGAGTTTGTATTTATTGTCGGTGCATCGGGCGCAGGCAAGAGTACGTTTCTTAAACTCATTATGCATGAGGAAACTCCGACATCGGGCAAAATCGTTATCAACGACACTGATGTTACAAAGCTGAGAAGGAGCAAGGTTCCTTATATGCGCCGTCATATGGGCATTGTTTTTCAGGATTTCAGACTTATTGACAAGATGAATGTTTTCGACAATGTTGCGTTTGCGATGCGTGCTGTCGGAAAACCTTCGGCAGTAATTAAAAAGCGTGTTCCGTATGTGCTTGAGCTTGTCGGTCTTAAAGATAAGATGAAAAACAGACCAAGTGAACTCTCGGGCGGTGAGCAACAGCGTGTAAGCCTTGCAAGAGCCCTTGTGAATAACCCCGAAATTATTATTGCCGATGAGCCGACAGGTAATGTTGACCCCGAGATGTCACACGAAATCATTGAGCTTCTCAATGAAATTAACGCAACAGGCACAACCGTTATTGTTGTAACGCATGAACATGACCTTGTTCGTGAGTTTGACAGACGAGTTGTTGTTCTTGACCACGGAAAAATTAAGAGCGACACCAAGGATTTGTTTGTTAAAGATGACTATGCTGACGATTACGGTGATGACAGCGGTGAAGAAGAAAATACACCGGATTATCCCGATAATGCAGTGGTTGTTCCGGAATAATGCGTTTGCGCAAATAGGATTTTGAAAGGATTTTTGATATGACCGGATTTGGTTATTTGGCAAAAGAAGGTTTCAAAAATGTGTGGAACAACCGTATTATGAGTATCGCTTCTGTCTGCGTACTTATAAGCTGTCTTGTTCTCACAGGTGCGGCGGCACTTTTTTCATTGAATGTTGACAAGGTTGTTGAATCTGTCGGCAAGTCAAACGAAACCTCAGTTTATGTTAAAGACGGATATTCACAGCTTGAGGCTGTTTATGTAGGAAAAGAAATTGAAAAGCTTGACAATGTTGAGTCGGCAACCTTCCTTTCAAAGGAAGATGCAATAAAGCAGTATAAATCTACTCTCGGCGATGATCTCTTTGCAGAAATGCAGGGCAGAAACAAACTCCCTGATTCATTTATTGTTGTTATGAAGGATTTGTCAAAGTACGATGAAACTATTGCACAAATCACGAAAATTGACGGTGTTGAGAGTTTCAGCAGTCACCGTGAACTTGCCAAAAAGCTTACGGACATCAGCAATCTTGTCAATATGATTTGTATTGCGGTTGTTTGTGCGCTGACAATCATTTCAATCTTCATCATTGCCAACACAATTCGTGCAACAATGTATTCACGAAGATTTGAAATCAGCATTATGAAATCGGTTGGTGCAACGAACTCGTTTGTACGATGGCCGTTTCTTATTGAAGGTATGATAATCGGACTTATTTCCGCAATTGTTTCAACAGGCGCAATTGCAATCCTCTATGAGACTGCACAGGCTCTTGTTTATCAGATTGTTCCGATTGATTTCATTCCGATTAACAATGTCATCTGGATTACAGGCGGCTTGTTTGCAATTGCAGGTATTGTTATCGGCTTCTTCGGCAGCTTTATTTCAATCAGAAAATACCTTAAAATGGAAGGTAACGAAATACTCGGTTGGTAATCCCGACAGAAATCTTAAAGGAGGAGATTACGATGAACAAATTAAAAAGAATTTTATGTGCAATGCTCTGCGTATGCATGATTTCAATTCCAATGGCAATACCGACTACTGTTTCTGCTGAGGACAGCATCTCAGACCTTGAACAACAGCTTCAGCAGCTTGAACAGGAAAATCAGAAGTATCAGAAGATTCTTGATGATACAAAGTCTGACATCGCAGAAAAGGAAGAATACAAGAGCGCCCTTGTAAGCAAGGTTCAGGTTCTTGATGAAAAAATTGCAGTAACCCGTGAGAAAATTTCAAGCCTTAACGATGATATTAAGGAAAAGCAGGACGCTTATGACAAGGGACTTTCGGAAGTTGAGGATCAGTTTGACGCACTTGCAAACAGACTCAGAATTCTCTATATGTCAGGCAATGCAACCGACCTTGAAATCATTTTCGGTGCAAAGGATTTTTCTGACCTTATTGATAAGATGGAGCTTGTAAAGAGCCTTGCAAACAGCGACAAGGAGCTTATCAGCGAAATCCAGACAAAGCTGAACGAGCTCAGCACTAAGAAGGAAGCCCTTGAGGCTGACAAGAAAGACCTTGAAACTCAGCAGGCGTCATTGAAGTCGGATCAGGACGAGTTTAATAAACTCATTTCCGATAATGACGAGATTCTTAAAAATCTTTACGCATCAAATTCCGAGGCGCAGAATTCCTTGGAAAGTGCGGCTTTGCAGAGTGATGAGATTGAAGCTAAAATCAGCCAGTACTATGCCGCTCAAAAGGCTGCTGCGGAACGGGCTGCTCAGGCTTCACAGAGCTCAAGCGGTTCATCAAGCAGCTCTTCAAGCAGTTCATCAAGCGGCTCAAGCAGTTCAGGTTCATCAAGCTCAGGTTCATCATCTGTAATTGTTCCGTCGGGTTCGGGCTTTGCATGGCCTACACCGGGCTTTGTAAGCCTTTCATCTGAATGGTTTGAGGACAGAGAAGTTTATAACCACGGCGGAATTGATATTGCCGGCGCAGGCATCATGGGAACTCCTGTTGTTGCGGCTGCCGACGGTACTGTTGTTGCAACCAACAGCAGTTGTACACACAACTGGGGCAAGAGCTACAGCTGCGGCTGCGGCGGCGGTTATGGTAACTATGTAATGATCAGCCACGCGGGCGGTAAGATGACAGTTTACGGTCACCTTACAAGTCTTACAGTAAGTTCAGGTCAGTCTGTTTCAAGAGGACAGGTTATCGGCTATGTCGGTTCAACAGGTAACTCAACAGGACCTCACCTCCACTACGAATGCCGTCTTAACGGTGTAAGATACAACCCGATGTCTGAGTATCCGTACATGTGATAATTTCTTTGATACATACACAATTTGATAATTAATTTAAAAGCCTTCGCATATACTTAAATAAGTAAATATGCGGAGGTTTTTGTTTTGATTACTTCATTGAATGTTGTGTTTCCCGAAAAGTGCGGGAAAATAAGGGGATTTTTTAACAGGCTGAGAGGGGACAAGGTGTGCGTTGAAATCAAAAGGGCAAGGGGCGTAAGCGTAAAACAGCTTACATACATCTGTCGCAGACAAAAGGTCAATCTCAATAAAATTGACAGGGCAATCGGCAATCAGCGCACAAGACTTTTGTGTTGCGAAGAAATGATTTTTCCGAATGACAGCGGTTACAAGCGTTTTTACTCGCCGCTTTTTTCGGCAAGACTTTGTACTAATATGGCACTTTTTGCCCTCAGCAAATTTGATACTCCCGAAAGGCTGACGGTCGGAATTTATGACCCCGACGCTCAATGCACCGACCTTGTTTCATTTGTGTTGAAATATACGGGCAATGCCTGTATTATCACAGACAACGAAGATGTGTTCTATGATGAGCTGAATACCATTGCCGAAGAAACAGGTGCGTGTGCCGTTGTTACTCACCACCGTGAACAGCTTTCAAATTGTGACCTTGTCATTGCACCGTTTGAAATTGAAGAAAATCTGCCTGTAAGAAATGATGCTGTTATCCTCACAAACGGCAGACCAAAGGAAATTATAAAGGGCTTTGTGTATTTTCGCTATTGCTTTAAAATGCCGAACGGATTCGCACTTTTGCGGCCTGAGGGATTGTCGGAGGAATACTTCTGCTCAGCACTCTACACACTCGGTTCACAGTACGAACTCGGTTCAATTGTTCCCGATTTGTGCCGTAATGATACAGAGGCGCAGACAGTGAAATCTCTTTGCAGTTATCTTGCCCGTTTTGCTTGACAATCGGTGTGAAAAAAATTATAATAAATCTATATGCAGTTTTTTGCTGATATGAAAGAATTTTATACCGTATGCACGCTTGTGCAGGTGCGGTATTAACTGAAAGGAACGATATAAAATGGCAGCTAAACCAACAATGCTTACTGCGGAAGGTCTTAAAAATCTTGAAGAGGAACTTGCAGAATTACAAAATGTCAAACGTAAAGAAATTGCAGAGAAAATCAAGGTAGCCCGTTCCTACGGCGACTTGTCCGAGAACAGTGAATATGATGATGCAAAGAACGAGCAGGCTATTATGGAGGCAAGAATCGCTACTATCGAGTCTATCCTCAAAACTGCTCAGATTATTGATGAGTCCGAAACATCTAACGATAAGGTACACCTCACTTCTGTTGTTACAATCGAAATGGTTGGCACAGACAGACAGATGACATACAAAATCGTTGGTTCGGGTTCTAACGAAACAAATCCCGCACAGGGCAAAATTTCTGACGAATCACCTGTGGGCAAGGCTCTCATGGACAGATGTGTCGGTGATGTTGTTGAGGTTGAAACTCCCGGCGGCGTAAAGGCATTTAAGATTCTTGAAATCTCAAAGTAATTTGTTTATCTATTGAATTTTTGCTGACGGATTCTGCTTTTGCAATCCGTCAGATTTATTGATGTTGAAAAGAGAGGAATGATTGGAAATGAGTCAGAAGCCACAGCAGACCGGCACAAGCGATGTTATCAAGGTCAGATACGAAAAGCTTGACGCCCTCAAAGAAGCAGGCAGAGATCCGTTTGTAATTACAACAAGTGCCCGTGATGTTCTCACGGAAACAATTAAAAACAATTTTGAAGAGTACGAAAATAAAGATGTATGCGTTGCAGGCCGTTTGCTTTCAAAAAGAGGCAAGGGCAAGGTTTCGTTTATGGACCTTTGGGATCGTTCGGGAAAAATCCAGATTTTTGCAAAGTTTGACGATCTCGGTGAAGAAGAATACGGTTTCCTTAAAAAGTGGGATATCGGCGATATCGTTGAAGTAAAGGGCTTTGTTTTCAAAACGCAAATGGGCGAAATTTCTGTTCATGCAAAAGAGGTTAAGCTCCTTTCCAAATCACTCAAACCCCTCCCCGAAAAGTATCACGGTCTTACAAATACAGACCTTCGTTACCGTCAGCGTTATGTTGACCTTATTATGAATCCCGAGGTAAAGGATACCTTTGTAAAGCGTTCAAAAATTATCGGCAGTATCCGCCGTTACCTTGACAATCAGGGCTTTATGGAGGTTGAAACTCCTATGCTCGTTGCCAATGCCGGCGGTGCGTCGGCTCGTCCGTTTCTTACTCACTTCAACGCTCTTGACGAGGATTTAAAGCTCAGAATTTCTCTTGAACTTTACCTCAAAAGACTTATCGTAGGCGGACTTGAAAAGGTTTACGAAATCGGAAGAGTATTCCGTAACGAGGGTGTTGACACCCGTCATAACCCTGAGTTTACTCTTATGGAGCTTTATCAGGCATATACCGACTACAACGGTATGATGGATCTTACCGAAAACCTCTATCGCCATGTTGCACAGGAGGTTCTCGGCACAACAACAATCACATACAACGGCATTGAAATGGATCTTGGCAAGCCGTTTGAGAGAATTACAATGCTTGACGCTGTTAAAAAGTATTCAGGCGTTGATTTCAACGAAATTCATTCTGATGAAGAGGCTAAGGCAATTGCTAAGGAAAAGGGTGTTGAGTTTGAAGAACGCCACAAGAAGGGCGACATCCTCAACCTTTTCTTTGAGGAATTTGCAGAAGAGCATATGATTCAGCCTACTTTCGTTATGGACCATCCGATTGAGATTTCTCCGCTTACAAAGAAGAAACCCGAAAATCCCGATTATGTTGAGAGATTTGAGTTCTTTATGAACGGCTGGGAAATGGCTAATGCGTATTCGGAGCTTAACGATCCGATTGACCAGAGAGAGCGTTTTAAGGCTCAGGAGGCACTTCTCGCACAGGGCGATGATGAGGCTAACACAACCGATGAGGATTTCCTCAACGCACTTGAAATCGGTATGCCTCCGACAGGCGGTATCGGCTTTGGTATCGACAGAATGTGTATGCTCCTCACAGATTCAGCCGCAATCCGTGATGTTCTCCTCTTCCCGACAATGAAGAGCTTGGATTCCGACAAGAAGCCGTCAGGCATTCCGAAAACAAAGGACGCTGTTGTTGAAGAAAAGATTGACTTCTCAAAGGTGAAGGTTGAGCCTTTGTTTGAAGAATATGTTGATTTTGAAACATTTTCAAAGTCAGATTTCCGTGCAGTAAAGGTCAAGGCTTGCGAGGCGGTTAAGAAGTCGAAGAAGCTTTTACAGTTCACTCTTGATGACGGCACAGGCACAGACCGCACAATTTTAAGCGGTATCCACG
>OHPI01001815.1_pt1 | contig 10164 bp, 10 predicted proteins | sample 1577651 | NCBI WGS metagenome assembly OHPI01 (sample SAMEA3879578, study PRJEB24766) | human gut metagenome | biome: human-associated habitat; feature: feces | place: USA | collected 1985/1987
CGATTAGTCTATACCATCGGTTCTTTTGTTACAAGTTTACCTCTGAACAGTAACCTTAAACTCACTTGCAGAGTTAAATTCTACCCTTCTATGAAATTTAATCCTGTAAAAACATGCTGTTTCTTTTTACACATTACTATTCATATCAGTTTATACTAAATACCATGATGGGCTACACTTTTATTACATTAAGCAGATCCACCCGTTTTCTTTATCCAACTATCTGCAGCCGTCTTATATGTTATGGGCTATTTTTTTCAGCGTTCGTGTATTTCGCCCGTTCTCCCACTTCATTGCTTATGTTTTGGGTTATTTTTTTCCGCATTCATATATTTTGCCCATTTTTTCATGTATCCTCCTCTTTTATTTTCAAAATGGGTGAATTTCTTCATTTAACATCAAAATAGCCCTCGTTTTTTCGTTTTCATGGACTATTTTAAGTATTTCGACCTAATTTTCACCCATTTTGATTGAAAAATACTATAATTCAATAAAATTTCGGACTATTGGTTTCTGATATATATACCTTTCGCCCATTTGAATACCTATACATTGTTCATGTAAAATAATATTGAATCAGTAGTTCTACATACTCATAATCTAAAGGATTCTACAACTGTAACTTTGAATATACATTATGAGCATAATTTTCATTATCCATCATTCCAAAATGTTCCCAATAATACACTTCACCTGTAACAGGATGACGGATGGTGAAATCCGGATATATACTAACATTTTGAATCTGTAATAAACATTCATAACGAAATGGGATTTTGTGTTCGAATAACGCATTTATGATTAAAGCTTCAGATTTTGACCGGACCAGAATTCCGGGAATGGTTTTATGTATCAATTTTTGTGGTTCTTTCGGATTGTTTGTGTAAGAAGCATTTACCCACTCATCCAGTTCTTGCTTTAACGGTACATAGACTCCTGACAAAAGTTTCTGCAACTCTGGATGTTCCTCTACATGATATGAAGAAAATTCATCTAAGCTATATTGCTTCAGATAAATATCTATCCTTTTCTCCTCCTGCTTAAATTTTCGCAGCCTGCTCTCTAAATATTTTCGTTTTACCAGTTGTTCCGCAAGTTTTCGTTCACTTTTGGGAATGTATTTTGTTTTACCCTTATCGGTATAATACCACTTATAGTACTTATTATTTCTCGTACAGAAAAATGTACCTGATGGAAGCACGTCAATCTGGCTTTGTAAGTCATTGATCCGATCCTCCACTTTTTGTTTTTCCTTCATCATTCGTTGATATAGCACAAAATAAGTCCTCCAATACTATTATTTTTACGCAATAATTCTAACACAGTGCTGTTTCCCTGCAAATCTACAATTTTAATTTCATTTAGATTTTCATTGAAATTGTTTCATTGATTTATTCATGATATAATGAGCGCAAGTGAGTCAACATGCCTGCATGATTGACGAACGGCAAATGGCATCATAAATGAGTCAAAATACTATGTATTAGAATGAACATAAAAAAATATACAAATATAGCGTAAACACAAACTGGAAATGTTCCAGTAACGGACAAGAATGGAGATTTTTATGAATAGAACCGTACTAGTTACCGGTGCCTCCCGTGGAATCGGACGCGCGATTGCATCCGCATTTGCCGCAGAGGGTGACCGGCTGATCATTACCTGTTCCAGATCAGAACAGGAACTTTTAAATTTCAAAAAAGAACTGGAAGAAACTTTTCACACGGAAGTGCTCGCCAGCGTGGGCGATATTTCTTCCTTTGAATATGTCGAACAATTATTTGAACAGATCACAGAACGCTTCGGTGGAGTGGATGTCCTCATCAACAATGCCGGTATTTCCTATATCGGGCTGCTGACGGATATGTCGATCGATGACTGGAACCGCATTGTCTCCACAAACCTCACATCCGTCTTTTCCACCAGCCGGCTCGCAATCCCACATATGGTGCACGAAAAGAAAGGAAAAATCATCAATATCTCTTCCGTCTGGGGCATTGCCGGTGCCTCCTGTGAAGTTGCTTATTCCGCATGCAAAGGCGGCATCAATTCCTTTACAAAAGCACTTGCAAAAGAACTTGCACCGAGCAATATCCAGGTCAACGCGATCGCCTGTGGTGTCATTGATACGCAGATGAATGCCTGTTTTTCCGAAGAAGAACGCGCAGAACTTGCAGATGAGATCCCGGCAGGAAGATTTGGAACGCCGGAGGAGACTGCCCATCTAGCAGTACAGCTTGCCACAGGAAATGAATACCTGACCGGGCAGATCATTACATTAGACGGCGGGTGGCTGTAACCCGCCGCATTTTTATGTCCCACACTATTCTGCCACTAAAATAACCACACTTCTCGGCGGAACTTTCAATGTTTTTTTATAATAAAACTCGGTCTGTGCCTCCACATCTTTTCCATCCTCATACTCTATGTTTGTATTGACACAGATCTTCCACTGCAGATTGTTCGGCAGTTCCGGAAGCTGCATCACAAGTGTTTCCCAGTATGCATTCATTCCATAGAAAATGATATCATCCCTGGTATCCGCGTCATCCCTGCCGGCATACATGATACCGATCAGTTTACTGGTATAATCCGTACCCCCATTCCACGGGAAACCATTGTGGATACTGATCTCCGGTAGGCCGCAGAGCGCTTTTTTCGTGGAGCGGCGCAAAATCGGATATTTTTCGCGAAATGCGATCATATACCGGAAGAAATCATGGATCTCCTGATATTTCTCCAGTCTGGTCCAGTCAAGCCAGGAAATGATATTATCCTGGCAGTAGGCATTATTATTGCCAAACTGTGTATTACAAAATTCATCTCCCGCATAAAACATGGCAGGTCCCCTGCTGCACATTAAGGTTGCACATGCATTTTTTACCATTCTAAGACGCAGTCCTTCGATCTGCGGATCATCTGTCTCTCCCTCTGCTCCACAGTTCCAGCTGTTTCCGTTGTTATCACCATCCGAATTATTCCAGCCGTTTTTCTCATTGTGCTTCGTATTATAGGCATACAGATCATACAATGTAAATCCATCATGACAGGTGACAAAATTAACGGATGCACTGTCTCCGCGGTGCTCCGGATAAAGATCTTTTGAACCGGTGATACGCGTGATTGCTGTTCCTGCCATACCATCCGTACCTTTTAAAAACTGACGGATATCATCACGGTATCTTCCATTCCATTCTGACCATCGGTTCCATGACGGAAAACTTCCAACCTGATAGAGACCACCCGCATCCCATGCCTCCGCGATCAGTTTGACCTTTCCAAGAATGGCATCACATGCAATCGCCTGAAGCAATGGCGGATCTGCCATCGGTGTCCCTTTTTCATCGCGGGTTAAAATGGATGCCAGATCAAACCGGAAACCATCGACACGATACTCCGTTACCCAGTATCGCAGACAGTCAATGATAAAACGTCTTACTGCCGGATGATTACAGTTCATGACATTGCCACAGCCACTGAAATTATAATAGTATCCATCCGGTGTCAGGATATAATAAATATCATTATCAATTCCCTTAAAAGAAAAACATGGACCATGTTCATTTCCCTCTGCCGTGTGGTTAAATACAACATCCAGGATAACTTCGATTCCATTTTCCTTTAGCTCGTAGATCAGTTCTTTTAACTCATCGCCCTCGTGGTTATGTTCCACCACCGAGGTATAACTGGTATTGGGCGCAAAAAAACAGACTGTATTATAGCCCCAGTAATTATACAGGCGCTCTCCGTCTACCACTCTGGTGCTTTCCATCTCATCAAACTCAAAAATCGGCATCAGCTCGACTGCATTCACTCCCAGATCCTTCAAATACGGGATCTTCTGGCGCAGTCCCTCATAAGTGCCTTCTGCCCCCGGTGTAACACCCGATGATGCATCTTTTGTAAATCCCCTCACATGCATCTCATAAATAACAAGATCCTCAAACGGATGCTCCGTCGGACGGATATCTCCCCAGTCAAAGTTGTTTTCCACAACCCTTGCGTGATAAATAAAATCCGCTCCGCCTTCCGGGCGTTCTCCCCAGTTACGCTGTCCCGTTACTGCCCTCGCATACGGATCAAGCAAAACATTTTCTTTCTTAAATAATAACCCCTTTTTCTCATCATAAGGGCCGTCCAACTGAAATGCATATTCAAACTCTTCGATTTTCAATCCAAAAACGAACATGGAATATGTGTTTCCAATATGATAAGCCTCCGGATATTTTAGGGTCACATACGGCTCTTTTTCCTGCGGCCGGAACAACAGAAGATAACATGCCGTCGCACCAAAGGAATGGATCGTAAAGCTGACACCTCTTGTGGTTGCTGTCGCACCATCTCTGTTATAAAAACCCGGACGTACCTGATATCCATTGATCTCATCCAATGGCTGCAGCCCAACGCCGCGTTCCTGTTTATGTCTGCCTGTACTCATCTGCGATCCTCCTTTTTTTGCGGAGCAAAATGCGACTCACCACTATATTTCTTATACCCCGGATGTTTTCCACTCATTTTATAATAATTGTTTCTAAGATCCACAAGCCGGTCGATATTTTCCCGGTCAATTTCTTTTGCACCTCCGAGCAGATGTGCCGTCAGTGTTATTTTTGCAAACTGCTCTAACGTTTCCATCCGGTAATATGCCGTATAAACATCGGCTCCAACTGTTACCGCTCCATGATTTTTTAACAGGATCGCATCATGTTCCTGCAGATACGGGGTAATGGCATCCGGCACCTCATCTGTGGAAGGTGTTGCATAAGGCGCAATCGGCACTGAACCAAGTGCGAGCACAGTCTCGATCATGGAATACTCATCGAGCGGAATGTCTGCCACGGCAAATCCCGTTGCAACCGGAGGATGTGCATGTAATACCGCCCCGACATCTTCGCGTTCTTCATAACATCTGAAATGCATCCGCATTTCGGACGACGGGCGGTACCCGTCCACAGTTTCGATCATCTCTCCTGCTTTATTTATATGCACGATCATTTCCGGTGTTACCATACTTTTTGACACGCCGGTCGGCGTTGCTAAAAATGTGCCATCGGAAAGTTTTACCGACACATTTCCGTCATTCGACGCAACCCATCCAAGCTGCCACATCTTATGGCACACATCACAGATCTGTGCTCTGATTTCTTTATAACTGAGTTCCATAATCTCCTCCCACCGTACTTTTTTCCTATTTTACTTTCCATTATAATCATCCTCTTTCCTAATTTCAACCAGGCAATATCTGTGTTATACTATCCTCAGAAAATATTAAGAAACAAAGAAAGGCTTTTCCCATGCAAAAAATACTTCATGTTTCCGACAACCCGGAACATTTTTCCTCCATCGGCTCTGCCCTTGCACAAATTCCCGCTAATAACACAACACCTGTTATCATTGAAATTGCACCGGGCATTTACCATGAAAAACTAACCATAAATAAACCATATATCACACTTCGCGGAATGGGCGAAAGCAGTGCTCACACCGTCATCAGCTATGATGATTATGCCCTGGATCTGATGGAAGATGGCAGTAAGCGCGGTACATTCCGCACTTATACCCTCTTTATCGATACACATGATGTAACGCTCCAGCATCTCACCATCGAAAATGCCTCCGGGGATTCCGCAACACACGGACAGGCGATCGCTCTCTATGCCGACGGGGACCGTCTTATGATCGATTCCTGCCGCCTTCTCGGCCATCAGGACACACTTTTTACCGGGCCGCTTCCCGAAAAAGAACGACAGCCTGGCGGTTTCATCGGTCCAAAACAGTTTGCCCCGCGTATCAATGGCAGACAATATTATAAAAACTGCTATATCTGCGGCGATATTGATTTTATTTTTGGAAGCGCCACCGCATATTTTGAACACTGTACCTTAGAATCCCTGCTGCGCACAAAAGCATCTGCACAGTCCGATTTAGTTTCCACTACATCCACCCTGCATGATTCCGGTTCTGATACATCTGCACTGTGTCATTCCAATTCAGATATGGTTCAGAAAAATTATACACTCCCTCCTATCCAGGGTTATGTAACTGCCGCCTCCACACCGGAAGGCCAGGAATACGGCTACATTTTTTCCGACTGCCGGTTCATCTCCAAAGACTGTCCTGCCGGTTCCGTCTATCTTGGCAGGCCATGGCGCGACTATGCAAAAACGATCCTGATTTCCTGCGAACTTGGTGCGCATATCCATCCCGCCGGTTTTCATGACTGGAACCGCGAAAATACACATGACACAGTATATTATGCCGAATACGCAAGTTTCCCTGCCACCTCTGACTACCGTCCGCTTTCTGACCAGGCTGATTTTGTTCAAAATCTGAATGAACAACAAGCCGGATATTTTGCAAAAGAACTGGTTCTCGGTGACTGGGCACCTGATAAACTGTAATTTTTAGCAGATATTTTTTAATCTGGGTTTGTATATTCATGAGAATAATGATAGAATAATATACATTAGGAATATGAGAAATCCAAACAAAGGGGGCATATAAGATGGACGAGAAAATTTATAAGACAATGGGTTCTGCCGGAGCTTCCACACTGGCAGTTGGTATCTGTGTCCTTGCAGGTGGAATCACCGCCGGGATTCTTCTGATCGTAAATGGAGCCAGACTGTTAAAGAATAGATCCAAAATTATGTTTTAACCAAATGTTTCCGCGAAGCTGTTGCTTTTAAATATAGAATACACGCTCCGCGAACATTTTATTATCATGTACTGAAAAGCGCATATACAGTAAAATCATCTTTCCGACGATCTGTTTTTACTGTACATGCGCTTTTTCATATGACACCATCTGCTTTTTACAGGAAATTTTTACTCAAATTACTCCTCTTCCTGAACTTCTTTCTTTTTAAATACATCTGCAAGCAGGAAAAATCCAAAGCACAATCCATTTAACACCAGTGCAACCGGAAGATCCTTCCAGCTTACCGTCTGATTTTCCAGAACATCTGCAGAAAACGTTCCTGAGATGATCGGTATCAGGTTGTTATTCAGATAGTGCAGACAGACCGGCACCCAGATATTCTGCGTTTTCATATAGGCATATGCAAAAAAGATTCCAAGTGAAATACATGTGATCTGCTGCGCAAAAATCATCTGGATTCCTGATGTCTGTGTATAATAAAACAGATCATCCGGGATATGCCATAATCCCCATACAACGCCAAGTATGATCACACCTGCACGAAGTCCGAACCGTTTCTGCAAAACCGGCTGCAGGTAATATCTCCAGCCATATTCTTCTCCAAAAAATGCAATAAACACGAAGAAATAATTGATCGGAAGTGCAGCAATATTCAGCCACATCATTGGATTTTTAAACATTGCTGCCCATTCTTTTACATACTGCATCCCACTGCCGTCAGACACACCCTGTACCGCTACAGACACTACAGTTCTTACTATATAAATGCCCACAAACGCAAGTACAATGAGCACAGCACTTTTCCAGTTTTGTCTGGTCAGTCCTGCTGCCGCACGCTTTTCATTTCCCGCTACTGCAAGAAAAACAAGTGCCACGATACTCCCGATAATAAGTATATACTGGGAAATCAGATTATAAACGGACATCGTCATCCCTGCAATGTTCAAATCATTTACCGGCAGAAATACGGATAAAAGTGCCAATACGATCAGGACACCCGTCGTTGCCAGAACCGTAATAAAAAAACCTGCTGGCAGGATTTTCTCTCCTTTGTGTGCCAGAAAAAGTCCAATGATCACACCGGCTGCCGGATACATCATCTGCGCTGTTGGAAATACCGTAAGGTCATAACCCTTTGTACTGCCATACCACATCAGAATTCCCATCAGATAGGTCAGACCGTAAGCCATCAGCACATAAATAATCAGTCTTGTTTTTGCCATTTCTTTTTGTTCCATTTTCAAACTCCTCCCCTTACAATCATGAATGATACATGTTTATTAGTCCAATTCGATCGAATCCGATATATAATAATGAAACTTATTTTTTCTGCAATACTGTTTAATTCGTCTGATCAGTTTTTTATCTTTCGTGTATTCTAAAAGATAGACTTCCATTCCATCTTTTTTGCATTTTTGAACATAATCGGAAAAGTATTTGCGCACATCTTCTGGCTGTTTTCCAAACGTACCCGTTTCAAACTGAATACTGCTCCACACAGATTCCTGATTGACAGCAGTCATGATATTCTTCGCCGATCCGTATGTTTTTCTGTACTTTGTCACAAAAACATCTCCGCCATTGATCATGACATCTTTTCCAAGACGTTTGATATTTTTCAGTATTTTGGCCAGTCCTTTAAAATTTTTCTTTGTCTTTGCATAATCGTAGACATCGCAGTTATCAATAAAGAAACCATCCACCCCTTTTTTCAGCAGCTTCTTCGACAGTTTTCCCATAAACTTCTGCCAGTCCTTATTCGAAACATCTACCCACTTTTCTTCTTCCCAGTTTTCATAAGTTCCGATCGTAAGGTATTCATATTTCTTATAATAATCGCGAAAATTCTCGATGGAGCCGACATTTAAGTAGGTATATACTTTTACGCCTTTTTTGTGCAGGGTACGGATATCTTTTGCAGAAAAATACTGTGCATCAATGACCACCAGCCTATATCCGTATAACTTTTTTATCTGAGACGAATCAATGCTTAAAAATACGCCATATTCTTTTTTCTCTTTTTGCTTCTTTGCGTCTACCGCACATGGTCCTGCCAGTATGCCAAGAAATAAACTGAACATCCATGTTAAAATCATAATCTTTTTCCATAAATATTTCGATTTTTTACTCATTCCTGTTCTCCCCATGACTTTCACCTGCAAATTTTGCTTTTCGCTGTACCGGCAGCTGCGCTAAAATGATCGCCGAAAAAATCAGACAACATCCCAGTATCTCCTTTGTACTCAGCTTCTGCCCAAGAATCAGCCAGCCAAATACCGCCGAAAATACGGCTTCCAAACTCATGATTAAAGAAGCCACTGTAGGATTGAGTCCATTCTGTCCAATGATCTGTAACGTATATCCCACACCACAGGACAAAATTCCAACCTGCTGCAGGTTTGTAGAAATACAAAGTGCCACACCACAACAGATTCCACCTTTTATCAGCAGTTTATAATCTTCCTTTGTCTTTGGTTTTCTTGGCGACAGATCTTTTTTATCTAAAAATTTCATGACAGGTATCAATACCAGTGCCCCGATAATACACCGGACACAATTAAACGAATATGCTCCGATTGTCTGTCCACCAACTGTCTGAGCCACAAATGCAGCCCCCCAGACGGCTGCCGTTACCAATAATAGGAAACTGTTTCTGGTTGTTTTGTTATTCATCTTCTGCCTCTTTTCAAATCATAAAAATAGTTGAGCTATTCTGCAAGCATGCAAGCCCATTAGACAACAGTTTACCATTCTTTTCCCAAAAATGCATTATTAAAAAAGTTTTTATACAAAAAAAACCGCAACCCCTGATTTCTCAAGGATTGCGGAATACAATCTAAAATATAAAATTTTAAATTATAAATTACTCGATGATTGTAGCAACACGGCCTGAATGTATTTATGTTTCCATGCACTACCAGGCATTATCACACAAATCGGCTTTTTTCAGGCTTTCTTAATATGCACAATACAGTACCCATATGCATTATCAAGTGCGTATTTGTTGCAAATCTGTTGCAAAAGTACAAATTTGTTGCAAATATATGTGAGTCCATTTCTTGGGACTCTTTCCTAGAAAATCCTTAAGTTTTTTGATAGATTTTCCATTGCTTCTTTTTTCTTCGTCTCTGTCACTTCGGCATAAATATCCATTGTAGTATTTATATCCGCATGCCCCATGACAGTTTGAATCACTTTAACGTTTGTTTCGTTTTCACAAAATCTGGTACAAAAAGTATGTCTAAAGGTGTGACATGAGAAAAAAGGTAACATAATCGGTTCTCTATGCTCTTTTTTCGCCCTAACCTCTTCTTCAGCATTATGATTATTAACAATGCGTCGAATCGAATGGTCAATCGCTGAATGTTTATATAAAGAACCTGCTTTATTGATAAAGATGAAATCCGTCATACCATCTCAAATAAATTCGATGTATTTGTCACTGGTAAACTGGCTGCCCTGATCCGAGTTGATGATTAACGGCTTAGCTACTTTAAATGCTT
>OHPI01001828.1_pt1 | contig 10127 bp, 8 predicted proteins | sample 1577651 | NCBI WGS metagenome assembly OHPI01 (sample SAMEA3879578, study PRJEB24766) | human gut metagenome | biome: human-associated habitat; feature: feces | place: USA | collected 1985/1987
GATAAGTGGCCCGTGTATCTTTCTGGCGTTTCCAGGCCAAGAACATATTATCCTTGCTGGCATACATGTATTGCTGTCCCAACTGGTTGATATCGTACATATATTCCAGGCGGATCGAGTTCAGCGGAAATTCCTTACGGTATTCTTTACGATCATTGAACGAATACTCGACAAGAGCATCATATTTCAGCTTTTCATCTTTTGTCCCATACGCCATATATCCGTCAAAAAACAGGTTCTTGCTAAATGCCGTCGTCGTTGTTCCTCCCACACGGAAACGGGCTCCTTCGATTGCATTGCCACTGATTGCCGTGTTCATGGGGCCGAACTCGAATTTACTTTTCAGCGGGTCCTTATTCGTCGGGATATAGCCGGACACGAGAACTGAAACTACTTTCTCCGTTATATAAAAGATCGGAACGGAACGGAATTTAGCCATCAACTTTTCGACCGAATTCGGATTCTTCTTTATTGCCTCCTCTGGACGGTTACTTATCCAAAAATCCTCCGATTGCTGATAAGCGTCTTTTAGCGTGATGACAGGTGCACTCTCCTTAAACACAAACACTTGTTCGGCATCGGGTTCATCAAAAGAATGGTTGCTGTAGATATTCAATCGCCGCGCATACATACCTTTCGATTTCTCGCTCAATTTGAAGTTGACGTTGATGTCGTCCTTCGTAATGATCCGGGTACTGTCGGGCGTGCGTTCGAATGTCTGTTCGATCGTCATTCCGGAAACGAAGTTCAGGTTGATGTCTTTGGGGACATTCAGAATTGCCTTCTGTACAAAGAACGTAGAATCAAGTGTAACAAACAGATGGCCGGTGAAACCGAATGTTTCCGAGTTGAAAGGAACAAACCCCAAATCCACACATTTCTGTCCGTTCACATTTAACGTATCGAGCAGATAATATTTGTAATAATTCGGTCCGATAGTAGACAGCGGACTGACAAATCTCTGTAAAAACAGAGGAATATCATTCTTGAAAATATCGACTTCCCGGAAAACCTCATTCAAAAACTGCTGGATACCATCACGCGAGAATATCTCATCCACACCTGATGACTTGTTTCCTTTCACAATACGCTTTTCCGACTTCGGCTCTTTACGGTAATAGACAGATTCCACCTTTTCCTTTTCCGACACCGGAAGAATAGTCGTACCGACATCAAGCGTATCGACAAAATCGATCAGAAAATCGAATTTGCCCGGTTTTCCGTTCTTTTTGGGTTTGGGATGATAGTCATTCATCGCAAAGACCATCTTCTCATATTGATCGTATTGGAAATAATCGTGGTTACGCGGATCATTGCTTTCCCGTGAAGCAATCACTTGCTTTACAAACTTAACGGCTGGATTCTCTTTCTTGCTGTATTTCTCCTTCTTGGGCTTTACGACGACCTCATTCAACGTGATCCCGTTCGGAGCCAATTTTATTTTCAGATTATTCGTTTTACCCGGAATGACCTTCACTTCTTTCGTGTCATACCCTAAATAAGATACCTCCAAATTCTTGACATCGGTCAAAGCGGAGAATGAAAAGTTGCCATCCCCGTCAGTTGCTGTTCCAATTGTCGTTCCTTTAAATATAAGAGAAACATAAGGTAATCTTTCTCCTGTAATTGAATCGGTTACAACTCCCTTTATAATAGTATTCTGTCCGTTTGCTATCCATACCGTAAACAAGGATGCCAGCAAAAAAACAATCTTCTTCCCCATCACGATTTTTTATCCTTTTATTTTTACTTTATTCCCAAGAAACTGTTTTTATTTTTTACCTCATGATTCGAGATAGCTTTTTGGAACATATTCGTCACCCTAATGAGAAAGATAGCGGGCTATCTAGCGAAGGAGCAGGACGGATATGACCAAAAGATACTCAAAGCATAGACAAAACCAACAGCAAAATAAGCTGTTTGTAAAAAATCAAAACAGTTTCTAAATAAACCGCTGCAAAAGTATAACAGATTCTTTTTACAGAGTGTTCCAAAACACGCACATTATATTCCAATTACAAAAAATCTTCCTACCTTTGTCTCCCGAAAGGGGTGCCATACTGTTAACGGGCTGAGATTATACCCTCATGAACCTGATGCGGGTAATGCCGCCGTAGGAAAGAACAGATTAGGCTTTTTCCCTCCTTTTGTATATAGAAATGAAAATAAACACGACGTTTCGCTATCCGGTGGCACTTACTATTGCCGGTTCAGACAGTAGTGGTGGTGCCGGAATACAAGCGGATCTGAAAACATTTTCGGCTTTAGGAGTCTTCGGAACCTCTGCCATCACATCGATCACAGCCCAAAACACACAGGGAGTAAGAGGCATACACGCAGTTTCTCCAGAAATCGTCGAAGGGCAAATTCATGCCGTATTCGAAGACTTAACCGTCGATGCCGTTAAGATCGGGATGTTGCATAATTGGGAAGCAGCCCGGATCGTTGCCTGCTCAATCGATCATTTCTGCCCGTCGAAAATCATTCTCGACCCAGTTATGATTTCGACAAGCGGCAGCAAGCTGATAGAAGATGAAACCATCGAAGTCATCGTGAAAGAACTTTTCCACCGCGTCACACTGATCACCCCAAATATTGACGAAGCAGCCTTTCTCTCCGGTATGCAGATACGCAACGAGGAAGAAATGGAAATAGCCGCACAAAAGCTGTTGGTCTTGGGATGCCGTGCCGTATTGATGAAAGGCGGCCACTTGGAAGGTAAAGAAATGGCCGATATTTTGTTTACACACGATGAAGCTCCGCTCCGACTGGCTGTGCCGACCATTCAGACTCAAAATACACACGGTACAGGTTGCACACTCTCGTCCGCCATCGCCGCCTATATGGCTTTAGGAAAAGAACTGCCAGATGCTGTACGTGCGGCAAAAGATTACATAACGGCAGCCCTTCATGCCGGGGCCAATGTTGAGACTGGACATGGACACGGACCTCTCAATCATTTTTTCGATCCGGTTCCCCTCATAAAAATAGAAGTATGAAAAAGCTGATCGTTATTACTTCGCCCTATTTTTTCAAGGGAGAGGATTGCATCCTTTCACATCTGTTTGATGAAGGGATGCAACATCTTCACCTGCGTAAACCGGATAGCGAAGCAAATGAATTGCGCAAGTTGCTGGATCGGATTCCGGATATCTACTATCCGAAAGTCGTGCTTCATGACTGTTTCAACCTGGCAGTAGAATATGGCCTAGGCGGCATACACCTGAACAGACGCAACAACCAGCCGCCAGACGGTTTTACAGGCACAATCAGCTGTTCATGCCATTCGATCGAGGAACTCGAACAGTTCGGGAAACTCGACTATCTGTTTCTTAGCCCGATTTTTCAAAGCATATCCAAAGAAGGTTATGGGAACGGTTTCAAGCCGGAAACACTCAGACAGGCTTCCAATGCCGGGATCATCAATGATAAAGTCATGGCCTTAGGAGGCATAGACCTGACGACCCTTCCCCTTCTACGCCCTTTCCGCTTCGGGGGAGCTGCCGTGTTGGGAGCAGTTTGGGGAAACTCTCCTTCGGCAGATAAAGAGGATTCTATTATCACACAATATAAAAAGCTACAAGCATGGAATTAGACGATTTTTTATATACAAGTGCAGGTAGAGGAAGGTATGCCTGTTTTACCGGTACTAATCGGTTGATGTTCATCACACACCGTACGAATAAATACACAGAACTGGATGAGGTCAAGATGGTGACCAAAGGCGGTTGTACTTGGGTACAGCTCCGCATGAAAGAGAATTTGAACCTGGAAGTTGCCAAAGCAATCGCCCATTTTACCCTGTTTGACTGCGATACGGATTGCGCCTGCTGTCTGGACGACGATCTGGAAATGGCTTTCAAAGCCGGTATTCACTGTGTCCATTTAGGTAAAAACGACATACCGGTCTCCGAAGCCTGGCACCGTATTATCGAAAAAGGGAAAGAGGATCTTTTCCTGGTGGGGGCAACAGCCAACACGTTCGAAGATATCCTGAAAGCAGATCGGGAAGGAGCTTCTTACATAGGCTTGGGCCCCTACCGCTACACCGAGACCAAAAAGAACCTGAGTCCGGTGTTGGGGTTGGAAGGGTATCGAAAAATCATGGAACAATGCAGAGAAGCTGGCCTTGAAATTCCTATCTTTGCCATCGGAGGGATCGAGTTTGAAGATATTGCACCATTGATGGAAACAGGAATAGAAGGCATCGCCGTTTCCGGAGCGATCATCAATGCTGAAGATCCGGTCGAAGAGACACGCCGTTTCATCCGGGAGATCAACAAACATAAACCGGACCCTTGCAGGGACGATTCTGAAATATAAAAAGAATAAAATAATACAGCTATGGCAAATAAAAACAGAATACGCATCACGTATCCTTCATCGGAAAAGATCTACATACCCGGCAAGATACATAAGATAAATGTGGGTATGCGAAAGATCAAAATACTGGATACCGTCACACGCGATGAGAACGGAGAGTTGGTCCACAAAAAAAACAATCCCGTCATCGTGTATGATACCAGTGGACCTTATTCGGACCCGAAAATCCCGGTCAATACGCAAAACGGCATTCCCCGTATCCGCGAATCCTGGTATGCAGGACGCAAAGACTTGATCCGCCTGGAAGAGCTGACTTCCGATTATGGCCGGCAGCGCCTCGCCGATTCCTCACTGGATCACATCCGTTTCCCAAAACATCATCTACCCTATCGTGCCAAAGCGGGGAAAAACATCACCCAACTGTATTATGCGAAACGGCGCATCATCACTCCGGAAATGGAATATGTCGCCATCCGCGAAAACCAGCAGATCGAGGCGTTAGGATTGAAATCATATATCACTCCCGAATTTGTCCGCAAAGAAATTGCCGCCGGGCGTGCCATCATCCCAGCAAACATCAACCACCCCGAAGCAGAACCGATGATTATCGGCCGGAAATTCTTAGTGAAGATCAACACCAATATCGGCAACTCCGCCCTTTCGTCCGGTATAGACGAAGAGATCGAAAAGGCTGTATGGAGCTGCAAATGGGGAGGCGACACCTTGATGGATCTTTCGACAGGAGACAATATCCATGAAACCCGCGAATGGATCATTCGTAACTGTCCGGTTCCGATGGGAACAGTCCCTATCTACCAGGCTTTGGAAAAGGTGAACGGAAAGATAGAAGACTTGAGTTGGAAAATCTATCGCGACACACTGATCGAACAGGCTGAACAGGGAGTCGACTATTTCACCATCCATGCCGGTTTGCTTAAAAAGCATATCGAACTGACACAAACGCGCTTGACAGGTATCGTCTCACGCGGAGGCTCAATCATGGCTAAGTGGATGCAAATCCATAATGAAGAGAATTTCTTGTATACACATTTCGCCGAAATATGCGAGATATTGAAAATGTACGATATCGCCGTTTCGATCGGCGACGGGCTTCGCCCGGGCTCCATCTACGATGCGAACGATGCCGCCCAATTTGCCGAACTACATACGATGGGTGAGTTAACCCAGGTTGCCTGGGACCAGTTTGTGCAGGTCATCATCGAAGGTCCGGGCCATGTCCCGATGAATAAGATCCAAGAGAACATGAAAGAACAGCAATATGCTTGCCATAATGCCCCGTTCTACACGTTAGGCCCGCTGACAACAGATATCGCCCCAGGTTACGACCATATCACATCGGCTATCGGAGCCGCCCAGATTGCCTGGCACGGCACAGCAATGATCTGTTACGTCACTCCGAAAGAACATCTCGGTTTACCGGATAAGGAAGATGTCCGCACGGGTGTCGTCACCTATAAGATCGCCGCCCACGCCGCCGACCTGGCAAAGGGACATCCCGGAGCACAAGTCCGTGACAATGCTCTGAGCAAAGCCCGCTTCGAATTCCGCTGGAAAGACCAGTTCAACCTGTCTTTCGATCCGGAACGCGCCCTTCAATATTACAAGGACAGTGCCGTGACGGACGGTGAATATTGCACGATGTGCGGCCCCAACTTCTGTGCCATGCGGCTGAGCAAGGATTTACATAAAGAAAACTGCGATATATAAAGGTCACTCATTTTGTGCAGTGACAAGGATATATACACAATGTGCCTTATATCCTTGCCGCTGTACAAGTTTTCTTTTAGGTTTCTTCGCGCAACGAAAATTCACGCTGTCCACCCTCACTTTATACATCTCCTCTCCTTTCTCGCTTACGCCGTCTTTAAAAGTCTTCAATGCAGGTGAAAAGATATGTAATTTGTATCATGAAACTGAATAAAAGAGAGAACAATGATACAAATGAATAATTCAGGACTTACGACCATCGACCAATTCAATAAATTAACAGGACATGAAATGCTGCATTCTTTGATCTGCATGATCCGGAACAGAAGCTGGGCAGTATCGAATAGGAATGACTGAATAAATCAAGCATTGTTAATTTAATGATCTGTAACTATTTGGCGTTATCCCCGTTATCTTCTTGAAAAGAAAACTGAAATACTGTATCGAAGGAAATCCGAGTTCATGAACGATTTGAGAAAGGGATTCTCCTGAGGAACGTAGCTTCTCCTTTGCCATTTCGATACGTTTCAATTGAAGATGGCAGCTGTGCGTGTGTCCGAGTTGCAATTCGAGCAGATCATTGAAATAGGCTTCCGACAAATGAAGTTGTCCGGCACAATAGGCAGAAGTAAGCGGTTTCTGTGCAAGTTTTCCATCTCCAATATATTGTTTGACAAGTTTTTCGTATTGCCGTATCAGCAGTTCATTGTTCAATTCACGGACAATGAACTGCCGTTCATAAAAACGAGTGGTATAATCCAACAGACGGGTAATATGCCGTATCAAGATAGTCCGTTTGTAGGAATCTGCACCATGATGAAATTCCCTACGAATATCGTCAACACATGAAGAGAGTATCCGTTTTTCTTTTAGGGATACATGCAACGCTTCCTTGAGTGCATACGAAAAGAACGTGTATTCTTCAATAGTCTTTTCAAGCATTTTTCCCTTGAACAGATCAGGGTGAAACGCAACCATCCATAGGCAAGGTGCGGGAATTTCCACACAGACGGTATCTGGACGATAACTGATGAGTGTTCCGTCGCAGTAGTCGCAATACACCCGACCACACTTTGTTTCGAATTCAGCAAGAAAATCCGTTAATATCAGACAATAGTATCCCGATTGACATAAGAACGAAAGAATTGCATGAGGGTTAGCTGTATCGTCGATATAAAGCACAGGAAATTGCAGTTCGTTCATAGTTTACTATATAAAGACTAGTTTTGAGAACGAAATTCATTGGGAGTATAACCTGTCACCCGTTTGAACATCCGGCTCAGGTGCTGCGGATATTGGAATCCCAGCCCGTAAGCAATTTCACTTGTTGTTTTATCTGTGCCAAGTAAGGCTTCTTTAGCCCGTTCGATCAGTTTATTTTGAATATATTCCGAGGCAGTCTGCCCTGTCTGTTTACGGATCATGTCTCCGAAATAATTCGCAGACAGAAACACCTTATCGGCAAAATACTTGACGGTCGGCAACCCCTCCCGTAAGGGACCATCGCTGTCGAAATAATCGTCTAATAGTCGTTCAAAACGGACGATAATATCTTTGTTTACCTGTTCTCGTGTCGTGAACTGCCTTTCATAGAAACGCATACAATAGTCGAGCAACAGTCCGATATTGGCACAAATCAACCGGCGGCTGTGTTTGTCGATACTATGCTTCAATTCCGTCTCTATTTTATGTAGGCAGTCCATTACAATCTCACGCTCATCCTCCGAAAGATGCAACGCCTCGCGGGTTTCATAAGAGAAGAATGAGTAGTTCTTAATTTCTTGACCGAGAGCAGTTCCTCGAATCAGGTCGGGATGAAACAGAATGCCGTGAGCATTCGGCTGGATATTTTTCAGCATCTCGGTTTCCGCAACTTGACCAGGGGCGAAACCGACTATCGTACCGTCCTGATAGTCGTAACTCTGACGTCCATACGTGATATTCCCGCAGTAGGTATCTTTCAGATAAAGAGCGTACACGCCGTAGTTGACCTTGAAATGTTCCGGCCACCGCGTCGCCTTCGACAAATCGACTACACTTACTAACGGATGCCGTGTTTCGAGTCCGAACAGTTTGTTGTATTTATCTACCTCATTGAGTTTTATAACTTCTTCCATAAGCTTTTCTTTTATTTCTTTTGAGCAAAAGTAATTCATTTGAATTGAATTACATACAGCGTTATTACTGAATCGAGGATTCGGGTATAAATATCCGTAAATCGTATACAAGTCGGCTTATTCGACCGCGATAAATTTGCAATCAGAAAAAACAATGAAAAAACAAAAGATGATGGATCGCAGAAATTTCTTAAGGACGGCATCGAGTTTTACATTGCTCACAGTCGGAGCAACAACAGATGCTTCCCGTACTACAGGAGAGAGCATCGGCAAATATTTGAGTCTGGATAAGCTGCCAGGTATGTGTGCCAAAGAGCCAATGACGGCCGATGGTATCATAAGGCTGTCGAAAATAGAGGTTTATCCGCAGTATCTCGACAAGTACATAAACTATGCGACCGAAGTGGGCGAAATATCCCTGCGTAGCGAACCGGGCGTATTGACAATGTATGCGATTGGTGAAAAGGAGAATCCCTGCAATATAACGATTCTTGAAACGTATGCGAGTCATGCGGCTTATGAAAAACATATCGCATCGGAACACTTTCAGAGGTACAAGCTGGAGACGCTGCACATGGTCAAGTCGTTAATATTGTCTGACCAGACGCCGCTCAATCCGGCTAATAAACTCAATAATTTCATACAATAAAACAACTATGAACAAGATCTTTTTAATTTCAGTATTCAGCATTTTAACACTCAATGTTATGGCACAGGAAAAAATAGTACAGACAGCAGGACGCACCCAACTCGTTGAGTTCGCACCCAAATTTGCGGAACTCAACGACGATGTTCTTTTCGGCGAAGTGTGGAGCCGCACTAATAAATTGGGCCTGCGTGACCGCAGTTTAGTAACCATTACCTCCCTTATCAGTATGGGAATCACGGACAATTCGCTCGTTTATCATCTTCAGTCGGCGAAGAAGAACGGCATCACCCGCACGGAGATCGCAGAGATTATCACTCATATAGGTTTCTATGCAGGTTGGCCGAAGGCGTGGGCAGCGTTCAATTTGGCAAAAGGAGTATGGTCTGAAGATATTGTTGGTGAGGATGCCAAAACAGCTTTCCAGCGTGAGATGATTTTCCCTATTGGTGAACCCAATACAGCCTATGCACAGTATTTTATTGGTAACAGTTATCTTGCTCCGGTTTCGCGCGAGCAGGTGAATATCTCTAACGTTACTTTTGAACCACGTTGCCGCAATAACTGGCATATTCACCGTGCAACGAAAGGTGGCGGACAGATGCTTATCGGTGTAGCCGGTCGAGGCTGGTATCAGGAAGAAGGTAAACCGGCGGTAGAGATTCTGCCTGGTACGGTTATCCATATTCCTGCCAATGTGAAACACTGGCACGGAGCTGCTGCCGACAGTTGGTTTGCTCATCTGGCTTTCGAAGTTTCCGGTGAAAACACTTCCAATGAGTGGCTTGAACCGGTTACAGATGACGAGTATAACAAACTCAAACAGACTAAACGATGATTTTTGCTAATCCTGCTTTATCTTTTGAAAGGAAATAATATGACTACCGAGGAATTTTAAGGAATATGTAAAGACGCGCAAAGCGCTTAATACAGGAGAAATACATCGTTTGATGGACGATATGAGCAATTATCAAAGTAATAGAAGAATGAAAACGCCTGTGGGGTTACTCCATCGTGATAATGTCTAAACTAATTAATGATAAGAAATATTTAAAATCAAAATAAAATGAAACAGATTATATTCATATTTATGAGTCTCCTTTGCTTTAGCTGCTCATCAAAAGCGCAGAATCAGACAGCGGATACTAATGTACAGTCCGATAAGAAAATCCTGGTTGCCTATTTCTCTTGTACTGGAACTACAGAAAAAGCCGCCGATGCCATTGCAAAAACGGTTGGCGGCAAACTTTATCAGATAACTCCCGCTACAGCCTATACCTCGGCAGATCTCGACTGGAACAACAAGAGTAGCC